>Ga0299914_10000471_pt1 | contig 24347 bp, 23 predicted proteins | sample RVTome_10_FD_201361 | JGI IMG/M metagenome (GOLD analysis project Ga0299914, IMG submission 201361) | Soil microbial communities from uranium-contaminated site in the Upper Colorado River Basin, Wyoming, United States - RVT153D57 (version 2) ... | reverse complement strand
TCGACCTGCCCGATCTCGGCGGCTCGGCGCGGCTGAAGCAGGAAGGTTTCCCGGTTCATCACCTGGTCGAGTTCGAGGGCGACTGAACGCGAGCCACCTCCCGGATCCACCGCTCGTATCGAACGTCGTTACGTGTCTGGAACCGTCGCAACCCATTGTTCGTTAACCATGATTGGGCTGTCCCGGCGCGTCTGCGCTCGCGCAGGCCGGGACCGCGCCTTGTGCCGCTGTCTTCGGGAGACCTGTCATGCCTTCACGCTTCGCCGCCGGCCTCATGCTCGCCGCGGGTCTTTCGCTCGGCGCCTGCGCCAGCGACGATTATGGATACGGATATGGCGGCCTGTCCGTCGGCTATGCCAGCGCCGGCTATTACGATCCCTATTACGATCCCTGGTATGGCAGTGACTGGGGCTATTATGGCAGCCGCCCCTATTGGGGCTGGTACGACGGCTTCTACTATCCGGGCAGCGGCATCTACCTCTACGATCGCTGGCGCCGTCCGCATCGCTGGACCGACCGGCATCGCCGTTACTGGAGCGAACGTCGCGATTATTGGCGCGGCCGCGGCGACCGGCGCGAGTTCCGCGACAATTGGGGCGATTTCCGCCGCGACCGTCGGACCGACGACCGGGAGTTTCGCCAAGAGCGCCGCGTCGACCGCCGCGCCTTCCGCCAGGGGGACGTCGGCCGCGAGCAGTTTCGCACCGACCGGCGCCAGGATCGGCGCGAGTATCGCCGGGAGTTTCGCCAGGACTCACGCAGCCTCCGGCGGGAGAATCGCCGCGACGAGCGCGACTGAACGGGTCGACGAGCGCTATTCGGGGCGGCGCCGTATCAGCACGGTGGAGGTGTAGCGCATCACCGGCACGTCGTCCTGATTGGTGATGACCGTCTGGGTCCGAAACGAGCCGATGTCCGGCTTGCTGCGCGACGGCGTCTTGTCGAGGATCGTGCCGCGCACGTGCAGCGTGTCGCCGGGATAGACCGGCTTGAGCCAGCGCAGCTCGTCGACGCCTGGAGACCCGAGCCCCGCCTGCAGGCCGAGATGCCGGGCGATCACCGACATGCTCATCGCGGCGGTGTGCCACCCGCTCGCCGACAGCCGGCCGAAATAGGTCTTCGCCGCTTCCTCGTCGGAGAGATGGAAGGGCTGCGGATCATATTTCCGGGCGAATTCGAGCACTTCCTCGCGGGTGACGTCGTAGCGGCCGTAATAGGTTTCCTTGCCGACCTCGAGGTCCTCGAAATAGATCACATTCGTCTCCATCCAGCACCGGTTGCCCCGAAAATCGGTTCGCCTTTGCAACCAATCTGTCGGGGATTCCAGCCTAGACTTGGCGCAGCGACACCTCGCCGCGTACCGCCGCCATCGTGGCACGCCTGCTCAGCGTTCCGCCGGGCGTCGTCACCCGGTCGGCGACCATGAAGTTGGTCCGCCACTCGTCCGGCGTGACGTCGCAGGTCAGATAGCCGCGCTGGTCGTTGATGAACTTGAGCTGCGGGTTGTTGGCGAGGATGCGGTCGCTGCCGGGCCGAAGATCCTGGCCGTCGCCGCCGCTCGAGATCGAGGTGGAGACGAATTCGACCGCGACCGGCCGATCCTCGTCGTGGAGCAGGCCGGCGAAGTTCTGATGCTCGTCCCCGGTCAGCACGACGACATTTTCCAGACCCCGCATGCGCGCCAGCAGGCGCCGGCGCGGCACTTCATAGGCGGCCCACGTATCCATGTTCAGGATCTTCGCCGGCTCGTCGCGGGTGCGCCGGTCCAGCGACATCATCATGATCTGCTGCGCCAGGCAGCTCCATCGTGCCTGCCCCCGCGTGAGGTTGCGGGTCAGCCAGGACTCCTGCTCGGTCCCCAATATGGTCGCGTCGCGTGCGCGGACCTCCTCGCAGACCGGCTTGAAGCCGTCGTCGCACGGCTGGTTCGATCGGTATTGTCGGGTATCGAGGATGTCGATCTCGGCCAGGTTGCCGAACCGCAGCGCCCGGTACATGGCAACGTCGCCGAAGCGGGGCATCGAGGCGCGGCGCACCGGCATATGTTCGTACCAGGCCTGCAGCGCGGCGGCGCGGCGGAGGCGGAAGATCTCGGCCGGGGTGCCCGGATAGTCGACGTCCTGCACCCAATTGTCGACGATCTCATGATCGTCGAAGCTGTGGACGAAGGCGTGCGCGGCGTGGGCCCGCTGCAGGTTTGGATCGCTCTTCACCTGCGCATAGCGCTGGCGGTAATCGGCGATGTCGTGGAGCGTCTGGCCGGCATTCTCGCGCACCGCCACGGTCAGGCCGCCGCCCCGGCCGGGACGGGTCGGACCGCCGCGATATTCGTAGATATAGTCGCCATAATGATAGACGAAGCCGAGATCCTCGTCCGAGAGATGGCGATAGGCGGTGTAGAGCCCATCCTCCCAGCTCTGGCAGCCGCAGACGCCGAACCGCAGCGAATCCGGGCTTGCCCCGGCCGGAGGCAAGGTGCGGACCCGGCCGTTGATGCTGCGCTCGCCGCCGGCCTGGAAGCGGTACCAATAGGGCCGGTCGGGCCGGAGCCCGGCCACCTCGACATGGACGGCATGGCCGAGCTCGGGTCGGGCCACCGCCTCGTCGCTCGCGACGATGTCGGCGAAGCGGTCGTCCGCGGCGACTTCCCAGCGCACCGGCATCGGGAACATTGCCATGCCGCCGTGCTGCTCGAGCGGATCGGGCGCGAGCCGGGTCCAGATCACGAAGCCGTCGGGCGCGGGATCGCCCGCCGCGACGCCGAGGCTGAACGGATAGTCGCGCCAGATGCTCTGGGCGCGAAGGATGGCCGGAGCGGCGAACGCGGTCGCGGCGGCGCCCGCGATGAAGGTGCGGCGGGTGAACATGATCAGGCTTCATCCCCCTGGAATGCGGCGTCGATTCGGGTGGCTTCTTACACTTTGCGCGAAGCATGGTGGGCAGAATATGACGGGTCGGAGCCGTCCCGTCCTGACCGGCGCCCTTTGGTCGACTATACGTTGAACCGGAACAGCATCACGTCGCCATCCTGGACGACATATTCCTTTCCCTCCGAGCGCAGCTTGCCGGCCTCGCGCGCGGCGGCCTCGCCCCCGCAGGCGACGTAATCGTCATAAGCGATCGTCTCGGCGCGGATGAAGCCGCGCTCGAAATCGCTGTGGATCTCGCCGGCCGCCTGCGGCGCCTTGGCGCCTTTCTCGACGGTCCAGGCGCGCGCCTCCTTTGGGCCCACGGTGAAGAAGGTGATGAGGTGGAGGAGGTCGTAGCCGGCGCGGATGATCTGCGCGAGGCCGGTTTCCTCCAGCCCGAGATCCTTGAGGAACTCGCCGCGATCCTCCGGCGCCATGGTTGCGATCTCGGCCTCGATCGCCGCGGAGATGACCACCGCCCCAGCGCCTTCGGCCTCGGCCCTGGCGAAGACCACGGCGCTGTGCGCATTGCCGCTCGCCGCGTTGCTCTCGTCGACGTTGCAGACGTAGAGCACCGGCTTGGCGGTCAGCAATTGGGCCTGTGCGAATGCCTTCTTCTCCTCCTCGTCCTTCGGCGCGGTCAGCCGCGCCGGCCTGGCGGCGCGCAGATGCTCGAGCGCCTGGCCGAGCACCGAGGCATGAACCTTCGATTCCTTGTCGCCCTGCTGCGCCTTCTTGATCAGGTTGGGGACGCGCCGTTCCAGGCTGTCGAGATCGGCGAGCATCAGCTCGGTCTCGACCGTCTCGGCGTCGGCGATCGGATCGACGCGGCCCTCGACATGGGTGACGTCGCCACCTTCGAAGCATCGCAGGACGTGGACGATGGCGTCGACCTCGCGGATATTGGCGAGGAACTGGTTGCCCAGCCCTTCGCCCTTCGAGGCGCCGCGCACCAGACCCGCAATGTCGACGAACTCGAGCTGCGTTTCGATCTCCTGCTTCGACTTGGCGATAGCCGCGATCCGATCGAGGCGCGGATCGGGGACCGCCACCCGCCCGACATTCGGCTCGATCGTGCAGAACGGATAGTTCGCCGCCTGCGCCGCCGCCGTCTCGGTCAAGGCGTTGAAAAGGGTAGACTTGCCGACGTTCGGCAGCCCGACGATTCCACAACGAAAGCCCATTCCCGTTCCTGCTGCTCAAGGGGAGGCCGGCACGGCCGGCGCGTCAGCGACCGCCGTTAGACGGTCGGCGCGCGCAACGCCAGCGTCGCTCGACACCGTCGCGGCGGCTTCCTATCGTGGCGCCTCGGTTAGGGGGACGATCCTGTGAAGAAGCTGCTGGCCCGACTGCTGTTCCTGTTGCTGCTGACAGCGTCCGGCGCCCCCGCCCTGGCGCTGGACACGCCGCAGGAGGTGCTGCGCGGCACCGAGCGCCAGGAAGGACTGCTGCCGGTTCACGTCGACCGGGACGGGGGGCGGATCCTGCTGTCGCTGCCGCCGCCAGACGCCGAGGGCCTGGCGGGACGGTTCATCCATGTCGCTGCGCTCGAGACGGGCCTGGGTTCGGCCCGCCTCGGCCTCGACCGGGCATTGAGCGGCGGATCCCGCCTGCTCGTCTTCCGCCGCATCGGTCGCCGCGTCGCCGCCGAGATCGAGAATCCCCGCTTCCGCGCCGCCGGCGCACCCGCGGGAGAACAGGCCGGCGTGCGCCGCGCCTTCGCTTATTCAACGATCTGGATCGGCGACATCGCGGCCGAGACGGCGGACGGGCGCCTGCTCGTCGACATCGCCTCCTTCCTGACCCGCGACGACATGAACATCGCCCGGACGCTGCGCGAGCAGGAGAATGGCGACTATCGCCTCGTTCCCGAGCTCACCATCGCCGACACCAATTTCGTCCGGGTCTTTCCCCGCAACATCGAGCTGCAGGCGCGGCTTACGTTCGTCAGCCAGCGGCCCGGTGAGGAGGTGCGCAATATCGTGCCGGTCGCCGGCAATGCGAGCTTCGTTGTCCGCCATTCGCTCATCGCCTTGCCTGAGCCCGGCTACCAGCCGCGCCGCTTCGATCCCCGCGCGGGCACGTTCGGCAGCCAGGTCGTCGATTTCGCCGCGCCGCTCGGCAGCCCGGTCGTCTATGAGCTCGCCAACCGCTTCCGGCTCGAACGGCTGGATCCGGACGCGCCGCGCTCGCGTGTCCGCCAGCCGATCATCTTCTATATCGACAGTGCCGCGCCCGAGCCGATCCGCACCGCCTTGTTCGAGGGCGTCTCGTGGTGGCGCGAGGCGTTCGAGGCGGCCGGCTTCATCGACGCCTTTCGCGTCGAGATGCTACCTGAGGGGATCGATCCGCTCGACATACGCTACAACGTCGTCAACTGGGTGAACCGCGCCACCCGCGGCTGGTCCTACGGCCAGGTGATCGAGGATCCGCGCACCGGCGAGATCATCAAGGGCCAGGTGCTGCTCGGCTCGCTGCGCGTGCGCCAGGACATGCTGATCTTCCAGGGGCTGGTCGGGGCGGACCTCAGCGGCACCGGCGATCCCAGCGATCCGATCGCGGCCGCGCTCGCACGCATCCGCCAACTTGCCGCCCACGAGGTCGGTCATGCGCTCGGCCTCGCCCACAATTTCGCCGGTAGCATCCAGGGGCGCTATTCGGTGATGGACTATCCGGCGCCCCGGGTACGGCTGGTGAACGGAGCGATCGACCTGTCGGACGCCTATGGCGTCGGCGTCGGCCGCTGGGACCTCTTTGCCGTCGACTGGCTCTACGGGGCTCAGACCGACGCCGAGGCGGCGCCCCGCATGGCGTCGGCGATGACCGAAGGCCTGCGCTATGTCGCCGACGACGATGCCCGGCCGGCCGGCGCGGCGCATCCGATCGGCAGCCTGTGGGACGATTATGCCGATCCCGCCGCTGAGCTGCGGCGGATGACGGAGGTGCGTGCCGCCGCCGTGTCGCGCTTCGGCCCTCAGGCGATCGGAACGGGCGAGCCGGAATCGGCTCTTCGCCGTGCCTTCGTGCCGATCTGGCTGCTTCACCGCTACCAGATCGAGGCGGCCGCCAAGCTCGTCGGCGGCGTCGATTTCAGCTACGGCGTGCGCGGCGGCAGCCATCCGACGGCGCGCGCCGTGCCGGCTGCCGATCAGCGCCAGGCGCTCGACGCCCTGCTCGAAACCCTCTCGCCGGCCGCGCTGACCGTTCCGCCCGATCTGGTGCCGATATTGTCCGCCGGCTGGTCGGGCAGCAGCGATCGCAAGACCGAGATCGAGATCATGGCGACCGCCGGCGGGCCGGTCTTCGATCCGCTCGTTGCGACCGAAACCGGCGCCGCGGTGACGCTTGCCGGGCTGCTCGCCCCGCACCGGCTGAACCGGCTCGAGCTTCAGCACCAGGCGGACCCGGGCCTGCCGGGCGCGCACGATTTGCTGGACGCGCTCGTCGAGCGGACCTTCGAGTTCGACGACGCCGGCGAAGCCGAAGCGGCCGTGCAGCGCCGCATCGCGACGACGACCGTGCTGGCGCTGGCGCGCGTGCAGCGCGACCCCGACCTGTCGCCGACGCTTGCCCTTGCTTTGTCGGAGCGCCTCGCCCGGCTCTCCTCGAGCCTCGCGCGCGCCCGCGGCGAGGGCATGCAGCGCGACTGGAGCCGCGGCCTGGCGCGACTGCTTGGCGACCGGGAGGCGCTGCAGCAGGCGGTGAGCGACGAGCGGCGGTTGCCGCGCATCCCGCCGGGCATGCCGATCGGGGCCGCGGAAGGGGAATGGCCCGCCCTGTAGGGCTGCCGGCCTCTCGCCCGGGACCGGGCCATTTGTAAAGGGTCGCAGCCATGGATGCAGTTTCGGGCGCCCTCGGCTGCCGCTAACATCGGTGGAGTCGTTTCTGCGCCGCGGAAAGAGGATCATGGCCGACTATCTTTATCATCGCGAGCCCGACACGCTCGCCTTCGAAACCGAAATCGTCGATCGCCGCCCCGGCGCGGTGCGGCTCGAGCGCTCCTACCTTCATCCCGGCGGCGGCGGCCAGGTGTCCGACCGGGCGACGATGGTCCATGCCGGCGGGACCGTCGGGATCGTCGGGGTCGCGGTCGAGGATGGCGAATATTGGCACCTGCTCGATGGCGATCAGGCGGTCGGCGGGAAGGTCGAGGTCCGGATCGACGCCGGGCATCGCGCGATCCTGTCGCAGCTGCACACCGGCAGCCACATCCTGAACGCGCTGGTCTTCCGCCGCTTCGCCGGCGCGCTCGTCACCGGCGCCCAGATCAATGGCGACGGGCTCGGTCGGATGGACTTCGACCTTCCCGACTTCGACAATGACCGGCTTCGGGGGCTGGAGGAGGAGATCAATGCGGTCATCCGCGACGGGCTGCCGGTGGAAACCCGCTACGTGCCGTTCGAAGAGGCGCGCTCGACGCCCGGCCTGATCCGAAGCGCGGCGGTAGCGCCGCCGCCGAGCGGTGACGGGACGGTCAGGATCGTCGAGATCGAGGGGCTGGACGCGCAGGCCTGCGGCGGCACCCACCTCGCCAACACCGCCCAATCGCGGCCGATCCGCATCACCAAGGTGGAGAATAAGGGCCGGCATAATCGCCGCGTCCGCTTCGCGCTCGATTGACGGCTGGCCGGGTGCGAAGGCGCCGCCCATGCACGGTGATCAGCCCAGCAGCTGGGTCACCAGGCTCGCCGGATCCAGCCCCGCGGAGTCGGCATAGCCGCCGCCATAGCCATAGGGATCGGCATAGCCGTAGGGATCCGTACCGCCTAGGCCGAGCGCGGCGCCATCCAGATCGAACCCGCCGAGCGGGTCGCCGCCGAGGAGATTGCCGCCGAGGTCGCCCAACGATCCGCCGAGCAGGCCGCTGCCGAAGATAGACGCGATCGAGCCGCCAAGGCCACCGCCGGACAGCGGGTCGCCATAGCCCGCCTGCGCGGCATAGGGATCGCCATAGCCGTAGGCGGGGTCGCCGCCATAGGGGTCGTCATAGTCCGGGCCGAGGCCGGCGAGGCCCGCATCGGCCGGGTATCCGGCGCCGCCATAGCCGCCGTTGCCGCCGAGCAGTCCGCCCAGGCCGCCAAGGCCGCCGTCGCCGCCGCCGAGCATCCCGCTGAGGAGGAGCGGGAGCATGGCGCCGAGTATGCCGCCAAGGCCGCCGCCGCCGAACAGGCCGCCGGACGCGGCATAGCTGGGGGCGTAATAATCATAAGCGCCCGGCGCGTAATAATCATAGCCGGACGGCACGTAGCGGACGACCGGTTCCGCCCGATAGACGTAGCGTGGCGCTGCGGTGCGATAGACGACGGGTTCGGAATAGCCCCAGCCGGACGGCGCGTAGCGGACGACCGGTTCCGCCCGATAAACGTAGCGGGGCGCCGCGGTACGATAGGCGACCGGCTCCGAATAGCCCCAGCCGTCATAGGCGCGCGACTCATAGGTCCGTGCCGTGCGCAGCCGTGCCAGCGCTCGCCGCCGCTCGATCCGGGCTTCGTGGGCGCGATCGGCCCTCAGGCGGGCGATGGTCCGGCTGCGGTCGAGCCGCGCGCGCTGCTCGGCGCGCTGTTCGACGACGAGTCGGCGGTCGATCCGGGCCTCGCGCACCTGCGCCCGGCGCTGCGCCATCCGGCGGCCGTGCTGGCGCTGGTCGACGGCGACCCGCTGTCGCACGCTGCGCTGGCGCCGTTCGGCGAGCTGGCGCGCCCGCTGCCGCTGCGCCGAGATCTGGCGCGCCCGTTGCGCCTCGCGACGCTGGGCGACCTGCCGAGACTGCCGGGACTGACGCTGCTGCGCGACCTGGCGGGCACGCTGGCTTTGAGAGGCCGTGCGGGCCTGGCGCGTATCGCGCCGCTCCGCTGAGGTCCGACGGGCTTGGCGACGCTCTGCCGCCGCGGTGCGCTGGCGGCTGGCGGTCGCGACGCGGGAACGGGCGATGCGGCGCTCGGCGACGTCTTCGCGACGATCGGCCCGCCGCGTCTGCTGGGTGCGACGCTGGGCCGCCTGGCGGGCCTCGACGCGGGACCTGGCCTGGGCGCGCTGCCGCTGCCCCGTCGTCCGGGCGCGGGCGGAAGGCCGAACCGTCGCCTGGCGCCGCTCCTGCCGGGCCTGCCTTCGCTGCTGCGGGGCACGGCGCTGGTCCTGGCGGTCGGCACGCGCCTCGCGTCTGTCTCCGCGGTCACCGCGGTCACCGCGGTCGGCGAGGGCAGGGGTCGCCATCGTCGTGGCGAGCAGCAGGGCGATCATGGTCCGTTTCATAGGGGGCACTCCAGGTCCAATTTGCCGGACAGAATGCGCCTCGGGCACTGAGTTCGCCCTGAACCAGATGTTCATCGCCGGGAAATCGGCGGCGGGAAATGCAAAAAAGACGTTTATCTACAGTCACTTGATCGAATGAAGGGAGAAACAGGCGCACGACGGGCCGTGGCGGGCGACCGACAGGCCGATGCGCGCCGTCCGTTCCAGCTCAGTCCTGCATCCGCAGCGCCACCTCGTTCATGAAGCGCGCATCGTCGCTTTTGGCGAGCCAGTCCGCTTCGGCGGCGATCGCCGCGAGCAGGTCGCTCAGCCGGTCGGTCTCCGCCTTCGCATAATTGCCGAGGACGTGCTTGGTCACCTTTTCCTTGTGGCCCGGATGGCCGATGCCGATGCGCACGCGCCGGAACGCATTGCCGATATGCGCCTCGACCGACCGCAGGCCGTTATGGCCGGCGGTTCCGCCGCCGACCTTCACCTTGACCTTGAACGGCGCCAGATCGAGCTCGTCATGGAAGACGGTGACGTCCTCCAGCGACCTCTTGAAGAAGCGCATCGCCTCGCCGACCGATCGGCCGGAATCGTTCATGAAGGTGGCGGGCTTGAGCAGCAGGATGCGCTCGCCGTCGATCCGGCCCTGGCGGGTCCAGCCGGCGAACGCCTTCTTCGGCGGATCGAAATCATGCACTTCGGCGATGGCGTCCGCCGCCATGTAGCCGACATTGTGCCGGTGCATCGCATATTGCGTACCGGGATTGCCGAGGCCGACCCAGATCTGCACCGGCTCGAACTCCCCCCAGTCGGTCACCTCCTGCGCGGCCGACGGCTGGCCCGGAACCTCGGCCGGCTTCACGCCGAACAGGGAACCGAGCCAGCTCAGTCGCGCCAAGATACGGGCCTTTAGGCTTCTTCGCCCTCGCCCTCGCCTTCGCCCTCTTCACCCACCAACGGAACCTCGGCGGGCGCTTCTGCACCGGCTTCGGCCGCCGCGGCTTCGGCCGCCTCGGACTTGATGCCGGACGGCGCGACGATGGTGGCGATGGTGAAGTCGCGATCGGTGATGGCGGAGCTGGTCCCGGAGGGCAGCGTCACGTGGCTGATGTGGATCGAATCGCCGATGTCCGTGCCGGCCAGGTCGATCACGATCTCGTCCGGCATCTCGGCGGCGTCGCAGACGAGCTCGAGCTCGTGGCGGACCGCATTGAGCACGCCGCCGCGCTTCAGGCCGCGGCTATTCTCCTCGCCGACGAAGCGGATCGGCACCGCGACGGTCACGGTCGCGTGCTCGGCGATACGGAGGAAGTCGACATGCAAAGGGCGATCGGTCACCGGATGGAACTGCACGTCCTTCGGCAGCGTTCGGGTCTGGCTGCCGCCGACGTCGACCATCACCACCGAATTCATGAAATGGCCGGAGTGAAGCATCTTCACCAGAGCCTTTTCCTCGAGGTGGATCGAGAGAGGTTCCTGTTTCTCGCCGTAGACGACGGCGGGGACGCGGCCTTCGTTGCGCAGAGCACGGGAGGCTCCCTTGCCAGCCCGTTCGCGCGCTTCGGCCGACAGCGTAAGCTGATCGCTCATGGCATGTCTCCAATTAGCGGGTTCAAGATATCCCGCGCACGCCTCCAGGGATGACCATGAGCGGGGAAGCCGGGGCCTATAGGGGAGCAGGGCCCCGGAAGCAAGCCGGCGCGAAAGCCGGTGGTGTCTCAGTTGGATTTTCGGCGCACGATCCGTTGCCGCCGTCCGCAGGCTAGGCGATGAAAGGCCCAATTGAACGCATTCAGGGCATAGCTGCACTTGGAGAGGGAGTGATGGAAGATAGTGTAAGGAAGCTCTTCGAGCGATACGAGAGCTTTTTCAGACAATCCCTCGGCGGCGACATAGACATGGATGAGGTCGCATCGCTGTATGCTTCCGACTTCATCGCGGCCTCGCCTGCCGGGGTCATGGCTGGAAAGAATGACGACCAACTCAAGAAAGTCATGACGCAAGGTTATGCGCACTATCGAGCGATCGGAACGAAGGAAATGCGGATACGCAATGTTCGCCTCTCCCCGATAGACGAACATCATTGCGTGGCCCATGTCGCTTGGACGGCAACCTATGCCCGACGGGATCAGGCGGACGCAGCGATAGATTTCGATGTCCACTATTTCGTTCAGAAATTGGACGGGGAGCCGAAGGTTTTCGGCTGGGTGTCGGGCGATGAGCAGGCGCTGTTGAGGGAGCACGGCATTATCTGAAGTCCGCTTCCCACGCGGTCCTGTCGTGGACGGTGGATCCCCAAACTTCGGCTAGTCCCCCGAAGCCCAAAATTCGGGCTGAGACGCTGCCCGAAAGCCGCGTCCGGCATTCCCTTGCCTGTGCGATTTTTCCGCCGGACGCGCGGCAGTATCTCGCGACACCTGTCGGAGCCGCGATCAGGGTGCGGCGGCGGCCGCCCCTTCCGCCTGCGGAACGCGCTCGGTTTGGACGTCATGCTCCCGCAGCACCGCCTGGACGCTGTCGCTCCCGGCAAGATGCCCGGCGCCAACGGCGACGAACACGGTGCCGGGCCGCTCCATCCTCAGCCGGATCCATTCCGCCCAGGTCCGGTTGCGATCGGTGAACAGAAGGCGCTGAAGGTCCGGATCCTCCTCGCCATGGGCGACCAGCTGGTCGTGCAGCGTCTCCGCATCGCCGGCCGACCAGGCGGCGAGCATGGGCGCCATCGATTCGTGGAGCGTGTCGAGGCCGTCCAGCGTCTGGCGCAGCTGGGCGAGCTGCTGCTCCTCGGGCATTTCGTCGAACAGCCGGATCTGCCATTCGAGGCCCTCCAGCTCGGAAACCGAGATGCCGCGCTCGCGCGCGGCGCGGATCAGCACGCCTTCCGGGCCGTGCTCGGCGCTGATGCCGAGGCGCTGACTGATTACCGTGGAAAGGGTCATCGAGACGAACCAGGGCTCGAGCGGATCGAACGCCGCGGCCGGGGCGCCGAGGCTGGACACCGCTTCCGAAAGCACGGCGTTCTGCTCCGGCGTCAGTCGATCCGACAGCTTGCGTCCCTGCGGGTCCACGGCGTAGCGCAGCACGAGCGGCTGGATCTCGGACAGATCGTCGGGGATTATCGCCTCGACCACCAGCTCGTCCGCGGTGTCGAACGCCGCCTTCACCTCGTCGTTGAACCAGGGGCGGCCGTCGAGCAGATGGAACGTTCCGAACAGGAAGATTGTGGTGTCATCGTCGCGGGCCACCCACAAAGCAGGGTCGGCGTCCGGCATCGAGGCCGCGGCGGCCCGCGGCGCCGGAGCCGCCGAATCGGCCTGCGCGGGCGCGGCCGCCGGCGCGAACGCCAGAAGGGCCGCCAGGAACAGCTTGTTCATCAATGAATCTCCGTTGTCGGCAAGCAAGTTAGTGAATCGGCCGGAAAAGAAAAGCGGACGGCGTGCGACCCCACGAGCGGGCGCCGCCTGGATCGACCCCGGCAGGCCGGATCGCACAGCAATCCATGCGGTCGCCCTGGAGGTCCGTCGAATTGCGTAAAGCCCCCGCCGCCCGCCTGTAGGAGACTGGATGACCCCACCGTCCCAGCATCCGGAACCCACGCGTGAATGAAGCGACGAGCAGCCTGGCGAACCTTGCCGCGCCGGTCGACCGCGCAGAGACGCCAGCCTGGCATGCGCTTTCCGCCGAAGCTTGTCTGCGGCGCCTCGAATCGTCCGAGCAGGGACTTTCGGAAGACGAGGCCACGGCGCGCCTGGCCCGTTTCGGCCCCAATCGGCTGCCGGGGCAAAGCCGGCCCTCGCTCGCCCGTCTCTTCCTGAGGCAATTCCGTAGCCCGCTCATCTATCTGCTGCTCGCCGCCGCGGCAGGCTCGCTGGCGCTGGGGCACAGCCTCGATGCGGCCTTCATCTTCGCCGTCCTGCTGATCAATGCGACGATTGGCCTGGTGCAGGAGCGGCGAGCCGATCTCGGCATGGCCGCGCTCGAGCAGCTGATCCGCCGGACGGCGCGAGTCCGGCGCGACGGCGCGGTGCGACTCGTCGATGCCGGCGAGCTGGTGCCGGGGGATGTGGTCGAGCTCGAAAGCGGCATGGCCGTGCCCGCCGACCTTCGGCTGATCCACGCCAGCGCGCTTCGTGCCGACGAATCCCTGCTCAGCGGCGAATCCCTCCCGGCCGCCAAACACAGCAAGGCCGAGGTCGGGGTCCGGGCGGGGCTGGGCGACCGGCCGACCATGCTGCACGCCGGCACGACCGTCGTCGAGGGAAGGGCGGTCTGCCTCGTCGTCGCCATCGGCTTCGCGACCGCGCTCGGACAAATCCAGGCTTCGCTTGGCCGGGGCGAAGCGGCCGCGCCGCCGCCGCTGGTGTTGCGGCTCGGCCGTCTTACCCTCCAGATTGCGATCGGTGCCGTGGGCCTTATCCTGCTCCTCGCCGGCCTGCTGGCGCTCGACGGTGAGCCTGCGGGCGAGATCCTGCTGCTCGCGGTTGCGCTCGCCGTCTCGGCGATTCCCGAAGGCCTTCCGATCGCCGTCACCGTCGCGCTCTCGACCGCGACCGGCCGGATGGCCCGGCGGAACGTGATCGTCCGCGCGCTGCCGGCAGTGGAAGGGCTCGGCGCCTGCACTCTGATTGCCAGCGACAAGACCGGCACGCTGACGATGAACCGGCTTTCCGTCGAGCGCGTGCTGCTTGCCAACGGCAGATTGGTGGACCGCGGGCAATGGCAGTCCGGCGACGGGGGCGGGCTCGACGAGATCGCGCTGGCGTCCGCCTTGTGCAACGAGGCGCGTTTCGCGCAGGACGGAACGGTGATCGGCGACACAGTCGATGCGGCCATGCTCGCTTTCGCACGCGAGCTGGGGGTGCGGTCCGAAGTCCCGGTGGTCAGGCGCGCGCCCTACGAACCGGCGCGCCGCTTTGCCGCGGTCGCGGTGCGCGATAGCGACAGCTTTACGCTCTACGTGAAGGGCGCGCCCGAACTGGTTGCGACGATGTGCGGAAGGGTCGACTCGCGCCTGATCGAGCGCGAGGAAGCGCTCGCCGCCGAAGGCTATCGGGTGCTCGCCGTCGCTGCCGGCCGCTTCGAGACACTGCCGCCGATGGATGCGATCTGCGGTCTCGCGCCGCTCGGCTGGGTCGCCTTGCTCGACCCGCTGCGCCCCGAGGCTGCGGCGGCCGTCGCGCAATGCACGGCCGCAGGGATCGACGTCAGGATGATCACCGGCGATCACCCGGCCACCGCCCGCACGATCGGCGCTCAGCTCGGCCTGTGCAGTGCAGGCGACGCCGTTGTGACCGGCACCGACATCGCCGAGGCGGCGGGTGCGCCGGCCCGGCTCGCTTCCCTGATCGCGGGAGCGAAAGTGTTCGCCCGCATCGAGCCGATGCAGAAGACGCTGATCGTCGAGGCGCTCGGCCGGGCTGGCCATCTCGTCGCCGTCACCGGCGACGGCGTCAACGACGCGCCCGCGCTGCAGGCAGCGCATATCGGCGTGGCGATGGGAAAAGGGGGCACGGACGTCGCGCGCGACGCCGCCGACCTGGTCCTTGCGGACGACAATTTCGCGTCGATCGTCGCCGGCGTGGAGGAAGGACGGATCACCTACGCCAATGTGCGCAAGATCGTCATCTTTCTCGTCGCCACCGGCATCGCCGAAATCTTCATGTTCATCGGCGCGCTCGCCGTCGGATTGCCGATGCCGCTCACCGCCGTCCAGCTGATCTGGTCGAACCTGGTCACCAACGGTGCGCAGGACGTGATGCTCGGCTTCGGTCGCGGCGAGGGCGATGAGCTTCGGCGGCCGCCGCGTCGACCCGACGAGCCCATATTGAACAAGGCCGCGCTCCGGCTGATGGTGCCGCCGGCCTTCGTCATGGCGGTGCTCGCTCTGGTGATGATGGCATGGATGACGGACCGCGGTGCCAGCGTTGCCGCAGCGCAGAATGCGGTGCTTCTCCTCGTCGTGCTGTTCCAGAACGCCTATGTCCTGTGCATGCGCAGCGAGCGGCGCCCGCTCTGGCGCGAGCCACTGGGATCGAACCCCTGGCTGCTGCTCGGTGTCAGCCTTGCGCTGGGCCTGCATGTGCTTGCGATGCAATGGGCGCCGCTGCAGGCCGTCCTGGGAACCAGCCCTGTCGATCCCGTCATCCTGGCAATCTGCCTGGCGGGGGCGGTGATGACCGTCGTCGTGACCGAAGCGACGAAGTGGATCGTGCAGCGCCGCTAAGGGACAATCCTTATCCCGCTCCCGACCGGTTCGGCGCATCGTGCCTGCACCCGAAGACGGGACCGAGAGAACAAGTATTCACACAAGCCGTGGGCACGCGACCGGCCGGCGGCTGCCGATCAAGGACGAGACGATGACGACCATGACCGACGCCGCCCGGAGGCCCGAACCGCAATCGGCGCCTCCTCCCACCGAGCTTGTCACCTGGACCGGCTTCCGTTTCCGCGTTCGCCCCGCCGCGCCCTCCGACGCGGCGATCCTGGCGGACATGTTCGCCGGGGTCTCGCCCGAAGATCGCCGTTTCCGATTCCTGAGCGCCGTCCAGACGGTCGGGCACGATTTCCTCGAACGGCTCACCCGAGTCGACCATGAGCGCACGGAAGACTTCCTCGCCTTCGACGGCGACACGCTCATCGCGTCCGCCATGCTCGCCGCCGACCCCGACGGGGAACGCGCCGAGGTCGCCATCTCGATCCGGTCCGATTACAAGCATCGCGGCATCGGCTGGACCTTGCTCGACCATGTCTCACGTTTTGCTGCGAGCAAGGGCGTCGAGCTGCTCGAATCGATCGAGAGCCGCGACAATCGCGCGGCGATCTCGCTCGAAAAGGAGATGGGCTTCACCACAACGGCCTATCCCGGTGACGCCAGCCTTGTCCTCGTCCAGAAATGGCTCCGCTGATGCATCGTCGCGGAGGGCTATACGCAAAATCCCCTATTCCGGATCCCGTAGCGAGGCGCGACATGATCAGCATGAACTGGAAATCGATCCGCCTCGAGCTCGCCCGGACCAAGGAGTTCCCCGCAGGCTCGGCCAGCCGCGCCTATCTGCTGCGCCTGCCGCTCGACCAAGACGGGCTGATCGACGAGCGGTCGCTTCGCGGTTCGCCCGCTTTGGCCACGGTTCATCGCTTCTGGCCCAACGAGCCCGACCTTTCGGGCTATGTGATCAACACCCCGAGAGGCTGGGCCTTTTCCTACGAGATCGGCGAGGATGACGACGAGACCGTCTATCACCTCGAAAGCCACCCCATCCGGATCGGCGAATATGTCACGCTGACCGAACCGGACGGGCAGCGGCTCCCCTTCCGCGTGGCGAGCCTGAACCAGCTGAGCTGACCGGGATCAGATTTCCGCTTCGCCCTCGCCAAGTCCGGCGGCGAAAGCGATCCGCAACGCCTCCGAAAGGCTGGCCACCTCCAGCTTCGTCATCAGGTTCGCGCGATGGATCTCCACCGTACGGGGGCTGATGCCGAGATCGTATGCGATCGTCTTGTTCGGGTGGCCGCGGACCAGCCCCTGGAGCACATCGTGCTCGCGCGGGGTCAGCGCCTCGAGCCGGACATTGGCCTCCTCGGCGCGGGCGTTGCGTTTCCCGGCCTGCTCCAGACGGGAGAAGCCTTCCTCGATCGCGCTGAGCAGAACCGCCTTCTCGAAAGGCTTCTCGATGAAGTCGACGGCGCCGCTCTTCATCGCCTGGACCGCCACGCCGATATCGCCATGGCCGGTCATCACGATCACCGGAAGCAGGAGTCCCCGTTCCTTCATGGCGCGCTGAACTTCGAGCCCGTCCATTTCCGGCATTCGAACGTCGAGGAGGACGCAGCCGGGCGCCGCGCCCTTGGCGTCCTTGAGGAAATCGACGCCCGACGGATAGGTCTTCACCAGATAGCCGGAGGTCCGCAGCATGAAGCTCGCGGACCGACGGATTGCTTCGTCGTCGTCGACCAGGTGAACCGTTCGGTTCTGCTCAGCCATCTTCATCCCCTGAGGCATCGATCAGCGTGAAATGGAAGGCGGTGCCGCCGAGCCGGGAGCCCTCCGCCCAGATCCGTCCACCATGGCCATGGACGATCGTGTGGCAGATTGAAAGGCCGAGGCCCATGCCCTCCGACTTGGTGCTCACGAACGGCTGGAAAAGCCGCTCGGCAACCTCCGGGGCGAGCCCCGGTCCGCTATCCTCTATGCTCACCCGGACAAAGCCGTCGGCAAGAAGAGAGGAAGCGATGCGCAATCGCCGCTCGCGGTTCGGGCTCATCGCCTCTATCGCATTGCGCACCAGGTTGAGGACGACCTGCTGGACCTGGATCCGGTCGATCAGCACGCGCTCGGCGCGAGGGTCGAGCTTGACCTGGACCTCGATCCCCCGCTCGGGCGCCCCGACCAGCGCCAGCGCGCTCGCTTCGTTGATCACCCGCGAAAGGGTCTCGATACGCCTTTCGGTCTCGCCTCGTGAGATGAAGTCGCGCAGGCGGCGCACGATCTGTCCGGCCCGGACCGACTGGGCGGCGCAGTCCGCAAGGGCCTCGCGCACGATCTCGATCACCTCCGGGTCGGGATTGGCAAGCAGCTCCTGGGCGGTCTCGGCATAATTGGCGATCGCCGTGAGCGGCTGGTTGAGCTCGTGGGCGATCGAGGTCGCCAGTGTTCCCATCGCCGTCACCCGCGAAACGTGCGCCAGCTCAGACTGGAGGTCGTGGAGCCGCAACTCAGTTTGCTGACGCTCGGTGAGGTCGCGGATGAAACCGGTGAACACGCGGTCCTCGCCGATGCGTGCCTCGCCGATGTGGAGGTCTATGGGGAAGGTGGCGCCGTCGCGGCGCCGCGCCGTAGTGACCCGACCGATGCCGATGATCTTGCGCTCGCCGGTCCCCAGATATCGCTCGAGATACCAGTCGTGACGCTCACGGTCGGGCGAGGGCATCAAGGTACTGATATTCTCGCCGATGAGCTCGCTTTCGCTGAAGCCGAACATCTTCTCGGCGGCCGCGCTGAACGAGAGGATGCGGCCCTGCTCGTCGATTACGATCATGGCGTCGGGGATCGTCTCGAGGATCGAGCGAAGATGCGCCTCGCGTGCGAAGACCCGCTCGTCATACGGATCAGGATCCGTCTTGGGTGTGGAGTCTTCTCTCGGCTTCATTCCGCTCCAGTCTTTTCGACCAAAGGCGACCTTGCCGAATCTCGCGATACAATGCCAGCGGGGATGGCCGGCCGCCCTACCGGCGGCCGAGCAATCTGCGGACCGAATCGACCCTTCGCTGCCCCGGAACATGGCTCGCGACCTGGTCCTCCAGCCGCCGGCGGATCGCCTCGATCTCATGATCGGTCAGATGCTCGATGCCGACGAACTCGTTGCGGGCATGGCCGATCGCCCGGATCAGCTCGTCGAGCTTGGCCTGAATGGCGGCGGCGTCGCGATTCTGGGAATTCTGGATCAGGAACACCATCAGGAAAGTGACTATCGTCGTCGCCGTGTTGACGACCAGCTGCCAGGTGTCGGACCAGCCGAACAGCGGGCCGGTGACGACCCACAGCATGATCAGCAGCAGGGCGATCGTGAAGGCGAGCGGCTGACCGGTCAGGGCCGCGAATCGAGTCGCCGCGGTGGTGAAAAGGCGGTTCATGCCGCTGGGATAGCCTGCCTACGCATGCCCCCGAATACGGCCAATTGCGTAATCGGCAGGGCTGTACCGATCTCGTCAGCTCCAGCCCTTGTATCTACTTTAGGTATTGCTAAATTAGATACACCTAAAGTATGGAGTGCCTGTGATGATGGCAGACCTGGCCGCAAAGGCGGCGGACGCGGCGGCGCTGATGAAGGCGCTGTCCAATGAGCACAGGCTGCTCATTCTCTGCCATCTCGTTGCCGAGCGCGAGCTGGCTGCGGGGTCGCTGGTCGACCGCATAGGATTGAGTCAATCCGCCCTGTCGCAGCACCTTGCCCGGCTTCGCGAAGAGGGGCTGATCGCCTTCCGGCGGGAGGCACAGACGCTCCACTATCGCGTAGCGGACGAGAGGGCGAGCCAGGTGCTCGAGCTTCTGCGCGATATCTTCTGCCCGGACCTCGTAGCCGATGAGCCGGCTGGTACGGGCTAACCCCTATCGCCCGCCAGACTCATGTCGAATAGTCGACGCCAAGATCGAAAGGAACGCGAAATGCATCCCGATCCTCATCTCGAAAACGCGAAGGCGCAGGTCGAAAACGTCCTGCATGGCAGGGCGATCGCCCCCGTCGTCAAGGCCTTCTTCGACGAGCCCACCTTCACCGCCAGCTACGTGGTACATGACCCTGCCACGCACGCCGCCGCGATCGTCGACAGCGTGCTCGACTTCGACCAGCCGTCCGGCCGCACGTCGACCGGATCGGCCGATGCGATCATCTCCTATGTTCGCGACCAGGGGCTGAAGGTCGAATGGCTTCTCGAGACGCACGCGCATGCCGACCATCTGTCCGCCGCACCCTATCTGCAGGAGCAGGTTGGCGGCAGGATCGCGATCGGCAGGGAGATACTCACCGTCCAGAACGTGTTCGGAAAGATCTTCAACGAGGGCACCCGCTTTGCGCGCGATGGATCGCAGTTCGACCAACTTTTCGACGACGGCGAAGTCTTCTCGACCGGGGGAATACCCGCAGTCGCGCTGCACGTTCCCGGTCACACACCGGCCGACATGGCCTTTGTGATCGGCGACGCCGCCTTCGTCGGCGACACGATGTTCATGCCCGATTACGGCACGGCCCGGGCCGACTTCCCGGGCGGAGACGCGCGCCAGCTCTATCGCTCGATCCGGCGTCTGCTGAAGCTGCCGGACCGGACCCGCATCTTGCTCTGCCACGACTACAAGGCCCCCAACCGGGACGAGTATGCGTGGGAGACGAGCGTCCTCGCCGAAAGGAACGGTAATGTTCACGTTCATGACGGCGTCACCGAGGACGACTTCGTGTCGATGCGCACGCAGCGCGACGCCACCCTGGCGATGCCGCGGCTGATCCTGCCGTCGGTTCAGGTCAACATGCGTGCCGGGCACCTGCCGGAGCCGGAGGAGAACGGCACTCGTTACCTCAAACTGCCGCTCAACACGCTGTAGGCTTTGGCGCGATGGCACCGCTCTCACCCCTGATCGCGCTCGCCGGTGGCCTGATGATCGGCACGGCCGCGACGCTTCTGCTCCTGCTGTCGGGTCGGATCGCCGGCGTCAGCGGATTGGTCGCGGCGGCGACGCGCATTGCCGGCGACGGGCCGCCCTGGAGCCAGGCCGCCGCCTTCGTGGTCGGGTTGCCGGCCGGTGCGATCGCCGTGGCGGTGACGCTTCGCGCGCCGCAGATCGACGTGACCTCTTCCGTACCGCTGCTGATCGCTGCCGGGCTCCTCGTCGGGTTCGGCACCCGGCTTGGCAACGGCTGCACCAGCGGCCATGGAGTCTGCGGCATGGCGCGGCTCTCGCCACGATCGATCGCGGCGACGGCGGCCTTCATGGCGGCCGGGTTCGCGACCGTCTTCGTCTTCCGCCACGTGATTGGAGGCTGAGCCATGCGCAACACATTTCCCGGCCTGCTCGTCGGCCTGATCTTCGGTGCCGGCCTCGCTTTGTCCGACATGATCAATCCCGCCCGCGTGATCGCTTTCCTGGATCTGGCGGGCGAATGGGATCCCACGCTCGCCTTCGTCATGGCGGGCGCGCTTCTTCCTGCCGCCCTGGGCTATCTCGTCTCTCGGCGGATGCGCCGGCCGATCATGGCCGAGCTGTTCCGCATTCCCGAGAATCGGGTCGTCGAGCCACGCCTGCTCGCAGGAGCGGCCCTGTTCGGAGCGGGCTGGGGCCTCGCCGGCTTTTGCCCGGGACCGGCCATCGCCAGCCTGGCCTTCGGCTACTGGAACAGCTGGCTGTTCGTCATCGCCATGCTCGCCGGGATGCTCCTCCATCGCGTCGCGACATCGCCTCTTCCGGGTCGGGTGAGGGCGGCATGAGCATCACCTGGATCGCCCCCGACTTCGCGGTTTCGCCCCAGCTGCGTGTCGAGCAATTGTCGGAGATCGCCGCCGCAGGCTATTGCGGCATCGTCAACAACCGCCCGGATCGCGAAGGGCCGGACCAGCCGACCAGCGATGCCATCGAAGCAGAAGCCAGGCTGCTCGGCCTTGATTATGCGTATATCCCTATCGCGCCCGGCGAGATGAGCGAGGCCCACGTACGCGCGCTCGAGCGGTTCCTGCAGCAGGTCGAAGGGCCGGTGCTCGCCTTCTGCCGCACGGGGAACCGCTCGGCGCAGTTGTGGAAGCTGGCGCGCGAGGCCGCCTGAATGTCCCGCGCTGTCCGCTTCGTTCCGATTCTCGATTGGGGCCGCCGTTACGATCGGAACGCCTTCGCGAGCGATCTCGTCGCGGCCCTGATCGTGACGATCATGCTGATCCCGCAGAGCCTCGCTTATGCGATGCTCGCGGGGCTTCCGCCCGAGGTCGGCCTCTATGCCTCGATCCTGCCGCTCGTCGCTTATGCCCTGTTCGGCACCAGTCGAACGCTGGCCGTCGGACCGGTCGCGGTCGTCTCGCTCATGACGGCGACCGCCGCCGGCGGCGTGGCCGCGCAGGGGTCGCCCGAATATGTCGCTGCCGCCCTGGTCCTGGCCCTGTTTTCGGGACTGATCCTGCTGACGATGGGAATGCTGCGTCTCGGCTTCCTGGCCAACTTGCTGTCTCACCCGGTGATCGCCGGCTTCATCATCGCCTCGGCCGCCCTGATCGCGGTCAGCCAGCTGAAGCACATCCTCGGAATCCCCGGGTCGGGCGAGACGCTGCCGGAGATGGTGGCGGCGCTGGCCGCGGGCATTGGCGGGACACAATGGCGCACGGTCCTGATCGGTTTGGCGAGCCTGCTCTTTCTTTTCTGGGCGCGCCGGGGGCTTAAGCCTTTGCTGCGTCGATCCGGCCTGGCGCCCCGTGCCGCCGACCTTGTCGCCAAGGCCGGGCCGGTGCTCGCCGTCATCCTCTCCATTCTCGCCGTCGTCCTGCTCGGGCTCGAGGCGCAGGGCGTCGCCGTCGTCGGGGACATTCCGACCGGCTTTCCGCCGCTTTCCCTGCCGATCCTCGATCCCGGCCTCTGGTCGGCCTTGCTGGTGCCGGCTTTGCTCATCGGCGTGATCGGCTTCGTCGAATCCGTCTCGGTTGCGCAGACGCTCGCTGCCAAGCGCCGCCAGCGCATAGATCCGGACCAGGAGCTGGTCGGCCTCGGCGCGGCGAACATCGCGGCGGGCCTTTCCGGCGGTTTTCCGGTGACCGGCGGTTTCGCCCGATCGGTGGTCAATTTCGACGCCGGCGCCGAAACGCCCGCGGCCGGCGCCTACACCGCCGTCGGCATCGGCGCGGCGGCGCTCTTCCTGACGCCCTTCCTCTATTTTCTCCCCGTCGCCGTGCTCGCCGCGACGATCATCGTCGCCGTGCTCGGTCTCGTCGACCTTCACGCTCCGCGCGAGATATGGCGCTATTCGAAGGGCGATTTCACCGCGATGGCGGGCACCGTCCTCATCACGCTGATCCTGGGAGTCGAGGCGGGGGTGATCACCGGCGTGGCCGTTTCCCTCATGCTCTATCTGTGGCGTGCTTCGCGGCCCCATGCGGCCGTCGTCGGACTGGTTCCCGGCACCGAGCATTTCCGCAACGTGCTTCGCCACGCGGTGCAGACGGCACCCAATCTTCTCACCTTGCGCATTGACGAGAGCCTGACCTTCATCAATGCCCGCTGGCTGGAGGAAAAGGTCCTGGAGCTCGTCGCCGAACGCCCCGACCTGACCGACGTCGTGCTGATGTGCAGCGCGGTGAACGAGATCGACGCATCGGCGCTCGGGAGTCTCGAGGCGCTGAACCAACGGCTGGCCGACGCCGGCGTGAAGCTTCATCTTTCGGAGGTGAAGGGGCCGGTGATGGATCGCCTCGAGCGGTCCGACCTGATCGAGGCGCTGACCGGCAAGGTTTTCCTGAGCCAGTTCAACGCCTTTCAGGCGCTGGCGGCTTCCGTCAGCCCAGCGCGAAAGGCCGGGTGAGCGATCGCGATCAGCGCCTCGGCGCGCTCGCGCAGCGATTTTCCCTTGAGATCCGCCGAGCCATATTCGGTGACGACGATATGGGTGTCGTTGCGCGGCGTCGTCACCGGCCCGTCGAGCTTGGGCACGATGCGCGATACCGTTCCGTCCTTGGCCGTCGACGGGCAGACGATGATCGACTTGCCGCCGACCGAGGCATAGGCGCCGCGGACGAAGTCGAGCTGGCCGCCGGACCCGCTATATTGCCGGCCCATCACATGCTCCGAGTTGCAGGCGCCGCTGAGATCGACCTGCAGAGTCGCATTGACCGATACGACCCTGTCGTTCTTGGCGATGTGGCGAGGATCGTTCACCGTCTGGACCGGGGCGCTGTGCAGCGACGGATTGTCGTCCAGAAAATCGTAGAATGCCCGGTCGCCGAGCGCAAAGGTGAACACGCTGCGCCCCGGGAAGGTCGTCTTGCGCCGGTTGGTGACCGCGCCGCCTTCGACCAGCTTTGCCAAACCGGGAGTCATCAGCTCGGTGTGAATGCCGAGATCCTTGTGCCCCTCCAGCATCCCGCAGACGGCGTCGGGCAGGCTGCCGATGCCCATCTGGAGGCAGGCGCCGTCCTCGATCATGCCCGCGACCGTCTGCGCAATCACCATCTCCTCCGGAGGAGACTCAGGGTAGGCATATTCGAGCAGCGGAACGTCGTTCTCGACGATCGCGTCTACTTCGGAGATGTGGAGCAGGCTCTCGCCAAAAACGCGCGGCATGTTGGGGTTGACCTCGACGATCAGCCGCCTGGCGGAGCGCGCGACGGTACTGCCATAATCGTTGCTGGTGCCGAACGTGAACCAGCCGTGCCGGTCCATCGGTGAGACGGTCGTGACGAACGTGTCGATCGGCACCTGCTCGCCGAGCAGCCGCGAGGATTCGCTGAACGCCGTCGGCACGAATTCGATCGGCCGCCGGCCGTCCGCCTCGCCGCGCCGGATCAGCGCGCGTTCGACCGGGCTCAGGAACATGCAATGGGGCCGGACGTGATCGAGCAGCTCGTAGCGCAGCACCGTCATCGCGGCGTGCGGCAGCGAGTGGAAATACCACAGCTTCAGGTCCGCGAGCGTGCCCGCTTCGATGCGATCGGCGAGCGCCTTCAACAGGGCCGGCGGCT
>Ga0299914_10000470_pt1 | contig 24440 bp, 24 predicted proteins | sample RVTome_10_FD_201361 | JGI IMG/M metagenome (GOLD analysis project Ga0299914, IMG submission 201361) | Soil microbial communities from uranium-contaminated site in the Upper Colorado River Basin, Wyoming, United States - RVT153D57 (version 2) ... | reverse complement strand
GGGCTGGCCACGGCCGAGATAGCGCGCGCCTTCCTCGTCCCCGAGGCGACGATGGCCCAGCGTCTCGTGCGCGCGAAGCGCAAGATCCGGGACGCCGGCATCCCGTTCCGGGTCCCGCCCGACCACCTGCTCCCCGACCGGCTCGCGGCCGTGCTCGCGGTCGTCTACCTGATCTTCAACGAGGGCTACTCGGGCCGGGGCGAGCTGACCGCCGAGGCGCTCCGGCTCGGGCGGGCCCTGGCCGAGCTGATGCCCGACGAGTCGGAGGCTCACGGTCTCCTCGCCCTGATGCTGCTCCTCGACGCGCGCCGCGAGGCCCGCTTCCGCGAGGGCGAGCTCGTCCTCCTCGCCGAGCAGCAGAGCTCGCTCTGGGACGCCGCCCAGATCGCCGAAGGGCGGGCCTCGCTCGACCGCGCGCTGGCTCTGCAAGGGCGCGGGCCGTACGTCGTGCAGGCGGCGATCGCGTCGCTCCACGCCGAAGAGCCCCGCGACTGGCCCCACCTCGCGGCGCTCTACGGCGAGCTCTCCCGCCTGACCGGCTCGCCGGTCGTCGAGCTGAGCCGCGCCGTCGCCGTCGCGGAGGCCGAGGGGCCCGAGGCGGGGCTCGCCGTCGTCGACCGCCTCGCGCTCGACGACTACCGCTACCTGCACGCGACCCGGGCCGAGCTGCTGCGCCGCCTCGGACGGAGCGCCGAGGCCGAGGCCGCCTACCGCCGGGCGCTCGAGCTGGTGAACGACGAGGCCGAACGGCGCCTGCTCGAGCGGCGGCTGGCCGAGCTAGAGGCTTGATGTGAAATTCCGCCGGGCCGGCTTGGTCTGGAGCGCCCCCGACGTCGCCCGAACTTCACATCAACCCTGTAGCGCCTGACCGGCGATAGGATCGCCCGGTGGCAGGGCTGAAGCCGGCGACGGTGCTCAGGCGGGCCGGCGAGCTCGAGGTCCTGGTCACGGCCGCCGGCGACGTGCTCGTCACCACCGAGCAGGGGCTCGTCAGCGGCGGCCCGCACTGCCTCGCCATCCTCGACCTCTTCGCGGAGCCGACGACGCTCGCCGAGGCGCTGGAGGCGCTCGGCTCCCGCACCGGCGGCGGGCAGGACTGGATCGACCTGAGCGCGGCGGTCGTCCGCCTCGCGGACGCGGGGGTGCTCCTCGCCGGCGACGAGCCCGACCCCGGCCGGGTCGCCCGGTCGTCGTTCGACTCGCCGGGCCCGCACGTGGCGATGCTCGAGGACCGCGCGCGGACCTCGGCGTTCCTTGCAGCGCTTGCGGAGCTCGTCCGGCCGGACGACGTCGTCGTCGACATCGGCACGGGCACCGGCGTGCTGGCCCTGGGCGCGGCGCAGGCCGGGGCCCGGCACGTGTACGCGATCGAGGCGACGCCCCTGGCCCACCAGGCGCGGAAGGTCGTCGAGGCGAACGGGCTCGGCGACCGCGTGACGGTCGTCCAGGGCTGGTCGACCCGCGTCTCGCTGCCCGAGCGGGGCACGCTGGCGGTGGCCGAGATCCTCGGGAGCGACGCGCTGGAGGAGCGCGCGCTGCCGGTCGTGCTCGACGCCCGCAAGCGCCTGCTCGCGCCGGACGCGCGCCTCGTTCCGTCGGTCGTGCGGATTTACGGCGTGCCGGTCTCGATCCCCGCCGAGCGCGTGGACATGCTCGCCTTCACGCCGGCGAACACGGCTCGCTGGAGATCGTGGTACGGGCTGGAGCTGGGGCCGTTGACCGAGTACGCGGCCCGCCTGCGCCATCGGTTCACGGCCCCTCCCGAGGAGGTCCAGGAGTGGCCGGCCCTGAGCGATCCGGTCCTCTTGGCGGAGCTCGACCTGGCCGCGCTGGACACGCCCCGGGTCGAGCTCGTCGCGACCGGGACCGCGACGGCGTCCGGCGGGGCCAACGGCACCGTCGGGTTCTTCGAGGCGGACCTGAGCCCGGGGGTGACGATCTCCACCGACCCGGCCGGAGAGGGGCGCCCGACCTCCTGGGGCGTCCCCGTGTGGCTCGTGCCCGAGCCCGTCGAGCTGCGCCGGGGCGACGAGTTCTCGCTCGAGTACGCGTACACGGGTGGCGGCGGCCGGATCCGGCTCGTACCCTGAGGCCCGCGCGGGCTCGCGTTCGCCCGATCTCGGTCTACCCTGTGCGTAGAGCGATCGCGCCGCGGCCGGCCCCCATGACATCGACGGAGATGACCATCGAACCGACCTCCAGGCTGGAGCGGAACGCGAGCGTCGCGTTCCGGCGGCTCGCCGACGGCGAGGGCGGCGTCCTCCTGCACCTCGAGTCCGGCGAGTACCACGGGATCAACGAAGTCGGCTGCCTCATCTGGGAGCTCCTGGACGGAGAGCGGACGGTCGACCAGGTCGCCGCCTCCCTGCGGGACGAGGTCGAGGGCGGGCCCGACGACCTGACCGGCGAGGTGATCGTCTTCCTCGACAGCCTGCGCGTCCGCGACCTGGTCCGGTGACGGCGCCGTGCCCGGGTCGTGCTACGGGTTCGAGCCGGTCTCCGACCTGAGCTTCGAGTACCTCCGGGGCGGGCAGGGCGAGCCACTCGCGGTCGCCGAGGTCGTTGGCGAGCCGGGGGACCCCGGCGACGGGGAAGGCGAGCTTGTCAGCGAGTGGACGCCGATCCCGGACCGCCGCCTCTGGGCGCGGCTCTACGCCGACGGGCCGCGCTACCGCCTCTGGGTGGACGGGTACGGGACGTTCGCCGTCGACCCGCTGGCCCCCAGCGTCGGGCTGCCGGCCGGCGAGGCCGAGGCGGTGCGGCGTGAGGAGCGCCTCTGGGGCATCCCCGCCATGCTCTGCTTCCTCCAGCGCGGCGACCTGCCGCTCCACGCGGCCGCGGTGGACGTGGGCGGCGAGGCGGTGCTCCTCGCGGCGCCCGGCTACTTCGGGAAGACGACGCTCGCGGCGGGCTTCGACGCGGCAGGCCACCGCGTCCTCTCCGAGGACGTGTCCTGCATCCGCTTCGCCCAGGCGCCGCACGTCGTCCCCGGGCCGGCGATGCTCCGCGTCCGCCGCGACGTCGCCGGCGATCTCGAGCTGCCGGGCGCGCGGGCCGTGGCCCAGAGCGACGACCGCGTCCACTTTTCCCTCGACCCGGCGCGCCGCGGGGACTCGCGCCCCGTGCCGCTCCGGGCGATCGTCCTCCTGCGCCGAGGCGAGGACGGGATCGCGCTCGAGCCCGTGCCGGCCGCGGGGGCCCTCCGCGACCTGTGGCCGCTGAGCTTCCGCCTGCCCACCGCCGAGGACCGCGCGCGCTGCTTCGACGGCCTCGCCCGGCTCGCGGCCGGCGTTCCCATCCGCAACCTCGTCCGGCCGCTCCGGCTTGACGAGCTTCCCCGGGTCGTCGAGCGGATTGTGGCCGATGCTTAGCCTGACGGAGAAGGCACGGCTCGCCGTCCGGGTCTGGGTGCGCTTCGGGCTCGTGACCGTCGACCTCCGGCGCAAGGCGCTCCCGGCGCTCGTCGAGGACCTGGCCGACACGGGCGGGTGGCGGGCCCCCGCGCCCTACAGCCCGGCGACCCTTTCGAACGCCGTCCACAGGAGCCTCCACCTCGGCAGCCGCCGGCCCCGCTGCCTCGTCAACGCGCTCGTGCTCTTCCGGCTCCTCCGCGAGCAGGGCGAGCCCGCGGAGCTCCTGATCGGGCTGCCGCCGGACGCCGCGAGCCAGGAGGCCCACGCCTGGGTCGAGCTCCACGGACGCGACGTCGGCCCGCCCCCGGGTCGCTACGGCCACGAGGAGATGGCCCGCCTGCCGTGAGCGCCGGGCACGCTACGGCTGCGCTCTGGGAGCGCGTCGACGAGCTCGTCGACGCCGCGCCCGGGCTCGCCGCGCTCCGTGCGCACCGCCTCCAGCTCCTCGCCGCGCGACGCTGGCGGGAGCTGGGCCGCGAGATCCCGGACGACCTTCGCGCGGAGGAGCAGCTGGCGGCGGTGCGCGACGCCATCGCGCCCGACCTCCTCGCCCGCGTGCGGGCGGCGACCGACCAGCCGGTCCTCCTGCTCAAGGGGCCCGAGCTCGCGCGCCGCTACCCGCGCCCCTCCCTGCGCCCGTCCATCGACCTCGACCTGCTCGCCGCCGACGCCGACCGGCTGCAGGCCGAGCTTCTCGCCGCCGGCTTTGACGAGGCCGAGGATCCGGTCTGGGCCGCGCGCCTCGCCGACGGCGTCGACCCCTTCGCCGACAAGCACCACTGCCGTCCGCTGCGCTGGGCGGGCTGGCCGCTTCGGCTGGAGGTCCACCGCCGTCCGAGCTGGCCCGCCTGGCTCCCGCAGCCGCCGGCCGCAGAGCTCCTCGAGCGCGCCGAGCCGGGGGAGGCGGAAGACATCCTCGTCCTCCCGCCTGCCGCGCACGTCATCGTCCTCGGCGCGCACGTGTGGGTCTCGAATCCGTTCGCGCGGCTCCGCGACCTGCTCGACATCGCGCTCCTGCTCCAGGAGGTCGATCCGGCCGAGGCGGACGCGCTGGCACGCGTCTGGGGCGTGGGGAGGATGTGGGCCTCGACGCGGGGCGTCGCCGAGTCGGTCTTCCTCGGAGGCAGGACGACCTCGGCCGAGCGCGTCTTTGGGAGGCACCTCGGAAGCGTTCGCGAGCAGACCGTCGCCGAGGTGCATCTCACCCGCTGGGCGTCTCCGTTTTGGGCGCTGCCGCCGCGACGCGGCCTCCGCATCTCGGTTGCCGGGCTCGCGAGCGACCTCCGGCCTGCCGTCGACGAGCCGTGGCGGTCGAAGGTGAGGCGCAGCCTGCGCGCGCTCGGCAACGCCGGCGAGACGAAGTCGAGGCACGAAGAGGAGCTGGGCCCGGAGGGGCGTCAGCTCCGGCGCTGACCCGGCTACGACCAGAGGTCGACGAAGGCGTGCGCCGCGGCCAGGTCGCGGGCCCAGAGATAGTGCGCGAGCGGCATGTCCTCTCGCTGGAGCTCCGCCTCGAGTCCGTCGTAGTCCACCCCCGGCATGCGGAAGGTGTCGCGCGAGACCCAGTGCCGCACGGCCGCATAGTCGACTCCCATCTCCTCGAACCAGCGGTCCATGTACGTCTTGTCGCGGCGATCGAGAATCTCGTCCGGGACGTCTTGCCGGAAGGCAATGCGGGCGAATCCCTTCATCCGGTAGTCGGGGAACTTCACCTCGGCCGGAAGGCTGAGGAAGAACTCCCACACGTCGACGTCCGCCCAGGGCCGCCTTGCGCGGATCCCGAAGAGCGCGTGGGAGTAGATGTCCGCCTCGCCGACCGGATCGGCGCCGAAGAACGGCAGCTGTCCATTGGCCCAGCGGCGTCTTGCCGGCAACGCATGGCCTGCGTCACGCCGCCCGATCCGGCCGAGGTCGATCCACGGAGGCAGGAATGCCGGCGGGTATCGCCGGAGCGAGCGCGCCAAGAGCACCCGCGGGGTGGCCGCCTCCCTGACCTCGGCGAGGAGGCGCCTCTTGCCCAGGCCGGCCGCGTACTGCGACCGGAGCTGCTCGGCCGCGCTCCGGAACCGCCCCCGCCAGAGCAGGTGGGAGACGAGGTGGGCCCGTATGGCGCTCACCTGCTCGGCGAACTCGCCGCTCAGGATGCTCGTGAATCCGAGAGCCTGCGCCCGGGTGCAGCGCTCGGCGGTTCCCTCGGGCGACCACGTCGACCAGGGCCCGTCGAAGAGCTTGAGCCAGAACTGCAGCCGTTCGAGGCGTTGCGGCCCCGGCTCGTACGTGTGCAGCGGCAGCCCGAGGCGCTCGGCCACGAGCCCGATGTACTCGCTCTCGTCGCTCTCGGGATAGGACGGGTAGACGGCGGAGAGCGCCGGGATCGGCCGGTTCCACCGCTGCTCGTACACCCGATTCGCATAGGTGGCGATCGGCGGAGAGTCGACGCCTCCGCTCAGCGACACGGCATCGTGCCCGGTCACCATTCGCGCGACCGCCTGCCCGAACACCTCCCGGAAGCGCTCGCTGGCCTCCGCCGACGAGAGCCTGGCAGTCTCCAAGAGCGCGGCCGGATCCCAGTAGGGGGACGCGTCCAGCCGGTCTGCGTCGGCGGTGAGGAGCGTCGCCGCCACGAGGCGGCGCGCCCCGCGCAGCGCGCACGACGTCGGATTCTCGAGCTCCCCGTAGAAGAGCGCCTCGACCGTGTCCAGGTCGGGCTCGGCCGAGACGCCCGCTCCGTTGAGAACCTGCTTCACCTCCGAGGCGACGTAGACCGCCCCCGGCTCGTCCCGATAGAAGAGCGTCTCCAGGCCGCCGTGATCACGAAACGCCCAGAGGCGAACGCCGTCGGTCACGACACAGGCGTACGTCCCGCGCAGGTCGACCGGTGCTCTCGGGCCCCGAGCCCCGAACGCCGCGAGCACGACGTCCGCCGGCCTCGGGGCCCGCTCGGACGACACCCCGAGCCGGGCGGCGAGCTCGCCGGCGTTGTCGAGCGCCCCCGCGAAGGCGACGGCCAGCGAGTCGTTGCTCGCGAGGCTCGCCTCGTCCCGGCCGTCGAGCTCGCTGACGCCGAGGGCGCACGCGCCGACCGACGTCACGACGGTCCGGTCTCCGCGGTGCGGGGCGGCGGCCAGCATGCGCGTGACGGTGTCGGGAGACGGCTGGCCCGAGCGGACGAGGATCGCGGCTAGTCCGCGCATGCACGCCCGGCCGGGCCCTGCGGCTTCGTCGTCAGCATGTCCTCACGTGGTACAGGCCGGCGAGCCGGCCTGTACCACGTCAACCTTGTGCGCGCGTGTGCGCGCGGGGTCCGGAGGCTACGGAGAGCCGCCGCCGCCGTCGCCGGGGTGCGAGAGCTCGCAGTTCGAGGTCTCGACGCGGCAGTTGACGAACCCCTTGTGACCTCCTCCGCCCTGACCCTGAGGGTTCGGCGGAGTCGGCATGAACGTATGGGCGCTGATCGAACCGAAGTCCGTCACGCCGGGTCGCTCGAACATGATCTTCATTCCGTCACCGCCTCCTTCTGCAACAGCACCGTCCCAGCGGTGCCTTGTGACATGGTGCACTCTTCTGGGAGGGTGCACAACTAGCCTTTCGGTCAGTTCGGGAACGCTCGGCGCTAAGAACTCGTCTCAAAATGAAGCCTTGTGCCGCCGGGCCGCGCGACGACGAACCATCATTCTGAAACGAGTTCTAAGGCCCGAGCCGCGGCGGGAGGCCGAAGAGCGGGAACACGCGCTCGGTGTCGAGGAAGAACGTGAACTCCGCGACCCCGTTCTCGCCGAGCTCCACGACCTGGAGCGCCCACGGATCCCAGCCCTCGCCCGACTCGCTCGGGCGGTACTGGCCCCAGGCGATCTGGCCGTTGGCGGCGACGGGCACGAGCCGCGAGCCGCGGCAGCCGATCCCCGGCCCGAACCAGAAGCGCAGGATCTCGTCGCGGCCGCGGAGCCAATGTGCGTAGGGCGGCATCGACTGCTCGGCGTCCTCGGCGAGGAGCGTCGTGAGCGACTCCATGTCGTAGGCCTCGAAGGCGGCGACGTAGCGCTCGAGGAAGTCCCGCTGCGCGTCGTCCAGCGGCTCGGCTCCGGTCTGGGCGGCGGTGACCTCTTTCGCATCGAGGGAGGCGCGGGCGCGCTGGAGCGCGCTGTTGACCGAGGCGACGGTCGTGTCGAGGAGCTCCGCCACCTCGGAGGCCTCCCAGCGGAGGACCTCGCGGAGGATGAGCACGGCGCGCTGGCGCGGCGGCAGGTGCTGGAGCGCGGCGACGAAGGCGAGGCGCAGTGACTCCCGCGCGACCGCCTGCTCGGCCGGGTCGGCCTCGGCCGGGACGACGAGGCTGTCCGGCACCGGCTCGATCCAGGTGCTCTCCGGGAGCGGGGCGCCGAGCGGGCCGTCGGCGGTGCCGGGAGCGGACAGGTCCATCGGGAGGGCCCGGCGCTGTCGCGAGCCGAGCATGTCGAAGCAGACGTTCGCGGCGATCCGGTAGAGCCAGGAGCGGAGCGACGAGCGGCCCTCGAAGCGGTCGATCGCCCGCCAGGCGCGCACGAGCGTCTCCTGGACGGCGTCCTCGGCGTCGGCCGCCGACCCGAGCATCCGGTAGCAGTACCCGGTCAGCTCGACGCGGTGTTCCTCGAGCCTGAGCTCGACGGGCTCCGCTGTCCCGGCGGCCGAGCCGCCGTCGCTGCCGAAGCTCGACATGCCCCGTAGGCTAGCGGCCCCGGGCCCGGCTCCGCGGGACGTGCGCGGCGGGCGGGGTTTACGCTGTCGCCGTGTCGCTGATCGCAACGCGCGGGCTGACGAAGCGGTACGGCGACGTCCTCGCGCTCGACGCGCTCGACCTCGAGCTCGAGCCGGGTGTCATCGGCCTAGTCGGCGCCAACGGCGCCGGCAAGAGCACGCTCATCAGGATTCTCCTCGGGCTGCTGCAGCCGACGGCCGGCTCGGCGCAGCTCTTCGGGCTGGACGTCGTCTCCGACGGGCTTGCGGTCCGCCGGCGCGTCGGGTACATGCCGGAGCACGACTGCCTGCCGCTGGACGTGAGCGCGACGGAGTTCGTCGCCCACATGGCGCGGATCAACGGCCTGCCGAAGAGCGCCGCCCGCGAGCGGACGGCCGAGACGCTGCGCCACATCGGCCTCTTCGAGGAGCGCTACCGCGAGATGCGCGGCTACTCGACGGGCATGCGCCAGCGGGTGAAGCTCGCACAGGCGCTCGTCCACGACCCTGAGCTCCTCCTGCTCGACGAGCCGACGAACGGGCTCGACCCCGCGGGCCGCGACGACATGCTCGACCTCGTCAGGCGGATCGGCACCGAGTTCGGGATCTCCCTGCTCATGTCGTCGCACCTCCTCTCGGAGATCGAGCGCGTCTGCGACCACCTCGTCGTCATCGACACCGGCCGGCTCGTGCAGTCCGACCGGATCGTGGCCTTCACCGGCCGCACGGAGGTGGTCACCGTCGAGGTCGACGGCTCCGCGGCGATGCTGGCCGCCTATCTACGGGAGCGCGGGATCGAGGCGCACGAGGGCCGGCGCACGCTCGAGCTCCACCTGGCCGACGCGGCCTCCTACGACGCGGTGCGCGACGGCGCCGCCGCGCTCGGGCTCGGCCTCGTCAGGGTCGAGCAGGGGCGGAGGCGGCTCGAAGACCTCTTCCGCGACGAGGCGCCGGAGGAGCCCGCCCCTGTCTGACCCCGCCGTCGGCAGCAGCATCTACGACCTCGGCTACCGCCACTACGAAGGGCCGAGGATCGGCCGCTCCGCCGTCCTCTTGACGCTCTACGCCGGCGGGCTGCGCAGCGCCTTCGGACTGGGACGCCGGACGTCCGCGAAGGTCATCCCCTTCGCTCTCGCCGTCCTCGCGTTCGTCCCCGCGCTCGTCCAGGTCGCCGTCGGGGCCCTCACGAGCAGGCTCGATGCGGATGTCGACCTGTTCGCGCACGAGGACTACTTCGGCTACGTCCAGATCATCCTCATCCTCTTCTGCGCGGCGGTCGCGCCGGAGCTCGTCGGCCGCGATCAGCGCGACCGCTCGATCTCGCTCTACTTCTCGCGGGCGGTCTCGCGCGTGGACTACGCGCTGGCCAAGCTCGCCGCCCTCGTCAGCGTCATGCTCGTGCTCACCCTCGGCCCGCAGATGCTCCTCTTCGTGGGCAACGGGATGGTCGAGGACGACCTGGACGGCTACCTGCGGGACAGCTGGGACCTGCTGCCGCCCATCCTCGCGGGCGCGCTCTTCCTCTCGGCGGCGATCGCCGGCGTCGGACTCGCGATCGCTTCGTTCGTCCCGCGCCGGGCCTACGCGACGGCCGCGATCGTCGGCGTCTTCGTCCTCACCACCAGCGTGGCCGGAATCCTCATGGAGACGGCCGACGTGTCGTTCGCGCGCTACGCCCTGCTCGTGAGCCCGCTCGTCTGGGAGGGGGCGATCCTCTGGTTCTTCGGGGCCAGGCCCGATCCGGGCAGCGAGATCAGGGACGCCGACTTCCACGGCGCCGTCTACGCGGTCGCGGGCGTCGTCACGATCCTGGCCACGACGGCGCTGACCATCGTCCGCTTCCGCCGGATGCAGGCGTGAGCGTCCCTCGCCGTCGGCTCGCTCCCCACGCTCATGGGCCAAAGGTTGGCCCATGAGCGCGGCCACCGTCGCCGTGCGCGACGTGTCCCGCTGGTACGGCAACGTCGTCGCGGTCAACGGGATCTCCTTCGAGCTCGGCCCAGGGGTTACCGGGCTGCTCGGGCCCAACGGCGCGGGCAAGAGCACCCTCCTGCACATGCTCTCGGGCTTTCTCGCGCCGTCCGCCGGCGAGGTCGAGGTGCTGGGCGAGTCGCCCTGGCGCACCCCGGGGATCTACCGCAGGCTCGGCCTCGTCCCCGAGCGGGAGTCGGTCTACGGCCTGCTCACGGGGTACGACTTCGTGCTCCTGAACGCGCGCCTGCAAGGGCTCGCCGATCCGCACGCGGCGACGCGGAAGGCGATCGAGACGGTCGAGCTGGCCGGGGCAGCCGGGCGGGCGACGAAGGGCTACTCGAAGGGCATGAAGCAGCGGGTCAAGGTGGCCGCCGCCCTCGTCCACGAGCCCGAGGTCCTCGTCCTGGACGAGCCCTTCAACGGCACTGATCCGCGCCAGCGGCTGCACATGACCGAGCTCTTCCGCCGGCTCGGCGCCGAGGGGCGGACGCTCCTCTTCTCCTCCCACATCCTCGAGGAAGTGGAGCAGCTGGCCGAGCGCGTGCTCGTCATCGTCGGCGGCCGGCTCGCCGCCTCCGGGGACTTCCGGGAGATCCGCCGCCTCATGACCGACCGGCCGCACACCTTCACCCTGCGGACGAGCGCCGACCGGCGGCTCGCGGGGGCCCTCGTCGCCCACAAGAGCGTGCTCGGCGTGGAGCTCAGCGACGGCCGCCTGGTCGTGCGCACGTCGGAGCTCGGCGCCTTCGCCAGGGCCCTCCCCCTGATCGCCCGCGACGCCGGCGTCTCGCTCCACGAGCTGAGGCCGACCGACGAGTCGCTCGAGGGCGTCTTCTCCTACCTGGTGAACCGGTGATCGGCATCGTCTTCAGGCTGACGCTGCGCCAGCTGATCGGCCGCGGGCGCACGCTGATGATGGGGCTCCTCGCGCTCCTTCCGGTCCTCGTGGCGGTGGTCTACCGGCTCGGGAGCCAGGACACCGACCAGGCCGAGTGGGCGGCGACGGTCCTCTTCGAGGGCTTGATCGTGACCACGCTCCTCCCGCTCGCGGCCGTCGTCTACGGGACGGCGGTGCTCGGCTCGGAGGTCGAGGACGGGACGGCCGTCTACCTGCTCGCGAAGCCGGTCTCCCGGGCCCGGATCGTCGCCGCGAAGCTCCTGGCGAGCTGGCTCGCCACGACGGTCACCGTCCTCGTGTCCGGCCTCGCCGCCGGCGCGATCGCGCTTGCGGGCGAGCCGGGGGACGGCATCCTGCTCGGCTTCGGCGTCGCGCTCGTCCTCGGCAGCCTCGTCTACTCGGCGCTCTTCGTCATGCTCAGCGTGGTCACGAGCCGCGCGCTGATCATCGGGCTCGTCTACGTCTTCCTCTGGGAAGGCCTCGTGAACGGGCTCTTCGCGGGCACCCGCCTCCTGAGCGTGCGCCACTACACGCTCGGCGTGGCCGACCTCTTCGTCGAGGCGCCGGAGCGCGTCTTCGAGGCGAAGCTCGGCGCCCTCACCGCGCTCGTCCTCATGGCCGTCGTCGGCGCGGCCACGACCTGGTATGCGACGCGACGCCTCTCGCGCTTCGAGGTCGGCGAGACGACGTAACGAATTCCTCGCTCGGGGGACTGAACCGCCGTCAGTTGCCTACGAGACGGAGGATTCCCATGTCGACGAACGGTGAGATCGGAGCGGTCTACGTCCAGACGAACGAGCCCGAGAATCGCGTGATCGCGTTCCGCCGCGCGGCGGACGGGGCCCTGGAGAAGCTCGGCGCCTCTGCGACGGGCGGGGCGGGGAGCGGCATGCCGCACCTCCAGTCCCAGGGGTCGGTCGTCCTGAGCGGCGACGGGCGGCGCCTGCTGGTCACGAACGCGGCGAGCGGCGACGTCAGCGTGTTCGCGGTCTCCGCGGACGGGCTCGAGCTGCTCGAGACCGTGGCGTCCGGGGGCGCGTCGCCCAGGAGCGTCGCCGAGCGCGACGGCCTGGTCTACGTGCTCAACGCGGCCGACCCCTCGCTTGCCGGCTTCCGGTTCGGCGAGGGCGGGCTCGAGCCGGTGCCGGCCTCGCGCCGCGCGCTTGCGGCCGGCGCCGACCCGGCGCAGGCGGGCTTCTCGCCGGACGGCGCGAAGCTCGTCGTCACGGAGCGAGGCACGAACGCCATCTCCTTCCACGAGGTCCGCGCGGACGGCACGCTCGGCGAGGCGCAGTCCGAGCCCTCGTCCGGCCCGACGCCGTACGGCTTCGCCTTCGCCGGTGGCGGGACGCTCGTCGTCACCGAGGCTTTCGGCGCGGAGAAGGGCAGGGCGGCCGCCTCGTCCTACGTCCTCGCCAACGGCTCGGCGACGCCGGTCTCCCGCTCGGTCGGAAACGGGCGGAGCGAGATCTGCTGGGCCGTCGCCACGAAGGACGGCCGCTTCGCCTTCACGACGAACTTCGCCGACGGTGCAATCTCGCGCTACGCGGTCGCCGCTGACGGCGCCCTCGTGCTCGAGGACGCGGTCGCCGGCGTCGCCGTCGAGGGCGAGACCGGGCTCCGCGACGAGGACCTCTCCGCGGACGGGCGCTTTCTCTACGCGATCGACGCCGACTCCCGACGGATCTTCGGCTGGAGCGTCGGCGACGGCGGCGCGCTCGCCCCGGTGGGCTCCTGGGAGGGCCTCCCGGCGACGGTCGCCGGGCTGGCGGCGCTGTAGCAGGGCATTCGCCTCGAGCCCCACGGCCGGGGGTCGGATCTTGCAATGAAGCACGAGCGGTGCTGATGCTCGAATGCAAGATCCGACCCCGGGGCTCGAGGGCGGTACCGTACGCCCGTGACGACCGTCCCGTCCGTGGACGAGCGGGAGCAGCTCGCCGCGCTGCGGGCCGGGGACGAGCGGGCCTTTGCCGCCCTCGTCGACCTGCACGGGGCGGCCATGCTCCGGGTCGCGCGGCTCTACGTGCGCGACCGGGCGGCGGCCGAGGAAGCGGTGCAGGAGGCCTGGCTCGGCGTCTTCAGGGGGATCGAGCGCTTCGAGGGCCGCTCGTCGCTCCGCACCTGGCTCCTGCGCATCGTCGCCAACGTGGCGCGGACGAAGGGCGTCCGCGAGGCGCGGTCGGTGCCGTTCTCCGCGCTCGGCGACGACGGCCCCTCCGTCCCCGAGGAGCGGTTCCGCGGGCCGGAGGAGCGCTGGGCCGGGCACTGGGCCTCGCCGCCCGACGAGTGGGGCCGGCCCGAGCAGGAGCTCCTCACCGCCGAGACCCGGTCCCGGCTGGCCGCGGCCATCGGAGGTCTCCCGGACGCCCAGCGGCAGGTGATCTCGCTGCGGGACGTCGAGGGCTGGAGCGCGGATGAGGTGTGTAACGTCCTGGGGCTTTCCGAGACCAATCAACGGGTGCTGCTCCACCGAGCCCGGACGAAGGTGCGCGCGGCGCTCGACGAGTACCTGACGGAATCCGAGACATGAGCGTCGACGAGCTGACCTGCAAGGAGCTGGTCGAGGTGGTCACCGACTACCTCGAGGACCGCCTCACCCCCGAGGAGCGCGTCCGCTTCGAGGAGCACGTCGCCTTCTGCTCGTGGTGCCGGACGTACCTCGAGCAGATGCGCGAGACCGTGCGCCTCACGGGGACGCTGGCCGAGGACGACCTGAGCCCGGAGGCCCGCGACGGGCTCCTGCAGGCCTTCCGCGACTGGAAGGAGCGCTGACGGACGCGCTCAAGTTCCTGCGCCCGGGCCGCGTCGCCCCGTTCGCCGGCGTGATCTGGCCCAAGCCCGGCGAGTGGCTCGCGCCGGACGTCCACGCGCTCCGGCCGGAGGCCCTCGCCCCCTGGCTCGCCGAGGAGCTCTGGCACGTCGAGCTCGACGACGGGGCGGAGGAGATCGTCCCCGGCGTCCTCGTCGCCCCGCGCGGGCGGCTCGTCGCCCGCGTCGAGGCGTGGAACGACCAGGTCGCGCGCGAGTTCGCCAGCGCCTGTGCCGAGCACGCCCGCGAGGGTGCGACGGGCCGGGCCGCCGAGTTCGCCGCCGACGCGACCGCCGCGGCGGAGAAGGCGACCGCCGGGCCGACCGCCGTCCTCGCCGGCTACATGGCCGCGCACGCCGCCGAGGCGAAGGAGCCGGGCACGTTCGCAGCCGAGCGCCGCCGCCAGTCGCTCTGGCTGGCGGAGCGGCTGGGGCTCTCACCGAGCGCGGAGTAGCATGGCCGGATGAGCGCGCCCGCCGCCCTCGCCGGCCGGCCGTCGATCCGGATCCGCGGCACGGAGTACCCCGTGCTCCTCCCGACCGCGCGCGACCCGCGGCTCCACCTGGCGGCGGTGATCGTCACGCTCCAGGTGCTCGGGCAGACCGCGTTCGGGTTCCAGCTCTCGATCGCGCAGATCCTCGTCGCGCTCCTCACCTGTGCCGTGCTGGAGGTGGGGATCGCCCTGCGCAAGCAGCGCGTCCTCATGTGGCCGGCGAGCGCGCTCCTGACCGGGAACGGCGTCGCGTTCATCCTCCGCGTGCCGGGCACCGAGCACGGCGACTGGTGGAGCCTGAACGGCTGGTGGATCTTCGCGGGGACGGCAGCGGTCGCCCTGCTCTCGAAGTACGTGATCCGCTTCCGCGGCGGCCACGTCTTCAACCCGTCGAACATCGGGCTCGTCCTCTGCTTCCTCCTCCTCGGCCCCGCGCGAGCCGACCCGCTCGACCTCTGGTGGGGGCCGATGACCGTCTGGATGGCGCTCGCGCTCACCGTCATCGTCGTCGGCGGCCTCGCCATCCTCTCGCGCCTCCGCCTGCTCGAGATCGCGGTCGTCTTCTGGGTCGCCTTCGCCGCCGGGATCGCCGTGCTCGCGGCGAGCGGGCACGCGATGACGGCGCGCTGGCACCTCGGGCCGGTGACCGGCTGGGAGTTCTGGCGCGTGCTCGTCTTCTCGCCCGAGATCCTCGTCTTCCTCTTCTTCATGATCACCGACCCGAAGACGATCCCGGCCGGACGCCTCGGCCGGCGGCTCTACGCGGTCGGGATCGCGCTCGTCGCGGTCCTCCTGATCGCGCCGCAGACGACGGAGTTCGCGACGAAGGTCGCGGTGCTCGGGGCGCTCGCCCTCGTTTGCGCGGCGCGGCCGGTCGTCGAGGTGCTCGCCCCGCGGCTCGGCCGCTCCTGGGCGCCCGGGCGGGTTCGGGCCGGCGCGCTCGCGCTCGGCGGGGCGGCGGCGTTCGCAGCGCTGGTCGTGCTCGCCGGGATCCCGGCGCGTACGGACACGGCGGCGGCAAGCGGGCCTACGCTCGGGCCGGGGGAGCTTCCGGAGGTGACGGTCGCGCAGTCGGAGGAGGTCTCGACCCGGCTCGACCGGGAAACGGCCCTCCGGATCGCCGTCGACCTGGTCACGAACCTCCGCACCGAGGCCGAAGCACTCGCGGCGCGCGACCAGGAGCTCGCCACGGAGGCCGCCGCGGGCCCGCGGCTCGCGGCGCTCTGGCAGCGGATCGACGCCGCGAAGGAGGAGGTGGCCGTCCCGGATTACAACGTCGAGCTGGTCGAGCTGACCCTGGAGCCGGGGGACGGGCAGTCGCCGCCGCTCGTGGTCGCCACGCTCTCCGGGACGATGGCGCTGACCACGTATGCGGGCTCGCCGCCGGCGGTCGCGGAGGCCGGCGACCCGGCGCCCTTCGAGCAGACGCTCGAGCTCGAGCTTCAGGGCGACCGCTACGTCATCGTCGGCTCGCGCGGCGAGGCTTCCGGCGTCCTGACCGCGGCCCCCGCGCCGCCGTCCACCGGGGCCGGCCTCGGCGGCGTGCGCTTCGTCGACGTCGCCAGGCACGTCGGGCTCGACTTCCGCCACGGGGCCTTCCGCTTCAAGACCTCGGCCGATCCCGTTGCGATGATGGGTGGTGGCGTCTGCTGGCTCGACATCGACGGCGACGGCCGGCTCGACCTCTACGCGGTCAACTCGTATTCGATCGAGACCGACGTGGCGCGCTGGAAGGCTCGTGGCGGCCTGCCGCGGAGCACCCTCTACCGGAACACGGGCGGCCGGTTCGTGGACGTGAGCCGCGGCTCGGGCGCCGACCTCGACCTGCGCGGGAACGGCTGCGTCGCGGCCGACTTCGACGGCGACGGGCGCACCGACCTCTACGTCACCGCCGCCGGCTACGACGCGCTCCTCTGGAACGCGGGCGGCGGGCGGTTCGTCGAGGGCGCCCGCGCCGCCGGGATCGACGCCTACGGGTGGCACACCGCCGCCGCGGCCGGCGACGTGAACGCCGACGGTCGCCCCGACCTCTTCGTCGCGGGCTACGCCGACCTGAACGCGCCGGTCGAGGGAGCGGCCGGCGGCTTCCCCTCGACGTACGCAGGCGTCCGCGACCGCCTCTACCTCAACCTCGGGCCGGGGCCGGGGGGCCGCCCACGCTTCCGCGACGTCGCCGGGGAGGTCGGCGTCGAGGTGGACGCGGTCGAGCACGGCCTCGGCGCCGCGTTCACCGACGTCGACGGCGACGGCCGCCTCGACCTCTACGTCGCCAACGACCTCGACCCGAACCGGCTGTACCTCAACGTCCCGGACGATGGCCCGCTCGGCTTCCGCTTCGACGAGCGCGGGGCCGAGGCGGGCGTCGCCGACGAGAACGCCGGCATGGGCGTGGCCGCCGCCGACGCGAGCGGCGACGGCCGGCCCGACCTCGTCGTCACCAACTCGCATCGCCAGCTGCACGGCGTCTTCCGCAGCGAGGGCACCGACACGGGGTTCGCCGACGCTCGGCCCGCCTTCGCGCCGGCCTTCGACACGACCCTGGCGGGCTGGGGCGCCTCGTGGGCGGATCTCGACAACGACGGGAGCCTCGACCTCGTCCTCGCCAACGGCGCCATCCCGGTCACGAATCTCCGCATGGACGCCCAGCCGGTGAAGGTGCTCGCCGAGCAGGGCGGGAAGGTCGTGGACGTGGGCGCCGGCGTCGGGCTCGGGAGCCTCCGGGTGAACGGGCGGGGGCTCGCCGTCGCGGACTACGACGACGACGGCGACCTCGACGTGGCGGTCGCCTCGATCGGTGGGCCGCTCGTCCTCCTGCGGAACTCGGGCGCGGCGGGTCACTGGCTCGAGGTCGAGCTCGGCCGCTTCGCCCCGGGAACGCGGGTGACGGCGGTCCTGCCGGACGGGCGTCGGCTCGTCCGCGAGGCCCAGGCCGGCACGAGCTACCTATCCTCGGAGGACCCGCGGGTCCACTTCGGGCTGGGGAGCGCGAGCCGCGTGCGCGAGCTGGTCGTGCGCTACCCGGACGGGCCCGTGGCCCGCCTCACGGACCTCGCCGCCGACCGCGTCGTCACGATCGCCCCGTAGCTACTCGAGGACGAACGTGATCTTCAGGTGAACCTGGAACACGACAGCGCCGTCAGCGACGAAGACCTCCTGTCCGTCGACCCACGCCGCCCTGATGTCCCGGATCGTCTCGCTCGCCTTCTCGAGACCCTGGCGGCACGCGTCCTCGAAGCTCTCCGGCGACGTCGCCGTCAGCTCGATGACCTTTGCTACGGACATGCTGCCTCCCTTCCGTGGGCTTGGCTGGAACCCTGTCGGGAGGATAAGCGAGCCCTCGCAGTCGCGCCTGCCGCGCGTGTGACCTCGCGCCTAGATTCCGGAGCGCCGCCCCCGAACGGCGTACTCGTAGGCGCCGATGTCGGGTCGCGCGTCGCGGCGGCTGCCGGCGAAATCGACCCACGTCGGCCACCGCGGGTCGCCGCGGTCAATGAGCAGCGTCGAGCCGGCCGTAGGCCGTCCGTACTGGTCGAGCCGGGGGTTGCCCACCACGTCGCCGGCCGAGCACGGGGTGCCCTCGAGGATGACGTTCGCGGTCGACAGCCGTGCCCACCGGCAGAGCTGCCCGGGGTTCCGTGCGATCCGCATCACGTTGTTCACGAGGATGGGCCACTGGCTTCGCGGGAGCCTCGCGTAGCGGTCGGCGAACCGAACCGAGCCGTCCAGGCCCTTGGCCGGGCGAGGCCACCCGGACAGGATCGTGTTGTGCGTGATCAGCACGTTCCGGGGCACGACGTGCCTGCCCCCGAGGTTGATCCCGACGTGGGCCTTGGCCCCGGGTACGCGCGGATCCTGGAAGAGGAAGACGTTGTTGCGGATGACGACGTTCCGGATGTCCTTCAGTAGGTAGAGCTGGCCGCCCCCGGGGAGCTGGTAGACGCCGAAGCGGTTGCGCTCGACCACGAGGTTCCGGCCGCCCTGGAGCTCGATCAGGTCCTGGTGGCGGCACACGTCCGGGTTGCGGCCGCAGGGGCCCCGCAGTGCCCGGTCGAATCGGTTCTCGCGGATGAGCATGCCCGGGCCGAAGCGGCCGCGGAGGAAGTCACAACCGCGGCAGTCGTGGAAGCGGTTGCCGACGAGCCGCAGCCGGCTGGTGCGGCCGGTCAGGATGCAGGTTTCGCGCTCTCCGCAGCGCGTGAAGTCACTCAGGCGGATGGTGACGCGGTGCGAGCGGTGGAGCTTGAGCCAGGCGGGAACGTCGACCTTGCCACGAATGCGCAGCCGGTGGACCAGGATGTTTCGCGAGTGGGCGATCACGAGGCGTGCTCCGAGGCGCCGGGACCTGATCCGCAGCCCCACCAGGCGGACGGCGCGAGCCTGCTCGAGGCTCAGCCAGCGGACGACCGCGTCGCGCGGGCCTCGGATCGTCAGCGGCTTGCCGTACCGGCTGATGCGCAGAACGTCGTAGCGGCCGGCCCCGAGGACGATCGTGCCGCCCTGTCGGCCGAGCTCCTGGACGGCTGCGGCGAAGGCCGCCTCCGAGTCGACCCGGAGAGTCCGTGCCTCGCCGGCCGCCGGCAGCGCTGCGGCCAGCAGGAGGGCGCTGACGAGCGCGGCAAGCGGCGGGGATCGTGAGCGCATGGGAGCACGATCCACCCCCGCACGGGCACCTGGCGTCCGCGACGGCCCGGAGTGGCGCTGCGGGGTTGTCCGCAGGGCCTATCCGTGCTGGGCGCGCTCGGCTTCCTCGGCTTCGGCCTTCGTACGGTGCACCGTTCCGTCCGGGTGCTCGGGCGGCGAGTAGAGGGAGTAGAGCTTCAGCTCGTCCTCGCCGGTGTTGACGACGTTGTGCCAGACGCCGGCCGGGACGATGATCGCCCAGTCGTCCGCGACGTCGTGGGTCTCGTCGACGGCGTCCTCGGTGGCGCCGAGCTCGACCCGCGCGGTGCCTTGCTCGATCCGCAGGAACTGGTCCCTGTCGTGATGGGCCTCGCGGCCGATGTCCTCGCCGGGCCCGATCCTCATGACGGTGAGCTGCGTGTGCTCGCCGGTGAAGAGCACGGTCCGGAACGTGTCGTTGTCGAGCGTCGCGCGCTCGACATCTCCAACCCAACCCAGCATCGCGCGACCTCCGTTTCTGGCAGTTACCCGGTCGGCATCAGGCTAGCGCGGGGACCCGTGCACGGAGGATTCTCGCCGGTTAGGCTGTGCGCGATGCGGCCGGAAGCGGGCTTTGGCCGCGGACGGAAGGAGGGACGATGGCCACGATCGTCGTCGGGACGGACGGCTCGAAGGGCTCGGAGGCCGCTCTCTCCGAGGCTGTAGACCTCGCCAAGCGGCTCGACGCGAAGCTGGTCGTCGTCGCAGCTGCCGCACCGGTGTCGGATCTGCTGGGCGGCTCCGTCTACCAGGCGCGGGTGAGCGAGCACATGAACCGCGCACGTGAGGCCCTGGACGCCGCGAGGAGGATCGTCGTGACGGCCGGGGTCGAGGCCGAGTACGAGATCTTCGAGGGCGACGCGGCCGAGGAGCTCGCCAAGATCGCGGAGAGCCGCGACGCCGACCTCGTCGTCGTCGGGACCCGCGGTCTGGGCGCCCTCGCCGGCTCGCTCCTCGGGAGCGTCTCGTCCGAGCTCGTCCGCCGGTCCAGCCGGCCCGTGGTCGTCGTCCGCGAGCCGGGCTAGAGCGAGCCGGAGGCCGCGGACGGCGGCACGTCGCCGCGGCCGTAGCGAAGATTTCCGCCGCCCCGCCCGTCCTGTGTCACGAGCATGGCGGCCGTGGCCCCCATCCCGTTGCCGAGCGTCTCGCCGACGCAGGCGTTTCTGGAGCGGATCAGGACCTCGCTGATCGGCGACGATCTCGTCCTCCCGGGCCCGTTCGGCCCGCGCCGTCTCGTCTACGCCGACTGGGCGGCCTCCGGGCGCGCGCTCTCGTTCGTCGAGGACGCGATCCGCCGCGACGTCCTGCCGCTCTACGCGAACACCCACACGGAGGTCTCGGCGACCGGCCGCCGGACGACGGCGCTCCGCGAGGACGCGCGCCGGATCGTCCATCGCGCGGTCGGTGGCGGCCCCGACGACGTGGTCGTCTTCACGGGCGCCGGGGCGACCGGGGCGATCGACCGGCTACTTCGCATCCTCGAGCTCGACCGGCGCCGCCGCCCCGTCGTCTTCGTCGGGCCCTTCGAGCACCACTCGAACGAGCTCGTCTGGCGCGAGTCGGCCGCGGACGTCGTCGCGATCCGCGCGACGCCGGAGGGAGGCTTCGACCTCGACCACCTCCGGGAGGAGCTCGAGCGCCATGTGGACCGGCCGGTGAAGATCGGCAGCTTCTCGGCAGCCTCCAACGTGACGGGAATCGTCACCGACGTGGACGCCGTGTCCATCCTCCTCCACCGGCACGGAGCGCTCGCCCTCTGGGACTACGCGGCGGGCGGCCCGCACCTGCCGATCGACATGAACCCGCGCCCGGACGTCGACGACGGCGCGCTCGCCTGGAAGGACGCCGTCTTCCTGTCGCCTCACAAGCTCCCGGGCGGGCCGGGCTCGCCGGGGATCCTCGTGGCGAAGCGCCACCTGTTCGCCAACCCCGTCCCGGCGCTTCCCGGCGGCGGCACGGTCGCATACGTCACGCCGGAGCACCAGACCTATCTGGCCGACCCGGCGCACCGCGAGGAGGGCGGAACGCCCGCGATCGTCGAGTCGATCAGGGCGGGGCTGGCCTTCCTCGTGAGGGAGCAGGTCGGCGCGGAGACGATCCGGGAGCTGGAGGAGAGCTTCGTGGAGAGCGCGCTCGCGACCTGGCGGAGGAACCCGAACATCCTGCTGCTCGGCAACCCGGACCTCCCGCGCGTCTCGATCGTCTCCTTCGGGATCCGCTACCCGCTCGAGGCGAAGCCCGTGGGGATGCTCCACCCGAACTTCGTCGTGGCGGTCCTCGGCGACCTCTTCGGGATCCAGGCCCGCAGCGGCTGCTTCTGCGCCGGCCCCTATGTCCACCGGCTCGTCGACTTCGACGCGGAGACGTCGGCCGCCCACGAGGCCGAGTTCCTGCGCGGGCACGAGGGGATCAAGCTGGGCTTCGTGCGCGTCACGTTCGAGTACTTCCTGAGCGAGGCGGTCTTCGCCTACCTGGTCGAGGCTGTCGACTTCCTCGCCGAGCACGCCTGGAAGCTCCTGCCGCTCTACTCCTTCGACCCGCGCACGGGCCTCTGGCGCCACCGCCATGCACCCTCGGAGCGGCCGGCGACCCTGTCGCTCGGCTCCGCGCTCGTGAGCCACCCGGCGACAGCGCCCGAGTCGGCCCTGGCGGGCCACCTCGACGAGGCGCGCAGGATCGTCTCCGAGCTGGAGGCGCGGCCTTCGGCCCCCGTGCCGCCGACGCCGTTCGCCTCCGAGGAGTTCGAACGGCTCCGCTGGTTCCCGCTTCCGGAGACGGTCTAAGCAGGCTCCGGCGCGGGCGCGGAGCCCGCCGGAGGAGCCTGCTCGCCTTTCGCGCGCGCGAGAGTGAGGAGGCCGGCCAGCGTGACGGCGAGCGCGAGCGCGGCGAGCGCGTTGCCGGCGGCGGACTCGTGGAGCGCCTCGTCGAAGATGACGACCCCGAAGACGAGGCTCGAGAGCGGGTCGAAGGCCATGGTCGTCGCCACGGCGGCGGCGAGCGCGCCGGTCTGGAGCGCCGCCTGCTCGAGCCAGAACGCCGGGATGCTGACGGCGACGAGCGCGTAGACGGGCCAGCTGCCGAAGACGGCGCCGAGCCCCTCGTCGAGTGAGGACACCGTCGTCTTGGTGAGCGCGGCGGAGAGCCCGAAGAGGATCCCGCCGGCCGTCCCCAGGAGCCCGGCGCGCAGGGCGGCCGGCCGGCCGCGGGCGAGCGCGAAGAGGAGCACGGCCAGCCCGATCGCCGCGCCGCCGACCACGACCCACGTGCTGAAGGGCGCGTCGTCGCTGCCCGCGTCCGGCTTGCTCACGACCAGCAGGGCCCCGAGGCCTGCGGTCACGAGCACGGCCCCGGCAAGCTCCTCCCGCCTGATCCGTCGGTGCTCGAGCAGCCGTCCGAGGGGCAGGGCGAAGACGATGCTGGCGACGAGGAGCGGCTGCACGATCACCATCCGCCCGACGCCGAGCGCGATCGCCTGGGCCACGAAGCCGAGGATCTGCGCGAGGAGGCCCAGGAGCCAGACCGGGTCCCGAGCGAGCCTGACGAGGAAGCCCTTGCCGACCGCCTCGGGCGGGAGGGAGGACGCCGCCTTCTCCTGGAGTACGAGCCCGAGCGCGAAGAGGAACGCCGCCACGAGCGCCAGGAGGATGTCCACCGGGCGAGCCTAGTCCATCGCCCCGCCCGCGCGGGCGTCATCATGCCGCTCCATGCGAGTGGCCGTGATCGGTGCCGGCCTCGCCGGCCTCGCCGCCGCGGACGCGCTGCGGCGGGAGGGCGCCGACGTCGTCGTGGTCGAGGCGCGGGACCGCGTCGGCGGGCGCGTCTGGTCGGCCCCGTTCGCCGGCGCCGTCGCCGAGCGGGGCGCGGAGTTCGTCTTTCCGGGCGACGAGGTGCTGCAGGCGACGGCGCGGCGGCTCGGCCTGAGCCTCTACCGCAAGGGGACGCACTACGGCGACCGCGAGCCTCGCGGCGGCCCGCCCCTCGCGGTCGCGGAGCTGGCCGCGGCGGTCGCCCGGCTCGGCGACGCGGCGGCGGACGGGACCGTGCTCGACGCGCTCGCCGGGCTCGGCCTGACGGCGGGCGCGGCCGAGGCGGTGGCCGCGCGCATCGAGGTCTCGAGCGCCTACCCGGCCGCCGACCTCGACGCCTCCGTGCTCGCCGAGACCGGCGCCGGGTTCGGCCGGTTCGATACCTTCGGCGTCGCCGGGGGCAACGGCCGCCTCGCCGAGGCGCTTGCGGCGCCGCTCGGGCCGGCGCTCGTCCTCGGGACGCCGGTCGAGGCGCTCGCCTGGGGGAAGCGCTCCGTGGAGATCCGGGGGCCGCGCCTCGAGCTCTGGGCCGAGCGGGCAGTCCTGGCGCTCCCCACGCGGGCGACCCTCGCCGTCCGCTTCGACCCGCCCCTTCCGGAGCCGAAGGCGCATGCGCTCGCAGGCGTTCGCTACGGGCAGGCGGCCAAGCTCCACCTTCCGCTCCGGACCGCGGCCGGGCCGAGCGCCGTCCTCGCCGTCCCCGCGCGCTACTGGAGCTATACCCAGCTCGGGCCGGACGGGGCGCCGGCGCCGTTCGCCGCCGCGTTCGCCGGGACGCCGGGAGCGCTCGAGCGGCTGCGCGTCTGGGCGGGTCCGGGCACCTGGGCCGCCGCCGTCGCCGCCCTGCGGCCCGAGCTCGACCTCGACCTCGGCGCGCCGCTCCTCTCCACCTGGCACGACGACCCCTGGGCACACGGCGCTTATTCGGCCCGCTCGCGCTCCTCGCCGCTGGACTCAGCCGAGCTGGCCCGTCCGGTCGGCCCGCTCGCCTTCGCGGGCGAGCACACGGCCGGCGGGTGGCACGGCCTCATGGAGGGCGCTCTGCGAAGCGGCCTGCGCGCCGCCCGCGACATCCTTGGCTAGTAAAGGCCTGATGCGAAATGAGGCGGGCCGTGGCTGCCGCCCTCAGACGCGGCGGCAGGCCGCCCCGGCACCCTTATCCAGGCCTTCTGGCCTGGCCTGCGGGCGCCGGAACACCCTGCCTTGGTCTGAGACGGCCCCACGGCGCGCCAAATTCCACATCGGGCCTCTAGGGCTCCGGGCAGAGCCCGGCGACGGGGCGCTGGCCGGCGTTCCGGAGCCGCGACAACTTGAGGTGGAGGAGCCGCTGCACGGTCCCGCGGTACGCGCCGATGTCGGGTGCGTAGACGCGGTACTCGGGCGGCGTGAAGCTGACCGCCAGCGTCTTGGCCGGGTCGATCCCCCGCAGAAGCTTCACCACGCGGGGGAGCCGGCTGCGCGGGATGTCCGTGGTGGCGAAGGTCTTGGCCGCGTCCGACAGGCGCGTGATCGAGCGGAGGGTGCGCATCGACTGGATGCGCCGCGCCACGGCCGCCAGGATGCAGCGCTGGCGCACCATGCGGGTGTAGTCGCTGGAGGCGGAGCGCGAGCGCGCGTAGGCGAGGGTGTGCCGGCCGTCGAGCTCGACCACGGTTCCGCCCGTCACCTGGATGTC
>Ga0299914_10000469_pt1 | contig 24445 bp, 17 predicted proteins | sample RVTome_10_FD_201361 | JGI IMG/M metagenome (GOLD analysis project Ga0299914, IMG submission 201361) | Soil microbial communities from uranium-contaminated site in the Upper Colorado River Basin, Wyoming, United States - RVT153D57 (version 2) ... | reverse complement strand
ACGTTGGACAGCAAGGCGCTGTTGCCGGCGCCGACGAGTCGGTTGTCGACCACCATGCACGGGCCCAGCAGCACGGCCTTCAGCGCCCGTCCGTTCGGCGCGTCGACCTGGTTGTCGGAGACCGTCAGCGCAGCGCGATCGGCGGGCCGGACCTCTTCTTCCAGCTCGGCGTCGGTCGCGATGCCGCCGACGGCAATGCCGATGACGATGCCGCCGCGCCGGCCCGGCCGCAACGTCGTCGACTCGCGCGGCCGGATGCCGTTCTGCTCGATCCGGTTGCCGACGATGCGCACCGCCTCGGCGAATGCGACGAAGATGCCGCAGATCGCTTCCGGGCTGCTCGCCCCGTTGCCGGCGATCAGATTGTCCTGGATCAGCGCGTCCCGGCAGACCGACAGGGCGACGCCGCCGAAGCCGAGGAAAAGCCGCAACAGGGCATTCATCTCGCCGACCTCGTTGCGCATGCAGCGGATGATCCGGTTCGCGCAGATCTCGATCTGCTCGACCGCCACGGCGTCGGAGCGGCCGTCCCGCCCGAGGCCGGTGAAGGCATGGGAGGAGATTCCGGAAAAGCCCATGTCGCTGATGTCGTTGCGCAGGATCCGGACGTCGATCACCGCCCCGACCGATTCGGGGAAGGTCGGGTCGTCGACCGGAACGGCCAGGTCGTCGGGGCCGCCGGGCATGCGGATGCATCCTTCCCGGCCGATCGCGATCGGCAGCGCGAGAAACTCGATCGCGCCCGAGCCGTAGCCCTGCACCCGCCGCATGTTGTTGCGCCTTAGGGTCGTGTAGCTGCCGACTCCGGTGAAGCCGCCGCCTCCTTCGACATCGGGAAGGAACTGGACCGATCCGAGCGTGATGCCGTGGCCGTTGCCGCCACTGATCTGATTGTCCCGGATGATCACGCGGCGTGAGCCGCCGCCGATATGGATGCCGCCCGCCGCGAGCCGTGCACGGCTGCCCACCGTGGTGAAGCTGCCGACCCCACCCGCCCGGTAGATAGTCGAGGGGCTCCGCTCGAATCCGTCGACGACCAGCCGTCGCTTGAGCAGTGATTCGAGGCCAATCCGGTTCTGCTCGATCACCAGGTCGTCGCCCGACATCACCAATGCGGCGGCGCGCCCGATGACCGGGTCGTCCGCCAGGGTCCGGGTCAGGGGCTCGAGCCGCACCTGGCAGCGTCGCACGTTGTGGCCCGCGCCGCCGAGAATGCGGATTCCAGCCGTGTCGGCGCAGGCGATGCCAAGGTCCTCGAGCACGATCCGCCGCAGCGGCGCCCGGGGTTCATCGTCCACCTCCTCCGCGAACACGCTCTCGCTGATCCGCGAATCCATGGCGAGGCGCCGGACCATGACGTTGGTCGAGTTGAAGATGCTCAGCAGCGGCTCTTCGACGGCGTCGTCGCCGAGCCAGAGCGTGAAGGCGCCGCATCCGGTGATGACGATATTGCGCCGGCCGCGGATGACGACATGCTCGCGATATTCGCCCGGATGAATGCAGATCTCGCCGCCTTCCTCGGGCAGACGATCGACGGCCTCCTGGATCGAGGTGACGTCGCCGAACGTGTGGCGGCCGTCGCCGACCGTGACGCGGCAGCAGGTCCCCACCTCGCACAGCGGCCTGAAATGGTGTCGGCAGTCGTGCGCCTCCACCGCGCCCGCGCCCTGCCAGTTCAGCAGGGCGAGCGGAGCGATCAGTCGGCGCGGTCCCGCCGGCGGGGCCTCGTCGAGCAGCGCCCAGGGCGTCACCAGGGTCGGCGTGTTCGGCCGCGCCGAGACGATCCAATAGTCGCCGGGCAAGCCCTCATCCGTGAAGGTGGCGGTCAGCCCGGTCTCGCCCAGCTCGACGGCGTTGCCGACATCCATGTCGTGATCGAGCGCATTGCCTTCGCCGCCGCCGGTCCAGATCCGCAGGAAGACGTAGGTTTCCCGCCCCGCCTCGTCGAGCGGGTTGACCGCGGCCTGCCCTTCTGCGCCGAACCAGGCGGTGAGATCGGGAAGCGCCTGGGTGACGTCGATGAAGCTGCCGTCGGGATTGAAGCCGGTGGCGACTCGGAACAGCTCTCCTTGCGGCTCCGCCGCCTTTTCGAGATTGTCGAGCAGCGAGCCCCAGCGGAGCAGCTCGACCGTCATTCCCGCCAGCGGCCAGCCGAACTCGTCGCGCGGCAGGGTCAGGAAGGTCAGCCGGCGGCGCTGGCCGTCCTCGTCATTGCCGATCTGAACGCGATAGAGCGGCGCGGCATTGTCGCGGCCCCACAGGAATCGGCCCGGCTCGGTCACCTGGATTCGGAAGGTCTCGTTTCGGGCGCCGAGAAACCCGACCTCCGCGGTGGGACGGCAGAGATCGTCGAGCGGGTCGAGCTGCGTGAAGCCTATCGTCAGCCTCGCGTCCGAAACTATCTCGGCGCCGTTCGGGCTAAGCGTGCCGCCGTCGAAATCGCCCACGAGCTCGTCGAAGGCGTCGGCGCAATCGTCGGGCACGTCCTCGCGGACCATCACGCGCCACATCAGGCGCCGCCGCGCGGTGGTGTCCGGCCCGCCCAGGGCGCGCTCGAACAGCTCGGCATCCTCGGTTGCGGTGACGACCTGGTCCGTGGCCATCAGCCAGACGAGGTCGGTCCGGCCGCCCGGCGGCGCCTGCGGGCCCGGCGCGTCGAGCGGAAAGGTGAGCCAGTCCGGCTGATCGGCATATTGCTCGCCGAGGCTCTCCAGCCGCGAGCCGCCGAGATAGAAGGTGCCCGCGCCGATATGGAAATCGAGCGCGCCGCTCGCGACGACCGGATCGCTGATCGTGAATCCGTCGTCGGGGCTTCCGTTCGCGCAGATCGCGTCGGCAACGAGCCGGCGAAGCGCGAGCGCTTCGAGGTCGTTCGCCTCCGTTTCGTCGGCGTCGGTCGGGACCCGACCCTGCTGGCGGACGACGCCGGTGTAGAGCTGGGCCGGCCTCAGCGAATGGCGTGAGATATCGGCGGTCATGGGATCCCCCCTCTCAGGTCTCTATGATCTGCTGCACGATCACGTTGATCGGCATGAACTCGAGCAGCTTGGCGGTGAGGTCGGCGCGCTTGATCGGGTCGAGCGCCGCCTTGAAGGCGCCGATCTCGACCCCGTCCTCGCCGCCCTCGCGAATTTCGAACGGCGCGATCTCGGACAGCTGGGCGTAGCCGGCATCGCCGAACCGGCGCGACACGAAGGTCCCGAACGGCATGCCGCCGTCGAAGAAGTGGCTTTCGTAGGGATGCGGCGTCCGGCTGCCGGCGGCGGCCGCGCTGAAGCGGAAGCAGCCGGCCTGCTGGTCCTCGACGAGGACGCGCCCGTCCGCCAGCAGCTCGCTGGCGTCGATCCGTCCGACGACGACATTGCCGAAGACAGTGGTCGCATCGATCGTCAGGCTGGCGTTGCGAAGCGAAATGGCGGGATCGCCCGTGGCGGACCGGACGATGCTGTCGCTGATCCTGACCGTGTCGGTCGCGCAGGGATCGAGCGGCGTGCCCACTTCGACGATACGGCCGGTAACGCACCGCTCGATGACCAGGTCGTCGACTGCGCCGCTGAAGGCCAGCCTGACGGCGGAGATAGGCGCGGGCGCCTGGCCCGGCGCGGCCGCGCGCTCGCCGCCCGGGTCGATGGTGACGTTGCGAAGGATTACCTGCGCCCAGGTGCCGTCGATGCGAAGGGTCGTCGGCCCGGCGGCCCCCGCGATCACCGCCAGCCACAGACCGTCGACGACGAGCCGCGCTCCGGGCACCGTGGAACGCAGGGTGACGGTGTCGCCGGCCGCCGGTTCCAGCACGACATAGGGCCGCGTCTGGTTGGCGGCCGAAAGGACGAGGTCGCCGTCGGCCTCGATGATCCCGCTGGCCGGAATCTGCGGCCGGTAGGTGCGGTTGTCGACGAATCGATGCTCGCCCGATAGAGGCGCGGTCCAGTCGGGCTGCAGTCCGGCGACGGGCGCGAAGCCGGCGCCGGCAAGGCCCGAAGCGCGATCGTGCGTCCCGGCGCCCACCGGCCAGAAGGCGCCATAATGGATGAGGTCGACCCGCACGGCTTCGTCGGCGGCGAGCGCATCCATCAGGCGCAGCCGCCCGCGCGACGGGTCCACCAGCGCCTCGACCCATCCGGCCGGCTGCAGATCCTCGCCCCAGGCTTCGAGATTCGCCCCGTACATTTCTTCCGGGCCCAGCGCCGGGGCATTGGGCACGCCGGCAGCGATGGCGATGGACAGGGTGGCGGGGTCGCCGCCGGGGAACAGGTTGCGCCGCGGCGAGGCCGCCTCCATCGCGCGGGCGATGAGCCAGGCCGATTGCGCGTCCGAAAGCGCGTTGGGCGGTGCCGGATCCTCGGCGAGCGCGGCGTCGGCCGCCTCCAGCATGCCGCGCTCGGTCGCGAAGCGGCGGCCGTAAATCGGTGCCAGCTCATCCTCGATCCCGACCGGGGCGTGCGCGATGAGCGGACGGAAGCCGGCGAAGTTGAGCCGCCTGCAGGGGATCGGCGCGCGCATCTCCCACTCGCGCTTTGCCCGACATTCGTCGTCGCCCCGGCCGCCCAGCCGAAGCAAAGCGTCGTCGATCGCCGCCTGGTCGGGAGATTCGGCGCCGCCGCCGACCTGGAACAGGCCGACGTCGCGCCCCGACGGATCCAGCGTGTAGAGCTGGGGCGCGATCTCTACCGGAATCACCTCCGTCAGCGGGAAGGCATATTGCCGGAACAGGTGCAGGTTCACCTTGGGAATGTTGTACCGGCCGAGCAGACCGCGATGACGGCGGAAATCCGGATAATGAGAAAGATCGTCATGGGCGCGGTCGGCGAGGCCGTCGACACGCACCGGCCGAAGCTCGGCATAGCCCCATTGCGGCGTCCGGCTGATCGCTCCGGCTACGGGTCCGCCGTCCAGCATATGCCAATGCCTGATCAGGCGTCGGAACGCCTCGGAGGCGACCGCATCCCAGTCGGCGATGTCGTCGGCGAGCAGCTCGGCGAGACGCACGGTGCCGAGACGCCGGCGATAATGGATCGTCCGGCCGACATTGGCCCGCTGCGCGCCGCGATTGAGCGCATTGACCGGCCGCGCACCGACGAGCGCGCCGATATAGGGCACCGCCCAGTCGTCCGCCTCGTCGATGCGGCTGTCCGACCAAAGCCGGTCGACCGACCGCCGCGCGATCGCCGCCTGCTCGGCAAGGATCTCGACGAGGGCCCGAAGCGGCCCCGGCCGGTCGGCCTCGCCGTCGAGGCTTCGATAGGCCTCCGGCACGAGCGCCCAGATCTTCTCGGCATAATGGCGGTCGAAGCCGTCGTCGGCGGGGGTTGGGATCGTGTCGCTCATCAGACCACGCTCGTTCCTGCCTCGAGGTCGAACCAGCGCCCCATGCCCGGCGCGACCGCGTGCGGCATCGGCAGCCCGTCGAGAAGGATCGCCTTGATCGAAGCGATGCCGGCCACCTTGTGCAGCGCCAGCGTCAGCGCGCTGCGGAACAGGGCCGCCCCGATCCGCTGCCGCGCCGGCGAGAGGAGGCCGTCGTCGCGGTCGAACAAGGCCGCCAGGGCCGCCGTGCGAACGGCCTGCGGATCATGGCGCGGATCCACCTCGAGACTGATCGAAAGCCCGGCGAACGGGGCCGGCTCCGCCGCCTCGACCGCGACGGCCAGGTCCGGCACGGTCTGGCTGCCGAGCCAGGCGGCAAGGCTGGCTTCCTCGAGCCCGCCATCGGCGATCACCCACAGCTTCACCGCTGCGCGCTGGCGCCGTTCGTCCCAGGTCCAGCCGGCCTGGACGTTGACGACGCCGCCATAATTGCGCGCGAGAGCCTCGAAATCGGCCAGCGAGACGGCGCGGCCCAGCGTCAGCGCCCGCGCCGGGGCTGCGGTGCGCAGCGCATCGGCATTCTCGGCATCGGCCCCGCCCGTCGCGGGCACTGGCCCGCGCACGCCGGCGAGACCCTTCACCCTTCTGGCGATCTGGTCGATCGTGCCCGGCGGCGGCTTGGCCGCGCCGGCGCCGAAGCGATAGTCGGCCCGTATATTGTTCACGCCGGTGGGCGGGCGGGCGCCGCGGACGCCGTCGCCGAAGGTGATGCTCGTCGATCCGTCCGCCTCCTGGCGCACGACGTAGATTTCCTCTTTGGGACCTCGCCTGAAGAAGGTGTCCGCCCGGCTCCAGGTCAGGTCGCCGACCCGAACCGTCAGGTCCGGCCGTCGGCCGTCGGGCTGCGAGGCATCCTCGCGCCACACCAGCAGCTTCTTGCGCAGGGTGAACCGGTTGGACGGCACGGAAGCGTCGGCGGAGCCCAGCACCTCGTCGATGACCGTCTCGCCGCGAATCGCCTCGACGACGTTGCCCAGGACGTCCACCGGCGTCGCGAGATCGTCGGCAAAGCCTTCCAGGCCGGAATCGGGATGGAGCCGCGCGACGCCCTCGCCGAGCTCGACGATCGAGGCGCCGACAAGGGCACCTTGCGCACGCTGGCCCGCCAGGATGACCTCACCGCCCGCCGGGGCGTTTCCGAGCGGCGCCACCGGCGGTGCGAGCTCGACGCCGGCGAGGATGTCTCCGGCCTCGATGCCGGTCTTCGCGGTGCGGGTCGGCGCGCCGAGGCTGAAGGGTGACGCATGGAAGACCAGCGACTGGCCGCTCGAAACGCTCTGGTTCGGTGCGAAAGTCACCTTGGTGGCGGCCTGCTTGGCGCCGCTGTCCGCGTCGATCTCGACGGTCGTCACGGTCACGCTGGCAATCCGCACCGGATGCAGCACGCCGGCAATCTCCAGCGCCGCCCAATCGTTCGCGCGTACCTGGGGATAGACGGCATCGAGGATCAGCTCCGCCTGATTGGTTGCGGGCTTCGCCGTGAACGCTGTCGTGAAGGCGTTCGGCGCCAGCGGCAGGCGCAGGATCGCGACGTTGAGGTTCGCCAAAGCGGTTCCGGCCAAAGCGGCGACCCCGGCCCCGGTCTCCAGCACGGCGCGCTGATAGCGGTCGCCGTCCTGGCCCGTTTCCGACGCGACCGAGGCGACTCGCGCCGCGGCCGCTGCGTTGCCGCTCGAGACCAGCAGGACGGCCCCCGCGGGCGGGGAACGCCGCGGCAGGAAGCGAAGCTCGCCGTCGAAAGCCGTCGCGCGGATCGGCGCGAGCTGCCAGCGATTGCGCTGCGGCCAGATCGTGACGTCCGCGTCGAGCTCGAATATCTGCGGCGGCTCATTGTCGAAGGCTTCCGAGCGGAAGCCGGTGCCTTTCGGCAGGAAGATCGGGTCGGCGCCGTCCGCCTCGAGCGCCAGCCGGACTCGCGCCGCCACCGCCCCGCGCAATCGGTGGCCGAGCAGTGCCGCCAGACCATTGGCTGACGCCTCGTCGGGCGCCGTCTGGATATAGCCGCGCTCCGCGATCCGGGCATCGTAGAATCCGGTGACGTCGAGCACATAGGACCAGGCTTCGACCAGCATAACGCCGAGATCGGCCTCGCCCCGCGCCCGCCATCCCGCCAGCGCGCGATGGCGCGGGATCGCCTCCAGCATGGCGGCCCTATATTCGGGGAAGCCCGCCGCCTGCCGCGCCGACAGAACGGAGAGGCCGGCGGGGATGTCGGGTGGCGAGGGGTGCGGCGCGGGCCCGCATCCGCAGCTCCGGTCTTCGAAAAGGCTCATGACGCGCCTCCATGGCCGGTGACCCGCAGCGACCCGCGCGACGGGAACAGAGGGTCGTTCTGCAGACGGATGATCTGGCCGGGTCCGACGGCGAGCTCCGGCGCATCGAACGGCTCCCATTCGTTCCGCCTGCGCACCCGCAGCCGGATCTCCTCGACGCCCTTCACGCCCGGAGTCGCCTGGATGTGGGCCTCGAGCGCGGAGCGGCGCAGCGGCTGGCCGAAGGTGAAATTGTCGGGATCGAAGAAGCCGGGGGGTGCGAGCCGGCGAACGATGCGCGGCACGACTTCGCCCGGATAGGAATCGGCCGAGACGCAGACCGAGACTTCGAGATCGATGTCCAGATATTCGGGATCGGTCACGCGCGCGTCGCGGCCGGCGAGCCGGATGCAATCCACCACATGTTCGAGCTCCTCGCGCTCGTCCGGGGCATAGCCGACGCCGCCGAGCGGATCCGCGGCGACGAAATCGGTCGACCAGCTTCCGGTCCAGGCGGTGACCGAGCTCGCGCGCTGCACCCAGTCGAGCCGCTCGATGATCTCGCTATAGTCTTCGGGCCTGACGGCGCGCAGCGGCCAGGCGCGCCAGGCCTCCGGCGCGCTGATGCGGATGTCAGCGGCGCTCTCCTCCCGCTCGCCGTTGTCGATGGCGATCGGATTGGTCGCGCCGCTCGCATAGCCCAGCACCGATCCCGGGGGGGCGCCCGGCGGCGGCTCGAGATGGGTGACGCTGTCGGGCGGCAGGTTGGCGTCCGCCTGCGCCGCGGTGAAGTAGACCGCTTCCAGGACCGCGCCGTCCTCCGGCGGGCGGCCGAAGTCCCCGTCGCCGAACCGGACCGTCCAGCCGGCATCGCCGGCATAATCCTGAAAGACGAAATCCTCGAACGGGGTCTGGTGCACCACCACCGGGCGCCACATGCCTTCCTCGAGCGTGAAGGCCGCGCTGTCGAGATCGGCGGTCAATATGTCGCGATGGAAGGTCCAGGCGGGTGCGCTCGCGTCCGGCGCCATCAGCGGCGGCACGACCTCGCGCAGGCTGAGCATCGGCCGGCGCCCGGTGCCGGCGCCGATGCCGAGCGGGTCGCGCGGCCCCTTCCAGCCGAGGCCGCGCGTCTCGCTGGCGCGCAGGCCGTAACGAAGGATGCGGTCGCGGCCCTTGCGGTCGGCCTTGAGCGGCCCCTGGCGCTCGACCGCCCGCGGCAGCGCGAGCAGGTCGCGGCGCTCGATGCCCGACAGGCCGGGATTGCGGGCGATCGCCGCCGAGTCCGATCCCACCCTGAAGGTCTCGGCCACGCGCTCGCCGGCGGTCACGGCGGCAATGTTCACCAGCGCCTCGGTTTCGGCCAGGGGCAGCGGGAACGGCGTCGGCTCGTCCCAGGCGATGCGCGTGATGTTGGTGGGCGCGCCGCTGGTCAGGACCAGGGGATCGATGGCATGCTCGACCTCGGTGATCGTCACTGCAAACGCGCGGTAGGGCTCGGCCGGATCGGCCGGGCGGCTCCGCAGGATCGCCCGGCGGCCGACCCAGAAGGCTTCCGGAGTCTGCGGCTCGCCCGGCGGCAGCTGGGCGACGGTCGGCGCCTGGGTGACCAGCCACGCCTCACGCGCGCCTTTGGGCAGGCAGGCGACGTCGCTGTCCGGCTGATGCAGCGGAATGCGGTTCCACGCCTCGTGATGCCAGACCGCCTGCTCGACCGAGAAGGGGATCGGCGGTCGTCCTTCCGGCAGCGCCCAGACCCGGGCGCCGGGCGCGGCGGTTGCGCCGCCTCCGCCGGCCGCGACGAACACCGCGAGCTCGGTCTGCGCGGCGGCGCCGGGGTCGGGCATGTAATCGACCAGCCGGGCGAGGCCGGACCGGCTGCGCCGCTGCGTTGCGCTCTCCAGCGCAAGCTCGCGCGCGATGCGGTCCTGGGCATAAGCGAACTCGTCGCCGAGCGCGGCCATGATCTCCATGAGCATGACCGCCTGGTCGGCCTCGAGTGGCTCGGTCCAGCCCGGATAGCGTTCCGCGGCCATGTCGAGGAGGGCGCGGCGGAAGCTCCAGAAGTCGCGCGCCAGATAGTCGACGGGATGGTCGACGCCGTCGGCCGGTTCGGGCTCGCAGTCGGTGCGGCAGTCGAAAGCCGATGGGCAGCCCTGCTTGAAGCTGAAGGCCCGGTCGTTGAAGAAAAGATCGATCCTGGCGTCGTCGATGCGCAGCCGATGGATGGCGAAGTCGCCCGGCTCGGCAACCGATATCTCCAGCGCGAGCCGGATTCCGGCGGGCGCGCGGACCAGGCGCCAGCCGAGCGCCTCGATCTCCACGCTAACGCCGGTTTCGGTCGAGACGATGGTCACGACGAGACCCGGTTCGGGCAGCAGGTCTCCCGCTTCCTCGCCGGCACCGGGCGGGTCGAGCAGGTTTCCGTCGACCATCGGCACGTCGAGGTCCGAAGGCTCGACGACGAAGAAGACGCGCAGCAGCGTCTGCACCTGGGGCTCGACGATCTGGATGAAGTCGATTCCGGTGAGCGCGGTCTGCTCGCACAGGACGGAGAGGCGATCGACCGGCATCAGAACGCGACCTCCTCGCGCAGGAGCCGCGTTTCGCCACGCTGGATGACGAGATAGCGGACGTCGATGAACAAGGTCGATTCCTCGGCCGAGACCCGAACGTCCTCGACCTTGATCACGGTCGAAAGCCATCGCGTCAGCGCCTGGTAGACGAAGGTCTGGACCATCGCGGCGATCTCCGGGGCGTTCGGCTGGAACACCATGCGCCGGACGCCGGCGCCGAAGTCCGGCCGGTTGACGCGTTCGCCGGGCGCCGTGAGCAGCACCTGCCGGATCAGCTGCCGCACATAGGCCTCGTAATTGCTCTCCTCCGCCGCGCGGCCGCCGCCGGCGTCGATCCCGAAGGGGTAGAACAAGGTGTGGAGCGGCTCGCTCATCACCGCCTCACAGCGCGCTGACGCGGGCATCGCCCTGCGTCACGGTCATCGGGCCGAGCGGCGGAAAGATCGGCGGCGGGCCGACCGCCGGCCCGGTGGACGACTGGTTGATGACGGGCATGCCCATCACCTGAACGCGGGTCGCGCCGGCAACCCAGGTGCCGATCCCGGGGGCGGAGAATTGCATCACGTCCGCGATCACGCCCACGGGACCCGCCGCCGCGTTGACGCGGGTGTTGACGCTGATCTTGGACGTCGCAGGCGCGCCGGCGGCGGAGACGCCGGCAGCCAGAACGGAAACGGGTACGGCCATATTTGCCTCACATCACCTTGAGTGCACCGTTCATCGCGTCGAAACCGGACGCGCTGAGCGATGCCGCGCCGCCATTGGCGCTCTGCTTGATGCTCGGGGCTTCGAGCGAGATTTCGGTACCGGTCAGCGTGATCTTGGTGCCGCCGGCGGTCTCGATCTCGACGACCCCGGAATCCTCGATCCGGATCACCGCGCCGGGCGTGCGGAAGAAGGCGACCTCCGGCTTGGCGTCGGCCGCCGCAATCTCGCCGGACTCCCAGAAGCAGCCGGCCCAGATCGCATGGTCCGGATCGCCGCCCTCGAACTCGACCCAGACGCTGGAATCGACCGGCGGAATGGCGAAGAAGCCGACGTCCTTGCCCGCATAAGGCGAGCAGGGCAGCGCCCAGAGCGGCGTCTCGCCGAGCACTGCGGGCACCACCACCTTGATCGATCCGCGCGACTGCGGGTCCTGATTGTCGAGGACCTTGCCGCGATACTTGCCGAAGAAGCGGTTCTCGAACTCCTCCATCAGCCGTTCCAGATCGTCCGGCATGTCAGCTTCTCCCGCCAAGGCCGCTGGCACGAACGAGGAAATCCACGAGATGGTCGGCCGCGTTGATGACGTGCGTCGCCTTCATCACCTGGTAGGCGCCGGAAAGCGCTTCCCCGGCATGGGACACCTTCACGATCTGGTGGGGCCGGACGACGAAGCCCAGTTGCTCGAAGCTTGCCGAACAGTCCGCTTCGACGAACCAGCTCTGCTCGAAGACGATCGCCTCCTGGGCGAGAAACGCCTCCTCGGGCGTCGGTTTCGTCACCGGTGCGAGCTCGCGCTTGATGCCTTCGACCGGAATGATCTTGTCGGCGTCGAGCGGCGCGGGCGGCTCGACGAGCTGCTCGACCACCTTCTTCTGCTGGTCGGCGCTCATCGTGAAGCCGCGGGCCGAGGCCGGGCGCTCGTAATTGATGCGCGTGTCGAACTTGGTGATGTTCGCGCAAATGTCGCCCGGCGGCGCGACCCGCAGCTCCAGCGCGTCGTCGGGGGTGAGCGTCGGCACCGGCACCGGCGCGCCGAGCGACTGCTTGCGCTCGGGGGAGGTCTTCAGGCAGCCCGTGATCTCGACGTCGAGCGCCGGCAGCTTCGGGACCACCTTATATTCGAGCCAGAAGTCCATGTTGTTCCGCCGCGCCACGTCTTCGACGAAGGCGAGATCGGTCGCGCTCTGGGTCAGCGGCAGCTTCTGCTCGTCATGCTCGATCAGCGTGTCCTGGACATCGGCCTTGAATTCATAGGCGTCGATGATCTTGCTCGCGACCGCGGAGGCCTTCCCCTTGTGCTTGGACTGGACCGTGATCCGGCCCATGCGCGCGCGCCGGTCCTCGCCGTGAAATTCGACCCAGCTTCCGGGCCCGCCGAGCACCGATGAGGAGCGGACCTTGGTGATCGGCCCCAGCACCAGGCATTCGTAGCCGCCGCCTTCGATGGGGACGAACAGACCGAGGTCGGTGTCCTTCTCGAAGGTCAGATCGTCCGCCACCTCGTGACGGCCGTCGCAAATGTCGTCCTCGAAGCGCAGCGCGTAGCGCGTCGGCGCCGACAGCTCCATCTCGACGCGCGCCTCGACCAGCCAGCCCTGGAGCTTTTCCGGGAGCGGAATGAGCGATTTGCCGAAGGTGATGGCGCAGCCGAAGCCCATGGTTCAGCCTTTCGTCGGGATGCCGACGAGCGCCGTGTCGAGCGCCGATTCGACGCTCATTGCGTCGTTGAGGTCGGCGATCCGCCAGAAGCCGGCGGGATCGTCGAGATAATGGGCGGCGAGATGGTCGAGGCGCTGGCCCTGGCGCAGCTTGTGGCGACCCAGCTCGACCTGCGGCGGCAGCTGCGCCGGCGTCAGGCAGGCGACAGTTCGGCCGCGCCGGTCGGTGGCCTGGATGACCTTGGCGAATTTCACATAGCGGCTTTTCGGATCGAAGACGGACATGGCGGACCTCAGAACGGAAGCATCGACTTGGCGGCGGAAAGCGCATTGGCGAAATTGGCGATCGCCAGCGCGTCCTCCTGCAGGCGGGTGAATTCGTAGGCGGCCTTGGCGAACTCGGTGGCGGCCGTGGTCTTGCACTTGAAGGCCTCGGGCGTGAGGACGCGCAGGTCGAGCGTCACGTCGGCCATCAGCGGGTAGAGGCGCGCGTTGAACTCGGTGATCTCGATCGAGATCGAGATGACGCGGACGGGCAGTACCGTCCCGGGACCCAGGATCAGCAGGGACACCGGAATCACGCTTCGCTCCGCCTGCTTGTCGAGCGGCTTGTTCGCGAGCGCCTTGGCGGCGCCGATCAAATCCCCGAACAGGCCCTTGGACGGCGTCACCAGCTTCTGGATCGAGGCGATCCGCGAGGCCACGCCGGTCAGCATGGCGACCGGATTGCCGTCCTCCAGATCGTTGGTGGCGTCGAGCTCGAGGGTGAACTGGTAGCTTTCCTCGGGGTCGAACGGCGCCGCCTGCGGTGCCGGCGACGCCCGCTTGGTGGGGTCGACGTCGAACGGGTTCCAGGGCTTGAAGCTTCGGGTGACCTTCTCCGGATTGTACTGGAACGGAATCATGTTCGGGATGATGATCCCGAGATCCTCCATCAGCTGGACGATCGCGCCGCGAAGCAGCGGCGGGCTGAGGGGGAAGCCGGTATCAGCCACGGGCGCCTCCCCGTCCGCGCGCGGACGGCTCCGCGCAGGTCGCGGGCGAGCGGCCCTCCTTGGCGAGCTCTCGTGCCGCGCCCGCCTCGAGATCGGCCACGCGCAGCTTGGATTTGGCGGCGAGCGAGGCGTAGCGGGCGCTCAGCACGGCACCCTTGATCTGCGCCGGCGACAGGTCGAAGCGCACCGCCAGCCGCTCGATATCCTCGGCAAGGGCCTTCACGTTCTCGCCCATCACCTCGAGCAGGCGCACCCAGACACGCCGGCGCTCGCTCAGGCCGGGACGCGGGAACTCCACCACGTGCCGCAGCCGGCGGATGAAGGCGTGATCGATCGCGGAACGGCGATTGGTCGACAGGATGACCAGGCCGTCATGACCCTCGAGCAGCTGCAGCAGATGGCCGGTATCGGCATTGGCATGGCGGTCGACCGCTTCCTTGACGTCGATACGCCGCGAGAAGAAGGCGTCGGCTTCCTCGAAGATCAGGGCGGCGCCGGCGTCGCGGGCGCGCGAAAAGGCCAGCGAAAGGTTCTTCGCGGTCTCGCCGACATATTTGCTGACCGTGGCGGCAAGATCGACGACCAGCAGGTTCACCCCCAGATCGTTGGCGATCACCTGCGCCGCCATCGACTTGCCGACCCCCGGCGGTCCGGAAAACAAGGCGGACAGGCCGGCCGCCGCCGTGAAGATCCGCGCCGTTTCCGGGCTGGCCAGCACGTCGGCGCGAGCCCGGGCCTCGAAGGCAACGCGCCGCAGCTGCGCTTCCAGCTCCTGCGCGACGACCAGGTCGTTCCAGGCGAATTGCGGATCCACCGCCCGGCCTGCGCCCTGGAGCCGCGTGCGGGCGATGGCACGCAGATGCGCGCTGGCATCTTCGACCGACTTCGGACGCGCCCGGCTGGCGGCTTCGAGATCGGCGAGCGAAAGACCGGGCAGGGCTGCGATCTTTGCGGCGGATCGGGCGAGGTCCGGCGCGAGCTTGCGCCACAGCGCCGCCTTCGAGGCCACGCCGGGCTCGGGGAGCGGCACCGGAAGATCGACCATGCCGTCGCAGGGCGGTGCGGCCGCGCCTTCGTCGACGCAGACGATCTGGATGGGCGCGGCCGCGACCCGGCCCGGCCATGCCGGGGCCCCTTCGCGCCAGATCACGGCGCGGTCGCCGAACAGGGCGAAGCGCTGGACGCGCCTGAAATTGTCGATCCAGTCGGCGGCCAGCGGCGCCGGATCGACGATCAGCACCTTGCGATTGAGCGCCTCGGCCACCGCCGCGCCGAAGCGGCGCCGGCCCGTACCCGAACGGCCTTCCACCACCAGCCGCGCCGGGCCGCCCTGCAACGCGCGGCCCAGCCGCTCGGCAGCCGCACTGATCGGCCATTCCGGCGGAATCGGACCTTCCGCGGACGTCTCCACGGCCAGCACCAGTGCCGGATCGAGCGAGCCGATGCCGAACATCCAGTCGACGATGGCCGGATCGGCCTCGTAGCTCCACGGATCGCCGGGCGCATATCGCACAGGCCGAAGCAGGCTCCAGGCCGCAAGCGGTCCCGCCGGCCGCCAGATGGGCCGCGGCGGCAGCCGGGTAAGCCGCTTTGCCAGGGCCTCCGTCGGAAGCGGCCGGCCCTCCGCTCCCTGGCAGCGGGCGACCATGGGTCCGAGCGCGGGCTCGGCGGAGACGGCGATTGCTATCTGCAGCAGCTCGGCCTCGGCCGGCACCAGTCCGAACAGCTCGACGAGCCTCCGCCACGCGGCTCCGGCCGGCCCGTTCAGGCGGCGCGCGGCGCCGGTCCCGCGGGGACCCGGACGCGACCTCGCCCAGGCACGCTCGTCCTCGGGCAGATCGGCGCCTTCGTCCGCTTCGAGCCAGTCGAGCCGCCGCTCCAGCCGGGCGCGGGTACGAAGGACGATGAGCTCTGCCGCGGTCGGCTGGGCGCGGGTGGCGGGTTTGCGGGTCATGGGGTCACCGCCCAGAAAGGCTGCGAGTCGGCGCCGTTGATCACCAGCCGGATCGGGTGCGACCCGGACTGGGCCGGATCGAACAGCGGGTGGAACTCGATCTGCCCGGCCTGGCGCTCGAAGCGGCCGCGATCCTGGGCCGGCACGCCGGTGAAGGCGGCTTCGTCGTAGACGATCCCGTCGATGATCAATTGAACGTCGAGCGCCGGGGCCTGCATGTCGAACAGGTTCACCACCCGCAGCACCATCCGCCCCGCGCCGTTCGGCGGATCGATGCCGTCGATGCGCGCGCCGACGGAGAATGCGACCTGATTGCTTTCCTGGACGGTCGTGCGGGTGATGCCTGTCCGGGTTTCCTGGCGACGCACCGTCTCGACCGAAACGGCGTAGATTCCGGGCGTCGTTTCCAGGACGATCGGGCCATTGCCTTCGTCGACCGTCACGCTCCCCTGCAGGTCGAACGTCGCATGGGCCTCGTCGAGGTGGACGTCCCAGAGCGGATTGAGCGCCGGATCGATCCGGGCCGCGCGGATCGGCGGCGAAAGCTCGCGCCAGGCGGCCGATCGCAGCACGATGCGCGCCGATCCGAGGGTCCCATCGCCGGCGAGGGTCGATCCGTGCAGCGTCACCCGGTTCACCGGCGTCGGCAGTCCGGGGGCCAGGTTGGCGCGCGCCGGCACCGTTGCGAGGATCTGCGGGCCGAGCCCCGACGCCGCCGGCGGCTCGAACTGGAGCAGTGCCGAGACCCGGTCGATGCGCGGCGCCTCGCCGGCGCTGACGAACAGGCCCACGTCGTAGACGGTGCCTCGCGCGCTCAGCATCGGCTCCGGATCCAGGAAGATGCTGCGCACCTCGTAATAGGCCGCCAGCCGCGCCGTCGACGTCTGTTCCGACGACCAGAAGGTCAGCGCTTCCTCCGGAGTCAGCGGCCGGAACGAGATTTCGAGGCGATTCTGTCCGCCCAGCAGCCCGGGCGGCATCACCGTCAATTCCGGGCCGCCGTCGGGCGAAATGACGAGGCTGTCGTCCACGCGTGGATTGTCGTGGAGCGTCTTCATGGCGAGCCCGAAATAGAGTTGCTGGGTCTCGGCATCGAAGGCGTCGCTCACCTCGTGGTGGGCGGTCATGACGTAATAAAGGAGCAGGACCAGAGGCTGGCGCGAAACCGGCGGATGGCCGCCGCCCACCGGCGGCATATTCTTGTAAAAGGCGTCTTCCTTCACGTGATAGAGGTGCAGGTTGACGGTATTGAGCGCCGATCCGACGCGCTCGGGCGGCATCGCGGTGACGTCGACATTGGTCGGCAGGCCCGCGCGCAGGAGCAAGGCCTGGATGTTCAGGTCCAGCAGGCGCTGCAGCGTCTGGGTGACGAGGAAGAGATTGCCGGTCGCCATCGTTCAGCGCCTGCGCCGGCCGAACAGCGTACGGGCGCGCGGTTCGGAGCTCAGGGGGCCGATCAGCGACGCTTCCGCCGCCGTCATCGGGCGCCGGGGTGCCGGCGGTTCCTTCGTCGCCATTTCCTCGCGCACGACCTCGCGGACGGTCGGCTCCGGCCTTGCCCGGCGGGTCTCGGCCGGCGGCGGCGCTTCGTGCGCTTGCGGCTCGGGGAGTGGCGGCACCACCGGCTGCGGCGGCGACGCGAGCCGAAGCGGCGGGCGATCCGTCTCGGCTTCGGCCTCGGCGGTCCTCGGTTCCGGCGGCGGACCCTCGACGACGTTCGGTGCCGCGTCGACGGACCAATTCCGTGCCGACGGCGGCTCGGCGCCGACCCGCGTCGTCGGCCGGGTCGGCGCCGCTTGCGGGTTCGGCGGCGGCGACTGGACCGCAGTCTCGTCGAGTGCAACAGCCGGCACGACCGCCGGCGCCGGCGGCGGCGGCTCGGCGTCAGGGAGCGGCCGCGGCGCGCTGCCCTCCGCCGGCGCGGGTGGAACGAAATCGTCGGCCCGCACCTCGCCCACCGGCCGGACGAGCTCCATCGCCGCGGGCGCCGGCTGTGCTGGCGCCTGCGCCGACGGCTTCGGCGACCGGACTGCCGGCGGCGGGCGAAGGCCATCCTCCTGCGGAGCCGGCTCGGCCGAAAATGCGGGCGCGTCGGGCGTATCCGCTTTCCGACGCGGGCGCGGTTCCGGCGGCACCATGGCCGGCAGGCCGGGATCGGCTTCTGCCTCCCCGTCGGCCGGCATTGGCGCGAAGCTGAACATCTCGGCGAAACCGGGCTCGTTCAGGCGCTGGTCGGCGGCCGCCACCGGCGATCGCGACGGTCCGCCGGGAAGGGCCAGGACCAACGGCGCAATGGCGGCCCGGTCGAACAGCCGCTGGAGATAGGCTGCGCTCATCCCAGCCGCCTGGCGGAGCGCTGCCCCGAAGCCCGCTCGGCCTCGATCAGCCCGGCATAGGCGCGGCGATCGCGCCGGCTCAGGCGGTAGATGTCGGCGAGGTCCCAGCCATAGCGGCTGGCGATCAGATGAACCTCGCGGATCAGGAAGGCGCGCTCGCCGGCCAGCCGCGCGCCGAGATAATGGGCAAGGTCGAAGCGCGCAGTTTCGTGCGATTCGCAATGCGGACAATCGGCCTCGAGATCGAGCGCCAGGACCGGCGCCGCCCGTTCGAGAAAGGCCTGCAGCGCCGTCTCGTCGGCCGCCGGCGCGCCCGCGACGAGGAGCCGCGCGATCAGCTCCCGTGGTTCCGGCGCTGTGGCGACGTCACCAAGGGTCGGCGCGCGAACGCGCCGGCCGTCGGGGAGCGGCCATGCGCCGTCGTCGCCGGGCGGCCCTGGCCGTTCGGCGTCCTGGGCGGCGATCACTTCGCGAAGGTCGAGCACGAATTGGAAAGGCTGGCCGCAGGCGGCGCAGCTCAGGCGGCACTCGGCCTGGTCGTCGTAGAGATCGCGGTAGATCGCCGCCAGCAGCCGATCCGCGGCGGAGACCGTCAGCGCGTCGAGACGGAGCGGCGTGCCGTCGGCGTCCCGGGCAATCCTGCGCAGCAGCCCGAACGAAGCTGTCCCGCCGTCCGCTTCGATCGCCGCCTCGTCGGCCCCGGTGACTGGCGACAGCCAGGCCGTCCGCGTCGCCTGCCCGTCCTGATACGCAACCGCCCGCATCTGCACATGGCCAGCGCTAGAACTCGGCCGTCTCGACCACGGCGAGGTCGCGGACGAAGCCTTCGTTCTGGAGGACGATGGTCTCGAACGCGATCGCATTCGCATTCGCGTCGAGCTCCGGCACGGCGATGAATTCCGACACCCAGCAACGGAAGACCTGCCAGCTGCGAACCTTGACGCCTTGCAGGTTGTAGAGGTCGATGATGATGTCCTTGCGGAAATCCTTCAGCGAGACGCCGCCGTCACCTGCGGTTGAATAGGCCTTCGTCGCCCAGGCCTCGAAGGCGGGATCGTGCGTGATCCCGCGCTCGATGGTGATCGGCTCGAAGCTCGAGACGCCGGGCGAGTGACGCTTGGTCGAAAGGTCGCCGCCGTCGCGGTGGCTGACCACCTCGGTCGTACGCTTGAGGCCGCTTACCTTCGAGACGCCCGCAATCGGTCCGACGACGCCCTCGTCGTCCCAGACGAGCCTGAACTTGAAGTTGGCGTAGGGATCGATCCGGGTCGGGTTGACCGAGAATTGTGCCATGTCCAGCCCTCCTTCCCTGGTTAGATCTGCACCTGACCGGCAATCTGCCGGACAGTAAGAACCACGAATTCGGCGGGTTTCAGGGGGGCGAAGCCGACGATCACGTTGACGATCCCCAGATTGATATCCGACGGCTGCGTCGTGGTTTCGTCGCAGCGAACGAAATAGGCGTCGGTCGATCGGGAGCCGGCGAAGGCGCCCTGGCGGAACAGGCCGTTCATGAACGATCCCGCCGCAAGCCGAATCTGTGCCCAGAGCGGCTCGTCGTTCGGCTCGAACACCGCAAAGTGGAGGCCGCGATAGAGGCTCTCCTCGATGAAGAGCATGGTCCGCCGCACCGGCACATATTTGTCGTCGATATTGCCGGACCCGTCGAATCCGACGAGCGTGCGCGCGCCCCAGACGACCAGGCCGCCGGGAAAGACCCGGATCGCGTTGAGCGCCCGCGGGTTGATGATCCCGTTCTCGGGATCGCTGATCCGCCGCTCGGCGCCGACGACGCCGCGAATGGTCGCCTCCAGCCCGGCCGGCGCCTTCCACACGCCGCGGGACCCGTCGGTTCGGGCCATCACGCCGGCCACCGACCCGCCGGGATCGATGATCCTGCCGGCCGCCGTTCCGTCGGCGATCCGGACGCGCGGCCAGTAGGCAGCGGCATTGCGGGTCTCCACGCCCTGGCGGATATCGTCGGCGCCCTGTTCGGCGGCGTCGATGTCGGTCCAGTCGGCGCGCGGATCCACGATCAGGAAGGCCCGCTCGAGCGCGCAGAAGGCGCTCGCCGCGCCCCACAGCGCCTGGCGCTGGTCGTCGGTCTGGTCGAGCGCCCGCGGCAGCACCATCAGGTTGAACAGGTCGACGTCGCGCTCCAGCGCGTCATAGGCGTCCTGATAGTCGTCGGGCTGGGGCACGTTGCCGTTGACCCCTGCCGCCGATCCGGTCTGGAAAGGCCCGGAACCGCCGACCCCGCCGACCTGCCCCACCGTGAGGGCGGCGACATTGGCCGGATTCGAACCGGCCGCGAACAGCTGATTGGCGGCGCCGACGTCAAAACCGCCTGTGGTCGTGAGGACCGACCCTGGGCCGGTATTGTCGTTGCCGAAGCGCGGCGTCAGCGACAGGCGCAGGCCGCGCCGCCTTGCCGTCCAGCGATCGCTGGTATTGGCATCGAGCACGCCGGCCAGCACGCCGAGCACGCCGGCGGCATTGGCCAGGCTCGTCGTCGCGCCGTCCTGTGCCATCGGCACGGCTCCGCCCAGCGCGATCACCACCGCGGCGCCGTGCGGCGTGTCGGGGCTCGTGTCGACCAGGTTGAATCCGGTGATCTGGTCTCGATTGATTCCCGCGAAGCGGCGGAACGCCTCGAAATTGTTCGCAGCGCTGCCGTTCCGCGAGGAAAGGCCGGTCGGCGCGGGCCTGAAATCGCCGAAATTGTCTCCTTCGATTCCGCCCGCGGCGGAGCCCAGCATGAGCGCCGTGGTGGCGTCGGCGCCGGACGCCGGCGTGACGACCACCGGCCCGTCCGCGCTGGCGATGCTGAGCAGCCGTCCGCCTGCAATGCCGCCGGCGGCGAAGCCGGTCGCGCTGATATCGACGGCCACGGCGGCGGTGATGCTGTTGGCGGTGAGCATGGAGTTGATATCGGCGGTCCACGCGGCAGCGATGTTCGCCGGCGTTCCGGCCGCGGGAATGTCGGCCATCAGCCGCAGCGGCACCGTCACCGGCGGATTGTGCGCGACAGCGACCCGGATCGACCGGCTCGTGGCCGTGACCAGGCCGTTCAGCGTCGTCTCGACCGCGGCGGCGGCGGACGGCAGGACGAGCCCGGAAATCGAGACGCCGCCCGTTGCCGGCGCATTGGCGACCTGGACCTCGACCTCGACGAGGGCGCTGACGCCGTTCACCGAATTTTCGACGAACGCGCCGCTATCCGGGTCCATCGAGACGCCGGTGAAGGTCTCGGCGTCTTCCCGGCTGCGGGTGCCGTCGGCGAGCAGCCGGCTGCGGAAGACGGTCATGTTGAAGGTGCGTTCCGGGTTGCCGGTGGCATAGTCCACCTCGACCCGGATGAGGTTGCCCTCGAGCCCGGGGTCGCGTGCCCTGACCAGCAGCGCATCGTCCCCGCCTTCTGAGCGAAGCGTGACCTCGGCCTGCAGTGCGCCGTCGGCGATGCGGCAGATATAGGCCTGGCCACCGCCGTTGAGGAAGAACTGGCGGACCTGGTCGGCCATCTCGCCGGTGGTTACCGCGCCGAACTCGCGCTCGAACTGGGCGATGTTGAAAACGCGCCGGGGCCCGGACATCGGTCCCCGCTCGGCCATGCCGATGAAGGCGCAGATCGAGGTGGCCACGCCGGCAATGGCGCGGGCGCCCGAAGATTCCTCCAGCACGTAGACACCCGGATAGCTGACGGTCGCAGGCATAGGTCTCCTCCTAGTCGGCGGGATGATAGGTCGCGGCAGGCGACTGGCGCACAAGCATGCCCCTCAGCGGCGCGGCGCTCCGATCGCCGGCTGATCCGATCAGGTCCGCACGGGCCATTGCGGCGCTTGCGCCTCGCCACGCGTGACGGGTCACGAGCGCGCCCCGACCGCGTGCCGCACGGCGTTCGCGAAGGTCGATTGCTCATCCTGATCGAAGCGGATCGGTCGAGACGCCAGGCTGAACGTCCTGCCTTCCTGTCCGCCATCGGCGATCGTCATGATGCTGAGCGGCGGCTCGGACAGAACCGCCTGGAGGCACGAGCTCCCGGTCGTGGCTGGCTCGGCGGTAATCAACATGTCGGCCTGCTCCTCGCGAGCTCGAATCAATGGATCCTCGCCGGCCATCGTCTTTCCGACGACGATGAGGTCGGCCTCTCGGGCAAGCAGGTCTTCGATGATCGCACGCAACATTGCCGGCATATCGCCAAGGTGAATGCGTATCGGACTCACGGAACCCCGCCGCTCCTCGAAGCCGGGACTGTGGTCCGGAATCGGAGCCGGTTTAATCCGCCGTCCGGTCCGAAAATGGCTCAGGTGAGGATAGGGGACCGCCCGAGTGCGTGGCGACTCGGATCGGGGCACGCATCGCGTGACGATATTGGAAAGAAACCAGGTCTCGCTGCATCGCACTGCGCAGGAGTATGGACCGAATGGTCATAGTCCGTTCGGTCCGCTCTTCTCCGCCTGTTTGGCAGGGGGCGGATCCGGGCTTCTCAGAATCGCTTCATGATCTTTTCATTTTCGCGCGGACCGTCCTCATGGTAGATTCGATTCATGGCTGGAACGAGCGTTTGACTCGTCGGCCAGCCCGAGAGCGAAACCACACAGATCCCAAGTGTAACAGATACCCGGCAGGTTGATTGTGGCGTTCGTCTGCGAGTCGGAGGGTGGCATGAGTTTGTTGGACCATGGTCCCGGCGTAGCCAGGATGGAGTCTTCCTGCACTGAAAGACCCAGAGTCGTTATCATCAGCAATGTTCTCCTGTACCGGGAGGGGCTGGCCGCCAGCCTCGCGCGGGACGGCCGCCTCGAGGTTGCGGCAGCGCTCGGCGCCGCAGACGCGCTGGCGGCGATCGGCGCTCTGAATCCCGACGCGGTTCTCCTCGACGCGTCTACCGAAGGCGCGCTTGCGATGGCGAGGCAGCTCCGCGGCTCCTGTCCCTCGGCGCGACTCGTCGGGTTCGGGATCGTCGGCGGGGCCACGGATTTTCTCGCCTGCGCCGAGGCCGGCGTCACCGCTTTCGTCGACTCGAACGGAACGGTGAGCGAGCTGGTATGCGCCGTGGAAAACGCCATGCGCGGAGAGCTGCGCTGCTCTCCTCAGGTCACCGCCTTGCTGTGCGACCGCCTCGCCTCTCTCGCCGGCGTCAGGGACGAAACGACCGAACCGCTGACCCGCCGTGAACGCGAAATCGCCGCGCTCGTCGCCGAAGGTCTTTCCAACAAGGAGATCGCCAGCGATCTTCGGATCGGCCCCGCCACCGTGAAGAACCACGTCCATAACATCCTCGAGAAGCTCAAGGTGCGCCGCCGTGCCGCCATAGCGGCCTTGTGGCGGGAGCTGGCGCCGCCGATCTCGGCGGCAACGGTCGGTCCGGTCGATCGCGCTTCCGCCTAGAGTGCGGCTGCGGCCGGATCGGTGACATCGGACGAAGCGAAGTAAGTCGCACCCTCGGCGTGCGGATTTGAGACGGTGCCGAAAGGCCGGTTGGACGCAGGAGCGGCATGCCATAGAGGGCGTCGGGGAGCCGATCATGCAAAGCCTGATGCGCCTCTGCCGAATTCTCGCCCTCGCCGCCGGCCTTGCCGCAGTGTCGGCGTTCGGGTCGCTCCCTCCGGCTCCCGCGCCGGCGAGCATCGCGCCCGCACCCCTCGCCGCGACCCCGCTCGACCTCGGCGAGGACATTTCGGCTTTCTATCGCGACCGCGAATTCCGGCCGCTCTGGGTCACGGCCTCGGGATTGCGTCCGGAGGCCGAACGGCTTCTGCGGATCCTCGGCGAAGCCGGTGCACGCAGCGCGCAACTGGTCGCTGCCGTCGCGGCCGCGCGGGGCGGCGACCGCCGCGCCCTCGCCCGCGCCGACCTGCTGCTCAGCCGCGCTTATGCCGACCATGTCGCCGCGCTCCACCGGCCGCCCGTCTCAGCCTCGATGCGTTATGTCGATGCCGGGCTGGAGCCGCGGCCGGCCTCCGTCCGCAATTTGCTCGAGGAAACGGCGGCAGCGCCGTCGCTGGCCGCTCACCTCGACCGGGTGCAGCGGGTGAATCCGGCCCTGGACGGCCTTCGCCGGGGCCTCGCCGCCTATCGCGCGCGCTGGTCGCGGCTTCCGCGGGTCGCCATTCCGGCCGGACCGGTGCTGGCATCCGGCGCCTCCGGCGACCGGGTGGTCCGGCTGCGAAGGCGACTCGGGCTGCGCACGGGCGGGTTCGACGCGACGCTCGCGGCCAGGCTTCGGGATTTCCAGGCCGCCCACGGCCTCGCACCCAGCGCCATCGCGGATGAGGCGACGATCGCCGCGCTCAATGCCGGCGCCGAACATTATGAGCGGCTGATCCTCGCCAATATCGAGCGGGCGCGGGCGATTCCGGCGCGACCGGGCGGACGCTATATCCTGGTCGACGCCGCCGCGGCGCGGCTGTGGATGGTCGAGGACGGCCGCATCGCCGGCGGCATGAAGGTCGTCGTCGGCAAGCAGGACATGCAGACCCCGGCGATGGCCGGGCTGATCCGTTTTGCCGTGCTCAATCCCTATTGGAACCTGCCGCCGGACCTGATCCGCGACCGGGCGCGCAAGGTGCTGCGGCGGGGCACGCGCGCCGTTGAAG
>Ga0299914_10000468_pt1 | contig 24479 bp, 25 predicted proteins | sample RVTome_10_FD_201361 | JGI IMG/M metagenome (GOLD analysis project Ga0299914, IMG submission 201361) | Soil microbial communities from uranium-contaminated site in the Upper Colorado River Basin, Wyoming, United States - RVT153D57 (version 2) ... | reverse complement strand
GACCACTTCCCACCGTCGGCGTGCTGTCCACGGGCGACGAGCTCGTCGACGGCCCCGGGCCGCTCGCCCCGGGCCAGATCCGCGACTCCAACCGCCGCGCTCTCCTGGCCTTGCTGGCCCGCCAGGGATTGCCCACCGTCGACCTGGGGCTGGCCCCCGACGACGAGGAGGAGATCGAGGCCGCTCTGCGACGAGGTGTGGCGCAATGCGACGCCATCCTCACCTCGGGCGGGGTGAGCATGGGCGACTACGACTACGTGAAGGCCGTGCTCGACCGCATAGGCGAGATGTCATGGATGCAGATCGCCATCCGCCCGGCCAAGCCCTTCGCCTTCGGGACCGTGGATGGCGTGCCCGTCTTCGGGCTGCCCGGCAACCCGGTGTCGTCGATGGTGTCCTACGAGCTGCTGGCCCGTCCGGGGCTGCGGGCGATGCAGGTCCACCCCGATCCGGTACCGCCCACAGTCGTGGGGGTGACCGACGAGGGCCTGGTCCGGGAACCGGACGGCAAGACCCACTTCATGAGGGTCGAGGTATCCGCGCAGGGCGACGGGCGCTACCACGTCCGATCCGCCGGTGGTCAGGGCTCGCACATGCTGTGGGCAATGGCCAGGGCGGATGCGCTGGCCGTGGTGCCCGACGGCCAGGGGATCCCCCCCGGCGGCTATGTGGACCTGCTCATCCTCTGACCGGTCGAGGCTCGAGGGCGATCCGCCGCTACCGTGCATCGGGTGAGCGACGTCGAGCCCCGGGACCTTGTCGATCCCCACGGCCGCACCGTCCGTGACCTCCGCATCTCGGTCACCGACCGCTGCAACTTCCGGTGTCGCTACTGCATGCCCGCCGAGGGAATGACCTGGTTGCCCCGGTCGGAGATCCTCACCTTCGAGGAGATCGAGCGCTTCGCCCGGATCTGCGTGGATCACTTCGGCTTCGACGGCATCCGCCTCACCGGGGGTGAGCCGACGGTGAGGGCCCACCTCCCGAACCTCGTGGAGCGGCTGGCCGCCATCGGTGTCGACGTGGCGCTCACCACCAACGGCGCCACCCTCACGTCCCTGGCCGAGCCGCTGGCCAGGGCCGGGCTGAACCGCATCAACATCAGCCTCGACTCGTTGCGCCAGGACCGCTTCCTGGACCTCACCCGCCGCGACGAGCTGGACCACGTGCTGGCCGGCATCCAGGCGGCCCTCGACGCCGGGCTGCACCCGGTGAAGATCAACGTCGTGCTCATGCGCGGCGTGAACGACGACGAGGTGGTCGACTTCGCCGTGTTCGGGCGCCGGCACGGCGTGACCGTCAGGTTCATCGAGTTCATGCCGCTCGACGCCGGCGGTGAGTGGTCCGAGCGGCTGGTCGTCCCCGCCAGCGAGATCGTCGCCGCCCTCGATGCCGTGTTCGGGCTGGAGCCGGTGCGGCGCGGCAGCGAGCCGGCGGAGCGGTTCAGGTTCGGCGACGGCATCGGCGAAGTGGGTGTGATCGCCAGCGTGACCGAGCCGTTCTGCGGTAGCTGCGACCGGGTGCGGCTCACGGCCGAGGGGATGTTCCGCACATGTCTCTTCGCCACCCGCGAGTTCGACATGAGGGCGCTCCTGCGCAGCGGTGCCGATGACCAGACCATCGCCGCCGACATCACCGCCGCGGTGGGCACCAAGTGGGCGGGCCACTCCATCGGTCAGGTCCACTTCATCAAGCCCGCCCGATCGATGAGCCAGATCGGCGGCTGACCGTCACCGGGCGTCCGCCCGGATCAGCTCGCAGAGGGCGTCGTAGACTCACACCCATGCCCCCCGACCAGCGACTGACCCACCTCGACCCCCTGGGCCGGGCGCGGATGGTCGACGTCACCCCCAAGGACCCGTCGCACCGCAGGGCCGTGGCCCGCTGCCGGGTGCACATGGCTCCCGAGACCACTGCGCTCGTGGCCAGGGGTTCGGTGACCAAGGGTGACGTGCTGGCCGTGGCCCGTGTGGCCGGCATCCAGGCGGCCAAGCGGGCCAGCGACCTCATCCCGCTGTGCCATCCGCTGCTCGTCGGCTCCGTGTACGTCAACTTCCACATCGACGACACCTGGATCGAGATCGAGTCCCACGTCGAGACCTTCGACCGCACGGGCGTCGAGATGGAGGCCCTCACGGCCTGCTCGGTGGCGGCGCTGACGGTCTACGACATGTGCAAGTCGGCGGACCGGCGCATGGTGATCGGTGAGCTCACCCTCTGGGAGAAGACCGGTGGCCGCTCGGGCACGTTCCGGCGGGACGAAACCGTCGAGGAGACGCTGCGCCGCCTGGCCAGCGCTCCACCAGCGGACCTGACGGCCCTGGACACCGACGTCCTGGACCTCTGACGCCGCCGCAAGTCCCATCACGATCAGCGGTTGTGCCGACACTGAGGGTGCGTTTTCTCGCCCATTGTGGCGGTGTCATTGCATCGCCGTCTCCGGATCGCAATACTGTCCGGCGAGCTGGTGACAAGTCGACCGATCCATGTCGGTCCTGGAGCATGGCCGGTGGCCCCTTGAACGGGTTCACCGGGTCCACGATCTCAGGAGACGGGCACAACTTTGAACGATGACGGAAAGCGCGCCGCGTGATCGCGCTGGCGCTGCTCGGACTGGCCGCCATGTGGGTTGCCGTATTGGTGCCCGAATGGTGGCGGGACCGCTCCCGGGGCGATCGGAGAGGGAGCTCGATCGAGGCGTTTCAACGCCAACTGACCGTGTTGGGCCGCGCCGGCCCGACCGCCGTGGAGCCCGTCCACCGGCTCGGTGACAGCGCCGATCCCGTGGGCAGCGTCGTGCGCCCTCAGATCACCCTGGCGTCGCCCAGCACCAGCGCACTGCGAGGCCCGCACACGGTGAACCAGGCCAGCCAGCGTCGCCGAGCCGTCTTGGCCCTGCTGATGGGGATGGCGGTGGTCACGCTGCTGTTGTGGATGATCACCGGTAGCTCGCTGCTGCTCTTCGTGCACCTGTTGGCCGACGCACTCGTCGTGGCCTTCGCCTTCCTGCTCCTGCGCCACCGCCAACTGAGGGCCGAGCGGGCGGCAAAGGTGACCCACCTGCGGGTGGTGCCCCAGGCGACCGTCAGGCGACTCGAGCCTGCGCTGGTCCGCAGCGGTCGCTGACCTAGGTCACGCCGGACCAGCCCACGCCGGGCGTTAGCACGGGAGACCCGATCGCGCGGGACGCGGCCGCGGCCGATCGACGTGGTTCCGCCAAGGGGCTGCGGTAACCTCGGCGTTCCCTGTGGGGGTGTAGCTCAGCTGGTAGAGCACGTCGTTCGCAACGACGGGGTCGCCGGTTCAAGTCCGGTCACCTCCACGCTGTGGCCGTGCCCGGACAGGGGTCCGGCCCGGTAGGGTCGCCGACCATGGCGACCGATCCTGACAGCCTCGTCTCCACCGAGTGGTTGGCGGCCAACCTCGACCGGTCCGACCTGCGGGTGCTCGACTGCACCGTCTTCCTGACCAGGTCGGAGCGGGCGCCCGGTTACGAGGTGGAGAGCGGCCGCCAGCACTGGCAGCAGGCGCACATTCCCACGAGCGGCTTCGCCGACCTCACCGGCGATCTCTGCCGTACCGACACCGGGCTGCGGTTCGCCGTGCCCTCTCCCGAGCAGTTCGCCCAGGCCATGGGCCGGTTGGGTGTGGGGGACGGGACCCAGGTGGTGCTGTACGACGCCCAGGCCTCGATGTGGGCGGCTCGGGTGTGGTGGATGCTCCGCTGGATCGGGTTCGATTCCGCCGCCATCCTGGACGGGGGTTGGACGGCATGGAAGGCCGAGGGCAGGTCCACGACCACCGACGAGCTCCGTCATCCGCCGGCAACGCTCACTCCCCACCCGCGGCCCCACCTCATCGCAGACAAGGAGGAGCTGCTGGCGACGCTGGAGTCGGGCTCAACGTGCATCATCGACGCGCTGGGGGCGGCCCAGTACCGGGGCGAGGAGGGAACCTACGGACGGCGTGGCCACATTCCGGGCGCCGCCAACGTGCCCGCCCGGGACCTGATCGACGCCGGTACCGGTCGCTTCCTGGACGACGCCGAGCTGGCCACCCTGCTCGACGGTGATCGGCACGCCCGCACGGTGACCTACTGCGGGGGTGGCATCGCCGCCTCTGCGGTGGCCTTCGCCCTCACCCGCCTCGGCTTCGACGACGTGGCCGTCTACACGGCCAGCCTGCAGGAGTGGACCTCCGATCCGGACGCGCCGCTCGTCACCGGATCGGCCCCGGGCTGAGGCGCTTCAGCGGGAGACGAGGATGCGGGCGCTGGCGAAGGCGCCGATGCCCACGGTCGAGCCGCCGATGTCGACTGTCATGGTCCCGTCGGGGGACGAGGCGGTGACGTGGCCCCGCTGGCCGGGCACCAGATGGGCGCCCTCCAGGTACTCCAGCAGGCCGTCCGCGAACTCCAGGGACTCGGGGATGCGCTGCACGACGAAACCGCCGCCGACCTCGACCTCGGTCAGGTGCACGGTGTCGAGCTCGACGTAGTCGGCCCCGGGTATGGGGTTGCCGTGGGGGCAGGTGGTGGGATGGCCCAGCGCGTCCAGCATCGCCTTCTCCACGATCTCGGAGATGACGTGCTCCCACTTGCCCGCCTCTTCGTGGGCGGTGTGCCAGGGCAGGCCCAGCATGTCGGTGAGGAAGCGCTCGGCTATCCGGTGCCGGCGCACCGTGCGCTCGGCGATGGCCGTGCCCGAAGGTGTGAGCCTGATGGTGCCGTCGGTGACCTCCACGAGTTCCGCTTCCACCATGCGCCGGATCATCTCCGACACGGCCGGCCGGGAGACCTCGAGACGCTCTGCCAGGCGAGCCTGGATGACGGCGACATCGTCCTCACGGAGCTCGTACACGGCCTCCGTGTACTCCTCGAACGCGGGATGCCAGCCTTCCACGGCACGAATTCTACCGGCCGCCAACTCCCCCCGACGCGCTGTCCGTGCCTGGTGGCCAGCCGCCCGACCCTGACCGCTGCACGGCCCCCAGCAGATCGGCCCTGGCCCTGGCCACCCGGGACCTGATTGTCCCGACCGGGCATCCCACTGCCTCAGCGGCCTCGGAGTAGGCGAGCCCCAGGACCTGGGTGAGGACGAAGGCGGTGCGGCGATCGTCCTCCAGCCCGGCCAGGAGATCGTCGAGGGCGACGCGCTCGGCGGGGTCGCTTGCGGCGCCGTCCTCGACGAGCCTGGCCACCGCAGCCCGCTCCCGACCGGCGCGCCGGACGTGATCGGCGCAGACCCGGCGGGCGATGCCGAGGAGCCAGGTACGGGCAGACGACTCGGCCCGGAACCGGGGCAGGCTGCGCAGGGCCCGCTCATAGGTCTCCTGGGTGAGGTCGTCAGGGTCGAATCCGCTGCCGAGGTACTGGCAGAGCCGCCACACGTCGGCCTGTGTGAGCCGCACGAAGCGGACCATGGCCCGCTGGTCGCCGGACCCGGCCATGGCAGCCGTACGCGTCACCGGGTCCATGGCCGGCAACGCTACGCAGCGGACCGCCGCCGGTGAAGCCGGCCGGGCTCACGTCCGCAGCGAAACGCGGTCCTCGAGGTCGGCCCAGCGCACCACCTCGACGTCCACCACCATCGGCCGGCTGTCCTCGAAGTGAAGGGTCAGGGGGAAGCGGTCACCAGGGTCGAGATCGCCGTGCAGGCCCGACAGCATGAGGTGCGAGGAGGCCGGCGTCAGGGCCAGGCGCGACGAGCAGACGAAGGTCTCGGTCGTCCTCATCGTGGAGAGCCCGTCGTGGCTGGTCACCACGTGCAGCCCCACCGCGGAGGCCACCGGCGAGCTGGCCGACACCAGGCGGTCGTCGGCGCCCTCGTTGCGGATCGTCAGGTACACCACGGCTGACGAGCCCAGGGGATCGGGGGACACCACGCTGCTGACGGCGAGGTCGGCGCCTCCCGACGTGCCGGGACGGCCGGCTGCCAGCGCCAGTGCGCCGAGGGTGCCGGCCACCACCAGGACGGCTGCCGCCGCGGCCATGGCCAGGCGGCGGCCGACCGCGGTTCGGGTGCGGCCGGCGGGCAAGGAGGCCAGGATGCGCCCGCTCAGGTCGGGCACTGGCTCCGCCGCCCGCAGCCTCAGGCGACGGTGCAGGGCCGTCAGCTCGTCGGCCCGGCGACGGCAGTAGGGGCAACGCCGGATGTGGGCGGCCAGCGCGTCCGACTCGACGTCGCTCAGCTCGCCGTCGAGCTGCGCGGAGATCAGCTCGGCCGCCGATTCGCACCTCACGCCTCCACAGTCGTCGCGCCGTCGCCGCGAGTTCCCGGCGCGGCCCGGGAACCGGTCGGCCCCGCCGGGCGACTGACAGAACGTGATCAGCCGAGTGTTCGCCCTATTGGTGGTGTCGGCCCTCCTGGGAGCCGCGTGTGGGGGCTCGGGTGACGGGGGGGAGGCGAGCGAGGCGAGCAACGGCGAGGACGAGGGGACCTACCAGGGACTCGACCTGGGCGAGCCGATGGCCAAGCCGGACGTGGTGCTGACCGACACCTCGGGCAACCCCTACGACCTGCAGTCCGAGACGCGAGGAACGGTGACGCTGCTGTACTTCATGTACACGACCTGTCCCGACATCTGCCCCATCCACCTGGCCCAACTGGCCAACGTGCTCGCCGAGCCGGATGCGCCCGAGAACGTCCAGGTCGTGGCCGTGACGGTGGATCCCGAACGCGACACGCCGGCGAAGTTGCGGGAGTACCTCGACACCTTCTCGGCCGATTTCGTGGGGCTGACGGGCACAACCGAGGAGCTCGCCGCCGCTCAGCGTGCCGCCAACGTACCGGTCGCCGTCAAGGTCCCCGATGACGAGCTGGGATACACGATGGGTCACGCAGGCCAGGTCATCGCGTACGCACCGGACGGCTTCTCCTACGTCGTGTACCCCTTCGGGACCCGGCAGTCGCACTACGTCCACGACCTACCGCTGCTGGCCGCCATCGGCGAGGAGGCGTGAGCCCACCTGGTCGTTCCCTCACTGCGGTGCTGGCCGGCGCCGGCTTGGCCGTCCTGGCCCTGTTGGCCGGCGGGTGCGGGTCCGACGACGCCGCCGCAGGCGCGGGCCTGACCGTCAGCGACGCCCGCATCCCCGAGCCGGCAGGCGAGAACGCGGCCCTGTACTTCACGGTCGTCAACGAAGGGGAGGCCGTGGAGGTCCGGTCGGCCAGTTCCGCCGCCGCCCCCACCGTGGTGATCCACGAGACCACGACCAGCGACAGCGGGTTGCTGGAGATGCGTGAGCTGAACGAGCCGTTGTCCTTCGAGCGTGGCCTCACCGCCCTGGCCCCCGGGGGAGTGCACGCCATGCTGATCGGGGTGGACGAGCTCGCGGTGGGCGACGTCGTGTCCGTGGACCTGGAGCTGGGAGACGGGTCCACTCTGCGTGTCGAGGCAGAGGTCGTCGACGCTGCCGACGCCGTGCACGAGGCCGGCCTCGATGACGATGGCCTCGACGGCGACGACCACGGCGGCGACGGCGGCGGCCTCGACGGCGACCTCGACGGCCACGAGCACGACGGCGGTGGGTAGCACGGCCCGGTCGACTCCTGGGGCAGTCGGTCCGGGCCCGGGCACCGGGGCTTGGCACCCGGTGCGGGAGGCCGTCATGCTGGCAGGTGAGAACCGCCTGTCCGAGGTCAGTCCCTGATGCGCTTGTGGTGCGCGAAGCTGCTGGAGCCGTGGTCCTGGGAGTTCCGCGCCTATCCCGGCGTGTGGCTGGCCGTGGCCGCCGTCGTCGTGCCCTACCTCGTGGCCCAGCACCGGCGCCGGGGGCCGAACCCGGACCGGGCCAGGCGCACGGCGGCGTGGCTGGCAGGCGCGGCCATCCTCTGGCTGGCCACGGACTGGCCCCTGGGCCTGCTGGGCGCCAGCTACCTGGCCAGCGCCCACATGGTCCAGTACCTGCTGTACACCCTGGCGGCCGCACCGCTGCTGCTGTTGGGCACGCCCGAGTGGATGGCCCGTCGTGTGCTCAGCCGGCTGCGCCTGTACCGCCTGGCCTGCCGGCTGTCGCGCCCGCTGGTGGCCGCGCTGGTGTTCAACGCGCTGCTGCTGGTGACCCACTCGCCCTTCGTCGTCGATCGCTTCCGAGCCAACGAGCTGGGATCGTTCGCCATGGACGTCGTGTGGCTGGCCTCGGGACTGCTGCTGTGGCTGCCGATCGTGGCACCACTGCCCGAGCTACGGCAGTCCAGCCGTCCCGTGAAGATGATCTACCTGTTCCTGGCCGCCGGGGTGGTGCCCGCCATCCCGGCCGGGTTCCTCACCTTTGCGCCCTACCCCTTGTACGCGACCTACGAGTTGGCGCCTCGTGTCGGTGGCATACAGGCCGACGTCGACCAGCAGATGGCCGGCCTCCTCATGAAGCTGGGCGGCATACCCATCGTGTGGGGTGCGATGCTGGCCCAGATGCTGTTGTGGGCGAACGAGGCCGGTGTAGGCAAGCCGCCGCCCCGCCTCCCCCGCGGCGCCGCGCCGGTGCCGCCCTCCTGAGCCGAGTCGGCGTCTTCCCTCTCGCGAATCTGGCATCCAGGTGGCCGGATGTGGCCGTGTCGATGCCAGGTCGCCGGGGCATGGTCCACCGAGCCCGAGCCTGGCATCCAGGTGGCCGGATGTGGCCGTGTCGATGCCAGGTTCGTCACGGGGGGACGGGGGACAGCGCCGAAGGGTGCAGTCAGCGGCCCAGCTCGTGGAGCCGCACGGCGGCGATGTCCGCCAGCCCGCACAGCTCGGCCCGCTCCGACGGCCGGAAGGTGGCCCGGTTGCGGCCGGTGACCAGCACCAGGCCGTCGTCGGACAGGACGGCCCAGCTCACGTCGTCGCAGCCGGCGCCGGTGGCCGCCGCCTCCGGCGACGTGCTGGCGCCCTTGGCGAAGGCGACCAGCCACTCGAGGTCGGGCAGCTGGCCCACGGTGTCGACGATGCCGGGCTTGGCCACGTCCACCACCGCCGTCCAGTCGGCAACCAGATCTCCCTGGGTCCGTTCGATGAGCACCGCCAGCAGCTCGGTGCTGGTGCCGGCCCGGACCAGCTCGACAGCGGCGTTCAGGAGGGCCAGGCGGTGGGGCGGCCCGTGGGTGTCGGTGGGGTGGATCTCTTCGACGTCGACGCCGTCGACCTCGTCCACCTCCCGGGCCAGGAGCTCCAGCAGCTCGGTCTCGGGCAACTCGACGATCAGGTCGTCGACGGCCCGGCCGCCGCCGCGGTCGACGATGTCGATTCCCACAACGTCACCGCCGACGGCGCCCACGCGGCTGGCCACTGCGCCGAGGGCGCCGGGCCGGTCGGGCATCCACACGCGGAGCACGAAGCGGGGCGGCGGGGTCATCCTGGGCACGGTAACGGCCGAAGATGTCGATCAGGTTTCCTGGGTCGGGCGGTATGGAAACGGTCGTGCCGACCGTGTGGTCAGTCGGGGTAGCCGTAGCTGACGGCCCACACCACCACCACCACGACCACAACGGCGGCTGCCAGCAGGGCGGCGGTGGTGGTCAGCACCTGCGACAGGCGGCTGGACCGTCTGCGGCGGGGCGGGATGCCGAACACCATGGCCTGATCTTCCTACGATGTTCGCCCTTGCCCAAGCCGGTCGTCGTTCCCCGTAGACGACGTCGCCTCCCCCAGCAGGGCGGCGGCGAGCGGTTCGGCCTCCCGCTGCGCCAGGGCGACGTTGACCCGCATCCGGTCGAGGTGCTGGGCCACGGTCAGCGTTCCCTGCGGGACCGGATGCTCGGAGAGGAACGCCTCCACATCGGCGGCCAGTGTGGGGTCGACGAACGTGCGGACGCCGCCCAAGAGGCGAGGCACCAGGTTCGACGGGAACCGCTCGACCATCTTCTCCCAGTTCTGGCGCACGAAGCGCCAAGCCTGGGGACCCCTGGCGCGATTGCCGAGCGCCAGCAGAACGACGAAGGGCCCGCTCTGGTTGCGGACCTCGTCGAGGCTGAGCCGCAAGGTGCGGTCCATGAGGGCCTCGTCGTCGAAGCCGGCCAGGGCGTACAGGAAGCGCTGCTCCTCCTGGGGGGTGGACGGGGAGCGGTGCCGGGCCAGGTATGACTCGTAGTCCTGCTCGTCCCCGTGGGCGGCCACGATGGCCACCGCGGCGGCGGCCAGGTCGGGGTCGACCGCCTGCTCGTCTGCCAGGTAGGCGGACAGCAGCTCCCGACCCCGTTGGATGGACGGCTCGTGCTCGCCGACGTTGGCGGCGGTGCGCAGCAGCAGGCCCCTGAGCTCCCTGGTCAACGGTGCTTCCCCGTCCGCCGGCTCGTGGCCCACGATGTCGAGAGCGGCCGTGGTGAGGGTGGCGACGCGGTGCTGCAGTGCCGCCCTTGCCTCACTACCGAGGATGCGATCGAGGCCGCGCAACCCGTCGGTCAGCACCTGCCACACCCCGAGATCCTCCTCGTGGCCGAAGCCGTCGGCCAGTTCGAGGAAGGAGGCGGCGTCGGTGAGCCCGGCCAGGACCGAGGCCCAGGTGTCGTCGACCAGGGCATGGCGCTCGGCCGCCGTCAGCACCTCCTGGGCCTGGCCACGCAGGGTGCGCAGCAGCTCCACGGAGTAGGCGACGCGGTAGAACCCGTGGGCGCCGGCATTGACCACGGCCCAGTCGGGGCGCCCTCCCAGCTCCACCGCGGCATCGGCCTCGGAGACCAGCACCCGTCGCTCCACCGTCTCGCTTCCCACCCTGGCCCGCAGGATCACGGGGATGGACCACGTCGTCGGATCGTCTGCGGGCACGTACACGAAGCGCCGCTGGCGCAGCACCAGCCCCGTGTCGGAGGTGTCCACCTCGACCACCGGGTAGCCGGCCTGGAAGATCCACGAATCCATGGTCGAGCGCACCGGCTCACCGCTGGACTCCTCCAGGGCGTCCCACAGGTCGGTGGTGCGGGTGTTCCCGTAGCTGAACTTGGTGAGGTAGTGATGGACGCCGGCCGCGAACTGCTCGGGGGTGAGGTACTGCTCCATCATGCGGACGACGGCGGCGCCTTTCTCGTAGGTCAGGACGTCGTACATGCCCTCGGCGTCGGCCGGGGACACCACGGGGTACTCGACCGGGCGGGTGCTGGAGAGGGCGTCTATGTCGAACGCCGCCGACCGCTCCGCGCCGAACTGGTCCCACCGTCGCCACTCGGGGAAGAGGGCATCAACGGTCATGACCTCCATGAAGGTGGCGAATGCCTCCTTGAGCCAGATGCCCTCCCACCAGGTCATCGTGACGAGGTCTCCGAACCACATGTGGGCGAGCTCGTGGGAGATCACGTCGGCGATGCGGCTGAGCTCGTTCTGGGTGGCGCGGTCGGGGTCGACGAGCAGCAGCGTCTCGCGGAAGGTGACGCAACCCAGGTTCTCCATGGCCCCGAACGCGAAGTCGGGCACGGCCACCAGATCCAGCTTCGTCCCCGGGTAGGCGATGCCGTAGTAGTCGGTCAGCCACCGCAGTGCATCCACGCCCGTGGTGAGGGCGAAGTCCGCGAGATGGGCCTTGCCGGGCACGTGAACCACGCGCACGGGGACGCCGTCCACCGCCACGGGCTCGGTCGCCTCGAGATCGCCGACGATGAACGCCACCAGGTACGTGGACATGAGCATCGTGTCGGCAAAGGTGACGCGACGTCGCCCGTCGCCCAAGGCTGTGGAGTCGGTCTCCGGTCCGCACGAGATGGCGGCGAGGTGCTCGTCGACGACCAGGGACACCCCGAAGACGCCCTTGAGGTCCGGCTCGTCGAAGCACGGGAAGGCCCGGCGGGCGTTGGTCGACTCGAACTGGGTGGTGGCGAGGACCCGTTCGGTACCGGAGTCGTCGGTGTAGGTGCTGCGGTAGAAGCCACGCAGCTGGTCGTTCAGGACGCCTCGGAAATCGAGCCCGATCTCCGACGGGCCAGCGGGGAGCTCCGTGCCCACCTCGAGGGTGATGCGTTCGGTGGCCGTGTCGGCGGACACCGAGGCCTCGTGGTCGCGGCCGTCGAGAACAACCCACGCGGCGTCGATGTCGAGCTCGATGGCGTTCAACACCACTGCGCTGGTCGGCTCGACGACGTCGACGGCGATGCTCACGGTTCCCGTGAACGTGGACGACTCGAGGTCCGGTTCCAGGGTGAGGTCGTACCGCGTGGGCAGGACCGTGCGAGGGAGCCGGTATGGGTTGTCCGGGCGCATCTGGGCGAATCTATCCTCGCCGGCCCGCCCGGCTGGCGGCGGCCGACCGGCCGGTGACGTGACCGACCGCCCGGTAGCGTGACCGCCCGTGACCCCCGACACACCGATTGGCGAACAACTGCCCATGCTCGACGTCGTGGGCATCGGCAACGCGCTGATCGACGTGCTGGCCCACGAATCCGACGCGTTCGTGGAGGCCCAGGGGGTGGTGAAGGGTTCGATGACGCTCATCGACGAGGCTCGGGCCGTGGTCCTGTACCAGGCCATGGCGGCCGGCACGGAGGTGTCCGGCGGCTCGGCCGCCAACACCATGATCGGCGTGGCCTCGCTGGGCGGCACGGCCGGCTACATCGGCAAGGTCCGTGACGACCAGCTGGGGGACATCTTCGCCCACGACATCAGGGCGCTGGGCGTGGAGTTCGACGTTCCCAGGGCCACGTGCGGTGAACCGACCGGTCGCTGCATGATCTTCGTGACGCCCGACGGGCAGCGGACGATGAACACCCACCTGGGGGCGTCGACCAGCCTCGATCCGGGTGACGTGGACCCCGTGCTGATCGGCAGGGCGAAGGCCGTCTACCTGGAGGGGTACCTGTGGGACCCACCTCTGGCCAAGGAGGCGATGCGCAAAGCGGCGCGATGCTGCAGCGACGGCCAGCTCGTCACCCTGACGTTGTCCGACTCCTTCTGCGTGGACCGCCACCGTGAGTCGTTCCTGGAGCTGATCGACGCCGACGTCGACGTGCTGTTCGCCAACGAGGCGGAGATACGCATGCTGTTCCAGGATTCCGACGAGGACATGGCTCGGGTCGTGAGCAGGACGAGGGAGCTGGTGGAGATCGCCGCCATCACCCGCAGCGCCGCCGGCTCGCTGATCGTGACACAAGAGGACATCGTGACCGTGCCGGCGTCGCCGGTTGCCCATGTCATCGACACCACCGGAGCCGGTGACCTGTACGCGGCCGGCTTCCTCTACGGCGTCACCCACGGCCACGACCTCGCCCTGTGCGGGGCATTGGGATCGCTCGCCGCGGCCGAGGTCATCGGTCACATGGGCCCGAGGCCCGAGGTGGCGCTGAGCGAACTCGTCCGGCCGCTGCTGCACGGGGGTGGACGGGTGGGATGAGCGAGCGGCCGCAGGGCGATGTAGGCGACACCCGAGGCTGGAACGTGAAGGTCCTCGACCACCCGCTGGTGCAGCACAAGGTGACCCTGCTGCGGGACAAGCGCACCAACGTGAGGGACTTCAGGGCTCTCGTCCACGAGATCACACTCCTCATGGGTTACGAGGCCCTGCGTGACCTCCGCTTGGTGGAGACCACTGTGGAGACACCGCTGGCCGAGACGACGGCCTGGACGCTGGCCGGCCGGAAGCTTGCAGTCGTGGGCATCCTGCGGGCCGGCCTGTCGATGGTGGAGGCGGTGCTCGAGCTCGTCCCGCATGCCCGGGTCGGGCACATCGGCCTGTACCGGGACCCCGTCACCCACCTCCCCGTGGAGTACTACGGCAAGCTGCCGGCCGAGATCGGCGAGCGCGACGTGGTGCTGGTGGACCCCATGCTGGCCACCGGTGGATCGGCGGTTGCGGCCATCGGGTTCCTGAAGGACGCCGGCGCCCAGCGGATCCGCCTGCTCAGCGTGATCGGCGCCCCCGAAGGGGTGGCCGCAGTGCACGACGCGCACCCCGACGTGGCCATCACTCTGGCCGCCCTGGACAGCCACCTGAACGACCACGCCTACATCGTCCCCGGCCTGGGCGACGCCGGAGACCGCATCTTCGGCACGAGGTGACAACCCCGCTGATCTGTGTGTTGGGTGACCTGATCGAGGACGTCGTGGTGCGACCGGCCGGGCCCGTGCGGTACGGCTCGGACGTCTCGGCCACGATCGTGCGGAGGCAGGGTGGCAGCGCCGCCAACGTCGCCCGCGCCGTCGCCGGTCTTGGGGCCCGGGCCCGGTTCGCCTGCCGGGTCGGCGCCGACCCCCTGGGCGACCGCCTCGTGGCCGAGATGTCCTCTGCCCGGGTCGACGTGCGCGCCGAGCGGGAGGGCCGCACCGGCTCGATCGTGGTGCTCGTGGACCACGACGGTGAGCGGACCATGATCCGGGACCGGGGCAGCAGCGGCGAGGTCGGCCTCCCCAGTGGGGACTGGCTGGACGGCGCCGATGCCCTCCACCTCACGCTGTACACGTTCGAGGAACCGCCGGGACGCGCCACCGCCATGGCCGTGGCCGCGCAGGCCCGGACACGTCGCATCCCGTGCTCGCTGGTGCTGTCGTCGGTGGCGGTGCTGGAGGCAATGGGTCGGCCCGGAGTCGATTCCCTGCTGGCCGAGGCTTGTCCCGACATCGTCCTGGCGAACGACGACGAGGCCCGCTGGCTGGGGGTGACCCGCCGGCCACGGCCCGAACTGGCCACGTTGGTGATCACCCGAGGTGCCCGCCCGGCCCTGCTGTGGCAGGACGGGCAGTGTGTCGACGTCGACGCCGTCGCCGGTGTCGACGCCGCCGACACCACGGGTGCCGGGGATGCCTTCGCCGCCGGCTTCCTGGTCGCTCGGGCCAGCGGCAGCGACCTCGTCGGGTCGGTGCGGGCCGGCCATAAGGCCGCGGCCAGTCGTCTGGCCCGGCAGAGCCGCCGGCCCCGCGCGGTCGGTGGCGGACCGGGCCATCCCGCCGAGGGCGCGTCGTGAGCGTCGTGCTGTGCTCGGAAGAGGTTGCCGACGCAATCGCCCATGGCCGCCCCGTGGTCGCCCTCGAGTCGACGATCTTCTCCATCTTGGGCCTGCCGCCACCCCGGAACCGTGAGGCCCACACAAGCTGCGAAGCGGCCATCAGGTCGGTGGGGGCGGTGCCCGCCGTGTGCGCCGTGCTCGACGGCACGCCGCGGGTGGGCTTGACCAGCGCCGAGCTGGCAAGGGTCCTGGAGGGCCGGGTGAAGGTGGCCGAGCGCGACCTGGGAGTCGCCGTGGCCAGCCGCCTCGATGTCGGCGTGACGACCGTGTCGGCCACGCTGGCGCTGTGCTCGGCGGCCGGGCTGAGGGTGCTCGCCACCGGGGGGATGGGCGGGGTGCACCGCGGGGCGGGGGAGTCCGGTGATGTCAGCTCCGACGTATCGGCTCTCACCAGGCACGAGGTCGTGCTGGTCACGGCCGGGGCCAAGGCCGTGCTCGACCTGGCCCGCACGCTGGAGCTGCTGGAGTCGCTGTCCGTGCCCGTCCTCGGACTCGCCACCGACGAGCTGCCGGCCTTCTACAGCCGGTCGTCGGGGCTGGCGGTGCCCCATCGAGTCGACACGCCGGCGGAGGCGGCAGCGGTGGCGCAGTCTGCATGGGCGATGGGCTGGGGTGGCGGAGTGGTCCTGGCCAACCCCGTCCCAGCCGAGGCCGAGGTGCCCGCCGGGGACGTGGAACCCGCGATCGTGGCTGCCGTAGCCGAGGCCGGGGCGGCGGGCGTCAGTGGTCCGGCGGTGACGCCGTTCCTGCTGGCCAGGGTGGCCGAGGCAACCGGCGGGCGGGGCGTCGCCGCCAACCTGGCCCTGGCCGAGCACAACGCGTCTGTGGGCGCGGCAGTGGCGAACGCTCTGAGCGACCAGAGCGCCGCCGGCGGTCACGTTGCGTTCCCATGAAGAGTCCCCGTCGGTCGTTGCGTCGCTCGACCGCGCCGCGCATTCCTGGGGCTAAGGTGCCGGGGTCCCCGGGCCGGTGGGGGTCCTCTCCCCGGCCTCCGGCCATGTACCTGGAGGGAACGTGAAGCGCACTTGGCGACTGCTGCTCGCACTGCTTGCCCTGACCCTCGTCGCGGCAGCTTGCGGTGACAGCGACGACGACGATGGAGCAACTGACACCACCTCGGCACCCGAGACCACCGGGGGCGAGACCACTGCGGCACCCGACACCACCGCGGCACCCGACACCACCGGGGGCGAGACCACTGTGGCACCCGAGACCACCGGGGGAGGTGGAGGCGGGGCCGCCGCCGGCTTCCTCGCCTGCCAGGTGACCGACACCGGCGGCGTCGACGACCGCAGCTTCAACCAGACGGCCTACGCGGGCCTGCAGCGAGCCGAGAGCGAGCTCGGCGCCGAGATCGCCGTCCTGGAGTCCCAGGACGCCGCCGACTACCAGCCGAACATCCAGTCCTTCATCGACCAGGGATGCGACGTGATCGTCACGGTCGGCTTCCTGCTCGACCAGGACACGGCCACCTCCGCCCAGGCCAACCCCGACCAGCCGTTCGCCATCGTCGACTTCGCCTACGACCCGCCCATCGAGAACGTGCGCGGCCTGGTGTTCGACACCGACCAGGCCGCGTACCTGGCCGGCTACCTGGCCGCGGGGATGACCGAGACGGGCACCGTCGGTACCTACGGCGGCATCAACATCCCGACCGTGACCATCTTCATGGAGGGCATGCGGCTGGGCGTTGCGGCCTACAACGAGGAGAACGGCACCGATGTGCAGCTCCTGGGCTGGGACGGCACCGACGGTCTGTTCACCGGCAACTTCGAGAGCACCGACGACGGCCGCGCCTTCGGACAGAACCTGATCGACGAGGGCGCCGACATCATCATGCCGGTGGCGGGGCCGGTGGGACTTGGCACCGCGGCGGTGGCTCAGGAGGTCGGCGGCATAAAGCTGATCGGCGTCGACACCGATCAGTTCGTGTCCGCACCGGAGTTCTCCGACGTCTTCCTGACCTCGGTCGTGAAGAACATGGACGTCGCCGTGTTCGACACCATCGCCGCGGTGGCGGAGACGGGGGCGCTGCCCGACAACCTGTACGTGGGCACGCTCGAGAACGACGGTGTTGGGCTCGCTCCCTACCACGACTTCGAGGCTGATGTTCCCGCCGAGCTCAGCACTCGCATCGACGAGATCCGCCAGGAGATCGTCGACGGCACCCTGACGGTGGGCGAGGGCTGACCGAGCCTCGAAAGCCGACTGCGTGACCGGGGCCGGGTGACCGGCCCCGGTTGCCGTCGGGGGTAGCGTGGCCCACCGACACGGAGGGGGTCCTGGTGGAGCTCGAGCTCCGAGGCATCACCAAACGGTTCCCGGGCATAGTGGCCAACGACCATGTCGACCTGACGATCAGGTCGGGCGAGATCCTCGGGCTCCTGGGCGAGAACGGCGCCGGCAAGAGCACGCTCATGAACATCCTCTACGGCCTGTACTCGGCCGACGAGGGGGAGATCCTCCTCGACGGGGTGCGCCAGTCGTTCACCTCGCCGTCGGACGCAGTTGCGGCGGGCATCGGCATGGTGCACCAGCACTTCATGCTCGTACCCGTCTTCACCGTGGCCGAGAACGTGATCCTGGGGGTCGAGCCCACCGGCGCTCTGGACCGCCTCGACATGGCCACGGCCAGGCGCCAGGTGCTGGAGATCTCCCATCAGTACGGCCTCGAGCTCGATCCCGACGCCCTCATCGCGGACCTGCCGGTCGGCATCCAGCAGCGCGTCGAGATCATCAAGGTCCTGTTCCGCAACGCCGACTTCGTCATCTTCGACGAGCCCACCGCCGTGCTGACCCCCCAGGAGATCGAGGGGTTCTTCGGCATCCTCAGGTCGTTGCGCGACGACGGCAAGGGCATCGTCTTCATCACCCACAAGCTGGGCGAGGTGCTCGAGGTGGCCGACCGCATCAACGTGCTGCGGCGGGGCGCGGTGGTCGGCCACGTCGTTCCCAGCGAGGCCGACCAGTCCACGCTGGCCCAGATGATGGTCGGGCGACCGGTCGACCTGGTCGTGACCAAGGCTCCGGCCACACCCGGTACCCCGGTGCTGCAGGTCGAGCACCTGGTGGTCGCCGACGACACCAAGGTCCTCGTGAACGACGTCAGCCTCGAGGTGCGGGCCGGCGAGATCGTGGCCGTGGCCGGCGTGCAGGGCAACGGCCAGACCGCGCTGGTCGAGGCACTGACCGGACTGCGTCCGGTTGTCGCGGGCACGATCGTGCTCGACGGTGCCGATGTCACGGGGGCGCAACCCCGCCAGCTCCACCAGGCCGGCGTGGCGCACATCCCCGAGGACCGGGAGCGCTCCGGTCTGGTGTCCGACTTCACCGTGGCCGAGAACATGGTGCTGGACAGCTACTACGAGCCTGGCTACTCCAGCCGTGGGGTCATGGACTGGGACGCCGTGCACCACCACGCTGAGCAGCTGGTCGAGGCCTACGACATCCGAATCCCGGGCGTCGACACCGTCACCTCGGCGCTGTCGGGCGGCACCAAGCAGAAGGTGATCGTTGCTCGCGAGTTCCGCGAGGCGCCGAAGCTGGTGATCGCCAGCCAACCGACCCGCGGCATCGACGTGGGCTCCATCGAGAACATCCACGAACGCATCGTGGCCCAACGGGACGCCGGGGTAGCCGTGTTGATCGTGTCCACGGAGCTGGACGAGGTGATGGCCCTGGCCGACCGCATCGTGGTGATGTACCGCGGCGCCATCGTGGGCGAGTTCGACGCAGCCACCGCCACCACCGGCGAGATCGGCCTGTACATGGCCGGCGGCACCAGCGACGACGTCCCCGCAGCGGCCACCGCCGGGGCCGCCGGTGAAGGGGCAAGGGCGGACGGTCCGTCGTGAGTGTCGAGGACGAGGCCGTCACCGAGCCGGGCCCGGAGCCCCCCGGTGGGGACGGCGGAGGCCGCTCGTTGATCGACGAGATCTCCGGGCGGGGGGTGGACCTGCGCTCAGCAGTCCTGTTGCCGTTCCTGGCCGTCGTCACGGCTCTGCTGGTCAGCGGCCTCATCATCGCCCTGTCCGACCTCGACTCGTTGCGGCTCTTGGACGAGGACCCGCTCGAGGCCATCGGCGACATGCTCGACGACATCTGGAGTGCCTACGCGGCACTGCTGGAGGGTTCGGTCGGATCCCTTCGGGCCATCTCCGAGACGTTGACCTCGGCCACACCACTGATCTTCACCGGCCTGGCCGTCGCCCTCGCCTTCAAGGCCGGCCTGTTCAACATCGGTGCCAACGGTCAGCTGCTGATGGGGGGGATGGCCGCCATCGCGGTGGGCACCCGGGTCACGGGGCTGCCGGGGCCGCTGGTCCTGGTGCTGGCGGTCCTGGCCGGCCTGGCGGGCGGGGCCGTGTGGGGGTTCATCCCCGGCCTGCTGCGGGCCCGCACCGGAGCCCACGAGGTCATCACCACGATCATGTTGAACTTCGTGGCCCTGAACCTCACGCTGTGGCTGCTCAAGACGAGGCTCTTCCAGGTTCCCGGGCGCGACGACCCGATCTCCCGCACGCTCGACCCCGACACCCGGTTCCCGGGCCTGGGCGGCCTCCTCGACCGAAGTGACCTGCGGGTCCACTTCGGCCTGGTCCTGGGTGTGGCGGCGGTGATCATCGTCCACTGGCTGCTCACCCGATCCACGCTTGGCTTCCAGTTCCGGGCCGTGGGCTCCAACCCCGACGGCGCCCGATACGCCGGCATGTCCCCGGCCGTGCTCACGGTGGTTGCCATGTCGATCGCCGGTGCGCTCGCCGGCCTGGCCGGCGCCAACCAATTGCTCGGCCTGCAGTACCGCGCCTTCCCCGGTTTCGGTGGCAACCTCGGGTTCGACGGCATCACGGTCGCCCTGCTGGGCCGGTCCAACCCCTACGGCGTGCTGGGGGCAGCGCTGCTGTTCGGCGCCCTGAGAGCCGGCGGGCAGGAGATGCAGGCGTCCACCGACGTGCCCATCGACCTCATCCTCGTCGTCCAGGCACTGGTCGTCATCTTCATAGCCGCGCCGCCCCTGATCCGGGCCATCTGGAGGGTCAAGACGCCGGAGGCCATGGGCACCGCCACCGCCACCACGAAGGGATGGTCGACGTGACCGCGGCAACGATCGATCCGTCCGCGCGGCTCGTCGCCGGACAGGTCGAACGCCGGCGTGCCATCGGCTACGGCATCTTCTACTTCGCCATGGCCAGCATCACCGCCCTGGTCTTCGCGCTGGGCAGCGATGGCGACGCCAGGTTCGGGCTGGCCCGACCCCAGGATCGGTTCAGCGACTTCCCGGACCTCGTCATCCCCGCCGCCACTTTCGGCTGGCTGCTGGCCATCGTGTTCGCCGGCCTGGGCGCAGCCCAGTTCGCCGCCGGGTTCGGCCGCATGCGCAACCTCGTGCTCGGCATCGCCCTGGCCCTGTTCGTGTTCGGGTTCCTGTCCTGGGCCGCATCCGGGGCTTCCTTCAGCCTGGTCGGCATGTTCCAGGAGACGGTGCTCCGCACGGTGCCCATCACACTCGGCGCCCTGGCCGGAGTCATGTGCGAACGGGCCGGCATCATCAACATCGCCATCGAGGGCATGCTGCTTGGTGGCGCGTTCGTGGGCGCCATCGTCGGCTCCGCCCTCAACTCGTGGGTGGGCCTGTTCGCGGCCGGCGCCAGCGGCGCCCTGCTGGCGTGGGTGCTGGCCTGGCTGGCCATCCGGTTCCAGGTCGACCAGATCATCATCGGCGTGGTGATCAACATCTTCGTTCTGGGCCTGACGTCGTTCCTTGCCCTGCGCGTGCTGACCGAGAACCCCGACCTCAACTCGGCCACCATCTTCCGCCGCTACTCCATCCCCATCCTGGGCGACATCCCGTTCCTGGGGCCGGTGCTGTTCGACCAGAACCTGTTCGTGTACCTGTCGTACGCGCTCGTGGTGGTGGTCACCTACCTGCTGTTCTCCACGCGCTGGGGCCTGCGGGTGAGGGCCGTGGGTGAGCACCCCAGGGCGGCCGACACGTTGGGGGTGAACGTGCTGCGGGTGCGCTACATCAACGTCATGCTGGGCGGGATCATCGCCGGGGTCGGCGGCGCCTACTTCACGCTCGGCTCGGTCGGACGGTTCGACGAGAACATGACCGGTGGCCGCGGCTTCATCGCCCTGGCGGCGGTGATCTTCGGTCGTTGGCACCCCGTCGGTGTGTTCGCGGCGGCGTTGGTGTTCGGCTTCGCCGACGCGCTGCAACAGAAGCTGGCCATCCTGCAGACCGGCATCCCCTCGGAGTTCCTGCTGATGGCTCCCTACCTGGTGACCATCGTCGTGGTGGCGGGCCTGGTGGGTCGCAGCCGAGGACCGGCAGCCGAGGGTCAGCCCTACGTCAAGCAGTGAGCGAAGCCGTCACCGCCGCGCAGTGGCAGGAGCTGCGCGCGCGGGCAGCCGAGATGACGGCGCGGTCCTATGCCCCCTACTCGGAGTTCCGGGTGGGGGCGGCGGCTCTGACCGATGACGGTCGGGTGCTGGCCGGCTGCAACGTCGAGAACGCCTCCTACGGGGTGACCCTGTGCGCCGAGTGCGGAGTCGTCTCCCAGCTCCACGCCACCGGGGGAGGGCGCCTGGTGGCCGTGGTCTGCCGGGCGGACGGAGACCACCCCGTCCTGCCCTGCGGACGCTGCCGCCAGCTCCTGTGGGAGGCCGGCGGCCCGGAGCTGCTGGTAGACGGGGACGGAACCCCGAGGCGGCTGGGGGAACTGCTGCCCGACGGCTTCGATCTGAGCCAGGAGCAGGACCGGTGACGTTCAGCGCAGTCGAGGTGATCGCGGCCAAGCGCGATGGCAAGAGGCTCAGCGACGACCAGATCCGCTGGTTCCTGCAGGGCTACACCAGTGGGGAGGTGGCCGACGAGCAGGCGGCGGCGCTGCTCATGGCCGCCTACCTCAGAGGACTCGACGACCGCGAGCTCGACACCTGGACCGCCGCCATGATCGAGTCGGGAGTGCGCCTGGACCTGTCAGCGGTGACGCGGCCCACCGTGGACAAGCACTCGACGGGGGGAGTGGGCGACAAGGTGTCGCTGGTGCTGTGCCCCCTGGTGGCCGCCTGCGGGGCCGCCGTGCCCCAGCTCTCGGGACGGGGTCTCGGACACACCGGCGGGACCCTCGACAAGATGGAGGCCATAACCGGCTGGTCGGCGCAGGTCCCACCCGAGCGCATGATCGCGATCCTGCAGGACGTAGGCGCCGTGATAGCCGCCGCCAGCCAGGATCTGGCGCCCGCCGACCGCAAGCTGTATGCGCTGCGCGACGTCACGGCCACCGTCTCCTCCATCCCCCTCATCGCCAGCTCGATCATGTCCAAGAAGATCGCCGAGGGGACCTCGGCCCTGGTCCTGGACGTGAAGATCGGCTCGGGGGCCTTCCTGCCCGAGATCGAGCGGGCTCGCCAGTTGGCTGCCACCATGGTGCGTCTGGGCGACGACCACGGGGTGCACACCGGCGCCCTGATCACCCGCATGGACGAGCCACTGGGGCTCACGGTGGGCAACGCCCTCGAGGTGCAGGAGGCGATCGACACGGTGAAGGGCGGCGGCCCGCCGGACCTGGTGGAGGTCACGGTGGCGCTGGCCGTCGAGATGTGCGAGCTGGCCGGGATCGACGCCGACCCGGCCGCCGTCCTGGCGTCGGGAGCCGTCGAGCCGGTGTGGGAGGCCATGGTGCGGGCCCAGGGGGGCGATCCGGGCGCAGAGCTGGCTAGGGCCACCCACATCGAGCTGGTCGAGGCCCCGTCCACCGGTGTCCTCCAACGGCTCGACGCTCTGGGGGTGGGCACCGCGGCCTGGTTGCTCGGTGCCGGGCGGGCCCGCAAGGAGGACCCCGTCGACGAGGCGTCCGGCGTGGTCCTGCTGGCCAAGCCTGGGGATGAGGTGCGCGCCGGACAGCCCCTGCTGGAGCTCCACGCCGCTGACCCGGCCCGCTTCCCGCGGGCTCGCTCCGCCTTGGAGGGAGCGGTCGTGGTGGGGGCCGAGCCCTACGAGCCCGGACCCGTGGTGGTGGAGCGCGTCACGGCCTGAGCTCCGCCGCCCTCAGTGGGGAGGCGGGCCGTGGGGGCGCCGGGTGCGGCCCCCTCAGAACCACTTCCGCTCCGGTTCGGGCCCGTCCTCCTGCTCACAGAGGTCGAGGGCGACGTCGACCTCGGAGGTGAGGGCGAAGAGGTCCCAGAACGACGGTTTGGCGAAGCGCGCCTGGATGAGCGCCGATGCCCATGCCACCAGCGGCTGCCAGAACTCGTCATGATCGACCAGCACCACGGGTCGCCGGTGGTACCCGAGTTGCTTGGCCGTCAGCACCTCCAAGAGCTCTTCCAGGGTCCCGAAGCCTCCAGGCAGCGCCACGAAGGCTTCGGCGCGCTCGTCCATGACCGCCTTGCGGGCGCGCAGGCTCTCGGTGACCACCAGCTCGTCGCAGTCCTGGTTGGCGACCTCGACGCCGACCATGGCCTCGGGGATGACCCCGACGACGCGGGCACCGGCCGCTTGGGCAGCCCTGGCCAGGCGGCCCATCGAACCGACCGAGGCCCCGCCGTACACCAGGGTGTGGCCGCGCTGGCCCAGCAGCGTGCCGAACCGGTCCGCCAACTCGCCGAAGGGCGCAGCGACGGCCGAGCTCGACGAGCAGTACACACAGAGGGTCAGCCCCACGTCCGGCGACGCTAGTGGCGGGAGCCGTTCTCGCCGGGCTGGTGCCCGGTCACGGGATCTCTACGGTTCCCCCGGTCCCGTGCCGGCGCCGTGTAGATGGGCGGCGAACCAGTCCCGAGCATGCCCGGCGGCGGCATCCAGGGTGCCGGCCTCTTCGAACAGATGGGTGGCGCCGGGCACGACCACGAGACGGTTCGTGCACCGCAACCGCGCCTGTGCCTGACGGTTCAGTTCCAGCACGGCGGGATCGCGGCCACCGACGATGAGCAGGGTGGGGGCCCGCACTGCCTGCAGGCGGGCACCGGCCAGGTCGGGGCGCCCACCCCGCGACACCACGGCGGCGACCTCGCTGTGGGGCTCGGCAGCCGCCCACAGCGCGGCCGCCGCGCCTGTGCTGGCCCCGAAGTAGCCGACTGCCAGATGAGCCAGCGACCGCTGGTCCCGCACCCAGCGGGTGACCTGCAGGAGCCGCTCGGACAGCAGGTCGATGTCGAACACGTTAGCCCGATCCCGCGCCTCGTCGACGGTCAGCAGGTCGAACAGCACGGTGGCGAGGCCGGCCTCGTTCAGCATCGTCGCCACTTGGCGATTGCGGGGGCTGTGCCGGCTGCTGCCGCTGCCGTGGGCGAAGACCACCGCACCAGTCGGCGACTCGGGGACCGTCAGATGTCCGGTGACTGACGACTGCCCCGTCCGCGGCTCCACCTGCGCGTCGGGCGCCCTGGGATCGTGGCCTGTCACGAGGTCCCAGTGTCATCGCCTGCGTCCGGCCGGTAAAGACGAGCCGGCAGGGAGGAGCCGATACGGACGAGCAGGCCACGGACGAGCAGGCCACGGACGAGCAGGTCCCGACCGGGGATGGGGCGTCCTGGCCTCTAGCCTGAGGTATGCCCAGCCCATCAGCCGATCCCGTG
>Ga0299914_10000467_pt1 | contig 24484 bp, 19 predicted proteins | sample RVTome_10_FD_201361 | JGI IMG/M metagenome (GOLD analysis project Ga0299914, IMG submission 201361) | Soil microbial communities from uranium-contaminated site in the Upper Colorado River Basin, Wyoming, United States - RVT153D57 (version 2) ... | reverse complement strand
GTATAGCAGGAGCCTCGCGTCGGCAAGGCCGGCGCCTCGGCGATTCAATGAAATCGGCGACAGCGCGCGTTGACGCCGGTTGCGCGCCGCCGCAAGCGCTCGCATCATGGCCGCCGTCCACCCTCCGCGCCTCGCCTTTCCGGCGCTCCTCGCCGCCAATCTGTTCCTGGCGCTGGGGCCCTGGCTGGTGCGGCTGGCCGATGTCGGGCCGACTGCGGCCGCCTTCTGGCGCCTCGCGCTGGCTGTCCCCTTCCTCGCCTGGCTCGCCATGCGCCAGAGCCGCGGCCGCCCGTCGCCGGCCTGGCTGATCGTCGGCATGGTCGCGCTCGGCGGCCTCTTCTTCGCCGCCGACCTTGCCGCCTGGCACGAGAGCATCCTGCGAACCCGGCTCGCCAACGCCACCCTGTTCGGCAACATGGGCAGCTTCCTCTTCGCGCTCTACGGCTTTCTCCTGATTCGCCGCCTCCCGGGGGCGGTCCAGGGGCTGGCGCTCCTGCTCGCCGCTTTGGGCACCGCCCTGCTGCTCGGCGGCAGCCTCCAGCTGTCGGCGGCGCGATTCACCGGAGACCTGTTCGCGATCCTCGCCGCCTTCTTCTACACCCTCTATTTGGTCGCAGTGGACCGGGCGCGGCGGGTGATGGCGCCCTGGCCGGTGCTCGCGGTGGCCAGCGCCGCAGGCGCCCTGCCGCTGCTGCTGCTCGCGCTGGCGCTCGGCGAGACGGTGATGCCGGGCGACTGGGCGCCGGTCATCCTGCTGTCGATCAGCAGCCAGCTGATCGGCCAGGGCCTGCTCGTCTACGCGATGGGCCATCTGTCGCCGGTCGTTGTCGGCCTGTGCTTCCTCACCCAGCCGATCGCCTCGGCGGCGATCGGCTGGCTCGCTTATGACGAGCGGCTGACCGCGGGCGATGGTCTCGGTGCGCTGCTGATCTGCGCCGCTTTGGTGCTGATCCGCCTGCCCGCCCGCAGGGTTGCAACCATGCCCACAGAGGCTCATTGAATCCGGCGATGATCGCAGCGGCCGAGATGAACCTGGACGAGCTTCGCGCCGCGCTGGCGCCGCACCTGCCCGAGCATGCCGCCTTCGACGGCTGGTCCGACGCGGCGCTGGCCATGGCCGCCGAGGCGCTCGGCGTGCCGGCGGCGCGCGCCCGGCTCGCTTTCCCCGGCGGCTCGGTCGAGATGATCGACGCCTGGTTCGACTCGGTCGACCGGGCGATGCTCGCCGCTTTTCCGCCGGAGCGGATCGCGGCGATGAAGATCCGCGAGCGGATCCGCGACCTGGTCCTGTTCCGGCTTGAGGCGATGCGGCCACACCGCGAGGCGCTGCGCCGGGCGCTCGCGATCCTTGCGCTGCCGCAGAATGTCGCGGCTGCGGCGCGGCTGGCCTGGCGCGCCGCCGACCGGATCTGGCGGCTTGCCGGCGACACCGCGACCGACTTCAATCACTACAGCAAGCGCGCCATACTGGTCGGCGTCTACGGCTCGACCAGCCTGATCTTCCTCGATGATTCCCATGAGGACCTCGCCGACACCCGCGCCTTCCTCAACCGCCGCATCGATGGCGTGATGCGCTTCGAGAAGTTCAAGGCGAGCTGGCGCGGCACCCGGATGCCCTCGCTCAGCCGCTTTCTCGGCCGGCTCCGCTATCCGGCGGTCTGATCCGCGCCGGACCCCTTCTTACAGCCGCTATTGATAATCAGTCGCACCAAAGTTAGTCACGGCCGGCACCAACCGCCGGTGGGGACCCGCATTGCTTTCCGCTCTCAGATCGATCGGCCTCGTCCTCTTGCTGCTCGGTGCGGCCGGCCTGCCTGCCGCCGCGTGCGCCGACGATGCCGCCGTGCAGACGAGCTGGCGGCTGCTCGACTATGTCGCCGTCGACTATCGCGAAGCCGTCGCCGACGGGCAGATCGTCAATGCTCTCGAATATGACGAGATGCGCGAGTTCACCGCTTCGGTGAGCGAGCGCCTTGCCGCTCTGCCCGAGCATCGCGACCGCGCCGGTCTGGTCGCGGCCGCGCGCGCTCTCGAGGCCGCGGTCCAGCGCCGCGCGCCGCCGCCGGAGGTGGAGCGCAGCGCGCGAAGCCTCGCCGAGCGGCTGCTCGCCGCCTATCCGGTCCCGCTCGCCCCTGCCGCCGTTCCCGATCTGGCGCGCGGCGCGGCGCTCTATGCCGAGCAATGTGCGGCGTGCCACGGACCTGACGGCACCGCCCGCGTGGACGCCGCGGCCGAGCTCGATCCGCCGCCGATCGACTTCACCGACCGTGCCCGCGCGCGCGACCGCAGCGTCTTCGCCCTCTACCAGGTCACGACTCAGGGCCTGGAGGAGACGGCGATGCAGAGCTTCGCCCATCTCAGCCCCGGGGACCGCTGGGCGCTTGCCTTCCACGCGGGCCGATTCGCTTATCCCGCATCGCTGGCGGCGGAGGGCGAGCGGATCTGGCGCGGCGATGCGGCGGTGCGCGCGCTCGTCCCCGACCTCGAGGCGCTGGTCGGGCTGACCCCGGCGGCGCTTTCGACCCGGATCGGCGAGGGCCGTGCCACTGCCGTCACGGCCTATCTGCGCGCCAATCCCGCCGTCGTCGCCGAGGCTGCCGGCACCGGCACGCTCGCCGTCGCCCGCGAACGGCTCGACCAGAGCCTCGCCGCCTATCGCAGCGGCGACCGCGACCGGGCGGCCGAGCTCGCCCTTGCCGCCTATCTTGACGGATTCGAGCCGGTCGAGGCGCTGCTCGGCGCCCGCGATTCCGGGCTGGTCGCCGAAGTCGAGCGCGAGATGGGCGGGCTCCGCGCTGCGATCGGCCGCGGCGTCCGGGTTGACGACGTGGCTGCCCGGGTCGAGCGCCTCCAGGCGCTGTTCGGCCGGGCGGAGACGCAGCTGGCGCCCGAAGCCGGCAGCGGCGCCTCCACCTTTGCCGGCGCCTTCGCCATCCTGCTGCGCGAAGGCCTCGAGGCCTTGCTCATCGTCATCGCGATGATCACCTTCCTGATCCGGGCCGAGCGGCGCGACCTGCTGCGCTGGGTCCATGCCGGCTGGTTCGCGGCCCTGCTCGGGGGAATCGCCACCTGGTGGGCGGCGAGCCACGTCATCGCCATCAGCGGCGCCGACCGCGAGCTGACCGAAGGCTTCGGCGCGCTGCTGGCCGCGCTCGTGCTGCTGTTCGTCGGCATCTGGATGCACGACAAGGCCCAGGTCGGCGCCTGGCAGGCTTATGTGAAGGCCAAGCTCGACCGCGCGCTGGGCCGAGGATCGGCCTGGCTGCTGTTCGGCCTTTCCTTTGTCGCCGTCTATCGCGAGGTGTTCGAGACGATCATCTTCTTCGCCGCGATCGGCGCCCAGGGCGAGAGTGGGGCGATGCTCGGCGGCATCGCGGTCGCCGCGGCGCTTCTCGCCCTGATCGCCTGGGCGATGCTGCGCCTCGGCCGCCGCCTGCCGATCGCGAAATTCTTCCAGTACAGCGCGGCCCTGATCGCGGTGCTGGCCGTGGTTCTCGCCGGCAAGGGCGTCGCGGCGCTGCAGGAGGCCGGGATGTTCGGCGTCACCCCGCTCGACGGCTTCCCGCGCAGCGAGATTCTCGGCCTCTATCCGACCCTGGAAACCCTGGCCGCGCAGGTCGGCGTGGTGCTGCTGCTCTCCGCCGGATTCCTCCGCACCCGCCGCCGCGCCGCCGCGCTCACCTGAACCGAATGAGAGGGTGCTTGCCGGCACCTGCCGTTCATGTTATGTTCCAGCCGACTTGCATGGGTGGGTTGAGCTGTGGGCCGTCCGGACTGAAATGTGCCGCGGCCTGGGCCCGACATGGCGACTTGATCCACCTTTTGCGGTTGCGGTTGCATCGGCCTTGGCGGAGGGCCGGTTCTTTTCTATGCCGAGACTATTGCGAAGGAGACGAACATGGCGGGCGTGAACAAGGTAATCCTGGTCGGCAATCTCGGCGACGATCCCGAGGCCCGCTCGCTCAACAGTGGCGGCGAGGTCGTGAACCTTCGGGTCGCCACGTCCGAGAGCTGGAAGGACCGCGACGGCAATCGCCAGGAGCGGACCGAATGGCACCGAGTCGTCATCTTCAACGAGAATCTCGGCCGGGTCGCCAAGCAATATCTGCGCAAGGGCTCGCAAGTCTATCTCGAGGGCCAGATCCAGACCCGCAAATGGACCGACCAGAGCGGCCAGGACCGTTACTCGACCGAGGTCGTGCTGCAGCGCTTCCGTGGCGAGCTGGTGCTGCTCGGCCGGCGCGAGGGGGGCGGCGGCGGCGACGATTATGGCGGCTCCAGCGAATTCGGCGCCCCCTCGCGGCCCGCGTCCAAGCCGCAGCCCGCCTTCGACACCGATCTGGACGATGACGTGCCGTTCTGACGGCCCTCCTGACCGGCGGCGCCAATGGCAGCGGCCGATTCGGTCAATTTGCCTCAGGGCGGCGGCGCGCGTAGCGATCCGGATCGGCAGCCGCGGCGATGCACGTCGCCAAACCCGCGATAATGGTCAATTTGGTCAAATTCAGCTTCGGCCGCAGCCGAGTGGAGAGCGAACGCCTATTTCTTCATTTTGTCCCTGAGGCCGGCCAGCGCGCCGAACGGGCCTGCTTCCTCCTCGCTCTTCACGCCCGCCGCCTTGAGCGATTCGGCCGCTCCGGGCGCGCGGGGAAACGGATCGAGCGCCAGCGCCAGCGTCTCGGCGACCGCCTCGCCGAGATCGATCGCGGAGCCTTCGTAAAAGACGACGTCGAGCTCGGCTTCGTTCAGCTCCATCTCCTCATCGGGCCGTCCGTCGGACGACAGCGGCCGGAAGACAATCTGGAACGGCTCGTCCAGCTCCGCGGGCACCGGCTCGCCGCTGGCAACGCAGCTCTGGACGGCCGAAGCGGTCATCCGCCCGGCGGCGGTGAGCTCCGCGCCGCTGCGCATCACCTTCGCCTCAGCCTCGAGCCGGCGGATCTCGACCAGCCCGAAGCGGCTGGCCAACGCCGTCCGCTCCTCCGGTCCCGCTTCGATCGCCACGGGGCGCGGCTCGTCGCCGATCGTGTCGATCCGCACCGGGCGGCTGAATTCGGGCGGGGTCACGGCGGAGGGACCTCTCCCGCGAGCAACGCCGCGGCGGGCTGCGCATCGAGGTTCCGGCTCAGCCGCTCCAGTCGCTCGGCGACCCAGGTCACCGCCGCTTCCGAGGGCGGAGAATCGCGGAACACATTGCGAGTCGCCGCCGCAGCAAAGCTCAACTCGCCCGCGCGGGCCGCGCGCAAGGCGGTCAGCCGGCCGCCGAGGGCGCCCATCATCCGCCCGACATGCTTGCCGACCACATGTTCGCCGATCCCGATTTGCCTCAGGCTCGAATCCATGTCCTCGATGAAGAGTTCGGTGAGCAGCGCGGATGGCTCCCGCCCCGCATCGCCCTCCGCCTCGAGGCGAAGGAGCACCAGAGCGGCGATCGCCGCGACCATGTCGAAGCGGCCATCGACCGTGTCGGGAACCCGGCCGTCGCGATACCAGCCGGGATCGCGCGCGGCGCCGACGACAGCGCGATAGAGCGGGTCGTAGATCCGGCGGCAATCGGTGCGGCCGAAGATGCGCTGCAGGAAAGACAAGTTCTTCCTTTCAAAGGGTCCGGACCCGGACCCTCATGGGGCGCTTGCGCCGGTTGGGCGATGTTCATATTGGAGAAGCTAGTCAAGTCCGGGTCTTCGGGCGCCGCGACCATCCAGGAGAGTGAAGCGAAATGACCCTGCCGACCGGATCCCGCGCCGCTTTGGCCGTCTTGATCGGCGCGGGCCTGCTCGCCGCCGGCTGCGCGCCGATTCGCACGCATCAGGGCTATGTCATGGACGAAACCCTGGTCACCGCCATTCAGCCCGGCGTAGACAATCGCGAATCGGTGACCGGCACGCTCGGCCGCCCGACATTCGTCGGCCAGTTCGACCAGCGCGACTGGTATTATGTCTCACGCGACACCCGCCAGCTCGCCTTCAACATGCCGCGGCCGACCGATCATGACGTGCTGCACATCCGGTTCGACGAGGCCGGCAATGTCGAGCAGGTCCAGCGCACCGGCATGGATCTCGTCGTCAACATCGATCCGTCCAGCGACAGGACGCCGACCCTGGGCCGCGAGCGCAGCGTGTTCCGCGAGCTGTTCGGAAATATCGGCGCGATGGGCCAGGCCGGCCGTGGCGGCCAGACCGCTGACAACCCGCAATAATGAGCGGGAAGCTCATGCCGTAGGCATGACCTCGCGTTTCATCGCCGGTGGGAGAAGAACATCGCGTCAGCGCCGGCTCGCGCCTGGCGCTCTTTCCCGAATCCCTCGACTTGAGCCACTTCATGCCCCGGCGCAGGCCGGGGCCCGGTCTCACTGAGCCAGGATGCCGGGTCCCGGCCTTCGCCGGGACACGATTCACTTCAACGGGACACACTGCGGATCCGGCCCTCAGCGAACGATCCGCCCCGCCGCCAGCACGGCAAGCGTCATCAGGTCGGATGCGCTCGCGGTCATCGAGGCGATCTGAACCTGCTGCTTCATGCCGACCAGGATCGGCCCGATCAGCGCGTCGCCGCCGAGCTCCTTCAGCAGCTTGGCGGAGACGTTGGCGGTCTGCAGTCCCGGCATGACCAGCACGTTGGCGGGGCCGGTCAGCCGGCTGAACGGATAGACCCGCTGCAGCACCGGGTTGAGCGCGACGTCAGCGGCCATCTCGCCTTCATATTCGAAGTCGAGATCCTGCCGCCCGTCGAGGATCCGCACGGCGTCGCGGATCCGCTCGAGATAGCTGCCTTCGGGGTTGCCGAAGTTCGAATAGGACAGGAAGGCGATCCGCGGCTCGTGTCCCATCCGGCGAGCGACCTGCGCCGTCTGGGTCGCAATCTGGGCGAGCTGCTCGGCGGTCGGCCGCTCGGTCACCGTCGTGTCGGCGATGAAGACGGTGTGGCTCTGGCCGACCAGCACATGGATGCCGAATGGCGTCACGCCCTCCTGCGGGTCGAGCACGCGGCGAATCTGGCGCAGGTTCTGGGCATAGGTGCGGGTGATGCCGGTAATCATCGCGTCCGCTTCGCCGATCGCCAACAGGCAGGCGGCGAAGATGTTGCGATCCTGGTTCACCATCCGCTCGACCTCGCGGTGGAGATAGCCGCGGCGCTGCAGCCGCGCGTAGAGATAGTCGGCGAGTTCGGACACGCGCGGATAGTTGCGGCTGTTGTGGACCTCGAAGGATTCGGGGTGCTCGACCCCAAGCGCGCGCAGCCGATCGTGGACGTCGTCGCGCCCGACCAGCACGGGAATGCCGTAGCCGCCGTCGCGGAAGGCGATCGCGGCGCGCAGGACGACATCCTCCTCGCCCTCGGCGAACAGCACCCGCCGCGGGTCGGAGCGCGCCGCCTCGTAGGCGAGGCTCAGCACCGAAGTGGTCGGGTTGAGGCGCGCGCGCAACGATGTCCGATAGGCGTCGAGATCCTCGATCGGCTTCTGGGCGACGCCGCTGTCCATCGCCGCCTTCGCGACCGCCGCCGGAACGATCTCCATCAACCGCGGGTCGAACGGCGCCGGGATGATGTAGTCGGCGCCGAAGGCGTGAGCCCTGCCGCCATAAGCGGCGGCGACCTCTTCCGGCACCCGCTGACGGGCGAGATCGGCGAGGGCCTGCGCGGCCGCGATCTTCATTTCGTCGTTGATCGTCGTCGCCCGGACATCGAGCGCGCCGCGAAAGATGAAGGGGAAGCCGAGCACGTTGTTGACCTGATTGGGATAGTCGGATCGGCCGGTGGCGACGATCGCGTCCGGCCGCGCCGCCTTGGCATCCGGCGGCAATATCTCCGGGTCCGGATTGGCCATGGCGAAGATGATCGGGCTCTTCGCCATGTCCTTGACCATTTCGGGCTTGAGCGCCCCGGCCGCGGAGAGGCCGAGAAAGACGTCGGCGCCCTTCAGCGCCTCGGTCAGCGTCCGCGTCTCGGTGTCGGCCGCGTGGGCGGACTTCCACTGGTCCATGCCCTCCTCGCGGCCCTGATAGATGACGCCCTTGCGATCGCACATGATGACATGATCGTGGCGGACACCCATCGCCTTGATCAGCTCGGTGCAGGCGATGGCCGCCGCCCCCGCGCCGTTGACGACGACGCGCACGTCCTTGAGCTCGCGGCGGGTAAGATAGCAGGCGTTGATCAGCCCGGCCGCGGTGATGATCGCCGTGCCGTGCTGGTCGTCGTGGAAGACCGGGATGTTCATCCGCTCGCGCAGGGTCTGCTCGATGATGAAGCAGGCCGGAGCGGCGATGTCCTCGAGATTGATGCCGCCAAAGCTAGGCTCCATCAGCTCGATCGCATCGATCAGGCGGTCGACATCCTCGGTCGCCAGCTCAATATCGATCGCATCGACGTCGGCGAAGCGCTTGAACAGCACCGCCTTGCCTTCCATCACCGGCTTCGACGCCAGCGCCCCGAGATTGCCCATGCCCAGAATCGCGGTGCCGTTCGAGATGACGGCGACGAGATTGCCTTTCGCCGTATAATCGTAGGCAAGCGCGGGATTTTCGGCGATCGCTCGGACGGGAACCGCCACGCCCGGCGAATAAGCCAGGCTGAGATCGCGCTGGGTCGCCATCGGCTTCGACGCGACGATCTCGATCTTGCCCGGGCGTCCGGACGAATGGAATTCCAGCGCCTCGGCTTCCGAGAATTTGACGTTGCTGCCCTCGCTCATCGCCTGCGCTCCTCACCTGTCGCAAAGCTCTTGGCTGCGTTCAGCTGGCTTCGCAAGGGCGCCGCGCGGCTCAGTAGAAGGGAATGCCGGGTCGGAGCACCATCTGGAAGACGGGCAGCAGCGGTCCGCCGGGCGCCACGGCGAGAAACAGGCTGCCGATCGTGCTTCCGTGCTCCATGAGCCTGCTGTATTATAGAGTTCATACGCCGACTTCAATCGCCTGCGCGGTTCCGTATCGGCGGCAAAGCCTTTATCGACCTCCCATGGCCACCGCTCGCCCCCGGTCCGACGTCGGACCGACTCCAATGATGGCGCAATATCTCGCCCTCAAGGCGGAGGCGGAAGATTGTCTGCTCTTCTATCGGATGGGCGACTTCTTCGAATTGTTCTTCGAGGATGCGAAGATCGCCGCTTCATGCCTCGACATCGCCCTGACGGCGCGCGGCGAGCATGAAGGCGCGCCGATTCCGATGTGCGGCGTTCCGATCCATGCCGCCGAATCCTATCTCGCCCGACTGATCAGGGCCGGCCATCGCGTCGCCATCGCCGAGCAGACCGAAAGCCCGACCGACGCAAAGAAGAGAGGCCACAAGTCGGTCGTCAACCGCGCCATCGTCCGGGTGGTCACGGCCGGGACGCTGACCGAGGAGGCCTTGCTCGATTCCCGCGCCGCCAACTGGCTCGCGGCCGTGGCGAAGGCCGGGGAGCGCTACGGCATCGCCGCCGCCGACGTGTCGACCGGCCGGTTCGAGCTGACCTCGGTGCCGGCCGCCGCCCTCGAGGCCGAGCTGGCGCGACTGGCGGCGGCGGAGATCGTCTCGCCGGAGCCGCTGCCCGGAGCCCAGGAGCGGCGCGGCGGCTTCGACAGCCTCGTCGCCGAGCGGCGGCTCCGGGAAAGGTTCGGCGTGGCCACGCTGGACGGCTTCGGCCATTTCGATCGCGCCGCCTTGTGCGCCGCCGGCGGGTTGCTCGCTTATCTGGACGAGGTCGCGCGAGAGGCGCTGCCGTTCCTGCGCCCGCCGGTCGCGGTCAGCGCCGGCGATCACATGATGATCGATGCGGCGACGCGCGAAAGCCTCGAGCTGACCCAGTCGGTCTCCGGCACGCGCGCCGGCAGCCTGCTCGCCTGCCTCGACCGCACCGTCACCGGTGCCGGCGCGCGGCTGCTCGCGGCGGATCTCAGCGCGCCGTTGCTCGACCGGACCCGGATCGAGCAGCGTCTCGATCTCGTCGCCTCGTTCGAGCGCGATGGTGCGGCGCGGGACGCGATTCGGCGGCAGTTGCGCGCGCTGCCGGACATCGGCCGGGCGCTCGGCCGGCTGGCCGCCGGGCGCGGCGGCCCGCGCGACCTCGGCCAGTTGCGCGACGGCCTCGGCGAGGCGCACCGGCTGCACGATCGTCTGGCGCGGACGGAGGAACCGCCGGCCCTGCTCGCGGCGCTGCTGCCCGCTTTGACCGGTCATGGCGAGCTGGTTGATCTCCTTGCCCGGGCCGTGGTGCCGTCGCCGCCGATCGACACGGGCCAGGGCGGCTTCATCGCCGAGGGATTCGACCCGGCGCTCGACGAATTGCGCACCACCGGCGGCGAGGGGCGCCGCGCCATCGCGGCGCTGGAGGCGCGCTATCGCGACCAGACCGGGATCTCGGTGCTCAAGATCCGGCATAATGCCGTTCTCGGCTTTCATATCGAGGTGCCGGCGCGTCATGCCGATCGCCTGATGGCGGCCGATTCGGGCTTCACCCATCGTCAGACCCTGGCGGGCGTGGTCCGGTTCAACGCGCCCGATCTCCACGAGCAGGCCGTGCGGGTGACCCAGGCTGGGGCGCATGCGCTGGCCGCGGAGGTGGCGCATTTCGAGGCGCTGACCGAGGCGGCGCTGGCGCGCGCGGAGGCGATCGCCGCCGCGGCCGACGCGCTCGCGCGGCTCGACGTCGCGGCCGCGCTCGCCGAGCGCGCGGCAGAAAGCGGGTGGTGCCGGCCGATCTTTACGGAAGACGGCCGCTTCGAAGTCGAGTCAGGCCGGCATCCGATCGTCGAGGAGGCACTGAAGGCGTCCGCCGCCCGCTTCGTCGCCAACGACTGCCGGCTGAGCGAGGAGTCGCGGCTCTGGCTCGTCACCGGCCCCAATATGGGCGGCAAGTCCACCTTCCTGCGGCAGAATGCGTTGATTGCCATCCTTGCCCAGGCCGGAGCCTTCGTCCCGGCCGACGCGGTGACGCTGGGGCTGGTCGACCGCCTGTTCAGCCGCGTGGGCGCTTCGGACAATCTCGCGCGGGGCCGCTCCACCTTCATGGTGGAGATGGTGGAGACCGCCGCCATATTGTCGCAGGCGACCGAGCGAAGCTTCGTCATTCTCGACGAAGTCGGGCGCGGCACCTCCACTTATGACGGGCTCGCCATCGCCTGGGCGGTCGTCGAGGCGATTCACGACAAGTGCCGCTGCCGCTGTCTGTTCGCGACCCATTATCACGAGCTGACCCGCCTCGCCGAGCGGCTCGACGCCTTGTCGCTCCATCATGTCAGGGCGCGCGAGTGGAAGGGCGACCTCGTCCTGCTCCACGAGGTCGCCGGCGGGCCGGCCGACCGCAGCTACGGCATCGCGGTCGCCAAGCTGGCCGGAATGCCGCCCGAGGTTCTGGCGCGCGCCCGCTCGGTGCTCGCCAGGCTCGAGGAAGGACGGGCGGCGACCGGCGGGATCGCCGCGGGCCTCGATGACCTGCCGCTGTTCGCCGCCGCCATGCAGGCGAGCGCCGAAGACCAGCCCGATCCGATCCATGCGGCGCTCGGAGAGGTCGAGCCGGACAGACTGACGCCGCGCGAGGCGCTCGACTTGGTCTACCGGCTAAAGCGGCTCCAGGCGGAGACGGGGACATGACCGCCCGACCGGTCGCCGTTCCCAATCGCCGCGAGATCATAGACCGGCGGACGCTTGCCGAGCGTCTCGCGCCGGCGGACCGGCAGGCGGCGGCGACCATCCTCAAGGGGGCGCTTGCCGAGGGACGGGCCGAGATTGCGCGGCGGCTCGAGGAGAAGCCTTATGCCGGCAGCGAGACCGCCACGGCTTATGCCTTCCTGACCGATCAGCTGCTCCGGCTGGTGTTCGACTATGTCACCGAGCAGCTCCACCCGATCGCCAATCCGACCACGTCAGAGCGTCTCCTGCTGATGGCGGTCGGTGGCTATGGCCGCGGCGAGATGGCGCTCCATTCAGATGTCGACATCGCCTTCGTCACGCCCTGGAAGCCGACCGGCTGGACCGAGAATGTCGTCGAATCGATCCTCTATCTGCTGTGGGATCTCGGGCTGAAGGTCGGCCAGTCGACGCGCAGTACCCATGAGCTGGTCCGCGCCGCCGCCGGCGACCACACCGTGCGCACCGCCATCCTCGAATCGCGCTATGTCTGGGGCGACGAGGCCCTGTTCGACGAGGCGCAGGCGCTATTCTGGAAGAAGGTCGCGTCCGGCAACGTCCGGACCTTCGCCAAGGAGAAGCTGGACGAGCGCGACGAGCGGCACCGCCGGATGGGCGACAGCCGCTACGTCGTCGAGCCCAACGTCAAGGAAGGGAAAGGCGGCCTCAGGGACCTTCATGCCTTGTTCTGGATCGGCAAGTTCGCCTACCGGCTCCATTCGGTTGCGGACCTGGTGGACGTCGGCCTGTTCTCGCAGGCCGAGCTGCGGCAGTTCGAGCGCGCGGAGCGCTTCCTCTGGGCGGTCCGCTGCCATCTCCATATTCTTGCCGATCGCCCGGAGGAGCGCCTGACCTTCGACTATCAGCGCGAGATCGCGGCCCGGATGCGCTACGCCGATCGTCCCGGCAAATCGTCGGTCGAACGCTTCATGCGCCATTATTTCCTGCATGCGAAAACGGTCGGTGACCTCACCGGCGCGTTCCTTGCCCATCTCGACGAGAAATTCGCCCGCCGCGGGCAGCGGCTCTATCTGCCGTCGCTCCGCCGTCGCCCGCGCAAGCTCGAGGGCTTCGTGCTCGATCGGGGACGCCTGGCGGTGCCCGACGAAAATTTTCTGGCGGCAGATCCGGTCCGGCTCATCCAGATGTTCGCGCTGGCGGACCGCCATCAGGTGGAGATCCATCCGCTGGCGATGCGCGCGGCGGCGCGCCAGGCCAAGCTGATCGATGCCAAGGTGCGCGGCGATCCTCGCGCCAATGCCCTGTTCCTCGAGGTGCTGACGTCGCCGCGCGATCCCGAGACGGTGCTGCGCTGGATGAACGAGGCCGGGATTTTCGGCCGGTTCATTCCCGACTTCGGCCGCGTTGTCGCGCGAATGCAGTTCGACATGTACCATCATTATACCGTCGACGAGCATTCGATCCGGGCGATCGGGCTGCTGGCGCGGATCGAGAAAGGCGAGCTTAAGGAGGATCATCCGCTTGCCACCGGACTGTTCAAGCGGATCGCGTCGCGCCGCGTCCTCTACGTCGCCGTCCTGCTGCACGACATCGCCAAGGGCCGCGGCGGCGACCACAGCCTGCTGGGCGCCGAGATCGCGCGAACGCTCTGCCCGCGCCTCGGCCTGACCGAGGCCGAGACCGAGACCGTCGCCTGGCTCGTCGCGCGTCACCTGCTGATGTCGGCGACCGCGTTCAAGCGCGACGTCGCCGATCCCAAGACGATCCAGGATTTCGCCGCCCAGGTGAAAAGCCTGGAAAGGCTGCGCCTGCTGTTCATCCTGACCGGCGTCGATATCCGCGCGGTCGGTCCCGGCACCTGGAACAGCTGGAAGGGCCAGCTGCTGCGGTCGCTGTTCGAGGCGGCCGAGGAGACGCTTCGGCTCGGCCACAAGCAGACCGGCCGAAAGGAGCGGATCGCCGCCATCCAGGAGGCGCTGGCCGAACGGCTGGGATGGGAGGCGGACCGCTATGCGCGCTTCGCCTCGCGGCTGGAGGACAGCTATTGGCTGGCCGAGCCGATCGACGTGATCGAGGGCAATGCCCGCCTCGTCGACGCCGCGCACCGCAAGCCGGGCAAGGCGCGGCCGCTGGAGACGCGCGTGCTCGCCGATCGCGGTGCGACCCTCGCGACGATCTATGCGAAGGATCAGCCCGGTCTGTTCTACCGAATCGCCGGCGCGATCAGCCTCGTCGGCGGCAACATCATCGACGCCCGGGTCCACACCACCGAGGACGGCATGGCGCTCGACAATTTCCTGGTACAGGACATGTCCGGCGCCGCGTTCGCCGACGGCCATCAGCTCAAGCGCCTCGAGGCTGCGGTGCTCAAGGCGGCGGAGGGGCAGGAGCCGATGCGCGACAGGCTCGCCGCCCGTGCGCTTCCGCTGCGGCGCGCCGAAGCCTTCGCCATTCAGCCCGCCGTGTTCGTCGATAACAGCGCCTCCAACCGCTACACCGTCATCGAGGTCAATGCGCGCGACCGCGCCGCCCTGCTGTGCGAGCTGGCGCAGGCGATCACCGAATCGAAGGCCGTGATCCACAGCGCCCACATCGCCACTTATGGCGAGCGCGCGGTGGACGTCTTCTATCTGACCGACCTTTCCGGCCGGAAGATCGATGCCCCCGCAAGGCTGAATTCGCTGCAGGCGCGGTTGGCGAAGGCGGCTGCCTACGCGCCGGCCCGGCGCAAGGCGGCCTGACCCGAAAGGGAGAGTCCCCCGCCGCGGCGGGGGCCTCTTGCCTCGACCCTCAGGTCAGAAGCGGAAGCGGCCGGTGATGCCGTAGGTCCGCGGCTCGCCCAGGAAGGCCGAGAAGATCTGGCGTCCACCCGGGAACTGCGGGTCGACGAACGGCGCCGTGCCCGCACCCGCCTGGAAAGGCGTGTTGAAGGCCACCTGGGCATATTCCGTATCGAACAGGTTCTGCGCCCAGAGCTCGACCGCCCAGCGCTGGCCCCGTCCGCGCACGCCGAGGCGGGCGTTGATGATGGCATAGCCATCCTCCGCCTTCTGCGGGAACAGGTCGGATCCGGTGTTATAGTCCTCCGTGAGTCGGCCATCGACATAGAAGAGGCCGGTCAGACCGCTATTGCCAAGGCGAGGCGTCCAGGCGAACGACCCGGTCGCGACGATTTCCGGCGCGTTCGAGAGATGGTTTCCCGGCAGCACACGGAGCGCCGGGTCGAGCGGTGCGCCATTGATGTTGCCGACGAGATTGTTCCGGTAGCTGGTGTCGGCGACGGTGAGGCCGACATTGAGCGTCATGTCGCGGCGCGGGCGGACGATGGCTTCGACTTCGATGCCCTGCGACCTCACGCCGTAGGTGACGTCCTCGGCCGCACAGGCGCCGGTCGCCGCGCTCAGGTCCCGGTCGGCTCCGTTGAGATCCGCGGTGCAGCCGTTGATCGTCTGGACCAGGAACACCGTTCCGTTGAAGGTATTCAGCTGGAAATTCTCGAACTGTTGCCGGAACGCGGTGACGTTGAACGTGATCGGCCCGCGGGAAAATTTCATGCCGATCTCGAAGGCGTCGTTGATCTCGGGATCGAACTGCAGGTTGCTCACCAGCGCCTGGGCGCCGCCGGGCGTCAAGGCGAACGGCAGGATGGGCGATTTGAGCGCCGACCGGTCTAGGTTGAAGCCCCCTGCTTTGTAGCCGCGCGAATAGCTGGCGTAGAGGAGTAGGTCGTCGTTCGGCCGGTAGGAGAGGACGCCGGTGCCGGTGAACTCGTCCTCGCTGCGGCGGTCATTGATCGTCACGCCGTTCAGCTCGGCCGTCGAATTGCCCTGGCAGGTGAGGCCGATCAGGCCGCCGGCGATGGCGGCGAGGGACGGAACCTGCAGGAACGGCAGCAGCGCCGCTTGCTGGGCCGGACAGGCCACATTGTCGTTGCCGAAGGTCGCTTCGAAGCGCTTGCGCTCGTTGGTGTAGCGCAGGCCGAGAGTCACGTCGAAACGGTCGGTGACGTGGAAGATGTTGTGGGTGAAGAAGGCGTAGTTGCGGCTGTTCTGGAAATAGACGTCGCGCGTGCTGCCAACGTCATTGACGCTGTCAAGCCGGTCGAACGCCGCGAAGATGATCGGCGAGGCGGGACCGAACAGGGGCGGCCGGACCGCGAGGCATCCGGGCGACGCCGGCGAATAGAGCGCGGCGAGCGCGCTGCCCGATACGATCCGGCAGGTCGCGAAGCGGCCATATTGATTGCCGAACCGGAGATTGTCGCTGACGGTCAGGTCCTCGTCCGCATAATAAGCGCCGACGAGCCAATCGAGCATCCCGTTGAACACCGAGCCCTGCAGCCGCAGCTCCTGGCTGATGGTCTGGAACTCGCGCTCGACGCCATTGCCGTCGGGGCCGCGGTAGAGGATGTCGACCGCGCTGTAGTCGATGTCCCCCGGCTGTCCCGACCGATAGTCGCGATAGGCGGAGATGGAGGTCAGGGTGGTGCCGCCGAAATCCCAGTTCACCTCGAGCGAGACGCCGGCATCTTCGGTCTCGCCTTCGAAGGTTCGGCCGGGGCTGATAAAGATTTCGCGGCTGTAGGGGTCGCTGAACCCGGAAAGCGGCTGGCCGAGGTCGCGCAGCACATTGATGATGTTGTTGCCGTTGGGATTGACCACGCCGCCGACCAGAATCGGCGAAGCGGGCTCGTTCAGGTTTCCGATGAGCGGATTGGTCGCCCGATCGAGATAGACGGCGCCGCAGCACGATTCCTCGCGCGTGGTATAGTCGCCGATCAGGCGGATCGAGAGCGAGTCGTTCGGCTCGAACAGCAATTGACCCCGGACGAACAGGCGATTGCGGTCGTTGACGTCGGATTCGGTCCCGCCGGTCGGATTGACGACGTCGTAATAGCCGTCGCGCCGGACATAGACTCCGTCGATCCGGAAGGCGAGCGACTCGCTGATCGGCCCGGTCACGGCGCCGGCGGCGCGGACATGATCGTAATTTCCGTAGGTCAGCTCGGCATAGCCGCCGAACTGGAATTCCGGCCGGCGCGTGATGACATGGAGAAGTCCAGCCGAGGCGTTGCGTCCGAACAAGGTGCCCTGGGGTCCACGCAGGACCTCCACGCGCTCGACCTCGCCGAGCTCGTTGAGGCCGATACCGCTGCGCGAGCGGTAGACGCCGTCGATGAACACGGCGACCGAGCTTTCGAGGCCGGGATTGTCGCCGACCGTGCCGATGCCGCGGATTCGGGCCGATCCGTTCGCTTCGGTGCCGGTCGAGGAGACCAGCAGCGAAGGCGCCAGCTGGTTCAGCTGGCGGATATCGTTGGCGCCGGAATTCTGCATCTGCTCGGCGCCGACCGCCTGGACTGCCAGCGGAACGTCCTGGAGGAGCTGCCGACGGCCCTGCGCGGTGATGATGATGCTCTGTTCGTCGCTCGCTGCCTGATCCTCGACCGCGGCATTCTCCGTGCCGCTCGCACTGGTCGTGGCGGGCTCTTCGTCCTGCGCGTAGGCCGGCGCGGCAATAGCGGCGAGTCCGGCGGACAGCAGCCAGAAGGTCTTCGACATCAGCTTCCCCTCCCAAGGAATGGCTATTTTGATCGAGAGCTACCGCGATGTGACCCTTTCGCCAACGAAAAAACCGCAGTTTCCCGTAGGTTTGAGCAGCTCATTGCAAATCCGCAACAGATGCGTTTCATCTTGAAACGGGGCTGAAAAGCTGCCGCTACGGAAAGCTGGCCTCAGCGCGAGGGGAGAAATCCGACCGGGCGGGCTGAAACGGGCGCCGCTGGAGGCCCGGCACGTCGAGCGGCTGGACTCGGGGGCGATTTCGAACACGGCCGCGGCGTTCGGAGCGAGCCGTGCGCCGCGGCGAAGGCCGAATCGGGCCGATCCCCGGTCCGGATCGGGATCGGAACCGACTCAGCAGGCTCTGGACTTGCGCAATCTTTCGAGTCGCCGGATGCTCAACCGGCGCAAAACCGCCTTAGCGTGGCGCAAGCACCATCAGCATCTGGCGGCCTTCCATACGCGGATGCTGCTCGACCTTGGCGATCTCGGCGACGTCGGCCTGGACGCGCTGGAGCAGCTGCATACCGAGCTCGCCATGAGCAAGCTCGCGACCGCGGAAGCGCAGGGTGACCTTCACCTTGTCGCCCTCCTCGATGAACTCGTTGATCTTGCGCATCTTCACGCCATAATCGTGGTCGTCGATGTTCGGACGCATCTTGATCTCCTTGATCTCCTGCGTCTTTTGCGACTTCCGGGCAAGGTTGGCCTTCTTCTGCGCCTCATATTTGTACTTGCCGACGTCGAGGAACTTGCAGACCGGCGGGTCCGCATTGGGCGACACCTCGACGAGATCGAGTCCGGCCTCGCCAGCCTGCTCGATGGCCTCGGCGGTGAGGAGGACTCCGATATTCTCGCCATTCTCATCGATCACGCGCACGCGAGGCGCGGAGATGAACTCGTTGAAGCGGGGGCCGCTGAGCGGCGGGGCGCCGGAGCGCCTGGCAATGGGAGGACGTATGTTGCTTTCTCCTGAGGTCGAACGGACCCTCACCTAATGAATCGGGCGGCCGATTGAAAGATGCCCGCGCGTGTGCCGTGCACGAATTTCGTGGGCACGCTCCCCGATCGCCGCATTTCGGCTCTTGGCGTGGACCGTCAGGCAGCCGCGGGCAGCGGCCAGAGCGCCTCCGCCGGTCGGCCGAGCAGATCGGCCGCCGCTGCATGGAGTACAGCCGGCTCGAGCCAGCCCCTGCGCACCGCGTCGGCCAGCCAGGCCTCCAGATCACCGCCGGCGCTCGCGTGCCCGCTGCGCCGCATCAGCGTGTAGAAGGCGGCGGACAATACGTGCATGCCGTCGTCCACATCGTTCCAGCGCGCGTGCGGATCGCGGGCGGTGCCGAGCCGATCGGCAATGATCTGGTCGACCGCGGAGGCGAGGTCCTCGTCGAAAAGGCCCCTGAGGCTGGTATAGCCGAAGGCCGGATCGTGCTCGGCGACGATCCGGGCGAGCAGCGGATCGCGCCTGAGGACCGCAAGCGCCGCCTGCGCCGCCGGACCATCCAGGTCGACCGGGGGGTGGAGCAGCTCGTGGCCTGCGGTGCGGATGACCACGTCGTCGTTCCAGTCGATGGCGGAAAGGAAGCGCTGGCCGATCACCTTGACGCCGTGCGGCTTGCAGAATTCGAGCAGCACGACCTCGACCGTCGGGTCGAGCGATCGTCCGGTGAAGCGCTCCACTTCCGCAACGACGTCGAAGTCCCGCAGGCGATCGCGCAGCCCCGGGAACCGGACCGCCGCCTTGGGCTCGAACAGCGAAGCGCGGAATTCGCCGAACCCGGCCTCCTGCATCGACGCCAGGATGGCGCGGATCTGGGGTGACGCCGACATGAATGCGCGCCAGTCCGCCTCGCCGTCCTCGCCCCAATAAGGGCTTGCCTGAAAGGGCGGTCGGAGCACGCTCTCGGCGTGGTCGAGCGAATCGATCAGGTCCGCGATGCTCCGGTCGGGGCCGGCGGAAAAGCGCAGGTCGAGGAAGGGCGACACCAATATGTTCGCAGCCGCTGCGCGCGCCTTGAGCTCCCGGATCGCGCTCATCGCCGCCGCTGGCATGCGTACCGCGAAAGCCGCCGCCTCCTGTTCGTAGTAGCGCGCATAGAAGGGGTCGCCCGACAGCGGCCCGAGGAAGGAAAGCGCGTCGAACCCCTCGGAGCCGCGAACGACCCAGCGCGTTCGAGCGAACGGTTGCGCACGCAGGTGCGGCGGGGCGAATGCGCAACCGGCGGCTGCCGGAGCGGCGATGAATTGCCTGCGATTCATGCCCGCAGGCTATCGGGCCGCGCCCATCCGATCTTGAACGCAATGAACTTCCGCCCTCCGCAACGCTGCCGGAGTCATGCCGTAAAGGCGCTTGACGGCCCGGCTCATATGCGGCTGGTCGGCGAACCCGCTCGCCAGCGCGATCTCGGCAAGGCCGGCCTGCCCAAGCGCCCATGCGGCCCGGGCGGCGCGCTGCTCGGCGCGAAAGCGCTGCGGCGTGACCCCGTAAGCGAGCCGGAAGCCGCGGCTCACCGATTGCGGGCGCAGCCCCAGCCCTTCCGCCCAGACCCGGATGCGCGCGACGCGATCTGCGCGCAAGTGCTCGGCCAGCTGGTCCGGCCAGTCCGCCTCGCCCGTGCGACCCGGCAGCAGGGCTTCGACCAGCATGTCCGCGGCGCCGCGGAAATCGTGTTGCGCGACCCGAACGACGGCATCGGGATCGGCGACGCGGCCGAAGGCGAGGGCGGGAACCGCGGCGAGCGGCAGGTTCAAGATGTCCGCGCCGTCGGGCGCGAAATGGTCCTGATGCGCTTCGAAGCGATCGTGGATCAGCACGTCGCCCGCGCGGGCGCGGAAGCGGCCGCGATCGCCCGCCTCGACATAGCCGCCGCAAAGCACCAGCGCCGCATAAGGCGCGAGATGGGCGTGACGGGCGACATGGCGCGCCGACCGCTCCCGGCTGATCTCGGCTCCGGGAGGGACGACGGCCATGTCAGCGCCGGTCCGGCGGCAGCGCTTCCGCCCTGAGCCGCTCGATCGCGGCGTCGAGCGGCAGCACTTCCTGGCGCGCGTCGGCGCCGAGCGGGCGCAAGGCGACGGTGCGCTCGTCCGCCTCGCGTCGCCCGACGATGAGCAGATAGGGGACGTGGCGCAACGAATGCTCGCGCACCTTGTAGTTGATCTTCTCGTTGCGCAGGTCGGCTTCGACGCGCAGCCCTGCCGTGCCGAGCGCCTCCGCCACCTCGCGGGCATAATCGTCGGCGTCGGACACGATCGTCGCCACCGCCGCCTGGACCGGCGCGAGCCACAGCGGGAAGCGGCCGGCATGATGCTCGATCAATATGCCGATCATCCGCTCGAGCGATCCGAAGATCGCCCGGTGCAGCATTACCGGCACATGTTTCTCGCCATCCTCGCCGATATAGAAGGCGCCGAGCCGGCCGGGCATGACATAGTCGAGCTGGATCGTGCCGACCTGCCAGGTCCGGCCGATCGCGTCGGTCAGGTGGAATTCGAGCTTGGGCGAATAGAAAGCGCCCTCGCCGGGAAGCTCCTCCCAGCCATATTCCGGCCCGGCGCGGCCGGCGAGGCGGACCGCCTCGCGCAGGTCGTTTTCGGCCCTGTCCCACATCTCGTCGGTGCCGAACCGCATCTCGGGCCTCAGCGCGAGCTTGATCGCATATTCGGGGAAGCCGAGATCGCAATAGACCGTGTCGAGCAGGTCGCAGAACAGCCTTACCTCATCGACGATCTGGTCCTCGCGGCAGAAGATGTGGGCGTCGTCCTGGGTGAACTGGCGCACCCGCAGGATGCCGTGCAGCGCGCCGTGCGGCTCGTTGCGGTGGCAGCAGCCATATTCGGCAAGCCGGATCGGCAGGTCGCGATAGCTCTTTATCCCCTGGCGGAAGATCAGGATGTGCGCCGGGCAGTTCATCGGCTTGAGCGCCATCAGCGCGCCTTCGCCGGTCAGGACCGGCGCGCCCTCCTCGGTGCCGGGAATCTCGTCGGGGACGACGAACATGTTCTCGCGATACTTGCCCCAGTGGCCGGACTGCTCCCACTGGCGCGCGTCCATCAGCTGCGGCGTCTTCACCTCGCGATAGCCGCCCGCGTCGAGCCGGCGGCGCAGATAGGCCTCGAGCTGGCGCCAGATGATGTAGCCGTTGGGATGCCAGAACACCGATCCGTGCGATTCGGCCTGGAGATGGAACAGGTCCATCTCCGCGCCGATTTTGCGATGGTCGCGCTTCGCCGCTTCCTCGAGCCGCACCAGGTGCGCATCGAGCTGCTTCTTGTTGAGCCAGCCGGTCCCGTAGATGCGGCTCAGCATCGCGTTCTTCTGGTCGCCGCGCCAATAGGCGCCCGACACGCGCGTCAGCTTGAACGCGTTCGGATCGAGCTTGCCGGTCGAAGCGAGGTGCGGACCGCGGCACATGTCCAGCCAATCCTCGCCCGAGCGGTAGACGGTCAGCGCCTCGTCGTCCGGCAGCTCCGCGGCCCATTCCGCCTTGAAGCTCTCGCCACGCGCCCTGAACCAATCGATCAGCTGGTCGCGCGTCCAGGCTTCGCGAACGAGCGGCTTGTCGGCGCGGATGATGTGCCGCATCTCCTCCTCGATCGCCGGCAGATCCTCGTCGGTGAACGGCCCCCGCTCCGGCGCCGGCGCGAAGTCGTAGTAGAAGCCGTCCTCGGTCGCCGGCCCGAAGGTGATCTGCGTGCCGGGAAAGAGGCTCTGGACCGCCTCGGCGAGCACATGAGCATAATCGTGGCGGGCGAGCTCAAGGGCGTCGGCCTCGTCGCGGGAGGTGATCAGCGCAAGCTCCGCATCGCCCTCGAAGGGCCGGACGAGGTCGCGCACCTCGCCGTTCACGCGCGCCGCCAGCGCCGCCTTCGCCAGTCCCGGTCCGATCGCGGCCGCGACGTCCGCCGGGGTCGTCCCGCGCTCGACCTCGCGGACCGATCCATCGGGCAGCTTGATCGAGAACATTTCGGACATCGGTGCCTGTGCTCCTGCGGGCGGTGAACGATCGGGCCATAGATGGGCAAGGAGGCCGGTTCAAGAAAGGGGAGCTCCCTGCCGCTGGCATTCCGCATTGCCGCGCTGTTCGGCCTTCCGATCGAGGCGATCTTCTCTGCCGAATGACCTCGAAGGCTCGGCCGCCACGCTCAAATCGGATATCGTGCGGGCTGCGGAGCCGCCGTTCAGTGATCGTTCCGGGCGCGGCCCGTTCGTGCTATGAATCGGTCACCCGGTTCAGCTCGGGCCGGGCAAAGGAAAAGGGGGACTCCAATGGTGAGGAAGTTCGTTTCCGCGACCGTCTCGGCCGCCCTCTGTTACGCTGTCCTCGCGCCCAGCGTTGCCTTCGCGCAGGAGTATCGCTTCGCCGGTTTCGATGCCCCGCGCGGCGCAACCGCCACCGTCAACTTTCGCGTGCCGCTCGGCCAGCAGCGCGCGGAGCCGGCAAGCTATGGCCTGAGCCTCGGCTACGGCCGCACCGTTGCGCCGGGCCTGGACGGATGGACCACCACCCGTGCGCTCAACGTCGCCGACCTGCGCTTCACGCCGAGCGGCGAGATCCGCAACGCGCGGCTCGCCAGCTTCGATCTCGTCCATCTCGACCAGGATCGCCGCCTCAGCCTGGTGGGCGGCGGCAAGAAGTCGCTGCTGCTGATCGGGGCGATCGTGGTGGCCGGCGTGGTCATCTGCGTCGCCGCCGATTGTTTCGGCGACGATGACGACGGCAGCGACGATTCGCCCGGTACGAATTGAATTCTGGCAACGACGACCGGGCCGGCGCGGGGCGCCGGCCCGGTCACGATCTTTCGGATCGGTGGATGGACGAGCGCTTGAAGCGGGCGGTCCGGTGTAGCCGGCCGCTGCGGACATGGAGCTGGCTTTGGCTAGCCTTGTTTTGCCTGCTCTCGTCGCCGGCGACCGCCGCCGTTCAGATCAGCTTCCATTCCAAGGATCTCGGCGCGACCTTTCCGCACGCGTTCATCGCCTTCGAGGGTACGCTCGATTCGACCGGCGAGCGGGTGAGCGGCAATTACGGCTTCACCGTCAGACATCTGATCGGCCCCTCCGTGCTGCTCGGCCCGGTCCAGGGCACGATGATCAGCGAAGGCGCCGCCTACGTTGCCGGCAGCAACCATCATTTCACGCTCTCGCTGACCGACGATCAGTATCGCGCGGTGATGCGCCTCGTCGAGCGCTGGCGCGCTTTGCCTCAGCCATCCTATTCGCTGGCCCGGCGCAACTGCGTCACCTTCGTCGCCGAAGTGGCGGCCCTGCTCGGCCTGAGCGCCGATACGCGCGGGCTGATGCGGCGGCCGCGCGCCTTCCTCGACCGCGTCCGGCGGGAGAACGCCCCGATCATTGCCGCTTTCGCGCGATCGGCCGGCCAGTCCGCCGCGGCCGCCCGCTGAGGCGCGGGCCACGCCCCCTCGCGTCGGCGCGGCGGCGCTGTTAAGCGGCGCCGATGGATCGGATCGACTATCTCGACGTCGGCGACGGCGTGTTGCTCGCCTATCGCCACCGCGCCGGCCGCGGGCCAACCCTGATCTTCCTGCCCGGCTACATGTCCGACATGGAGGGCGGAAAGGCCATGGCTCTCGACGCCTGGGCGGCGCAGCAGGGCCGGGCGATGCTCCGCTTCGACTATGCCGGCTGCGGCGCAAGCGGCGGTGCGTTCGAGGCGCAGACCCTGCACGACTGGCGCCGCGACGTGCTCGCAATGATCGACCGGGTCGTCGAAGGGCCGGTGGTGCTCGCCGGCTCGTCGATGGGCGGATGGCTGATGCTGCTGGTGGCGCTCGAGCGTCCCGACCGGGTCGCCGGCCTGGTCGGGATCGCGGCCGCGCCCGATTTCACCAGCTGGGGCTATAGCGAGGACGACAAGCTCATCATCCTGCGCGAAGGCCGGCTGTCGGAGCCGAGCCCCTATGGGGATCAGCCCTACATTACCACCCGCATCTTCTGGGAAAGCGGCGAGGCGCTTCGCCTGCTCCACGGCGACATCGCGCTGGATTGCCCGGTGCGCCTGCTCCATGGCCAGCGCGACGGGGACGTGCCCTGGACCTGGTCGCTCGAGATCATGAACCGGCTGCGTTCAGCCGACGTGCAGACCATGCTCGTCAAGGACGGCGATCACCGCCTTTCGCGCGATTCCGACCTCGCTTTGCTGATCGCGACGGTTGCGACCTTGATGGAGCCGAAGTGACCGCGATCCTGCTGGCGCTTGCCGCCCTTGCCCAGAATGCGGTGCCGGCCGCGCAACCCGCGCCCCCCCCGTCCGCCGATGCCGCCGAGGCCGCGGAAGAAGCGCGCTTCGGCGCGTGCAGCGCAATGGTCCGCGTCGATGCCGGGCGCGCGGTCG
>Ga0299914_10000466_pt1 | contig 24542 bp, 29 predicted proteins | sample RVTome_10_FD_201361 | JGI IMG/M metagenome (GOLD analysis project Ga0299914, IMG submission 201361) | Soil microbial communities from uranium-contaminated site in the Upper Colorado River Basin, Wyoming, United States - RVT153D57 (version 2) ... | reverse complement strand
CTGGCTCAGGACGAAGGCCAGGGCAACCTGGAGAGTTGATGCGTTCCGTCTTTCCGCCACCTCCTCGGCACGCCGCATCCGCTCGAAATTGTCCTCGGAGAAGAAGGCCCTGGTGCTCTCGTCCACGTCCGTGTCGTCGGGACGGAAACGGCCACTGGCGAATCCAGCGGCCAGGGAAGTCCACGCCAGCACCGGCAGCCGGGTCTCGGCGTGCCAACGGCGGGTGTCGTCGTCGGCGAACAGCGTGCCGGGGAACTGCATCTCGACCGGGCGGGCCAGGCTCAGACCCGGCGATGACGCCGCAAACCCGATGAGCCCATGCTCGGCCGCATACTCGTTGGCCTCGACGAGCCGCTGGACCGTCCAGTTCGAGGCGCCGAATGCAGCGATACGGCCACTTGCCATCTCTTCGTTTAGCGTCTCCAGGAGCGGGCCGGAAGGTACCGACTCGTCGTCCCGGTGCAGCAGGTACAGGTCGACTCGTTCGGTCCCCAGTCTCTCCAAGCTCTCGCTCAGGTCAGAGTGGATCGCCTCGGGGGTGACCCGAGGAACCCAAGCCTTGTCAGGCGGGTCTCCCGGATCGACGTCGGGATGGCAGCCCTTGGTGACGAGGACGATCTCGTCGCGTCGACCCGACTGCTCGAGCCACCGGCCCAGGCTCCTCTCACTCTCGCCAAACCCGTAGATGTGTGCCGTGTCGACGCAGTTCCCGCCCGCCGCCAGGAAGGCGTCGATCAGCTCTGCGACCTGATCGTCGCCGGACGGCGTGAAGATCGTCGACGTGGTGCCCAGCCCGATCACTGAGATGGGTCGGTCGATTCCGGTGATCTCGATGTATCGCATTGACCAGGCCTCACCGTACCGAATCGGTGGGGAACTCCTCATCTGAAACGACCGGCCGCTGCTCGGCGATCGATCTCTTGAGGCTCGCCTCGAACTGCAACTCGAGGAGCCCGGCGATCCCGGGTACGGGTGGCGGGGTGGCGGACCGCACCGTCTCGAGATAAGCGGAAACGGACTTGTGGAATGAGGCGTCGTATTTGTCCCAGCGGGACGTCTGCCGGCTCGGCGTGATGACCTCGTGGACATCACCGGCGTAGTCGAGCAATTCCATTTCCTGGTCCAGGCCACGCAGGTGGATACGACCCCGTTCGTACACCACGATCAACTCGAAGAGAGGAAAGTTCCAGCCCAGCGCATTGGTGCCGAGGAGGGTGCCGGTGGTGATCTCGCCTATCGCAAACGAGGCCGCGATGTCGGCAGCCGATCCCGAGGAGGGGTGGGAGTGCACCACAGTGCCCTGTTGCGCAGAGATGCGGGTCGGTCGCCCCGCCAGCAACAAGATCAGATCGATGCAATGGCTCCAGGTGGCGTAATGCGACAGGCCGACGACGCTCGAGGGTGACCCGAGGTCTCTGTCCCCGATGAATCGAAGGGCACGTTGGGTTTGGTCGAAGAACCGGTAGTTGAACACCATCGCCAGCTCGGCCCCTGCCGCCGCGGCCTCCTCGAGGAGCGACTTGCCGTCCCAGAAATCCTGCTCCGTAACGCTGGCCTGGCCGTCCCGGGCCACCAGCGGCTTTTCGAGGAACAACCGCCTGGGCCGAAAGGGAAGGAGCGCGCCTACCGCCTCCCGCCTTTGCTGCTCGCCGGTGAGGACGAACACTGCCTCCGGATCCCGCCCGAACAATTCGTCGAGAGAGGAGGCCACCGGCACCCCGAATCGCTCTCCCAGGGCATCGGCACGCTCCCTAGTCCTCGAGTAGAGAGTCAACGAGACATCGTCGTGACGTAGGAGGCTGGGTATGTAGTTGCGCTCGGCGACCTTGCCGGTCCCGACGATGGCGATTTCCACGGCGGCGCCGACCCTACGTGAGGCGGCGCCGCCGATCAGGACTGGATCAGCCGCTCACCTTCGCGGCAAAGTAGGCCTGGAGGCGCTCGAAGAATCCCTGCCAGGCGACATCGGCGAAGAAGTCCCGATTCGCCTCGTCGGGGAGCCCGGAGTGGATCACTTTCATCAGCGTCTTCCCCCCTTCATCCTCGAAGATGATCTCGACGTGGCTGTCGATGCTGTGGCCGTCCGGCGAGCTCCCGCTCGATTTACTGACGAGACGATGTGGCCGGTCGACGACCTCGAAGGTCTGAGTCTCACGGAACATCTCCTCCGGGGAGAAACCCCAGGCGCTCACCCAGGTCCCGCCCACCCTGAGGTCGATCTCGTTCTCGACGATCATCCCCTCGTTGAGGATGGTGAACCACACCCTCATCGCCTCCGGATCGGTGTAGGCGTCGAACACCTCCTCCGGGGTGGCATCGATCAACCTCTCCACTCTGAGCTCGTAGCTCATCGTTCGTCTCCTTTCCTTTCTTCGAAATAGGCCTCGAGCCCGTCGAGACGGCGGTCCCATTGCTTCCGGTAGAACTCGATCCAGTCGAACGCGTCGTCCAATCGAGCTGGGCCGAGGCGACAACTGCGAGTCCGCCCCACCTTCTCGGTTACCACCAACTCAGCCTCCTCGAGGATCCGGACGTGTTTCTTGAGACCGGTCAACGACATGGCCAACGGTTGGGCCAACTCGGTGATCGAGGCCGGTCCACGACCGAGCCGGTCCAGGATCTGACGTCGCGTCGGGTCTGAGATCGCCCCCAGGGTCCGGTCGAGCGTCGCATACTGAACCATTTGGTTCAGTATGCCATGTCAGCGCGGACCCGTCAATCCTGGACTGAGATCAGACCGCGATCAGGCGGGTGACTAGGTCGCGAACCTCTCCTGGCTCGAAGTCGAGCGTCGAATCACCAACGGTCAGCTCGACGATCTGCCAGTCGGGATGGGTTCCGGGGAAAGTCGTCTTCCAGGTCCAGATTCCCTCCTCATGCGCGACCCGAAGCATGTTCGCCTTCAGCTCACCCTCCGGGACCTTCAGGTGGAGGTGGAACATCGACGTATGTGGCGGATCAGGGACCACGCGGACCCGCTCGACATCACGCAGGGCATCGGCGATCGCCAGGGCGTGATCCCTATAGCTCTTCATACGTGGGAGGCGGGACCGGACGCAGGCCAGAGCCGATGCAGCGTAGGGCCACATGGCGAACAAGGTCCCGCCGTGGCGGAGACGCCATTCCCGGGCCTCGGCAATTACGTCTTCGGGCCCGGCCAAGCCCGACCCTGCCAGGGCCCCCAGATCCTTGTAGAACGAGACATAGACGGTGTCGAATAACCCGGCGATCTCGTCCAGCGGCCGCTCGTAGGCGGGTGGGCACTGCCAGAGGCGGGCGCCGTCGAGATGGATCGCCGCCTCACGATCGCGAGCCCAGGCGGCCTGGGCGACCAGATCTTCCCAAGCAGGAAGCTGCCCCCCTATCTCACGCTGAGGCAACTCGAGCAGCAGGGCGCCCAGGGGTTCGGCGATCTCTTCCAAGCTCTTGAGAGTGAGGAGGCCGTACGGATCACCAACCGGGCGCCCGACGAGGTCATGGAGCCGCTCAAAGGCGCCTCCCTCATGCATCTCTACGTGACTGGTGGGATGAAACGCGATCGTCCGGCGGCTCCGGCGGTCGGAATGGATGCGCAGGGCGATCTGCTGTGCCATCGTCCCGCTCACGAAGAAGGCGGCAGCAGGCATTCCGAGAAGATCGGCAATGTGGGCCTCGAGTTCCTCGACCACGCCGCCGTCCCCGTACCGATCCGGGGTGATGTCGGCGGGTAGCTCCGACAGCATCCTGGCGGCTGTTCGATCGCCATGCCAGGCCAGCCATCGGGTGGATGCACGACGAATCCGATCGATCTCGGCTTCGTTTAGGTCCATCGGGCGACTGTATCCCGAGGCCGGGACCAACGGTCCCGAATTGTCGATCAGACGGCGGGGTCTCCCAGCATCTCCTCGAGCTTGGCAAGGATCTGCCGTTCCCCTTCGCTGACCTGCTCGGCACCGATCCCGAAGAAACCACCCTCCTTGGCGGCTTCGGCGGCGTTCCTCGCCGACTCCAGCACCCAACCGCGATAGCTCGTGGCTTCTTCAGGTGTTGCCTTCTCGGTCACAATTCGGTTCGCCTCTCGGAGCTCGCCCAGGATCAGCTCACGAGGATCGGCACCGGACTCCGGCTTGAGATCCGACATAGGGTTCTGCTTTTCCTCGAGAACCACCTTGAGGCCGTCAGAGAGATCGACCACGAAACCTTGCTCTTCGGTGGGGGTCACGGCTGTCTTCATCGCCGCCATGGACTCCTTCGACATCTCGATCGGGCCGCCTATGTCGGCTAGCGAGACTCCCATGCCTGCGACGAGCGGGGCCCGGTAGAGCCTGACCCACTCCTCTTCGGTGAAATCGGACTTGCTGGTCATGGTGCACCCTTCCTCCAGTGGCTGCTCCCGACTCTACGCGGACTCTCCATGCGAGAGGGAGCGCCATACGCGCTCCCTCTCCGTGCGACCCAGGGCCAGCTCAGATTTGCGGCAGGGATGTCCCCTTTGTGAGGCTTTACGCCGCCCATCATCGAGCCGTGTTGGTTTACTGCGCCGGCGTGCGTCACGTTGGGACGCCTGGGCCGCCGCCGACGAGGCCCGAGCCTGGCTGCTCGTTTCGCCTTCCGGGTACTGGCCAACTCCTGATCATTGACGGGAAGATCGAAGCCGCAATCAACACCGAGGACTACGACGAGACCGAGTTCCCTGAAGAAACCATCAGAGTCTTCGCACGGTGGCGGATGCGATCATCCCGAGGCCAGTGGCATCTCTTACGGTTACTTCGATGAGGAAAACCTGGCCAAATGGGAGCAATACCTCCCTGAGTTCTTGGCCGCTATGGAGGAAACTGGATAGAACACCCGATTACCGCTGGAATCGAGTTTAGGTCGTCCCTCCTTCGACCACATTCTTCAGCCCATCGAGCATCGTCTGCCAGTTGTCCTCGGAGTGGTCCCTCGTCTCTGCGGTCTCGTTGTTGTCCTGGATCAGAGTCACCCTTGTCGCAGGGCCGTCTTCCACCACCTCGATGCGGACTGTGTGATAGTTCGACGGCACATCAGGCAACCCGGTGAGCGGGCTGAAGTGGCTGTACTCGAGGACCTGAGGCGGGTGGACCTCGCGGACCGTGCCCTTGTCCTGGTAGGGCCGACCGTCCCATTCCCCTTCCCAGGTGATCAGGCTTCCTTCCTTCCAGTCGGTGGTCACCTTCGCCCCAAACATGTATTGGCGGATCGAGTCAGGGTCGGTCAAGGCCTCCCAAACCTCTTCCTTCGGGGCATCGATGACCGTCGACACCTTCGCCACGTGATCTTTGTCCGACATCGGCTTCCTCTCGTCTGAAGACAGGAGTCCTACCCGAATCCGTCCCAAACCATGCGCTCGGGGTTGACCGATCTGGCCGAAGGGAAGGCGGAGCAGGCGCGGCTCGACCTGGTCGAAGCCCTGGACAAGGCACCCCTGTTCCATCCTCTGCAAGCGGCCCATGCCAAGAGCGTTCTGGAGTCACTAGAGGGTTGACCGAACGTGTCACCGGCCCGGAGTTTCTGGGTACATTGCGGGTCGGTGACAGCCAGCTCGATCGACCGTGGGACGTGGGCCAATTGGGTCGGCAACCAGTCTTTTTCACCCAGACAAGTTGTGAGGGTCGATTCCGAGGTCGACGTTCAACGCGAGGTCGCCAGGGCTGCCGCGGGTGGATACGGGGCCCGCACTGTCGGTACCGGGCACTCATTCACGCCGATCGTCGAGACCGATGTCCTGCTCGACACCAGCTCTCTCCGCGGGATCATCGACGTCGACCCGAGCCACCTCACGGTCAAGGCCGGGCCGAAGACCACGATCGGTGATTTCGGCGGCCCGCTTTGGGAACACGGCCTGGCCCTCGCCAATCAAGGAGACATCGACACCCAGGCGATCGCCGGCGCCATCGCCACCGCGACCCACGGCTCCGGCCTGAAACAGCCCAACTTCTCGGCCGCACTCGAAGGGGCGAGGATCGTCGACGGTTCGGGGAAGGTGGTCGAGGTCTCGCGACACGTGAACGCGGACGTCCTTCCGGCCCTACAGACCTCGATCGGCCTGTTGGGCATCATGACCGAGGTGACGCTGAAGGTCGTCCCCGCATACGACTTGCACGCCCGGGTCGACATCATGAAATACGACGAGGTGATGGAGCGTTTCGAAGCCGACATCGATGACTACCGGCATTTCGGCCTGTTCTGGATGCCCACCGAAGCCTCGGCCACTCTCTACAACCTCCATGACTCCGGAGCCGACGATTGCGTCGTCAAGCGCTACCGGGAGGTCGAAGTCGGCACTTCGTCCGATGGGCTCCCCGACAACGAGCGAATCGATCGTTCCTACCGGATCTACCCCATGGTCTACGACCCCAATTTCCATGAGGTCGAGTACTTCCTGCCCATCGAGCAAGCCAGGGAGATCATGGACGGGATGCGTCGGCTGATGCTCGACTGGCTCCCGCTCAGCGTCTACCCGCTGGAGATTCGGGTCGTCGCCGGCGACGACGCCTGGCTGAGCCCGAACTACCAGCGGGACAATCTCGTCGTATCCATCTCCGGAGAGCCAGGGACCGACTACTGGCCATACCTCCGCGCCTGCGACGCCTTGTTTGCCGAGTTCGGCGGCCGGCCACATTGGGGCAAGATCCATTTCATGACCCCCGAGCGCATCGATGATCTGTTTCCCCGCTACCAGGACTTCCTTGCGATGCGGCGGCGCTTCGACCCCAAGGGGACATTTCTGAACCCCCATCTGCGTGCCCTCTTCGAGTGACCCACCACTCCGCCTCTCGAGAGGTCGGCCCGAAACCGACTTTCGGCCCTAGACGGCGACCCGCCAAACGCTAAGAGTCGAACCACGGCCCCTCAGGGCGGCCGGAAGTTTCGCGGTCCTGAAAGGAGGACTGATATGGGACGATTCGATGGCACCGTTGCCTTCATCACCGGAGGTGCCCGCGGCATGGGTGCTTCCCATGTGAGGGGGCTGGTTGCCGAGGGAGCCAAGGTCGTGTTCGGCGACATCCTCGACGATGAGGGAAAGGCGCTGGAGGAAGAGCTCGGGGATTCCTCCTTGTACGTGCACCTCGACGTCACGCAGCCTGGCCAGTGGGCAGATGCGGTGTCGACGACCGAGAAGATCTTCGGGCCGATCGATCTGCTGGTGAACAACGCCGGGATCGTGGCCTTTGGGCCAATCGATCAGATGCCCCCGGAGGAGTTCCGGAGGGTCATCGACATCAATTTATTCGGGACCTATCTCGGCATGCACACCGTCATCCCCAGCATGCGGAAGACGGGCAAGGGCGTGATCATCAACATCTCGTCCACGGCGGGGCTGATGGGTTATGCCAACATCGGCGCCTACTCCGCCTCGAAGTGGGGTGTGCGGGGCCTGACCAAGGCCGCCGCCATGGAGTTGGGCACTGAGGGGATCAGGGTCCTTTCGGTTCATCCTGGGCCGATTCGCACCCCAATGACCGACGGCATCGGCGACGAGATGTGCGAGACCCAGCCCATCAAGCGGTTCGGTGAGCCAAACGAAGTGACCAAGATGGTCCTCTTTCTGGCCGCCGAGGCCACTTACAGCACGGGCTCGGAGTTCGTGGTGGATGGTGGCGCGGTGCTCGGACCGGTCTTCGACCTGCCCACGGAGTAACCGCTCTAGCCGGGACGGCCCCACATCGTGTGGGGCCGTCCCGCGCCCGTCACGTGATTGCTATGGGAGCCGGCCGAACCAGACCAGCGATCCGACTCCGGCGAGACAAAGAAGGCCCAGGGCCGCGCCGGCAAACCAGTCGCCGATCTCAACTTGCTCCCTTTCGACGGTCACCGAGCGACCCAGATCCTCGTAGACCTGGCTGAGCTGCTCGACAGACGCCGCGCTGAGCGCCCTTCCGTCTGTCTGGCGGGCCAGTTCGGCCAGAGCTTCCTCGTTCACCGGCACCGGGACCTCTCCTTCGAACGGGTCCATGATCGTCCCTGCATCTGTGCCGAAGGCGATGGTGTGGACCGGGATCCCGGCACTGCGTGCCGCCGTGGCCGCCTCGTCATTGCTGCGACCCATCGTCGTCTCACCATCCGAGAGCACCACGATCGTGCCCACCGCCTCGTCGGAAGTCGCCGAATCATCTTCTGTCTCCACGCCGGAAGCCTCGATGGCCTCGATACCGAGGAATACCGCCTCGCCGATGGCTGTCCCCTCGCCCAGCCCACTGTGGTTGATGGATCCGTCGATGACACCACGCACCGCCTCGATCCGTGTGGTCGGGGAGATCAGGTTCCTCGCCACTCCATCGAAGCCGACCACCCCGATGGCGACCCCCTCGGGGACGGAGTCGAGGAAGGCACCGGCGGCCTCCCGTGCCGCATCGACCCGGGATGGCGACACATCGCCGGCCTCCATCGAAATCGACGTGTCGATGGCGAGCACCACGAGCCTCGAGGACTCACGGGTCTCCCCGGCAACAACCGGGCGGGCGAAAGCCATGGTCGCCACAACTGCCGCGATGATCAGGCCAACCGCAGGCAAGTGGCGTCGCCATCCCGGACGATCCGGAGCGACCTGATCCAGCATCTCGACCGTCGTGAAGCGAACGGCGTAGCGGCGGCGTCTCGCCTGCAGCACGAGATAGCCCACCGCCAGCGCAGCGGGCAGGATGAGGATTGCCAGCCGCCCCGGTGAGAGAAATCCAAAATCTGTCATCGTCCCGACCTCCCCGCCGACATCAATCTCGCCTTGCGGCCCGAGACGAACCGGGCGAAGTCGAGGACCCAATCCCGGTCCGTCTGCAAGACCAGGTGATCGGCGCCACAGCTCTTCAACCGAGTCGCCACTTCGGCCCGGCGATTCGCGGCGAGTGCGGCGTAGCGCTCACGAACCCGATCTTCGGATGTGTCGATCAATCGCCGCCTGCCCGTCTCCGGGTCGACAACCGCGATCAGGCCGACATCTGGCAGGTCGATCTCTCGGGGATCCACCACTTCGACGGCGATCACCTCATGCCGCTGGGACATGGCTCGTAATGGGCGCACCCAGTCTGGCGAGCCCAGGAAGTCGGAGATGACCACCGCCATCCCCCGCCGGCGGGCGGCCCGCCCGACCATCTCGATGGCTCGGGCCAGGTCGCCGGTCTGCCCGTCCTCCGGTGTCTCGAGCAGTGCGGTCAGGACTCCTCCGGCATGCGCCGAGCCGCCACGAGCGGGAATGAGGAGAGGCCGTGAGCGATCTCGGTGATTGGTCGAACGCGCCGCTCCCACCCGATTTCCGCTGGTCGAGGCGAGCAAGGCAAACGCCCCCGCCGCCGACCAGCCGATCTCGTGCTTTGTCGCCCGGCCGGTGCCGAAACCGACGCTCGACGACGAGTCGAGGACCAGCCACACATCCAGCTCGTGGTCGGCCACCATGTCGCGGACATGGGTGTCATGGGTCCGTGCTGTGACCGCCCAGTCGATGTGACGGGGATCGTCGCCCGGCACGTAGGGGCGGGATTCCCCCCTCTCGGTTCCGTGACCCGGGAAGAGCCCGGCATGATCGCCGGCGAGGAGGCCATTGAGCCGGCGGAGCACCGTTAGGTGTAGCCGTTCAATCGGAACCTGCGACGGCGATGTGAGGCGCGACGCCCGAGGGATCGGCTCGACCCCCTTGGGAGGCCCTGAACGTCTGAGCGCCATCAGACCGCCAGGGATGTCCGATTCCCCGCGAGCTGCGAGGAGGACAGACGTGGTGACACCACCGTCGTCAGGACCTCGACAAGCACGTCGTCCACCGTGACACCATCGGCCACCGCGTCGAACGACAGCACGAGACGATGGTTGAGCACGTCGTAGGCGATGTCGTAGACATCCTGGGGAAGAAGATGATCTCGCTCCCGCAGCAGGGCAAGGGCTCGTCCTGCGTTGATGAGCCCGATGCTCGCACGGGGACTGGCGCCGTAGGCGAGGAGGCCATCGATGGCCACTCGTTGCTCGGCCGGATTCCTGGTGGCCAGGACCAGCCTTATGGCGTAGTCCTGCACCGCCCGATCGACGTAGATGGCGGATGCCGCTGCCTGAAGCCCGGCCACGTCATCGGTGGACAGAAGCGCAACCGGTGACCCCGAAACCTGATGCCGGGAACGGTCGACGATCTCATGCTCCTGGTCCGGTGTCGGGTAGTCCACCGGGATCCTCATGAGGAATCGGTCCCGCTGCGCCTCCGGCAGGGGGTAGACACCCTCTGACTCGATCGGGTTCTGGGTGGCGAGCACCAAGAAGGGGAGAGGCAACGGATAGGTGGTGCCCCCGATAGAGATCTGGCGCTCGGCCATGACCTCGAGAAGCGCCGACTGGACTTTGGCCGGCGCACGGTTGATCTCGTCAGCCAGCACGAAATTGGCGAACACCGGGCCCAATTCGACATCGAACCGCTCAGTCGAAGGCCGGTAAATGCGGGTGCCGACGATGTCCGACGGCAACAGGTCGGGAGTGAACTGGATCCGGGTGAAGGTGCCGCCGAGGGTCCTGGCCAGCGTGGCGACTGTGAGTGTCTTGCCCAGACCGGGAACGCCCTCGAGAAGGCAGTGACCGCCGGCGATGAGGGCGACGAGGACACGCTCCAGGACTCGGTCTTGGCCAACGATGACCCGCTGGAGCTCGGCCATCACCTCGCGGAGCTGCACCCCGTGAACGGCAGACAATTCGCCTCTCGGTGTGAACTGACTCCTGGTCATGAAGTCTCTCCCTCCCCTGGGGCCGATGGAGCCGGGACACCCAGCAGTTCTTCGAGGAGCTGTTGTAGTTCCGGTGGGATGTCGGCTGCTCCGAACATCTCCTCGAGCATCTCTTCCAGGCCGGGAAGATCCTCTAGACCTCCCGGTCCTTCGGGGCCGAATAGATCATCCAGCCCAGGGAGAAGGTCTTCGAGGCCGGGAACCAACCCTCCCAACGACCCGGCATCCTCCGGAGCGGGGACGGTGGGGGCGTCGACGCCGCCGTTCGTCTCGACCTCTTCGATCACCGACGCGAAGTCCTCGACAGGCACGGCGAACCCGACACCGTCGTTACCGCCCGACATCGAGGCGATCGCAGTGTTGATGCCGATCACCTTGGCCTCGGCGTCGGCCAGAGGCCCTCCCGAGTTGCCCGGGTTGATCGGAGCATCGGTCTGAATCAGCCCGGTGAGAGTGCCCATGGGCGTCTCCAGCTCGCGGTCGAGCCCCGAGATGATCCCTGCTGTCACCGACTGCTGGAACCCGAAAGGGCTCCCTAGCGCGATCGCCGGCTCGCCTACCTCGACGGTTCCCGGCTCGGCGATGGTGGCCGCGACCAGATCGGTTGCATCGGTGAGGGCAACGATGGCAAGGTCCCGCTCGGGGATCCGTCCCACCGCGCGTCCATTGAACGACCGTTCGTCGGCGGTCATGACAGTCACTTCGTCGGAAAACGAGACGACGTGATGTGCGGTGAGCACCAGCCCGGAGGTGTCGTAGATCACACCCGAGCCAACCCCTCCGCCGGCCTCCAACCCACCGAGGATTTCGATGTGAACCACGGCCGGGCCCAATGCGGCTGCAACAGCGCCAGGGCTTCCGGCTTCTGCCTCGCCTGCAGCCACAGTCGGAGTTGTCGTGACCGGCTCCTCTCGTTGCGAGAGCCAGACCGCGGCACCGACCAGAGCCACGACGACAGCCGTCAGGGCGTATGTGAAGACCCGAACACCGCTTCTCGGCGCCTTCTCCGCTACTTCCGTGGGCGCCACCGGGGCAACCACCGGCTGCTCCTGACTGATCGGCGGGTGCGGGTCGCCGATTGGCGGCGACGCCGGAAGATCACGCCAGGACCGCCTTCTGGGGCGGAGTTTGGGCGGGCTGGGGTCGTGTTGGGTCAAGACTTCCTCCGTGTGGTCAACGCCCGCAACCTATGGGACGGCCTTTAAAGGGCCCGTCAAGCCAGGACTAGGTTTTTCAGGGCGTTCCCCGCCACAGAATCTGACTGGCGGCCAGGGAGCATCGGGTAACCCTTCGCAGGCGATCCCATCCCCACACAGAAAGGAAACATCATGAAGATCATCGTCATCGGCGGAACAGGGCTAATCGGCACCAAGCTGGTCAAGGCGCTGATTGAGCGCGGCCACGAGGCGGTGCCTGCATCACCGAACACTGGCGTGAACACTCTCACCGGCGAGGGCTTGCCGGAAGCACTCGACGGAGCCGATGTGGTTGTCGACGTGTCGAACTCGCCATCGTTCGAGGAAACGGCAGTCCTCGACTTCTTCACGACGTCCACCGGCAATCTCCTTGCCGCGGAGGCAGCGGCCGGGATCGGTCATCACGTTGCATTGTCTGTGGTCGGGACAGAACGACTCTCAGAGAGCGGGTATTTCCGCGCCAAGATTTCGCAGGAGGCTCTTATCAAAGCGTCAACGATCCCCTACTCCATCGCCCACGCCACTCAGTTCTTCGAATTCCTCAAGAGCATCGCCGATGCTGCAACCGAAGGGAACATCGTCCGACTGGCGCCGGTACTGATCCAGCCCATGGCCGCTGATGATGTGGCGATCGTGGTCGGCCGGACCGCCGTGGGACCGCCCGTCAACGGCACTGTCGAAGTGGCAGGTCCGGAGCAGTTCCGTCTCGACGAGCTGATTCGCAAGGTTCTCAGCGCCAGCAACGATCCCCGTGAGGTGGTCACCGACCCAACGGCGCGCTATTTCGGCGCCGAGCTCGGCGAAAAGACCCTGGTCCCGGATGAGAACGCGACACTCGGAGCGACCCGGCTCGTAGCCTGGCTCGATCAATCCATGGTGGCGACGACCTAGCCTCGGATTCGGAGCCCCTCCGGTTTTTGGGCCGCGTGACTTATCGTCAACCGTGGGCCGAAGACCAGGGCGGGGCGGTGTCCCCGTCAAGCGATGAGAGAGCGCTGGAGCCAGGGACGTGATAGAGCATGGACCCGATCGGGTGCGACGACCGCACTGGGATCTGCCCCGATCTCGAGCGGCAGCCAGACGGTGAAAACGGCTCCTCCCCCCTCCGCGGATTCCATGGTCACCGCCCCACCCTGGGCCTCGGTGAGCTGGCGGGCGATGGTGAGCCCCAACCCGCGCTCGCCGGTCCCCTCCACGCGATGGCGGTCGTGGTGGCCCTGCCATCCACGCTCGAATACTCGGGCATGGAGATGTGGCGCCAGGCCCGGCCCCTCGTCGATCACCGCGAGCCAGCCCCAGCCGTCGAGCCGGCCCCAATCGACCCCCACCGACGACCCCTGCGGAGCCATCCGCACTGCGTTGCTGAGGAAGTTCCCGATCGCGGTGCGCACCGCGGCCGAATCGACCGAGGGCACCGTCATATGAGATGTTCCGATGACCTCCACATCGACCCCGCGGGCCCGGGCCGGGCCGATGTGCTCAGCCACTGCCGCCTCGGCGAGATCAGCCAGGTCGACCGGCCCGCTTCCCTGCTGGACCGCGAGCCGTCCGTGGCCGGCGAGATCGTCGACTGTTCGCGCCATCCTGGTCACGGCTCGGCGGGCGGCGTCGATGTAGCCCGCGACACCAAGCTGGTTCTCGGCCTCGATGGCGGCAAGCTCGAGATTCGTTCCCATCACGGCGAGTGGAGTGCGCAGCTCGTGGACCACTTCCTGCGTTCGGCTGTGACGCTCGACTTCGGCGGCCTCGACTTCGGCCCGAGCGCGAAAGACCACCCGCCGCACGCGACCGGCGACGACCCAGGCAACTGCGAGCGCCGGGATGAGGGCCAGCGCAGGCGCCAGCAGCCCGGAGTCGACGAGCCCGTCGACGGTCCCCTCCTCGGCCAGCACCACTACCGCGACGCCGTCCCCGACCTGGGCGACCCCGGTCCGCGCGTCCGACCACGGCTGGTGACTCACCAGCAGGGCAACCGTCACGACCATGACCACGAGTGCCATGAGCATGGCGGGTGCCATGAGCACGATCACCAATCCAAACCTGGACCTGGTCACGTCTCAGCCCTCAGCATGTAGCCACGGCCGGGAAAGGTGACTATGGGTGGGACCACGCCTGCGGATGACAGCTTTCGGCGGAGATTCGACAATGTCATCCTCACCGTGTTGGTGAAGGGATCGGCGTGCGCGTCCCATACGTGCTCGAGAAGGCGCTCCGCGCTGTGCACCTCTTCGGGGTGCAGGAGAAACCAACGAAGCAAGGCGTATTCCTTCACGGTGAGAGCCACCGCTTCGCCCTGGAACGTCACCTCATGGCGGGCAGTGTCCATCTCGATTCCGGCATAGGTGATGACCGAGCTACCTGTGGACGTGTCACGTCGGAGCAGCGCTCGGATACGGGCGCTCAGCTCCCCCAGGGAAAACGGTTTCACCAAATAGTCGTCTGCGCCCTCATCCAAGCCTCGAATACGGTCGCCGACACCCCCGCGGGCGGTGAGCATGAGGATCTTGGGAGTCGGAAACACTTCGTACTCCGGCGCAGGATCGGCCAGTACCTGTCGGCACACGTCGAGCCCGTCCCCATCGGGGAGATTCAAGTCGAGGCAGACGACATCGTAGGAGTTGACCGCGGTCAGACTCATGGCCGACTTTGCGGTAGGGGCGATGTCGATGGCGTAGCCGTCTCGGCGAAGGCTGTCGGCGATGGCCGAGGCCAGATCAAGCTCGTCCTCGACCACGAGGATCCGCATCAGACCGGCACCCCGTCGCCGGTGGGGACACGCGTGAGCACGCTGGCAGGCTGGATAAGGGAGAAAGTCATGGGCGATGCCGTAGGCGATCAGCACTAAGACGACGCAGACCAGAGCGCGGTTCCCGAATCGTGCTGTTGAGAGACGCCAAGCCCACATCGAAAGGATGTCGGACGCACCTATAGAGAACGTAAAGAGAAGGTTCCGATCAGTGGGACTGAACGGAACGATCACCCCTAGCCAGGCGATTTACCAGGCCCCGGGCCACGTGCATTGCAAGATGGTCCCGTGATCGCGCTGACGATCCTGGCCGCGGTGTTCATCGCCTACTCCCTCGTCGCGGCTCGTCTCGACCGGTGGTCGATCACTGCGCCGATCGTCTTCGTCCTGACGGGGGTCCTCCTCGGTCTCGGAGCCCCCGACTGGCTCGGGCCGATCGGCGAGCCAGAAACCGTCAAGCACATAGCCGAGCTGACTCTCGCCCTCCTTCTCTTCACCGACGCCTCCACCCTCCGCTGGGGCCGGCTGCGCGAAGAGGGAGCATTTCCTCTGCGTCTCCTCCTTATCGGGTTCCCTCTCACGGTGCTCGCCGGCTTCGGCGTCGGGGCATGGCTGGTTCCCGCTGCCCCCATGGCAGCGGCGGCGTTGGCCGCGAGCATCCTCGCCCCGACCGACGCCGCTCTCGGCCTGGGAGTGTTCACCAATCGATCGGTGCCCGGTCGAATTCGCCGCGCCCTCAATGTCGAGAGCGGGCTGAACGACGGCATGGCGACACCGTTGGTGACCCTCTTCTTGGCCCTGCTCGTGGCAGAAGAAGGGTCGGGCCCCGAGAACTGGCTCGCCGAGTCTCTCGTGGAACTCGGAATCGCGGTGGTGGTCGGCATCGCCGTGGGGACGATCGCCGGCCGTCTGATCGCTGCAGCCCAACGACGAGGCTGGACCTCTCACCTGTCCGACCGGCTGGCGATCCTGGCAACGGCGCTGCTTGCCTATGGAGGTGCAGTGGCAGCGGGTGGGAATGGCTTCGTCGCGGCGTTCGTGGGCGGCATCGTGTTCGCGGTCGCCTCGAAAGGCCGCCTACGAGAACCGGTGGAGTTCACGGAGGACCTTGGTCTGTTCGCTTCGTTCCTGGTCTGGGCCATCTTCGGCGCGCTTCTTCTCGCGCCCCAGTTGACTGGAGGCGTGTCGGGGCTGGCGATTCTCTACGCGGTTCTGAGCCTCACCCTGGTGCGGATCATCCCCGTGGCGGTAGCGATGATCGGGACGGGCCTGCGGCCGGCCACAATCCTGTTCATGGGATGGTTCGGTCCCCGGGGCCTGGCATCTGTGGTCTTCACCTTGATCGCGTTCGAGACACTCGAAGAGGGTGGGCTCGCCTCGGACACGATGATCGAGATTGCTACCTGGACCGTCTTCCTTTCGGTGATCTTCCACGGAGTCACTGCGGGGCCGCTGGCCGCTTGGTACGGAAGACTTGTGGCAAACGAACCGATGGAACAGGCCGTATCGGCGGACCATTTGGATGATCCGGTCCCCCGGGCACTCACCCACGCCCGATCCGACTCGGCGTGATTCAGATCCCCAAGCGGGCAAAGCCGCCAAGGAGAGTGCTTGCTGTTCTCATGACGATGTAGCCAGGGCCAGTCCGAACCCGACAACCGTCCAAATGCCTGCCTGAGCTCCGCCCTTTTGCACCGCATAGGGCATCAGCGAGTCGGTGAGCATGGCCAGCAAGCCTCCGGCCGCGAGAGCCGCGGCGCGGTCTCCGGTCGCCCCCAGGCCCACTCCGGCCAGGTAACCCAGCCACGCCGTGAATGCGCAGGCAAGGACGACCAAGCCCCACATGCCCGCCATCTTCGCCCGGCTCCATCCCGATTGTGCAAGAGCCGCCGAAGGAGCGAGCGCCTGTGGGATGTTGGACACAAAAACCGCACCGAGGAACGCCGCACTGATGACTTGGCCCAACGCGATCTGGATTCCGAAAATGATCGACTCCGGCACCCCATCCACGACCGACCCCACCACGATCCCGAGGGGCCCGGCCTCGTCTCCTTCGCCGAATTTCGATTCGACGATCTTGTCGGCGACAACGAAGATCGCGGCGCCGATCAGGAACCAGAGCCCCAGCTGCCAGTTACCCAGGTCCGAGCTCTCCGGGATCAGGTCGAAAGCGACTGCGCTGATCAATGCTCCGGCGCCGAAGCCGGCAAGACCGCCGATCACCTTGGCCGACGGTCGAACCCAGTAGACGACAAGGCCCGCCAAGAGCAATGACGACTGGGCGAGCCCACCCAGCGCCAGTGCCTGCAGGCCTTCCATTGTGCGTATCCAAGCACGCCGACGGCCGCCCGGATGCACACCCACGAGGAGCGTCTCGACCGTCAGCGACTACGTCGAATCAGAACTGTCGAATCACTAACCGAGGATCTTGGCCTTTTGTGCTGCAAACTCATCGTCGGTGAGGACACCAGCATCGTGGAGCTCGCCGAGCTGCTTGAGCTGGTCCAACATGTCGTCGCCCACTGGAGCTGCCGGGGGCGGCGGTGGCGGGGCCTGCTGGTAGGCCTGTTGCTGAGACGCCGAATCCTGCTCTGCCGCCCAGCGCTCTCCCTGACGACGCGACACCCTGTTGGACACAGCGGTGGCGGTCCCGGCGACTACTGCAGTACGGGCTACACCTCGGATCAATCCCATGTTCTCGTTCCCTTCGGGGTCAGGCCTCGGCGGCTTCGAGCGCGTCGAGGGTGGCGATCAATGCGTTGACGGGGATGCGCCCAGAGGCGACCAGCTGCGCACCGCTCTTCCGCAGCGCTGTGGCGAACGGCGCCGCCCAGGTGTTCTCGAACACGAGGATGGCGCCGGCAGATCCAGCTTCCAGTGCAGCGCCTGCTTCTGCGTAGTCCTCCTCATCGAGCAAGCCGGACGAAGCTTGGGCGAACACCAACAGGTCGTTGCTGCCGTCTCCGTCGAAGTCGGCGATGTCGATCTCGAGGACGTTCCCCGCGTCATCCTTCTCCACGAATGAGAAATCCAGGATCCGGATCAGACCCCGGTCGACGAGATCGAGAAGGTGGGGGAAAGCCTCGCCATTCGGCGGCGATCCGGCGGGCCACTCGACGATCAGATAGTCGATAGGCCCCATCATCTCTTCGTTTGCGTTCATAGACGTCCTCTCGTTCGCTGTCCCTCGAAGACAGACTGTCGCTGCGATCCTACGATCCTCCATCGTCCCGAGCGAATGCGGACTTTTGTCCAGATGCAGTGATGCCGGGCCACGCCGACAAAGATGACGCTGCTCGAAAAAGAGGAGAGGAATGACCGGACGCGAGAACACCCAGCCAACCGAGCCGCGGGGTGACACAGCCCCACCGGTGTCGCGCAGCGAGAAGCGCATGGAGATCATCACAGTGGCGATCTTGGCGTTTGCCGCGCTGTCGACGGCGTGGAGCGGGTACCAGGCATCGCTCTGGGACGGCATCCAGTCGAGCAACTACACCCAGGCATCGGGGTCACGCACCAATGCTGCCCAGCAGCGCACCGCAGCCAACCAATTCCGTCTGGCCGACCTGAGTGTGTTCGAGAACTACATCGACGCGCTCTTGGGCGAAAACGAGGTCGTCGCCGATTTCTACTTCGAGCGGTTCAGGGATGAGTTCAGGGTGGGATACGACGCTTGGATCGCCCTCGATCCGCTCAACAACCCCGACGCACCGCCGAGCCCATTTGCCATGCCCGAGTATCAGCTTTCACAGGACGTCGAGGCGGAGCGTCTCGAGGCACGCGCCGACGAGCTCTTTCAAGCCGGAGAGGATGCCAACACCATCTCCGACATATACACCTTGACCACCCTTCTCTTCGCCGCCGTGCTCTTCTTCGCGGCGATGGCCGAGCGGTTCGAATACTTCAGGGCCCAGGTGGCCCTCCTCATCATCGCCGGGATCGGCCTCGTCATCGGCCTCGGGATCGCATTGGATCAGCCGATCACCAGCGGATGACAGCCTCCGCGACGGAAACGGCAGGTGACACCGTTGTGGCCGGTGTGCCGATTCGTGAGCGGTATGGCCTCGTCCTGTCACTGATCCTGGTGGGTTACGTTCTCTCCGGCGTCGAATCGAGCCGATTCCTCATTGCGGTGAATTCACTCTTGTGGGTCGCATTGCTCTTGACGACGTTGTGGTCCCCGGGCGTTCCGAAGCGGCTGCGGAGGATCGGCTCGGTTGCCACGATCCTGGTCCTGCTCACCACCCTCTCTCTGGGTTTCGTCTCGTCCGAATTGGCCGATGGCTGGCGCCTGATCCTTCTCGGCATCGCCCAATTCGCTGCGCTCCTGGCCATCCTCAACCGGGTCAGCCGACATCGACAAGTGACCTTCCAGACCGTCATGGGTGGCGTGGCCGCGTATGCCCTGATCGCGTTTGTGATGGCGGCGCTGTACCACGGCATGGATCTACTCACCGACACGACGTTCCTCAACGGAGTGGTATCTGACAGCGACTACGTGTATTTCTCTTTCGTCACCTTGACCACCGTCGGGTACGGTGACATCACCGCCGCCACCGACATCGCGAAGCGACTCGTGGTCGTCGAGGCGTTCGTCGGACAGGTATTCCTGGTCGCTCTGGTGGCGCGTCTCGTCTCGCTCTGGGGCGCACCCGATCGCGCGTGACACCCACAGCGCCTCAAACGGTGATGACGACCTTGCCCCGGGCATGGCCGTCCTCCAGATAACGGAACGCTTCTGGGACGTCGGACAACTGGTACCGCCGGTCGATGATCGGCGTGAGCTTCCCATTCTCGAGTAGGCGCCTCAGGAAATCGAGATCTTCTCGTTTGTTCGCCTTCCACACAAAGATCCCCATGCGCTTGCTCCCGGCCATGGAGACCCCGGCACCGACGAGGAACGCCTGCACGAACCCGGACAGGGTCCGTGCGATGAGGACGTACCGCCCTCCCGAGACGAGGGAGCGCCGGTAATGCAGGACCGAGTGCTCATCGACGATGTCGAGGATCAGGTCATAACGACGCCCGTTCCTGGTGAAGTCCTCGCTGGTGTAGTCGATGACGTGGTCGGCCCCAGCCGAGCGCATCAAGTCGAATTTCCCGCCCTGGTCGACACCGGTCACCTCGGCGCCGAACGACTTGGCCAGCTGGATCGCGAAGGGGCCGACACACCCTCCTGCGCCATTGATCAGGACCTTCTCTCCCGGGTTGATCTCTCCCTTGCCGAGGAGACCCTGCAGCGCCAGGACGCCGGAGTGAGGAACCGTTGCCGCCTGCTCGAAAGTCACGCTCGACGGCATCGCTGTGAACGCCCTCTCCGCCGCGCAGACGTACTCGGCGAAGGCGCCGTGGCCGAAGTCGAACAAGTCCGCCCAAACATCATCCCCAACCCCGAGCGTCGTCACATCTCGCCCGACGGCCTCGACGCGGCCGGCGACATCGAGACCGATGCGGGCGCTCCGGGGCTTGCGCAGCCCGGACCCCACTCGGGCAATCCGGGGCCTCCCCCTCAGGTTGTCGAGGTCCGCGGTGTTGACGGACGCGGCATGAACTTTCACCACCGCTTCATCCTCTTGCGGAACGGGCTTGTCGATCTCCCGCATTTCGAGGACGTCGGTCGAGCCGTACTCCTCGCGGACGATGGCCTTCAAATCTCACTCCCGAATCGCTCAGATGGTGACGACGACCTTGCCTCGAGCATGTCCCTCCCCGACGTGGCGGACAGCGTCCGGCGCTTCGACCAGCGGGTATCTCCTGTCGACCGCCGGCGTGAACTTGCCCGATTCTGCCATCTCAGCCAGGGCCCGAAGATCGTCCTGACGTTCCATGGACATCAGCGTTAGCAGTCTTTGTTTCATGAATGGCGACATCAACGCCACAGGGACGATCCGGTCGGCGGGTCCGACCCACGCTCCCCCTTCCTCGCCTCCTACGATGACCAAGGTCCCATCCGGAGCCAGGGCACGTCGGAGCTGGGACAGCGAACGGTTGCCGGCGTTGTCGATGATGACGTCGTATTTCCCTGCCCTGGCCGCGAAATCCTCACGGGTGTAGTCGATGACGTGGTCGGCCCCGATCGACTCGACGAGGGCCACCTTCGTCGTGCTGCACACCCCGGTGACCTCGGCTCCAAATGCCTTTGCGAGTTGGACGGCGAACGTGCCGACACCTCCTCCCGCACCAATGATCAGCACCTTGTTGCCCGGCTGCACTCGCCCCTTGTCACGAAGGGCCTGGAGCGCGGTCATGCCCGAGATGGGAATGACTGCAGCCTCCTCGAAGCTGAGATTGGCAGGCTTGAGCGCCAGCTTGTCCTCCCGGGCAGCCGCGTACTCGGCGAAGGACCCTTCGCATGTGCCAAAGACCTCGTCTCCTGGCTCGAAACGGGTCACGTTGGCCCCGACCGCCTCGACCCGACCAGCGACGTCTCGACCCCGCACCGGGTACTTGGGCTTGGTCAGGCCGTAACCCATCACGCGCACCAGATAGGGCAGACCCGTCATGAGGTGCCAGACCCCCGGTTCGACACCGGCCGCACGCACCTCCAACAGGACCTCGTCGGCGGCGATGACCGGCGGATCGATGTCCCTGAGCTCGAGCACATCGGCCGAGCCGTATTTGTCCTGCACAATCGCCTTCATTTTGTCCTCCTCATTCTCGTACGCTGTAAGTCGTATAATGTAAGGTACCTGGTACTACGTAAGGCTGTCAAGTCCCATTCGGACTTACCTCGTACGATTAGATTGGAGACGGATGGCAACCCAGGTCGAGCCGAGACCGAGAGACCGCTACCCGCTGACAAGGGAGCGTGTCCTGCGCGCCGCCGTCGAGCTAGCCGACCGCGGCGGGCTCGAGACCCTCACGATGCGCAATCTTGCCCATGAGTTGGGGGCGGAGGCGATGTCGCTCTACTACCACGTCGCCAACAAGGAGGCGGTCCTCGACGGCGTTCTGGATGTGGTCATGGATGAGATCAACGAGGCCGTGAGCATGGTGGAGGGCCCTTCGGCGGGGGAAGACTGGAAGACACTCATGCGGGAGAGGATCTTGGCCGCAAGGGAGGTGTTGCTCGGTCACCGCTGGGCGCCTCGAGTGATCGAGACCCGCACCTCCATCAGTCCCGCCACGATGCGCTACTTCGACGAATTACTCGGAGTGTTGCGAGGCGGCGGCTTCTCATATGACCTGGCCCATCACGCCATGCATGCCCTCGGCAGCCGGGCTCTGGGCTTCACCCAGGAGTTGTTCGAGCCGGAGAACGCCGATGAAGACGACGAGGACATCGCGGAGGCGATGGCGGAAATGGCCGATCAGTTCCCGCACCTGACCGGGATGATGATCGAGGTCGCCCACGACGACCCCGATTCGACGTTGGGATGGTGCGACGATCAGTTCGAATTCGAGTTCGGACTGGATCTGATCCTCGAAGGTCTCGACGGGCTGCGGAAGACAGGCTGATTCAGGCGTCCCGAGCTTGCCGTTTCTTGATCGACGCTCGCCTGGCCGAGAGGTTTGCGGTCGCGAAGGCAAGGGCGAAAACCAGGTAGAGGATCGCCACGGAAAGGGTCAACCAGCGGTACTGGGGAACGAGGCCCTGTACAGCGAGGACCGCAAGGGCCGCTGCCAGGAAGAAATACGCCCTCCGATCGTTCATGCCAACGCTTCCAATATGAGGGAGAGTATGCCGGCGACGAGAGCCGCACCCGGGATGGTGAAGATCCATGCCCACAGCACCCTGCCGGCCACCCGCCACCGCACCGCCGACATGCGACGAGCCGCCCCCACACCGACGATCGCCCCGGTGATGGTGTGCGTCGTCGACACCGGGATGCCCTGTGCCGATGCGAAGAAGAGTGTGGCAGCTGCTGCGCTCTCCGCGGCCACACCGCCCGAGGGCTGCAGCTTGGTGAGTTTGAACCCCATCGTCTTCACGATCCGCCATCCGCCGAAGAGGGTCCCCAGGGCGATCGCGGTGTGTGCGGACAAGACGACCCACAACGGCACTTCGGCATCCGCCGGGAGGTTCTCGACGGCGATGAGGACCGCCAGGATGATCCCCATCGTCTTCTGAGCGTCGTTGCCACCATGTCCCAAGCTGAAAGCTGCCGCTGAAACGAGCTGACCCCGGCGAAAGCCCTTGTTCAGTCTGTCGATGTTCCTATCCCGGTGAAACAACCACTGGATGATCACAGTCAGCGACAGCCCGATAGCGAGCCCGACCAACGGGGAAAGCACGATGAAAGCGCCGATGGTCGCCAGCCCTCCCGAGATGAGGACATCGAAACCACCGCGCACCACTGCAGCACCCGCCATGCCGCCGACGAGGGCGTGCGACGAGCTGGTGGGGAGGCCAAGCCAAAACGTCAACAGATTCCAGGCGATCGCACCAAGGAGGCCGGCGAAGATCACCCCAACGGTGAGGGCGCTCTGGACCACAACGTCCTTGGCGATCGTGTTGGCGACATGAGTGCTGAATATGAGAAAGGCGACGAAGTTGAAGAACGCAGCCCAAATCACCGCATAACGGGGAGAGAGGACCCGGGTCGATACGACCGTGGCAATCGAGTTGGCCGCGTCGTGGAATCCGTTGGTGAAGTCGAAGGCCAGCGCGAACAGGATGACGACGATCGCCCCGATCTCCACGATCGATCGCCCTCAGGCCTGCTTGACGACGATCGTGGTGACGATGTTGGTCATGTCCTCGATTCGATCGAGCACCGCTTCAAGAGACTCGACGATGTCCTTCCAGCGAATGACGTCGACAGCCTCCATCTCCCCGGAGAAGAGTCGAGCAACCGCCCTGCGATAGATGCGATTTCCCTCGCTCTCCAACCCTTCGATCTCGGCGATTATCTGACGGAGACCCCTCATGTCCTCGAAACGGTCGAAGAGCTCGACGATCTTCGAGGCCATCCGCGTCAGCACTTCCACCTGCTCGGGAACCTCGGGGATGAGGTCTGTGATGTTGGTGAGCACGACCATCTCCGACACGTGGTAGATGTCGTCGACGACGTCGTCGATGCCCTGCGCCAGACGTTGGATATCCTCCGGATCGAACGGCGTGACAAACGTCGAGTCGAGCCGGGTGAGGATGCGCGAGGTGTACTCATCGCCCGCCCTTTCAACTTCTTTCACCGCGACATGACGCTCTGCGGCCTGGGACGTATCGGCCAGGACGTCGTTCAGCTTGTCGACGCAAGTGGCGAGGTTTTGAGCTGCCAGGAAGAAGTCGTCGAAGAACTCGCGGCTGGAAGGGACGATCCTGAATTTCATCGGCGACGGGACGGTAGTTAACGGCAAGCCACTACGGCGAAGAGCCTGAGGCCCTCGTGCGACTGCCTGGCGATGCTGTCGAAACGCACCGAGCCCATTCGTCTCTAGGAGGACAGGCCACAAAGGGTGGCCGTGCGAAAGGAGACGCAAATGTCGAAGTTCGTGTTCGTCTATCACGGCGGCAAGGCCCCGGAGTCGGAGGAAGAGGGCGCCGCGGTCATGCAGGCATGGAACGACTGGTTCGACGGTCTTGGCTCGGCCGTCCTCGACGCAGGGCATCCCACGGGTGCATCTGTCACCGTCGCAACCGATGGGTCGACCACTTCAGGTGGTGGCGCCAACCCGGTAACCGGCTACTCGATCGTCAGCGCAGACAGCCTCGAGGAGGCCCTCGTCCTCGCCAAGGGCTCCCCACAGCTGGCGTCGGGAGGGACCATCGAGGTCGCCGAGACTCTCGACATGTGATGGCCGGCTGGTGCGCGGGCCGGGTCAGGCCGTCCTGCGCACCCGCTGAGTCGGGCGCCGTTGATCAGCCGAGTGGGTTGAGAATCGCGATCACAGCGGCGATGGCTGATCCATAACATCGTCGGCATCACGCATGAGCCGATGAGGAGACCATGACCTATCCAGACC
>Ga0299914_10000465_pt1 | contig 24556 bp, 23 predicted proteins | sample RVTome_10_FD_201361 | JGI IMG/M metagenome (GOLD analysis project Ga0299914, IMG submission 201361) | Soil microbial communities from uranium-contaminated site in the Upper Colorado River Basin, Wyoming, United States - RVT153D57 (version 2) ... | reverse complement strand
CTCGAGAAGCCGATCTCCAGGAACATGAACCCGGCCTGCATGAGCAGCACCAGGACACAAGCGACCATGACCCACGTCATGTCGAGCTCGACCTTGACCGCATCCAGGCTTAGGTCTTGCGCCCCCGCTGCCGCCGGCAACGTCAAAAGGGCCCCCAGCGCCACCACGACGCCGAGGCTGAGCCTCTTCTTCATCTAGCGATTCCTCCTTGACGCCGGTGTCCCGGCGATCGCGGTTGATTAGCCGCGTGCCAAGGTAGGCGCGACGCGGTTTACCGTCCTTATCCGCGCGTCGAAAGTTCGGCAGCCGCGTTTGTACCCGCGTTCGGCGAGGCGTCCGATATCGCTTGAGCAAGCGGTTCCGCGCCGACGACCTCCAACTCGTCGCCCTCGTGCGCGAGGGCGATCTCATCGGGCGCGCGGCCCCGCTCGGCCCAGCTTGAGCGGGCGCGCTCGACGAGCGCGTCGAGCATCGCGTCGGTGTGCAGCGGGTCGTGGTGGAAGAGCAGGGTCCTGTGGGCGCCGACGCGATCGGCGAACGTCAGCGTGTCCTCCAGCGCCGAATGGCCCCAGCCGACGTGCGCCGGGTACTCGTCGTCCGTGTACTGGCAGTCGTGGATCAACAGGTCGGCGCCCGAGGCGAGGTCGTATCCCGAGATCCACTCGCGTTCGATCTGACCGAGCGGGGCACCGAGCGCCGGCTCGTGGTCGGGGATGTAGCAGAGCGTGGTGTCCCCGTCGGTGATCCGGTAACCGAGCGTCGGCCCGCGGTGGGTGACGGCCTCGGCCCGGATCAGGACGTCGCCGATCCGCCATTCGGTTGCGGGGGCGTCTCGGAAGGCGACCGAGCAAGGGAGCTCGCGGACCTCGACGGGAGACAGCGGCGCGGAGATGTAGCGGGCGATGCGGTCCTCGAGCGATGCCTCCGGCGACGAGGGGCCCCAGATTGTGATCTCGGCGTCCGAGCGGAAGCAGGGCGGGAAGAACATCAGGCCCTGGATGTGGTCGAGGTGGAGGTGGGTGAGGAGGATGCCGACCCTGGGCGCATCGGCGAGCTCGAGGCCCAGGGCGCGGATGCCCGTCCCGGCGTCGAGGATGAGCTGGCTGCCGTCCCGGAACGTGACCTGCACGCAGGACGTGTTGCCGCCGTAGCGGTTCATCTCCGGCCCCGGTGACGGAACCGACCCGCGAGCGCCCCAGACCTTGAGTTTCATCCCGGCACCTCCTCCGCTTCGCGTCCGGGGGTGCCGGGGTCCGCGGTCCCCTCCGCTTCGCGTCCGGGGGTGCCGGGGTCCCCGGCCTTCTCCGCCTCGCGTCCGGGGTTACCGGAGTCGCCGGCCTCGTGCGGCCAGAACATGATCATCGCCCCGGAGCTGCCCTCGGGCGAGGCGACGATCGGGAACGCCGCCGCTTCGATCGCCTGCTCGGGGTCGTGGGCCGTGCGGATGCGGAAGCTGCCGTGGGCGGGGCGGCCGGCACGGATCGCCTTGGTCAGGCTCAGCTCGTCGAACTCGAGCGCGTCGCCGTCGCCCGAGAGCGGCCCGAACGTCTCGGTCCACTGATCGACCGACATCTGCCCGGCCTCCTCGAACGAGCGGCCGAGCACCGCCGCCGCCGCCTCGTTGTAGAAGACCATCGTGCCCTCGCCGTCCACGAGGAAGGAGGGCGTGGAGATGCTGGTCAAGAGGTTGCGGGCGAGGATCAGCTCGAGCGGCTTCTGAGGGCTTTCCATGGTGTTGGAGGGCGACTACCCCTCGGCGGGGCATTCTTTCACTGTCTGCGGCAATTGGCGCGGGTTCGGTCGCTGACCCGTAGCCTGCTGCACGATGTTCTTCGCGGCTGTGGTTCTGGTCACACAGCTCGGCCTCGCCCGGCCGCGGACTCGCCCTGAGCCGAACGACCCTCAAGGCGCCGCTCGCGCCTGCCGAAGGTAAAGAGAGGTGCTGTTGCGCCGCTTTGACAAGAATTCGGACCTGGCCGACGCCCGGGCACGGATCGCGGAGCTGGAGACCGAGATCGCGCGCCTTTCCGCGCGCGACCCGCTGATCTCCAGCGTGCTCACGCTTGCCGCGTTTCGGGCCCAGCTCGAGCTCGACGTCCAGCGCGCGCACCGTTATACGCGGCAGCTTGCGCTGGCGATCCTCGACCTCGATCATTTCCGCCGCCTGAACATCTCCCGCGGCTACGGCGTCGGCGACCTGGTCCTGGCCGAGGTCGGCAAGGCGATCGCGGACACCACGCGGGCCCACGACCTGGCGTGCCGCGCCGGAGGCGACGAGTTCATCCTGCTGCTCCCCGAGACCGGGGTCGAGGAGGCTCGCAGCGTCCTCGAGCGGGTCCTCGCTGCCCTCGACGGCCTCGAGGTCTCGGACCTGCGCGGCATCTCGGCTTCGGCCGGGCTTGCCGCGCTGCGCCCGAACGAGACGGCGGACGACCTCATGGCCCGTGCGCAGTACGCCCTGGCGGAGGCGCGCGAGGAGGGAGGCGGCTGGGTCAAGATGAGCGAGGCCTCCTGGGGCGAGCTGCCCGGCAGGGACGTGGGGATCGGCGTCGGCGTCGTGTCCGAGGTCGTCGGCGCCCTGGCGCAGGCCCTGGAGGAGCGCGACAGCTACGCGGGCGGGCACTCGGAGTCGGTCGTCGATCTGACCGCCCACGTCGCCGCGGCGCTCGGGCTCGACGCGACCGAGATCCGCTATATCCGCAGCGCCGCGCTGCTACACGACATCGGCAAGGTCGGCATCCCCGACGAGATCCTTCACAAGTCGGGCCCGCTCGACGAGGAGGAGCTGAAGATCATGCGGCAGCATCCCGCGATCGGCGAGCGCATCCTGCGGGCGATTCCCGGGATGGGGGCGGTCGCACGGATCGTTCGCCACGAGCACGAGCGCTGGGACGGCACCGGGTATCCCGACCGGCTCTCAGGCGAGGCCATCCCGATCGGCGCTCGCATCATCTTGGTCTGCGATGCCTATCACGCGATGACCTCGGACCGCCCGTACCGGGCGGCGCTGTCGCACCCGATGGCGATGTCGGAGCTGACGACCAACGCCGGATCGCAGTTCGACCCCAAGGTCGTCGACGCCCTGGTAGACCACCTCCACGAAAGGCGTCTGACGGAACCGGCGGCCGTTCGAGCCACCTGAGCGGAGAGGCCGCCGCGAGGGCGGCCGGCCGCTACATCTTGCCGATCTTGAAGATCTTGGTGCCGCAATCGGGGCACGTGCCCTGGATCGCCGGCCGCCCGTTCTTCATCGTGATCTGCTGCGGGTCCTTGATCTCGACCTTCTTGCGTTCCTTGACGCAGTAGCCCTCAGGCATCAGGTCTCTCCTTTCGGGAGATGTCGATGGCCGCGAGGCGCCCAGAGCGCGACTATCCGCGATTCGTTGCCCCTCACGCTGGGGCGAACGTAGAACCCCCGTCGGACGCGTTTCGTGCGTAAATGTGCTAATCGGCACTAAGACCCTTCAGACGAAGGCGTGGCATATTCCCGCCCTCGATGGCCGACCGGTGCCGGAGAGTCGCCGATTCGGGGGTGTTCCAGGGGTTCATCCTGGTCGTGATCGTGCTCAACGCGATCACCCTCGGGATCCAGACGTACGACATCTCGTCGGGCCTCGAGTCCGCGCTCACCACTCTCGACGAGGTGTTCCTCGGGATCTTCGTCGTCGAGATGACGATCCGCGTGGCCGCCTACGGCAAGCGCCCGCAGGACTTCTTCCGGGACGGCTGGAACGTCTTCGACTTCACCGTCGTGGGCGCCGCCCTGCTGCCCGGCCTGCGCGGGGACGCGACCCTGCTTCGCATCGTCCGCCTGTTGCGCGTCGTGCGGGTGGTCACGGTCCTTCCGGATCTCCGGATCCTGGTCCGGGCCCTGGCGCGGTCGATCCCGCCGATTCTCAGTCTCGTGGTCCTGACGGTGATGCTGATGTACGTCTACGGGATGGTCGGCTGGATCCTGTTCGGAGACCAGGACCCCGAGAACTGGGGCAACCTCGGCGAGGCGCTGCTCTCGACGTTCACGATGCTGACGCTCGAGAACTGGCCGACGCTGCTCGACGCCGGGATGGCAATCCATCCCTGGTCGTGGGTGTTCTTCGTCTCCTATGTGCTGCTCGCTTCGTTCCTCGTGATCAACATCCTGATCGCGATCATCATCAACTCGATGGAGGAGGTCCACGAGGCCGAGCGCGAGGAGAACCGCGCGGAGCGCCTCGAGCACCTCGAGCACCTGCGCGAGGGAGACGACACGGTCACCGTGGCCGACCGGCTCGCCGGCCTGCGTGAGGCGATCGACGAGCTCGAGCTCGACCTCGAGCGCGGCGGGGTGCCGCCGGCGAAGACCAGGGTGAAGCGCCCGACCAAGGGCGGGCGGATGCGCGCCTAGAGCGCCTAGCGCTCGTTGTTGTTGCTGCCGCCCGAGTCGGCGGGCGCGGACTCGAGCGCCGAGACGTCGTCGCGCAGGTCGGCGATGTCGTCCTGAAGGACCGAGATCTCCTGGTCGGTCGAGGTCTGGTCGGAGCGCAGCGACTGGAGCTGCGATTCGAGCTGGCTGACTCGGTCCCCGAGCGCCGCGACCTCCTCCTCGGCCGCCCGGGATGCCGACCGCTCGACTCCGGAGACCTCCTCACGGAGCTCGTCGAGGTCCGAACTGGTCGCGCTGTCCTCCTTGACGCCGAGGACGAGCACGATCGCGACGATGCCGGCGGCCAGGGCCAGCACCGTGCCGGCGCCGAGGGCGTAGAAGCGTGTGCCGAGCTTGCGATCGAGCTGCGCCACCCACGCGCGGAGACCATCGAGCGTGGTCGCCTCGGCCGGCATCTCACCGCTGGGAGGCTCAGCCGGCGCCGCGGGCGTGGGCTTGTCGCCGCCGGCCTCCATCAGAGGGGCCTGGGCTCGGCCACGACTCCGTTCGCGGGCTCGAGCGGGTTCTCGAGGTCGACCCAGGCGACGACCCCGCCCGCCAGGTTGTGGGCGTCGTATCCGGCCCGCTCGAAGGCCTCGGCCGGCATCCCGGCGCGGTTGCCGCTGCGGCAGTAGAAGACCACGGGCCGGTCTTTCGGGATCGACGCCGCGCTGGCGGTCAGCTCGTTGATCTCGATGTGCCGGGAGCCCGGGATGTGGCCGGCCTCGTACTCGTGATCGCGGCGCACGTCGATCACCTCGACCTCGTCCGCCGAGATCATCTCCGCGAGGCGCGAGGGGTCGACCTCGAGGCCCGTCACCGGGACCGTGCTCTCGGCCTCATCCGCCATCAACGCGAGCTTATCTCTGTAACGTCCCGTGCCGCTCTTCCCGCGCGCCTCCGGGCGCGCCCTCACCGAAGGAGATCCTCGCATGCCCGAAGCCGTGATCGTCGACGCCGTACGCTCGCCAATCGGGCGCGCCTTCAAGGGCTCGCTGGCGCAGCTGCGCCCGGAGGAGACCGCCGCGTTCGTGGTCGACCGGCTGCTCGAGCGCAACCCGGATGTCGATCCCAAGCTGGTCGAGGACGTCTACTGCGGCTGCGGCATGCCGCAGGGGCTCCAGGCCTTCAACGTCGCCCGGATCATCGTCCTGCTTTCCGAGCGGCTCTCGCAGGAGACCACGGGCACGACGATCTCGCGCTACTGCGCCTCCTCGCTGGACGCGATCCGCCATGCCTCGAACGCGATCAAGAATGGCGAGGGCGATGCCTACGTCGCCGCAGGGGTTGAGTGGGTGAGCCGCTTCAACGAGCGCACCGAGCCGGCCGGCGCCGACGACCGCAACCCGAAGCTGGCCGGCGAGAACGGCCAGCCCAACGCCTACATCGACATGGGGCTGACCGCTGTCAACGTCGCGAAGCGCTACGAGGTGAGCCGGGCGGACATGGACAAGTACGCCCAGCGCTCCCAGGAGCTCGCAGTGGCCTCGCAGGAGGACGGGTTCTTCGCTCGCGAGATCGTCCCGGTGACCGACCACGACGGCAACGAGGTCGCCAGGGACGACGGCCCGCGCGCATCCTCGACGCTGGAGAAGCTCGCCGAGCTGCCCGAGGCGTTCGAGGGCGGCGGCGGGGTCACCGCCGGCAACTCGTGCCCGCTGAACGACGGCGCCGCGGCGGTCCTGATCATGTCCGACGCCAAGGCGAAGGAGCTCGGGGTCACGCCCCGAGCGCGGATCCTCTCGGCGGCGACCTGGGGCAACGAGCCCGAGTACATGGGCGTGGCTCCGATCGGCGCGATCAAGAAGGTGCTCGACCGGACCGGGATGAGGATCGACGACGTCGGCGCGGTCGAGCTGAACGAGGCCTTTGCCGCCCAGGTGATCCCGATCATGGACGAGTGCGGGATCCCGCTCGAGAAGCTCAACAGGCACGGCGGCGCGATCGCCCTCGGCCACCCCTTCGGCATGACCGGCGCCCGGATCATGACCACGCTGCTCAACGTCATCGAGACCGACGACCACGAGGTCGGCCTCGAGACGATGTGCGTCGCCGGCGGTCAGGGCGAGGCGATGATCGTCGAGCGGCTTTCCTGAGCTGAGCCGATCGCGGTGCGAGCGCCGCGCGGGCAGCGGCGCTGGCGGAGTCCGCGACGACCGGTTAGATTCCGGGCGTGATCGAATCCGGGGGCTCCGCGATCGAGCGTCGCGATGTGCGCGTACGCGCCGTGCCTCCGTCGCGCGCGGTCCTGGGCATCGCCTCCCTCGGGTTCTTCCTCGCGTTCCTCGACGCGACGATCGTCAACATCGCGTTCCCGGACATCGCCCTCTCGTTCCCGGAGACGAGCCTCGGGGGCCTCTCCTGGATCCTCAACGGCTACAACGTCATCTTCGCCGCCTTCCTGCTCCCGTTCGGGCGCCTGGCCGACGTCTTCGGTCGCAGGCGGATCTTCCTCGCCGGGCTCGCCGTGTTCACGGCCGGCTCGTTGCTGTGCGCGATCACGTGGTCGGTTGAGTTCCTGGTCGCGTTTCGCGTGGTCCAGGCCATGGGAGCCGCCGCAATGGTCCCGGCCGGACTGGCTCTGGTGCTGCACGGGTACGAGATCGGGCAGCGCTCGCACGCGGTCGCGCTGATCTCCGCGATCGGCGCCCTCGCCGCGGGCCTCGGCCCGGCCATCGGGGGCTTCCTGATCGCCCTGGCCGACTGGCGCCTGGTGTTCCTGGTCAACCTGCCGGTGGGCGTCGCGGCGTACTTGCTCGCCTCGCGGCGACTGGTGGAGAGCCGCGAGGCGGGCCGTCGGCGGCTGCCCGACATGCCCGGCGCGGCGATCTTCGCCCTCGCCGTCGCGGCCCTGGTGATCGGCATCGTCAACGGGGCGGACTGGGGCTGGACGTCACCCGCCGTGATCGTGGCGTTCGCGGCCTCGTGCCTGGGGCTCGTCGTGTTCGTCCGCCGGTCCCGGCGCCATCGCGCGCCCGTGCTGGAGTCCCGGCTGTTCGCCAACCGGACGTTCTCCGTGGCGAACGCCCTCAGCGTGATCGGCGCCGCGGGGTTCTTCGGGTACACCCTGCTCAACGTCCTCTTCCTGACCGGCGTCTGGGATTACTCGGTCCTGCAGGCGGGCCTTGCGATCACGCCTGGACCGTTCGTCGCCGCCGCGATCGCGGGACCCACGAGTCGGCTCGCCCTGCGGATCGGCTACCGGCCGGTGGTGACGATCGGCGGGCTGATCTGGGGCGCCGGCGTGCTCTGGCTCGTGGCTCGCGTCGGTCCCGAGCCCGCGTACGTCTCCGAATGGCTGCCGGGGCTGGTGCTGCTCGGTCTCGGCGCCGGGATCACGTTCCCGAACGTCAGCGCGGCGGCGGTCGCCTCGGCGCCCGGTGAGAGCTTCGCCACGGCAACCGGCGTCTCCTCGGTCGTGCGGCAGGTGGGAGCCGCGATCGGGGTCGCGCTCGCCGTCGCGATCCTCGGCACGCCCGCGACCCTGGAGGAGGCCACGACGGCGTTCGACAACGCCTGGCTGTTCGCCGCCGGCTGCCTGATCACCGCGGGCATCGGCGGGCTCGCGATCGGCACGGTCGCCCCGGGGCAGGCGGGGGCGCGTGTCCCGGCGCTGGCGGACGCGATGCGGGTGGCGCTTGCCCCGCCCCACGTGCGGAGCTTCGAGCCGAAGCCCGCCCGCGCAGCCCAGGGTCCGCTGCCGGTCCCGCCGCCGCAGTCCGGGTCGTCGCGCGAGTCGCTTGCCGACTTCCTCGCGCGGGTGCCGCTGTTCGCCGCTCTCGACGCGGAGCTCCTCGCAGAGGTTGCCGACACGGCAACCGAACTGCGCGTGAGCGCGGGGGAGTGGGTCTTCCGTGAGGGTGATGCGGGCGACGCCATGTACGTTGTTCGCGCCGGCCGGATCGAGGTCGTGGACGGAGAGGGCAGGGTGATTCGCGAGCTCGGCAAGGGGGCGGCCGTCGGCGAGTTGGCGCTGATCACCGGCGAGACCCGCGCGGCTTCGATCAGGGCGGCCCGCGACTGCGAGCTCGTGCAGATCGGGCAGGCGAGCTTCCAGCGGCTGCTGGACTCCTCACTCGAGCTCTCGCGCGCGCTCAACCTCCAGCTTGCCCGGCAGCTGGCGGAGTCGGAGGGGGTGAAGTTCGCCGCGCGTCCCCTCGCCTCGACGATCACGCTGCTCGCGATCGGCGATTCCGACCTGGCCGGCGATCTCGCCGCCGAGCTGACCGACGAGCTGCGCCGCTTCACTCCCGCCGAGCGCCTGCCCGAGGTGGACGCCGGGGGCAACGGCGACGCGGCGGTGTTCGGACCGCTCCTGGACCGAGCCGAGGCCGAGGCGGGCCTCGTCGTCCTGGCCGCGGGGCCGCGGTCAACCGCGGGGTGGCGGCGATTCTGCATCCAACAGGCGGATCGCATCCTGGCGGTGGCGGCGCCGGGCGATGAGATCGACGGCGAGCTCGATCCCGCCCTGCACGAGGCGGACCTGGTCGCTTGCGACGTGCAACCGGGGTCCGGCGCACTGGCCGGATTGAGCGATGCGATCGAGCCGATCGAGCATCACCTGATTCGCGACGGCGAGCGTGCCGCCGACGTCGCCAGGCTGGCGCGACGGCTCACCGGCCGCTCGGTCGGGCTGGTGCTGTCGGGCGGAGGCGCGAGGGCGTTCGCTCACATCGGCGTGATCGAACAGCTCGAGGCGGCGGGCATCGTCGTGGACCGCGTCGCCGGGGTCAGCATGGGGGCGTTCATCGGCGGCATGTACGCCGCCGGCCTCGATGCCGAGGAGATCGACGCGATCTCGTACGAGAACTGGGTCCTCAACTACCCGCTCAACGACTGGCGGCTTCCGCGGCACGCCATGATCCTGGGACAGCGCTTCGCAGAAATGCTCCAGGGGGTCTTCGGGGAGGTGCGGTTCGAGGAGCTCGAGCGCTCGTTCTTCTGTGCGAGCGCGGACCTGCGTCGCTCCGAGCTGGTCGTCCATCGGCACGGGAAGCTGTGGGAGCACATCGGCACCAGCATGTGCCTGCCGGTGCTGGCGCCTCCGCAGGTCCGAGGCGAGCGGCTGCTGATCGACGGCGGGCTGATCGACAACCTGCCGGTCGCCGCGATGGCGGAGCTCGGCGAGGGGCCCGTGATCGCGGTCGACATCCGCGCCGGCGACGGCTCGTCGTCTCGGAAGTCCCGCGGCAACGGGATCGGCCCGGCCGACGCCGCCGAACCCGGGCTCCCGGATCGCCCCCCGCCCGGGCTGGGGGAAACGCTCGGTCGGCTCTTCCTGCTGGCGAGCAGCAACACGGCCCAGGCCTCTCGCAAGCACGCGAACCTGGTCATCGAGCCGCGCAGCCCGGGGGTCGGGCTGCTGGAGTTCCATCAGATCGACGCCGCGGTCGAGGCGGGCCGGCAGGCGACTTCCGCGGCGCTGGAGGCGGCGCCGGCCGAGCTCTTCAGCGGAGCGAGTCCGCCGTGATCCGCGCCGCTCCGAGCGCCGTCGCTGCCGGAGCGTGCCCGCCTTTCCCTCGCTGAGTCGCGTTGAGGCCGGCTCCGATCACGGGGTTCGCGACCGGGCCTCGGCCGCCGCCGGCTCGCGGACGAAGCCGGCGACGAGCTCGGCGACGCGCTCGGGCTGGTCCTCCATCGAGAAGGTGCGGGCCCCGTCGACCCATTCCAGGCGCGCGCCGGGGATGTCCGCAGCGAGCCGCTCGCCGTCGTGGAAGAACTTGTCGTCCCGCGACCACGCGATCAGGACCGGCCGGTCGAACGACCGGAGCTTCTCGATCGCCGCCATCGTGTAGCTCCCGTCCACCGTGCGGACGAAGCGGGCGAAGTCGGCGCCCGCAGCCGGGCTGGTAAGGGGCGGAAGCACATAGCTGTCGCCGGCGCGCTCGTCGAGCTTCGAATGCATCAGCCAGCCGAACGCGAGCGGCGTTTCGCGCAGCGCCCGGATGCGAAGCGGCGCGAACAGGGCTCGTGAGAGGGCGGGATAGCGCGTGGGCCAGAGCAGGACGTCGAAGAAGCGCGGCGGGAAGCGGTCGTAGGCATCGCAGGACGTCAGCACGAGCTTCCCGACCAGGTCGGGGTGCCGCGCGACCGCGATCTGGGAGAGGGCGCCGCCGGAGTCGTTGCCGACGAGCGTCGGACGCTCGAGGCCCAGCACGCCGATCGCGTCCGCGATCAGGTCGGCGAGCCCGTTCGGCGTGAGGTCGGCGTCGGGCATCGGCAGCTCGTGCGAGCCGAGCGGCAGGTCGAGTGTCACGCAGCGGAAGTCCGGAGCAAGCAGTGGCACGACCTTGCGCCAGAGGTTCGCGTTCACAAGCGCGCCGTGCGCGAACACGATCGGCTCCCCGTTGCCCGCGACGAACGTCCGCATCGCACCCCCGCCGGTTTCGATCTCGGTCGGCTCGCCCAGAGCGGGGTCGCGCCAATAGCGGTTCTCGTTGCTCATCGGTCCAGCCTCCTGGTTCGTGTTGACGTCCGCCGCAGACGATAACATACACACAGTATGTATGTATGGAGAGAGGCGTGAGCCGTCAGGCGGCGCGCTCCGAGGCCACGCGCGCGAAGCTGATCGCCGCGGGCCGCGAGCTTTTCGCCAAGCACGGCTACGCGGGGGTCGGGACCGAGGAGATAGTGAAGCGCGCGAGGGTCACCCGGGGCGCGCTCTACCACCACTTCGCCGACAAGCGGGATCTGTTCCGGGCCGTCCACGAGTCGCTGGAGGTGGAGGGCGTCGAGGGGATCGCCGCGGCGCTCGCCGCGGCGCCATCCGACGATCCGATCGAGGCGATGAAGGTGGCGGTGCGCGCGTTCCTCGACGGCGCCCTCGATCCCGGCCGCTCGAGGATCACCCTGATCGACGCTCCGTCGGTGCTCGGCTGGGCCGAGTGGCGGGAGATCGACGCTCGCTACGGGCTCGGCCTCGCCTCGGCGGCGCTCGAGGCGGCGATGGCCGCGGGTCGGATCCCCCGCCGACCCGTCGAGCGGCTCGCCGGCATCTTCGTCGCCGCGCTCGGCGAGGCCGGCATCATGGTCGCGACCGCGGCCGACCGTGACGCCGTCCGGGCCGACGTCGAGGACGCGATCGTGGCCATGATCGACGGCCTCGCGAGCCGTGAATCCGGCTGAAACCAAGGCCGCGGGGCGCTAGTCTCGGGGGCATGACGAGCGCCGACGCGCGCCGGGCGACGATCGCCAAGATCCGCGCGCATTACTCGAAGCTGGGGATCCCGCTCGACGAGCTCTCCGACCGTCAGATCGAGCTCGGCGTCCGCCAGCTCGCCGCCGCCGCCCGCGAGTCCGGGATGTCCAAGGAAGAGGCGACCGAGGCGATGCGCAAGGCGGTCGAGTCGGCCAAGCGAAATGAGGAGGCGCCGAAAAGCGAGGCCGGCTAGGACGCAGAACGATCGTCGAAGCGAGCTTGGCTTGATCCCAAGTGAGCGAGGCGATCGTCCGAGGACACCGCCAGGCGACGCTTTGCGGGCGCCTCAGTCGAACAGGTCGTAGCCGTACTCGCCTCGCTTGTAGGCGAGCTTCGCGATCGCGATCATGCGGTCGTCGTCGTTCGACTCGATCTGCCCGAAGTTCGAACGGACCCGGTCGGCGGCGCGCTCGCAGAAGGTCTCGGCGATGTAGCGCTCCTGCCCCGACGGCTCCAGGCCCTGGTCCTCGAAGATCGCGGTCGCGCGCGACAGCACGGCGACCTGGGCATAGATGTCGGCGATCGCGTCGGCGAGCCGCTTCTGGTGGAACTGCCGGTACTGGATCCCCTTGCGGTGCTCGCGCAGCAGGCCCTCGGTCAGCGAGCGCAGCTCCTTCACCTGTTCGGAGACCTCATCCGCGTGTTTCGCGAGCCCGGGATGGGCCTTGGTGATCCGGTCGGGACGGACCTCGCTCTTGATCCGGCCCGCGACGTAGTCGGCGAGCACTCCGATCGACCGGATCGGGTCGGACAGCCCGATGTCGCCGAGGCCCGACAGCTTCTCGCCGACGGGCTTGACCCCGGTCAGGGCGATGAACGCCCGCATCACGTCGTTGGCCCCCTCGAAGATCGGGAAGATCCGGATGTCGCGCAGGACCTTCTCGAGCGGGTTGTCCTTCATGTAGGCGGACCCGCCGTGGAGCTGGAACGCGCGGTTCGCCGCGTACCAGAGGAACTCGGTCCCCGACACCTTGCAGATCGCCGACTCGAGCGAGTAGTCCTCGACGCCCGCGTCGACCAGGCCGCACGTCAGGTACGCCATCGACTCGAGCCCGAACAGGTACGAGACCATCCAGCCGATCTTGTCCTGGACCAGCTCGAAGTCGGCCAGCGGCTGGTCGAACTGGCGGCGCTCGACGACGTGGTCGATCGCCGCGTCGAGGATCCGCTTGGCGCCCCCGACCGAGCCGGTGCCGAGTCCGATGCGCCCGTTGTTCAGCACGGACATCGCGATCTTGAACCCCTCGCCCGGCTCGCCCAGGACGTTCTCGGGCGGCACTCTCACGTCCTTGAAGTGGAGGCGGCGAAGGTCGTTGGCGCGCAGTCCCATCGTGTCGAACCGCTCGCCGACCTCGAAGCCCTTCATGCCCTTCTCGAGGATCAGCGCGATGTGGCGGTCCTTGCCGTCGACCTCGCAGCGGGCGAACGCGGTGAACACCGAGCCCTTCGAGCCGTTGCCGATGTAGCGCTTCTCGCCGTTCAGCACCCAGGAGCCGTCGGGTTGCTGCACGGCTCGCGACTCGATGTTCCAGGCGTCCGAACCCGCGTTCGGCTCGGTCAGCGCGTAGCCGGCGAGCTTGCGGCCGCTCGCCAGGTCCGGCAGGAAGCGCTCCTTCTGCTCGTCCGAGCCGAACATCGCGATGCCCTTGAAGCCGATCGACTGGTGGACGCCGAGGATGATCGCGAGCGTCGCGTCGATCTCGGCGAAGGTCTCGAACACGCGGGCGTATCCGGTCTGCGTGAGCCCCTGCCCGCCGTAGCGCTCCGGAACGTAGAGCCCGCAGAGGCCGGCCTCGCCGAGCGCCCTGATCGTCTTGTCGCCGATCCAGCGATCCTCCTCGGCCTTGCGGTGGTCGACCGCGCCGGCGATCTCATGGGCGGCGGCGATCAGCTCGCGCACCCTCGCCTGCTCCTCGGCCTTCGGCCGCGGATAGGGAAAGACCATCTCCTCGTGGATCTCGCCCATGAAGAGGGACCTCGCGAACGAGGAGACCGCGCGCTCGGGCTTGCCCTCGATCTCCGCCTGGGATGCGGCCTGGGCCTGGGGCTCGGCGCCGGCTTCCACCAGCCGCAGCCTACAGCTCGACTTCGTCCGCGATCAGGCGCGCGATCGCAAGCGCCGCGGTGGCCGCCGGCGAGGGCGCGTTGCGGACATGGACGCAGCGGGCCGTGCGCGAGACGACGAAGTCGTCGACGAGGTTCCCGCTCCGGTCGAGGGCCTGCGCGCGGATCCCGACCGGGCCCGCGCTGAAGTCGGCGGCGCGCAGCTCCGGCACCAGGCGCCGCGCCTGGGCGACCAGCGACCGCGGCCGGATCGCGTGGCCCAGCTCGGCCGCGCCCGCCCGCCAGTGCCGGCGCGCGAGCCGCCACGTGCCCGGCCAAGCCAGCGTCTGGCGCAAATCGCCCCAGCTCACACGGCGCTGCGGCGAGCGGGCCCCGGCGATCAGCGCGGTCGGTCCCAGCAGCACCGAGCCGTCGTGTCCCCGCGTCAGGTGGGCTCCCAGGAACGGCAACTCCGGATCGGGGACCGGGAAGACGTTGGCGCGAACGAGGGTCGCGCGCTCGGGCCGCAGTCGCAGGAACGAGCCGCGGAACGGAATGATCCGCGGCTCGGGCGCCGCGCCGGCGGCGACCGCCAGCCGGTCCGACCAGGCCCCGGCGCAGCTGACCGCGGCGCGCGCCTGGGTGGTCCCGCGCTCGTGGGTCACCCGGGTGCGCTGGCCGTCGAGCGCGAGGGCCAGCGCCCCGCAGGAGAGCGCGACCGTCCCGCCGCCCGCCTCCACGTCCGCCGCCAGCGCGTCCGCCACGGCGCGGAAGTCGACGACCCCCGTTCGCGGGGAGTGAAGCGCCGCGACCCCGGCGGCATGCGGTTCGATCTCCGCGATCTGGTGCGCGGCGAGCCGGCGCAGGCCGGGAACGCCGTTCGCCCGGGCCCGTCGTTCGAGCTCGTCGAGACGCGGCAGCTCGCTCTCGTCGGCGGCGACGATCAGCTTCCCGGCGGCGTTCGCCGGGATCCCGCGAGCGTCGCAGTACGCGTAGAGGTCGCGGGCGCCCTCCACGCAGAGCCGGGCCTTCAGCGAGCCCGGCCGGTAGTAGACGCCCGCGTGGATCACGCCGCTCGAGCTCCCGGTCTGGTGGGCCGCGATCTCGGCCTCGCGCTCGAGTACGGTGACCCGCAGCCCGTCGTGCCGCTCCGCAAGCTCGCGGGCGACGGCCAGGCCGATGATGCCGGCGCCGACGACCACGACGTCGCACTCCCGCGGCGGATCCGCGTCCTTGCGCTGCATCCTCGGAGTTTCGCGGTTCCGCCGCGGGGCGAAAGCGCCGTGCGCATGTTTCGACAACGGGACATGGCCGGCGCCGGCCGCGGGGACGACACTGGTGGCATGGAAGTGCGGCGCCAGATCGTCGCCTTTGGCGGAGGAGGCTTCTCGATGGAGTCCGGGAATCCCCTGCTGGACGACTACGTGCTGTCGCTGACGGGGGTGAGGCGTCCGCGCGTCTGCTTCCTGGGAACTGCAAGCGGCGACGCGGACGACTACGTCGTACGCTTCTATCGCGAGTTCGCAGGGGCCCGGGCGGAGGCCTCGCACCTGAGCCTGTTCAAGCGGCGCCGCGGGGTAACCGACGTCCGCCGCCACCTGTTGGAGCAGGACCTGATCTACGTCGGCGGCGGGAGCCTGGTCAGCCTGCTCGGCGTCTGGCGTGGCCACGGCATCGACTCGATCCTCCGCGACGCCTGGGAGGCCGGGATCGTGCTCTGCGGCCTCAGCGCCGGGGCGCTCTGCTGGTTCTCTCACGCGCTGACCGCCTACTACGCCGCTCCGGACGTGGTCGGCGCCCTTGCGTTCCTGCCCTGGAGCTTCACCGCGCACTACAACTCCGAGCCGGCGCGCCGCGAGGAGTATCACCGGCTGCTCGACCGCGGCCTGCCCTCGGGCTACGCCGCCGACGACGGCGCCGCACTCCACTTCGTCGGCCGCGGCCTGCACCGGGTCGTGTCGTCGCGGCCGGACGTCGCGGGGTACGCGCTGCGCCGCGGCCCGCACGGGGTGATCGAGGATCGCCTCGAGGCGCAGTACCTGGGGGACGCCGCGTCGCCGGCGCTGGTTGCGGCGTAGCCCGATGCCGACGCCTCGAATCGTCGCCCTGGGCGGCCACGAGTTCCGGTCGCGACCGTCCGAGCTCGCGGTCGTCCGGCACCTGCTCGAGCTCAGCGGGGCGGAGCGTCCTCGGGTCTGCCTGCTGCCCACCGCAAGTGGGGATCCGCAGGAGGGGATCACCAGCTTCCACGCCGTGCTCGAGGGCTTCGGCTGCGAGGCGTCGCACATCTCGCTGTTCCGGCTCGAGCGCGAGTGGGTCGACCTGCGCGAGCACCTGCTCGCCCAGGACCTGATCTACGTCGCCGGCGGCTCGATGCTGAACCTGATTGCGATCTGGCGCGCGCACGGGCTCGATCGGGTCCTTTCCGAGGCGTGGCGGAGCGGCGTGCTCCTCGCCGGTCAGAGCGCGGGCGCCATGTGCTGGTTCGAGCTCGGGATCACGGCGTCCGCCGGGAGACCCCGCGTCGCGGCCGGGCTCGGGCTCCTGCCGGGCAGCCTCTCGGTTCATTACGGGCGCGACCCGCAGCGCCGGGCCGCGCTGCTCGAGGAGGTAGCCGGCGGCCTCCCCGGCGGCTACGCGCTCGACGACGGGGCCGGCCTGCTGTTCGAGGGACCGCGGCCGGTCGAGGCCTTCTCGGGGACGCGCGGGGCGCGGGTGGTACGGATCGAGCACGATGGAGGGCGAGCGGTCGAATGCGAGCTGCATCCGGTTCCGCTGCGCCAGGAGATCCAGGCCGTGGACCCCGCGATCGCCGAGCGTCGCGCCCTGCGGCGGATGCACGCGGGCGCCCGCTGACGCGATTTCCGCGGGCCTCTAGGATCGCGGGGAGTGTCGCTCCCGCTGAAGCCGCCGATCCAGCCGCAGCTCGCGCTGTCCCGCAAGGCCCTGCCCGAAGGCGAAGGCTGGGCATACGAGCCGAAGTGGGACGGGTTTCGCGCGCTGGCGTTCGTCGACGGCGACGACGTGTACCTGCAGAGCCGCGGTGCGAAGCCGCTGCGCCGCTACTTCCCGGAGCTCGTCTTCGCTCCCGGCGAGTACGTGCTCGACGGCGAGCTCGTGATCCTCGGCTCCGACGGGCACGAGGAGTTCGACGCGCTCCAGAACCGCCTGCATCCGGCGGAGTCGCGGGTGGCGATGCTCGCGGAGCAGACGCCGGCCGTGTTCCGCTCTTTCGATGTCCTGGCGCTCGCCGGGAGGTCGGCGATGGAGACTCCGCTGCGCGAGCGCCGGGCGGCGCTCGAACGGCTGATCGAGTCCTGGAAGGACCCGGGGAGCGTTGAGCTGACGCCGTTCACCGAGGATCCGGCGGAGGCGCAGCCATGGCTGCGGGGAGGGGAAGGCGTCATTGCCAAGGAGCTCGACGCGCAGTACCGGCCGGGCGAGCGCAAGGGCATGGTCAAGATCAAGCGGGTACGGACCGCCGACTGCGTCGTCGTCGGCTGGCGCCCGGGTAAGGAGGAGGGCACGGTCGGCTCGCTGATCCTCGGCATGTACGACGGCGACGAGCTCCGGGTGATCGGCCACACCTCCGGCCTGCGCGCGAAGCAGAAGCGCGAGCTCGTCGGGACCCTCGCCCCGTATGCGACCGGAGAGAAGGGCTCCGCCGACCCCTCGCGCTGGGCCGCCGACCGCGACCTCGAGTGGGTCGGCCTGCGCCCGGAGCTCGTCATCGAGGTCACGTTCGACCACGTCTCCGACGGACGCATCCGCCACGGCGCGAAGATCGTCCGCTGGCGCGAGGACAAGGGCCCGAAGGCATGCACCTTCGACCAGCTCGAGCAGTAGGCGCCCGCGCCGGCTCATCCGGGAGGCGGCCGGGCGATGACTTCACGCCGCCCAACCGCGAAACCCGAGAAACGGCCCACTGTGTCCCGTTATTCGGGTTTCGGCGTGGGTGGCTGGTCGGGCTGGCTTTCGCGGCCGCTCTGGTCGCCGTCTCGGCATTCCCCGGCACCACGCCTGTGAGCGCCGCTGGGACCGGCTGCTCGGCTCCCGTCGGGTACCCGGGCGACTCCGCGGAGACCGTGGCAATCTCTCGGTGGATGGCGCACGGCGCGAGGGCGCGCGCGGTTCCGGGCGAGCTTCCGGTGATGGCCGCCCTGGTCGAGTCCGGGCTCCGCAATCTGCAGCACGGCGATACCGACACCGTGGGCTACTTTCAAATGCGGGTCTCGATCTGGAACGCCGGTGAGTACGCCGGGTTCCCCGACAACCCCCAGCTGCAGCTCGAGTGGTTTCTGGACCAAGCGACGATGGTCCGCAACGCCGCCTTGACGGAGGGCGACGGCGAGTTCGGACGCGATCCGGGCGCCTGGGGCGAGTGGGCGGCTGACGTGATCCGGCCGGCGGAGCAGTACCGCCACCTCTACCAGCTCGAGCTGCAGGAAGCGCGCGAGCTCGTTGGTCCGGCCTGCGCCGGTCCGCCGGATGTGCCGCGAAGGCTGACGATCGGCCACGCCGGAAGGCGATTCGAGGGCCGGCTTCGGCCCGCCGGAGCATGCGCGACGCAACAGAGGGTGAGCGTGTATCGCAAACGCAAAGGGCGCGACGAGAGGGTCGGCGTCGACAACACGAACTCGAACGGCCGGTACTCAGCGCCGGCTCGCAATCGCCGGCCGGGCCGTTACTACTCCAGGGTGCATGCCGGGTTCGAGCCGACCGCCGGTAATTGCCTGGCCGACCGCTCGCCGACCGTGAGGGTGGGGTAGGCGCCTTACGGGTACGCCCGCGGGAGCGCGATCACGACTTCCTCTTCGACTCGTCGTGTGTTCCCTCTTGGCCATCGTCGCCATCATCCAGCAGGCCCGTCACTGGCCGGATTCTCGTCGGCTGTAGCCTGCGGCGCGTGGACGGGCTGACCACGCTCACCTACGAGATCGACGGGCGGATCGCGCGGATCACCCTGAATCGCCCCGAGCGAGGCAACGGGATCACGCTCGAGATGCCGATCGAGCTCGCCGCCTGCGTCGAGCGGGCGAACCTCGACCCCGACGTGCACGTGATCGCGCTCGCCGGGAACGGGTCGGGGTTCTGCGGGGGCTACGACCTGGTCGCCTCCGCCGAGTCCCTCGGCGGAGAGGAAGCGCCCTCCGCCGCCTCCGCTTCGCATCCAGGAGCGGCCGGGTCGGATGAGAGCCGGGGCGGGCCGCCCGGGTCGCCTGTGGATCCGATGACGATTGCGAAAAACCACGACCCGCAGGGACAGTGGGATCCGGTCACGGACTTCCAGATGATGTGGCGGAACCTCAGGGGGTTCATGAGCCTGTTCCACTCAGAGAAGCCGACGATCTGCAAGGTCCACGGCTACTGCGTCGCGGGCGGCACCGACATGGCTCTCTGCTCCGACCTGCTGCTGATCGAGGACGGGGCGAAGATCGGCTACCCGCCCGCGCGAGCGTGGGGGGTGCCGACCACGGCGCTCTGGGCCCATCGGATCGGGCCGACCAGGGCGAAGCGGCTGCTGCTCACCGGAGACTCGCTGACCGGAGTGGAGGCGGCGGCGTGGGGACTCGCAACGGAGGCCGCGCCCGCGCCCGAGCTCGACGAGCGGTTCGAGGCCCTGCTCGAACGGATCGCGCGGCTGCCGGTCAACCAGCTCGTGATGCACAAGCTGCTCGTCAACCAGGCGCTCTACGCCCAGGGACTGCACGCGACCCAGGTGCTCGGCACGTTCTTCGACGGGATCGCGCGGCACACGCCGGAGGGCTTCGCCTGGCAGCAACGCGCGGCCGAGGCCGGCTTCAAGGAGGCGGTGCGCGAGCGCGACGAGCCCTTCGGCGACTTCGGCCTCGGCCCTTCGGCCTCCCGATGAGCCGGCTCAACGACTCCGGGGGTCGGCCAATGGCACGCGTGCACCGGATCCCGTTCTCGACCAACGTCGAGCGGGTCGCGCTGGCGGCCGGGATCAAGGGGATCGAGGTCGAGTGGGTCGACTACGACCCGAGCGAGCGCGGGGCGATCGTCGCCCTGAGCGGCCAGGAGCTGGTCCCCGTCGCCGAGATCGGTGGCGAGGTCGTCGTGGATTCGATGAGGATCGTCGCGCGGCTCGAGGAGCTGGCACCCGACCCGCCGCTCTATCCGGAGCACCCGGCGTCGCGCGCGATGGTCGCGATCTTCATCGACTGGTTCAACGAGGTCTGGAAGGGGCCGCCGAACGCGATCGACGACGAGCGTGCGTCAACGACGCCGGACGAGCCACGGATCGGCCGGCTGCTCGACCGCGTTCGCGGCTGGACCGCTCGCTTCGAGGGCATGCTGGCGGCCCACCCGTTCCTGATGAGCTCCGAGGCCGGCGTCGCCGACGTGTGCGCCTTCCCGTTCCTCAAGTACGCGGTGGTCGAGACGCCGCCCGACGACGTCGAGCCGTTCCACCGGATCCTCGAGGAGTGCCTGAAGCCGGCCGACGACTACCCGCGGCTTCGCGAGTGGGTGGCGCGGGTCGACGTGCTGCCGCGCGCCTGAGCGAGCCAGCAAGCAGCCGCGATCCCCGCCGCGTCGGCCAGCACGTCGAGCGGGTCCGACTCGCGGCCCTCGACGAAGCTCTGGTGGTACTCGTCGGAGACCGCGTAGAGCAGCGAGATCGCAGCGGCGACCGGGAGCGCCCGGCGGCCAAGCCCCGGGCCGAGCGCCCAGATCCACAGCGAGGCCAGCACGAAGTACTCGGTGAAGTGGGCGGCGATCCGGGTCCAGGCGGGCAGGTCCGGCCCCACGCTCGGCTGCGCCGAGAGGTAGAAGATCGCGCCCATCAGCGCCAGGGGCGCGAGCGCCCGGGCCGGCGCCGGGCCGAGGATCACGGGACGCGATGGATCTCGAACAGGTTGGTGCCGAGCTTTTGGCCCGGGAGCCCGGCGGTGATCCCGATCAGGTCGCCGGATTCGGCGATGCCGGCTTCGCGTGCGAGCTCCGAGCACTCGTCGAGCAGGGCGGACAGGCTGACCCAGTCGTCGGCGATCACGCACTGAACCCCGAACAGCAGGTTGAGCCGGCGCACGGTTTCGATCCGCGGGGAGACCGCCATCACGGGCACCCTGGGGCGGTGCGAGGAGACCAGGCGCGCCGTGCGCCCGGAGCGGGTTGGGACGACCAGGGCCTTGAGGCCGAGCGTGTAGGTCGAGCCGACTGCGGCGCGAGCCACGGAGGCGGCGACGTCGCCCTCGGAGTCGGCTCGGGTGAAGACCCAGTCTCCGTACGGGAGCTCGGGCTCGGTGGCGCGCGCGATCCGGTCCATGACGCGCACCGCCTCGACCGGGTGCTCGCCGACGGCCGTCTCCTCGGACAGCATCACAGCGTCCGTTCCCTGGTAGATCGCGTTGGCCACGTCCGAGACCTCGGCTCGCGTCGGCCGTGGCGAGGACACCATCGAGGCGAGCATCTGGGTCGCCGTGATCGACGGACGGGAGTGTTTGCCGGAGAGCGCGATCAGGCGCCGCTGGACGCTCGGCACCTGCTCGAGGGGCAGCTCGATCCCGAGGTCGCCGCGGGCCACCATGATCCCCGAGGTCGTCGCCAGGACGATCGACTCGGCGCGCTCCGCAGCCTGCGGCATCTCGATCTTCGCGATCACGGGGATGTCGGCGCCGCCGGTGCGGATCCGGCGGACGACCGGCTCGAGGTCCTCCGCGCGCCGCACGAACGAGACGGCCAGCAGGTCGATCCCGTGCTCGACCGCGAAGTCGACCCAGGCCAGGTCGGCGCGCCCGGCCGACGGCAGCGTGACGTTCGCGCCCGGGAGGTTGAGCCCCTGGTGCGAGGAGACGGGCCCGCCGACCTCGACCCGGCACATGGCCGATCGCGAGTCCCGGTCCTCGACCCGCAGGCGGATGCGCCCGTCGGCCAGGAAGACCTCGCCGCCCTCGTGGACGGCGCCGGGCAGGCCCTCCCAGGAGACCGGCAGGCGCGAGGGGTTGCCGATTACCTCGGCGGTCGTCAGCTCCACCTCGGAGTCGTCCGCGAGGTCGATCAGGCCGCCCTCGACGTTGCCGAGGCGCAGCTTCGGTCCCGGCAGGTCACCGAGGATCCCGACCTGCTTCCCGCTGCGCTCCGCCGCTTCGCGCGTCATGCCGACGTTCTCGGTGTGTTCCTCGGGCGTGCCGTGCGAGAAGTTGAAGCGGAAGACGTCCGCACCGGCGTCGATCAGCTCGCACATCCGCTCGAGGCTGCGCGTGGCGGGACCGATCGTGCAGACGATCTTCGTGCGCCGGTGGTCGCTCTTCTCGCTCATCTCTCGTTCACCTTTGCGAAGTCCTCGGTACGTGGAGTATGCGTGGGTGACGGCACGTCGTGGTCTGCGGGTGCCTCGCCCTCGGGTGTCTCGAGGTTCTGGATGTACGGCAGACGCCACGCTGCGGCGGCCACCAAGAGGCCCATGGCGACCGAGAGCAGGGCCAGGAACCACTGGCCGGCGACCAGCATCTCGAGCTCGAAGAAGTCGCGGACCGGCTCGGCGGCGAGGATCAGCGCGAACAGGGCTCCGAGGCCGGCGATCATCGCGAGCATGTAACTCTGGATCGTGATGTGCTCGCGCCCCGGGCCGCGCTCGAGCAGCAGGATGAAGCAGAGCCCGAGGACGATCAGCGTGGTCGTCGCCGCGGTCCGGCCCTCCTCGACGGTGCCGCCGGCGAGCGAGTCCACGAAGAAGAAGGAGAGCATCGAGCCGACCGCGATCCCGATCCCCGCCGGCACCGCGAACGCCGCGAGCGCCCGGAGCAGGCGGCCCCGGTAGAGCGGGCCCTCGCTTGGCGCCAGCGCCAGGACGAACGAGGGGATCCCGATCGTGAGCAGCGCCGCGACCGTCAGGTGGCGCGGCAGGAACGGGAACGTGAAGCCGAGCACGGAGGTCAGGGCGATCATCACAGCCGCGTAGACGGACTTCGTCAGGTAGAGGCGGCCGAGGCGATGGATGTTGCGGGCGATCCGACGTCCCTCGCCGATCGCTCGGGGCAGCATCGAGAACTGGTCCTTCAACAGGACGATGTCCGCGACGCCCTTGGTGATCTGGCTGCCCGACCCCATCGCCACCGCCATCCGGGCCTGCTTCAGGGCCGGGACGTCGTTGACGCCGTCGCCGATCATCGCCGTGAACCGGCCGCGGTCGCCGAGCGCGGAGACGAGCGCCTTCTTCTGCTCCGGCGTGATCCGGCAGAAGATCGTGTTCTCCTCGGCCGCGCGGCCAAGCGCCGCCCGGTCGCCGGGCAGCTGCGGCCCCTCGATCACGCCGGCGTCGCGGTCGACGCCGATCGCATAGGCGACGGCGGTCACGGTCGAGCGGGCGTCGCCCGAGATCAGCTTCAGGTCGACCTGTTGCTCGCGCATGAACTCGATCGTCTCGGCTGCGTCGCTTCGGAGCCGCTCCTCGAGGACGACCAGCGCGCGGGCGGTCAGGTGGGGAGGGGGCTGGCTGGCGGGGTCGGACGGCAGGGCGCCGACCGCCTCGCCGAACGCGACCACTCGGCGGCCGGCCGATGTGTGCTCCTCGAGGACCGCCTGGAGCTCGGGCGTGAGCTCAAGCGCGCCGGCGCCGACGAGGATGTCGGGGGCTCCCATCACGTAGCTCGTCGTCCGCCCGCCGCCGTTCAGGGTCACGCCGCTCCATTTCCATGCGGACGAGAACGGGACCTCGGCGACGACCGGCTCCGGCGAAGCGGGGTAGCGGTCTGCGATCACCTGGAGGGTGCGGTTGCGCTCTCCGGCCGAGTTTGCGAACCGTGCGAGGGCCCGCTCGGACGCGGCGGTCTGGGCGACGTCGGCCGGCGCCACCGCGACCAGTTCGAGCTCGCCATCGGTCAGCGTGCCGGTCTTGTCGACGCAGATCGTGTCGACCGCGGCGAGCGCCTCGGTCGCGGCCATCTGCTGCACGAGCGTGTTCTGGCGGGCGAGCCGGACTGCGGCGACCGCGAGGGTGACGCTCATCAGCAGGACCAGTCCCTCGGGGATCAGCGTCACCAGGCCCGCCGTCGCCGTCTGCGCCGCCTCCTGGAACGGCGTGCTGCGGACGCCGAGCGCGACCAGGACGAGGATCCCGAGCGGCACCAGGACGACCGTCGTCGCCCAGATCACCCGGTTCACTTCCTCCTGAAGGGGCGAGGGGGGATGGCGGAAAGTGCGAGCCTCACCGGCCACCCTCTCGGCGTGACTCTGCTCGCGGACTGCGTCGACCTCGTAGTAGCCGGAGCCGCTCAGGCAGAACGAGCCGGAGAGGACGCGGTCCCGGGTCTGCTTGCGGATCCCGTCGGACTCTCCGGTGAGCATCGACTCGTCCACGGTGAGGCCGCGCGACTCGATCACCTCGCCGTCGGCGACGAGCTGGTCGCCGGGCTCGATCCGCACCACGTCCCCGGGGACGACCTCGTCCGCGCGCAGCTCGACCGGGGCTCCGTCGCGGATGGCCTGCGCCCGTGGTGCGACCAGCAGGGCGAGCTGGTCGAGCGTCGCCTTCGCCTTCAGCTCCTGGCGGATCCCGATGTACGAGTTGACTGCGGCGATGAGGCCGAAGATCGCGTCCGCCCAGAGCCCGAGCGAGAGGATCAGGATGAAGAACACGCCGATGATCGCGTTGAACAGCGTCAGCGTGTTGCCGGCGACGATCGAGGCGACCGATCGGCTGTTGGGAGGCTCGGGCTCGCCGAGACGCTCGAGGCGGCGGGCCGCCTCGGCGCTTGAGAGTCCTCTCGGGTGGGCGGCCTCCATCGGGTGGATGATTCTTAGCAGCGGCGATGGGACCCGACGCACGGGCCGTTGTACGATCGCGCTCAGTGGCGGCCGAGACCAGCCAGCCGGGCGGTGCCGAGGCGCTCGCGGTCAGCTATCGCGAGGTGACGAAGGTTTATCCGGGCGCCGAGTCGCCCGCGGTCGAC
>Ga0299914_10000464_pt1 | contig 24564 bp, 19 predicted proteins | sample RVTome_10_FD_201361 | JGI IMG/M metagenome (GOLD analysis project Ga0299914, IMG submission 201361) | Soil microbial communities from uranium-contaminated site in the Upper Colorado River Basin, Wyoming, United States - RVT153D57 (version 2) ... | reverse complement strand
CCGGCAGGCGCGTCAGGGCGTCGGTCCAGGCGAGGGCGGCGCGCTCGCGCGGCGTGAAGAAGGGGGCTTCGCGCCAGGCGGCGAGCAGGTAGATCCGCTCTTCGCTCTCGCCCAATGCGCGCGCCTCCCGCGTGTGCATGTTCAGGCAATTGGCGCAGCCGTTGATCTGTGAGGCGCGGATCTTCACCAGATGGGCGAGCAGGGGCTCCACCCCCTTCAGGCCGGTGCTGAAATCGAGCCAGGCCTTCATCGGCGCAGGCGCGGCGGCGAACGGGTTCAGTCTGGGCGTCATGTTCGGCTCCTTCTTGCGTATGCCGGACCTAGACGAGGCAGCGGACCCGGATGTGACATCCGGCCGAACATATTGACGATGCGCACTCGCCGGACCCGCATCTGCACTGTGGGTCAGGGCGCCGCGCGGTGTCTTGTCGATGATCGCACCTTGAGTGGACCATCGACTGCGCGAACGGCAAGCTGGCGTCGGCAAGCCGCGAGGAAATCAGGCCGATCGCCCTCATGACCGCCTTCTGGTGCTGAATGTCGGTTCCATCTAGGGTCGCGTGATGCACCTCGCTTCCGTCATGCGTCCGATCGGCGAACGATCCGGGGCAACGGGCCCGAAATGGAACGATCGGTTACGCTGATGGCCTCACGTGGGAGGCGCAGCGCATGAGATGGGTTCCACATGCGGCATGGGCTCCCCGTCTTGCGGCGGCCGGACTGACCCTGCTCGTCGCGGTGCTCGTCATTACCGGGATCGGCTGCCTCTCCGTGACGCGGACGCAATGCTCGGTGGCGAGCCTCCTTCACGGCCGGCGCGATCTGGACGTGCCTTATGCCGGCACCCGCCCCGCGGTCGTGGACCGAATGCTGGAAGCTGCGCGCGTCGGCGCTTCCGATCATGTCATCGACCTCGGCACCGGCGACGGTCGGATCCTCATCGCGGCAGCACGCGATCGCGGCGCGCGGGGCCTCGGCGTCGACATCGATCCGGCGCTGATCGACGAGGCCCGGCGCAATGCCCGCCGCACCGGCGTCGAGGACCGGGTCCGCTTTCGTGTCGAAAATCTGTTCGAAACGCCGCTGTCCGATGCCACCGTCGTGACCCTCTATCTGCTGCCCGAGGTGAATCTGCGGCTGCGGCCGCGGCTGCTGGCGCAGCTGCGGCCCGGCGCCCGGATCGTCAGCCATTCCTTCGACATGGGCGACTGGCGGCCCGACGAGAGCCATCGCATCGGCGGCGCGTGGATCCACATGTGGACCGTGCCGGCCCGCGTCGAAGGCGCCTGGCGGTTCACCGACGAAGCGGGCCGTTCCGGTGAGCTCCGCATCGCGCAGCATTTCCAGACTTTCACCGGCGCGCTCCGGCTCGGAGGTCGGGACCTTCCGATCGTCCGCAGCCGGATGGCGGGGGACCGGATCGACTTCGAGGTCGCGACGCCGGTCGCGGCGCGCAGCTATGTGGGCCGAGTTCGCGGCGACCGCATCACGCCCCTCGATCCGGCGCACGGCTGGCACGCCGAGCGACTCGAAGAGGAAGTTCCGCGGCAGCTGCGCTGACCGGCCGACCTGCATGCCGCCGCCTTCGACGTCCCGACCTCACGCAGTCATGGCTTCCCCGGGCTCTGTCCGGCCCGCAGCGGGCCAGGCCCCAATCGCGGCAAGCTTGTCTCGCTCGTCATGGCCGTGGCCCTTCGCGCTAGGAACCGACGCAAAGTGGGCGCATGGTGCAGGCGGTAGGCGTGGCCACTTCGTGGGGGATGATCGATGGCGACAATTGCTGCGCGCCCGGCCGCATGGCGGAATGACCGGCGGTTCTTCACCGGGATGGCCGCGGCGATCGTGGTGACCACTTTTATCGGTTTCGCGCCGACCTACTATCTGCTTCCCTATTTCGGAGCGGTCACCGCGCGAGGCGTAGCCGGTGGGGCAAGCCTGACCCCTCTCGTGCATCTCCACGCCGTCGTCTTTTCCGGATGGATGCTGCTGTTCCTCGCGCAATCGAGCCTTGTCGCCGCGGGGCGCACCGATCTGCATCGTATTTTGGGCATTGCCGCACTCTTCCTGGCTCCGGTTGTGATCGTCCTGGGCCTGATGACCGCGATCGAGGCGGCCCGACACGGGAGCAGTCCGCCTGGTTGGGACGACAAGGCTTTCCTCCTGGTTCCCTTCGCATCGATAGCCTTGTTTGGGGGTTTCTTTGCCGCGGGCTTCGCCTATCGGCGGCGCGCGGATTACCACAAAAGGTTCATGCTGCTGGCCACCATGGCGATGCTCGTGCCGGCCCTTGCCCGCATCATGCGCCTGACGGAGCCTCCATTTCTCCCTCCCGGTGTCTATGGCGGCCTGGTCGTGCTGAACGTCTTCCTGATCGCGCTGGTGATGTTCGATCTCAGGCGAAGGGGACGGCTTCATCCTGCGACGCTGTGGGGGATCGCCATCTACCTGACGACCTGGCCGGCCCGGCTGACGCTCGGCCATGCGGAGCCGTGGCAGACCTTCGCGCAATGGGTGATGGCCTAGCGGCTGGTTGGGCCGTGCCCTTGCCCGTCGCCGCGCTCGATCGCGCCGCCGCCCAAGGCGACATAGAGCGATACGAGGTTGTCGAGCTCCGCGCGCTGGAGAGCGATCAGCGCCTGTTCGGCGGTGAACAGATTGCGTTCGGCGTCGAGCACCTCGAGATAGTTGGCGACGCCTTCCCGATATCTGAGCCGGGCGATGCGGGCGATCTCGCGTTGCGCATGGGTCGCGCGCATCTGCGCCGCCACCTGCTCGGCCAGCCAGCGGCGGCCGGCCAAGGCGTCGGCGACCTCGCGGAACGCCTCCTGCACGGTCCGCTCGTAGGTGGCGATGGCGATATTCTCGCGCGCTTCGGCCACGGTGAGGTCGCCGCGCCTCCGCCCCCAGTCGAAGATCGGCAGGCTGATCGTGGGGCCGAAGCTCCAGGTGAATCCGTCGCTGCCGAACAGGCTGCCGAGGCTCGTTGAGGCGAAGCCGGCAGTGCCGGTCAGGGAGATAGTGGGAAAGAAGGCGGCGCGGGCGGCGCCGATATTGGCGCGGGCCGCGCGAAGCCGCTCTTCGGCGGCCACGACGTCCGGCCGGGCCACCAGGAGCTCCGACGGCAATCCTTCGGCGACGGCCGTCCCGCTCTTATGGCGGGCGAGTGGCAGCGGTGGCGGCAGCGATCCGGCGATCGGGCCACCGACGAGAACGGCCAGGAAATTGTCGCTCCGCGCCTTGTCGAGACGCAGGCCGGCAAGCTCGGTCTCCGCCTGCGTCAGCAGCGATTCCGCCTGACGGAAATCGAGGGCGGAAGTGACGCCCGCGTCGAGCCGCCGCCTGGCAACTCTGACCCCCTCCCGGCGGCTGTCCAAGGTCGCCTCGGCAAGTGTGATGCGCTCTGCGGCTTCGCGCGAGGCGAAATAGGCCGCGGCGACATCGCGGATGAGGGTTAGGCGAAAGGCGCGCTGGGCCTCGATCGTGGCGAGATATTGCGATCGCGCCGCCTCTGTCAGGTTGCGGACGCGGCCCCAGAAATCCAGCTCGAAGCTCGAAACGGCAACGCCGATCGAATAGCGGGTGAAGGTCGCCGGATCGCCCGCGCCCGGGAAGCCCGAGGCGTCGCCGCCGGTGCGGCTACGGATCGCCTCGGCGCTGGATCCGAGCGTCGGCAGCTGGTCCGCCGCCTGGATGCGATAGAGCCCGCGCGCCTCCTCGATCTGGGCGACCGCGACGGCAAGGTCGCGGTTGCGCTCCAGCGCCGCCGCGACGAGCTGCTGAAGCTGCGGATCGGCGAAGAAGTCGCGCCAGCCGATCTCCACGGCACGCGCGCCGATGACCACGCTGTCGCCGTCGACGGGGTAAGCAGGCGCGGTCGGCAGGCCGGGCCGGACATGGTCGGGAGCAAGCTGGCAGCCGGAAAGCAGGGCGGCCAAGACTGGCACGAAGATCTTCCTACCCATGCGCCGGCTCCGGCTCCGCATGGCGGATCTCGCCGGGCGCGGGCGGACGCCTGCGGCTCACCCAGCGGCGCACCGCGATGTAGAATACGGGAATGAAGAAGATGCCGAGGAAGGTGGCGGTGATCATCCCGCCCATCACGCCCGAGCCCACCGCGCGGCGACTGGCCGCGCCGGCGCCGCTCGCGACCACCAGAGGCACCATGCCGAGGGTGAACGCCATCGAGGTCATGATGATCGGCCGAAGGCGGAGCTTTACGGCCTCCATCGTCGCGTCGAAAGGCGACTTGCCTTCCGCTTCAGCCTCGATCGCGAACTCGACGATCAGGATCGCATTCTTCGCGGAAAGGCCGATGATGGTGATGAGGCCGACGTTGAAGTAGACGTCCGCGTTGAGGCCGCGCAGCATCGAGAACAGCACCGCCCCCAGCACGCCCAGCGGCACTACCAGCAGCACCGCCAGCGGCACCGCCCAGCTTTCGTAAAGCGCCGCGAGCAGCAGGAACACGACCACTAGCGACAGGCCGAGCAGCAAGCCGATCTGCCCCGACGACTGCTGCTCTTCATAGGAGACGCCGGTCCATTCGAAGCCGAACCCCTCCGGCAGCTGGCCCGCCAGCCGCTCCATCTCCGCCATCGCCTCGCCGGTCGAGCGGCCCGGCGCCGGGATGCCGGAGATCGTCATCGTCGGAAAGCCGTTGTACCGCTGGAGCTGTGCCGGGCCGGCCGTCCAGCTGGTCCGCGTAAAGGCTCCGAACGGCACCATCTCGCCCGCGTCGTTGCGCACCCTCAGGTCCATGACGTCCTGCGGCGTCATCCGGTACGGCGCGTCGGCCTGAAGGAGCACGCGCAGGACCCGGCCGTCCCGCGAGAAGTCGTTGGCGTAGGCACTGCCGAAGGCGATGGCGAGCGTCGCGTTGACGTCCGCTATGGCAAGGCCCAGCGCCCTGGCCCTGATCCGGTCGATCTCGACCCGGAGCTGGGGCGCATCCTCCTGTGCTTCCGGGCGGACGCCGGCCAGGACCGGGCTCTGCGCGGCGAGGCCCAGCAATTGCCCTTGCGCTTCGACCAGCGCCGGATAGCCGAGGCCGGCCCGGTCCTGGAGCTTGAAGGTGAAGCCGCTCGCGACGCCCAGCTCGGAGATTGACGGCGGATTCAGGGTGAAGACGAACGCCTCCCTGATCGCCATCAGCGCCCCCAGCGCCTTGCCGGCAATCGTCTCGGCATGATTCTCCCGCCCCTTGCGCTCGTGCCAGGGCTTCAGCGAGACGAAGACGATCGCATTCGATTGACCCTGGCCGAAGAAGCTGAAGCCGCGGACCATGACATAGCTTTCGACCTGCGGCTGCTGTCGGTAGAAATCCTCGACCTGCGCGATCGCCTCATCCGTGCGTTCGCGGGTGGAGCCGGGCGGCGCCTGGATGACGGTGATCAGATAGCCCTGGTCCTCTTGCGGCAGGAAGCTGCCGGGCAGCCGGAAGAAGAGCAGGCCGGTGAGACCGACCAGCAGCAGGAAGATGGCGAGAAAGCGCAGCGGCAGGCCGATGACCCGGCCCACGACGCCCTGGTAGCGATCGGTGGTGCGCGCGAACCAGCCGTTGAAACGGCTGAAGACTCGGCCGATCCCGCGGGCGATCGGGTTGTTGCCGGGAACCTGGCCCGGAACGTGCGGCTTGAGCAGGGTCGCGCACAGCGCCGGCGTCAGCGTCAGCGCGAGCAGGGCCGAAAAGGCGATCGAGATCGCCAGCGTCGCCGAAAACTGACGGTAGATGCCGCCGGTTGTGCCGGGGAAGAAAGCCATCGGAATGAACACGGCGACCAGCACCAGGGTGATGCCGACGATCGCGGAGGTGATCTGCGTCATCGCCTTCACCGTCGCCTCGTAGGGCGGCAGCCCCTCGTCGCGCATGATCCGCTCGACATTCTCGATCACGACGATGGCGTCGTCGACGAGGATGCCGATCGCCAGCACCATCCCGAACAAGGTCAGCGTGTTGATCGAAAATCCGAACAGCCACAGGCCGAGGCACGCGCCCGCCAGCGCGATCGGCACGACGATGGCGGGGATGAAGGTGGCGCGCAAATTCTGGAGGAACAGGAACATCACGAGGAAGACCAGGGCCATCGCCTCGGCCAGGGTGATCAGGACCTCCTCGATCGAGGTGCTGATGAAGGGAGTGGTGTTGAACGGAATCGACCATGCGATGTCGGGCGGGAAGCCCGGTTCCAGTTCCCGCATCCTCTGCTCGATGGCCGCCGCTGCCGCCAGCGCATTGGCACCGGGCTTCAGCTGGACGGCGATGCCGGCCATGCGTTCGCCCGAAAGCTCGGTGTCGAACACGTAGGATGCCGCGCCCAGCTCGACGCGCGCGACGTCGCTTAGCCGTACCGTCGATCCGTCCGGATTCGCGCGCAGGATGATGGCGGCGAACTGCTCCGGCGTGGTGAAGCGGCTTTGCGTCAGGATGGACGCGTTGATCTCGCTGCCCTCCGCGATCGGCCGGTCGCCGAGCGCGCCGCCCGGCGATTGGCTGTTCTGCTCCCGCACCGCGGCGAGCGCATCGGCCGGCGAGAGCCTGTAGCTGGCGAGCTTGTCCGGATCGAACCAGATGCGCATCGAATATTCGGGCGAGAAGGATTGGATGTTGCCGACCCCGGGCAGCCGCCTCAGATCGTCGATCACCCGCGTCGTCGCGAAATGGCCGAGGTCGATCGACTCGGTTTCTCCGCTCCTGGACGTCAGGGCGATGATCAGCAGGAAGCCCGACTGGGCCTCCTCCACCTGAATGCCTTGGCGGCGGACCTCCTCCGGCAACCGTTGCTCGACGCGGCGCAGCCGGTTCTGGACATCGACCTGGGCGATGTCGATGTCGGTGCCGGGATCGAAGGTAACGGTGATGCTCGCGCTGCCGTCCGACTGGCTCGATGAATTCATGTAGAGGAAGTTGTCGACGCCGTTCAGCTCCTGCTCGATCACCTGCGTCACGTTCTCCGCCAGCACCTGCGCATCGGCGCCCGGCCAGGTCGCGGTGATGGTGAGCGAGGGCGGAGCGACCGTCGGATATTGCTCGACCGGCAGGCTGCGCAGCGCGATGATCCCGGCAAGCAGGATGCCGAGCGCGATCACCCAGGCGAAGACCGGGCGGTCGATGAAGAAGCGGGGCGCCACGGCGGGCCCCTCAGCCTTTCGGCTCGGCGGATTCGGGCACCGGCGCCCTCGGCTGCGGCGCGCTGCGCGGCCGCGGCCCGGAGATTCTGACCGGCTGACCGGGCATCGCCTGCTGAAGGCCGTTGACGATCACCCGGTCGCCGGGCCTGAGGCCGGACCGGATCACCCAATTGCCGCCCCTGAGCTCGCCGGGCTGCACCCGCCGGACGGCCACGATATTGTTGTTCCCGACCACCATCACCGTTGCGCCTTGCGCCGTCATCTTCACCGCGCGTTGGGGCACGACGATGCCGTCGGGACGCGTGCCGGCAAAAATATGCGCCCGCACGAACTGTCCTGGAAGCAGCTGCCGGCCCGGATTGGGAAATTCGGCGCGAACGGCGGCCGTCCCGGTCTCCTCGTCGATCGCGAGGTCCAGAAAGTCGATGCGGCCGCTGGCGCCGTAGGTCGTGCCGTCCTCCAGCTCCAGCCGCACTTCGACCCGGCCCAGCGGCGGCACGTTCAGCCGGCCGCTGGCAATGTCGCGTCGGATCTCCAGCAGGTCGGCGCTCGATTGCGAGAAATTTACGTAGATCGGGTCGATCTGCTCGATCGTCGTCATCAAAGTCGCGGAGGCACCGCTCACGAGCGCGCCTTCGGTGACTTCGGCTCGCCCGGCGCGGCCGGAGATCGGCGCATTGACCGTCGCGTAACTGAGGTTCAGCCGCGCGCTTTCGACCTGCGCGCGGTTCTGGGCCACGTCGGCTCGGGCGGTGCCGAGCCGAGCGACGGCCGCATCATATTCCTGGCGGCTGATCGCCTGGTCGGAGAGCAAGGGCCGGTAGCGGTCGACATCCTGCTGGGCGTTGGCGGCGGTGGCCTCGGCGCGGGCCAGCGCCGCACGGGCGGCGTTGAGCTCCGCGCGCAGCTCGCGCGGATCGATCGCGAACAGCGCCTGGCCGGCGCGCACGTCGGAGCCCTCGGCATACAGGCGGCGCTGGACGATGCCGTCGACTCGGGCGCGGACCTCGGCAATGCGCACCGCCTGCACCCGTCCCGGAAGTACGATCTCGTTGGGGATCGGCTGCGCGCGGATCGTCAGCACTTCGACCTCGGGCGGAGCCGGCGTCGGCGGAGTTTCCTGCGAGCAGCCTGCAAGAGCGGCCGCGAAGGCGAGAATCGCTGCGCCCAGCCTGGCGGAAACCGGAAAGCCGCTCATCGAAGCTTGTCCCATTCTGTCGCTGCCGGCTCCCGCACTCGCCGGCGGAGAAAAGTCGGCGCCTCGGAGCAATCGCCCCGGGCGCCAGCGGGCGCGGCCTAGAACGAATGTTACCGATCGGTCAACCGGATCGGCGGTTCAAACATACGGGCGTCGCATGCCATCTGCTGCTTCGTTCTTGCTGGGAAAGCCGCCCGGCGCGGATCGCGTCGCGGCCCGCCGACACCGAGCGCCTGGGAGATAATGGAGGCGCCGCAGCCGCTTGCCGGGGCCAGCGCCACGAGAACGGCGGTGGTCCTGCGATCTGCGGGCACTGAGGGAGGTCAGGAAAGTTTCTCGCCTGCCTCTGCGCACCGTTCGCCGAATCGTGCAGGCGCAGCGACCAACACTCGCTGTAAACGAGCGCCGTCTCGGTTCATGAAACGAAAGAATGGCGCACCCGACAGGATTCGAACCTGTGACCTCTGCCTTCGGAGGGCAGCGCTCTATCCAGCTGAGCTACGGGTGCCTGGTCACGCGGAGATGGGCGCTTAGCAAAGGCCCGGCAAGGGGGCCAGACCCTATCTTCGGGGGATCTCCACCGGCTGGAACGGGCCGAGGCCGCAGCTCGCGCCGCGGGTGCCCGACGAGTCGAGCACCGTGATCGTGTCGACAGCGCAAAGCCGGCTCAGCGACGTGCGGTAGGTGAATCGCTCCTCGAAGGCGAGGCCGGGGCAGGCATGGGGCAGGCGGCTGCGCATGATCCGGCCGTCGCTCATCTCGAAGTCGATCACGTCGCCGGCGCGGACGTGAGTGGAGCGGATCCGGTTGAGGATGATGCAGTCCTCAGGCTCGCCCGTCGCGCGGGCGTTTTCCAGCGCCCAGCGATCGGCCGCCTGGCGGGGCGTGGCGGCGCTGTCGGTCATGCATCCGGCGAGCAGAATGGCGGCGGCGACGAACTTCTTCCTCATGGTGCCTCCTTCGCTGCCCTCGGCAGCGCGCGAGTCCCCCTGCGGCCGCCACATGATACAGCCTTCGCCCCCGGCAGCGCCAGCCTTCGACAAACGCGTTCAGCGGGCTTTCGGCCGCTTCGTGCCGGCGCGCATCCGTGCTTCCTCGTCGCTCCCCGGCGCCGGCGTCTTGGGCTTGTAGGCGCACAGGTCGCGCACGACGCAACGCCAGCAATCTGGCCTGCGCGCCTTGCAGACGTAGCGGCCGTGCAGGATCAGCCAGTGATGAGCATGGCGTCGCCAGGGCTTCGGGGTCAGCCGATCCAGCTTCGCCTCGACCTGGTCGACAGTCTTGCCGGGGGCGAGGCCGGTGCGGTTGGCGACACGGAACACATGGGTGTCGACCGCGAACGTCTCCGCCCCGAACGCGCAGTTCATCACCACGTTGGCGGTCTTGCGCCCGACTCCGGGCAGCGCCTGCAGCGCGTCGCGGTCGGCCGGCACCTCGCCTTCATGCCGATCGATCAATGCCTGCGACAACGCGATCACGTTCTTGGCCTTGGTGTTGAACAGGCCGATCGTCTTGATGTGCCGTTTCAGCCCCTCCTCGCCGAGCGCGAGCATCTGCCGGGGCGTCGTCACCTTTGCGAACAGTTCGCGGGTCGCCTGGTTGACTCCGGCATCGGTCGCCTGGGCGGACAGCACGACCGCGACGAGCAGGGTGTAGTCGTTCACATAGTCGAGCTCGGTCTTGGGCTCGGGAATCCGGTCGGCGAGCCGTCGGAAGAATTCGGCGATGTCGGCTTTCTTCATGCCAGCTCGTCCAGAGCGGCGCCGAGCCGTTCCAGGCTCGCTTCCAGCGTCGCGGAGGGCGCGCCGAGGCCCATTCGGAAGTGCTCCGGCCGCTCGAACCAGCGCCCCGGCACGATCGACGTGTCGTATCGCTCGACCAGTAGAGCGTGCAGCGCCTCGACACTTCCCCGCACCAGCCGGGGGAAGAGGGTGATGCCGTGCGGCACCGGCGGCCAGTCGATCTCGGGCCGCGTCGCGATGAAGTCGCGGACGAGGGCGCGGTTTCGCTCGAGAAGAGCCGGCGTGCCCGCGGCAATCTCGTCCAGATGCGCCAAGGCGATGCAGGCGAGACGTTCGTCGGCGTGGGCCTGGGCGACGCCGAACAGCTCGTTGAGGCGCCAGATCCGCTCGGCGAGATCCGGCTCGGCGAGGATCCATCCGCAGCGCAGGCCGCTCAGGCCGTAGACCTTGGTGAGGCTGCTGGTGACGATGAATTGCGGGCCGAGATGTGCGGCCGGGCGGGATCCCGGCACCACGTCGCGATAGACTTCGTCGATCATCACCTTGGGCCCGATCGCGCCGATCCGCACCAGCACCGCCTCGTCGGCATAAGCGCCGGAAGGGTTGTGCAAATTGGTGATCAGGATCAGCCGGGTGCGCGGCGTCGCGGCGGCCTCGACCGTATCGGGATCGAGCCGGAAACCTTGATCGGCGCGGCGCTCGAACCGCCTCACCTCCGCGCCGAGAAAGCGGACGGCGGCGAGCATCGGCTCGTAGACGGGTTCCTCGACCAGCACCTCGTCGCCGGGCTCCACCAGAGCGGCGAGCGCCAGCATGTTGGCCATCGACGTGCCGTCCGCCATTACCACCCGCTCGGGCTCGACGCCTTCCTTGTCGGCGATTGCCCGGCGCAGCGGCGGGTAGCGATGGTGGCTGGCGCCGTCGAGCTCGAGATCCTCGATTCCGAAGGTAAGCCGGTCGAGCCGGAACGGCTCGACCTCGCTCGAGCCGAGATTGAACGCGACCTTGGGCTGGTTCTTCGCCCAATGCATATATTCGGACTGCATTGTCCGGCTCATCCGCCTCTCGTCCCTTCTTTCCTCCGCCGCCGCAGCCACAGCAGGCAGACCGGCACGCCGGCAAGCAGGATCAGGAATCCGACTGCACTGTTCGTCGGCGCGTTCCACACCGTCGCGGCGACGATCAGGAAGCAGGCCGCGACAAACAGCCCGGTGCTGAACGGATGGAACGGGACGCGGAAGCCGTCGCTTGACGGCATCCGCCGCCGGAACACGAACAATGCGGCGCCGGTCAGGCCGAACCAGATGAAGTCGACCGACACGACGTAGGAGAGGATCTGGCTGTAGGTGCCGGACAAAGCGATGGCGATCGCCGCCGCGCCCTGCAGCAGGATGGCGAAGACCGGCGCGCGAGTGCGCGGCGACACCTCGCCCACGCGGCGGAAGAACAGGCGATCCTCGGCCATCGCATAATAGACCCGCGGCGTTGTCAGCATGCCCTGGCTGAGGAAGCCCAGCGCCGAGATGGCGATTCCGAGCGCGATCAGGTCGGCGCCGCGTTCGCCGAGCGCGGCGCGCATCACCGCGGAGGCCGGCGTCTCTGCCACGGCGAGCCCATCCGGCCCGAGCACGCGAACGCAGACGAAGGCGACCGCGCAATAGAGCAGGACAACGCCGGCGACGCCAAGCAGCAGGCCGCGCGACAGGTCGCGACGCGGATCGCGCATCTCGCCGGCAATGAAGCTCGACGTCTGCCAGCCGCCATAAGCGAACATCACCGGGGTCAGCGCGACGATCAGGCCGAACCGGACTCCTCCATCGTCCGTAACCTCGGGCACGGCGGCGGCCGGCGCGGCGAAGGCCGGGGCGATCAGCCAGCCGGCGATCACCAGAAGGGCGATAGCGGCGATCTTCAGCACCATCAGCGTGCTCTGGACGTTGCTGCCGGACCGCACGCCGAGGCAGTTGATCGCGGTCAGCAGCGCCAGCGCGGCAGCGGCGATGAGACCGTCGACGACCGGCCAGTGAGTGAGCTCGGTGAAATAGCGCGCGAAGGTGATCGCCACCGCCGCCATGCCGCCCGACTGGATCACCAGAAGCAGCGACCAGCCGTAGAGGAAGGCGGGCAGCGGCCCCCAGGCATCGCGCAGATAGGCATATTGGCCGCCGGTCTCGGGCCGGCGCGAGGCGAGCTCGGCGTAGATCAGGGCGCCGACCATCGCGATCGCGCCGCCGATCGCCCAGGCGCCGACGATCAGTCCGGGTGTGCCGACATGGCGCGCCACCTCGGCCGGATTGACGAAGATGCCGGCGCCGATGATGCCGCCCATCACGATCATCGTCGCGTCGAACAGGTTCAGCCGGCGTACCAGCCCGCGCACCGGGTGCGCGGCTCCGTCGTCGCTCATCCCGTCTTGGGGCCGTGTTCGGGCCTGAGCCCCAGCACGTCGGCCATGTCGTATCGTCCGTGCGGCCGGTCGCACAGCCAGATGGCGGCGCGGATCGCGCCGTGCGCGAACACGTCGCGGCTCTCGGCACGGTGGCCGAGCTCGACGCGCTCGGAATCGCCGGCGAAGATCACCTGATGGTCGCCCGCTACCGTTCCGCCGCGCAGCGAAGCGAAGCCGATATGGCCCGGCGCGCGCGCCCCGGTGATGCCGTCGCGCCCGCGATCGCTGACCGATTCGAGCGCGACACCGCGTCCCTCGGCCGCGGCGGCGCCGAGCAGTAGGGCGGTGCCGGACGGTGCGTCGACCTTGTGACGGTGGTGCATCTCGGCGATCTCGATGTCCCACGCGTCGCCGAGCCGCGCCGACGCCTCGCGCACGAGGAAGGCGAGCAGGTTCACCCCCAGCGACATGTTCGCCGATTGCAGCACCGCGACCTTGCGCGCGGCGTGGTCGATCGCGGCATGATGATCGGGGCCGAGGCCGGTCGTGCCGATCACGATCGGCGTGCCGTTCGACACTGCCGCGTCGAGATGCTCCTTGAGCGCGTCGGGGGCGGTGAAGTCGGTCAGCACGTCGCAGCAGGCGGCCAGCGGCGACGGATCCTCGCCGCGTCCGGCGGTTCCGGCGATCCGTGCCTCGGCGCTGGCATGGAGCAGGCCGGCGATCGCCCGTCCCATCCGGCCCGAGGCGCCCAAAATGCCGATCCGTGTCATCGCGGCCGGTCCTCCCATGCCGCTTCATGAGCGAGCCGGCTCCGCATCGCAACCCGCCTGCGCCCCGGACCTTGAACGGAACAGCTATCCTTTTTCGGCGTTGGGTCCGGCACGAAGCCAGGGAGTATCGATCATGGCCGAGCGCGAAAGAGAAACCATCGTCGCGACCGACGGCGGCGGGGGCGGCGGCACCATACTTGCGGTCGTGTTGCTGATCGCCGTTCTAGTCGTGTTGTTCCTGCTTTTCGGCCGCGGCCTTATCGGCGGCGGCACCACCGAGAAGATCGAGGCGGACGTCTCGATCGACACGCCGGCGCCGGACACCGGCGGCTGATGAGGGTCTGGACCCTCGGTTCTTTGCCAGCCTGAAACTCGCCCCTCCCTGCGCGCTGCATGCAGGGAGGGGCGCCTTCCGGCGTTGGCGAATCTGCCGCTCGCTGGCCTGGGCACGACGCGATCCTGCCTGGGCACGACGCGATCCTGAGTGATCGGCATTCGGACCGCGCTGGTTGAGGGGCGGGCCGGGCCGATGACGGAGCCTCTGGCGACGACCCAAAGCCGACGTTCACGCGCTTGCTCCCGCCAATATCTCCATTCGATCCGTTGCCTGACGTTGGCCCATTCGGCCCCGACGGCTATGCATGGCGGCATTCAACCGCCGGAATGGGTGATCGATGAGCGTCGAAACCGGAACTGCTCGCGCCGTGGCAGGCGGAATTGCGTTGGTCGGCTGGGTCGGACTGGCGGTGCAGTTCAACGCCACCTTCGATCAAAACGGGTCGATCGCCGGGAGCTTCTGGATCCTGCTCCGATACTTCACGGTCTTGACCAATCTGCTGGTTGCGGTGGTGATGACGGGCATCGCGCTCGGCAAATCCGCATTTGGATCCCCGGTCGTATTGGGTGGCGCCACACTGGTCATTGTGATCGTCGGGATCATCTACAGCCTGCTGCTGCGCGGACTGCTCGAGCTGAGCGGCGGTGCGAGGCTTGCCGACCTTATCCTGCACGACGTGGTGCCGGTGCTGGTGCCGCTGTTCTGGCTGGTCTTCGCTCCAAAGGGTGCGCTGCAAAGCCGCCATCTCTTGCTTTGGATCATCTACCCGCTTGCCTATCTCGCTTACGCTCTGGCCCGAGGTGCAGCCGAAAATAGATACGCCTACCCGTTCATAGACGTCGCACAGATTGGCTGGCTCCAGACCGTCGCCAACAGCGTGATGATCGTGCTCGGGTTTCTGGCGGTAGGCCTTGCCCTGGTCTGGGTGGACGGCCTGTTGGCCCGGCGCCCAAAAGGAGGAAAAGCCGCCTGACGGGCCCCTCAGGCGTTTACGAATCATCTCCGCCGTCGAGCCGATGCAGCCAGCGCTGGCGGGCCCATTCGTCGATGAGCGCATCGGCGGCTGCTCTGTCCGCGCCCAAAAGTGCCGAATAAGGCGTCCAGCGGCCGGACGCGCTGGTCCATATCGCCTCGCGGAACAGGTCGAACATTATCCGGGTACCGCCTCGGTCGACTCGGCCGATCGTTCCTGGCCGGTCGAGCTCGCCGAGATATTGGAAGACTGCGCCACCCGCCGGCGTAGCGCCCGTATGCGCGCCGGCGGCGCCCAGAATGATGGCGCGCATGTCGGCAAGACCGATGGGTCCGCCGATCGGCACGCCGGGATCGCTGAGGATGAACGGGATACGTGTCTGCTGCGCGTTGAGCGCATGGCCGTGGCCCAGGAAGCCGTCGTCGAACAGCGATTCGCCATGATCGGCGGTGACCACGATCAGGCTGTCGTCGCGAACGCCGAGCCGCTCCAGCCGCGCCAGCAATGCGCCGATCAGCCGGTCGTTATAGGCGATCGCGTTCCAGTAGGTGCGAGCCACCCAGTCGCGATTGGCGGCGCTGATCCGGCCGCGCGGGATCGGCTCGCCCGGCAGCACCCGGTCCATGCCCGGAAAGGCGTAGGGGAAATGGGCCGACTGGAGATTGAAATAGAGGAAATGCGGCCGCTCCCACGCTTCGGGCCGGCCCAGCCGCCGGTCGAACTCCCGCAGCAGGAGCTTGCCGTCGACATGGAGCGAGCCTTTGGCGGCGAAGCTGAACGCGCGCTCCTCGTGCAGCGTGTTGGCATCGACGAAGATCGCGCCGCGCCGCATGCCGGTCGTGGCGGCGATTCCGCCGAAATCCTCCGACTGTCCGGAGAAGATGCCCACCTCATAGCCGTTGGCGAGGAAATCGCGCACCAGCGACTGGCGGTCGTCCACTGGCGCGAGCCGGCCGGTGAACAGGCTCTGCAGCGACTGGGTGGTGAAGCCGACATGGCTGTATGCCTCGCGCGCCGTGCTGCCGTGCGCGGCCAGGCCCTCGAGCACCGGCGTCACCGCCCGTCCGTCGACCCGCATTCCGATCGCGTCGGCGCGCGTGCTTTCGAGCACGATCAGGATGATGTGCCGCTTGCGCCCGGCGATCGTCGCCGGCCTCGCCTCGGCCGGCGACGCCGTGAAGACGAAGTCGCCGCCGAAGCCGTCTTCGTCCACGCCGTTGTTCGGCACGTCGAGCGCGTAAGGATGGCGGCTGCCGTCGAACGGCTGGCGGTCGATCGGATGGGAAAAGACGCTCCAGCCGTCGCCGTCGAAGTCGGTGGCGGCGTGGAGCGGCAGGGTGAAGGCCGAAACGCTGGTGAAGCGGGCGAGGGCGGCGCGTGCGTCGCCGGCCTGGTTGGCGGCGAACAGGATCAGCGGCACCCCCGCCAGCGCGAGCAGCAGCTGACGCCCGCTCATCCGCATCGTGTCGGCCAGCGGCGGCGTCTCCTGCCAGCGCCGGCGCAGCAGCAGCAGGACGGCGGCGTAGCACAGCACGAAGCCGCCCGCGGCGATCAGCACCAGCCCGGCCTCGCTGAGGCTGTAGAGCAAGGCGTCGGCCAGGCTGCCGCCGCCGAGGTTGCGGACGATCTGGAAGCTCATCGCGTCGCTGAAATAGGCAAGCGCCTGATATTTGGCGGTGACCAGGCCGATCGCGCCCAAGCCGGCGAAGCAGGCGAAATTGAACAGGAAGAGCGGACCTTGCGCACGTCGGCCGTGCAGCCGCCGGACCAGCCGGTAGAGCAGATAGAAGAGCAGGGCCTGGCAAGCGAGCAGCGCAGCGAGGAAGCCGGCTATCTCGATGGGCGAGTCGAGCGTCTGCGACTGACCGAAGCCGCCCCCGAACAGGGCATATTTGCGTTCGGCCAGCGCCAGCTCGAACAGGAGGGTGCCGAAGATCACCGCGGGGAGCGCGAGCCGCGCCGCGCCCGCCCAGGACGGGCGCAGCCCCGCCTTCGCGGGCGCCTTCGCGATCTCGATCTGCATGGCGCCGGTCTAGCCCCGACTGCTTAAGACTCGGTTCGTCAGCCGCGCCGCCATCATTGTGCCAGTGGAATGAGGCTTCTTCCGGCGGCGATATGCCTTAAGCAGGTCTCCCGCTCGGGGGCCGCGCGGCAACTGGTACCGGGGAGGGAAACGCATGAAGATCGTCCCGATGCTGTTGCTCGTCGCCACGCTGGTCGGCCTCGAGCCGGCTCAGGCGCAGGATGCGCCGTCGCCCGCCGGTTACTACGCCGCCGACATTCGCGAGACGGCGACGGGGATCATGCTGACCGAAGGCGGACGGTTCGCCTGGTACTTCTCGACGGGGGCGCTCGACCAGGTGGCCGAAGGGCGCTGGCGCCTGGCCGAGGACGGCTCAGTGCTCCTCGATAATGATCCACGCTATAATCCGCCGCGCTTCGAGCTCGTAGGCACGTCGCGCGACGAGCGGCCGGGCGTGTTCGTTCGTCTGGACTCGGACAGCCGCAATCAGGCCGCCTATCTGGACGTCGAGCCCGAATTTTCCGACGGCAGCCGGGTTCGCCAGCCTCTGCGGCCCAATGGGGTCCGGTTGGCCGACGCAGAGGGCCGGCCGCCGGCCGCGGTTCGGCTCGGCAGCCTTGCCTTCGACTTCCAGTCGGACCCCTTCCCGGTGTCGGCGGAAGCGGGCAACGTCATGACCTTCCGCTTCCTGCCCAACGAGATCGGACGCGCCGACTTCAGCGGCCGGCGGGTGACCCTGGAGCCGGACGGGCTGAGCTTCGAATGGCGCGGCACCACCTTGCATTATGCCCGTGCCGAACTGCCGACCGACACGCTCGCCAATATGGAACGCCTCGACCCGGCGGACAGCGAGATGGCGGAGATCCAAGGAACTGAGATAGACGGGCTGGAGACCGAAATGGCGACCTATGCCGACTCGCAGTCTCAGGACAGCGGCGAGCCTGTTGCGTATGGCCCGGCTCAGCCGTGGGAGGTTCCTGAAGGCGCGCCGTCGGTGGGCCTGTACGACATCGAGTTGGGCGAACCCTATGAATCCACCGCGGCGCGAGGGACCTTTCCATTCCGGCCTGACGCCGGTCTGGGCAACGATTTCGCGCGGGGTGTGGCCGAAGCCCGCATCCGCTTCGGCGGAATCGCCTACGATGCCGGCCGCGTTTCGAACCTGTCCTGGTATGTGAACGAGCGCGACGGCGCGCCCTACATCAAGGCGGTCGGCTTCAGCCATCAGGATCGGTTGCTCGAGCTCGGCGAGGCGCTGGCCCGGGCGCGGGCCGTCCAGGCCTGGCTCGTGCAGGCCGGCTTCACGCCCGGAGGGCCGGAAGAGGCCGACGAGCGCCCGCCGTTCAGCCTGATCGATCCCTATCGCTACAACGAGCAGGTCGCCGGCTGGGACGAGGCCGAGGCGCTGCTGGCGGACGAGGAAACGGCCATCCAGGGCCTGGACCTGTTCCAGATGCGCGCCCACGGCTGGTACGCCACCGTCATCCTGATCAGCTATTCGCGCGGGACCGACGGGCCGCCGGTGACCGTGCCGGGCCGCGAATGGGATCTCCAGATCGGGTTCGACAGCGACTTGCATCTGGCGTCGTCGCAAACTGACGTTTCCGAGCCGTGATGAAGGCTGCGCTCGGCATCGGCGCCGCGACCATCTTGTCGCTCGCAGCCTTCACGCCGACTTCCGCGCATGCCGCGCCGGTGCCGGACCGGAACGCCGCGGCGATTGCCGTGATGGGCTGGATGGCCTGCGACGTCGCGGACTGTCCGCCGGCACGGCGACGCGCCGTGATTCGGTCGCTCCGCTGCCGTGCCATGACCGAGGAGGAAGGACCGCCGCGGGTGCTGTGCCGCTTCTCCGGCCATTACGAGCTTATCGACGGCAGCCGCGCCCGCTTCCCCACCGATTGTGCCTATTTCTGGCGCCCCGACGGCGTCTGGACCGTGCAGGCCATGCCCGACCATGATCTTTGCGATGTCTGAGCGGCCGGCTCGCCAGCTAACTCGGCTCATGCCGAGCCTGACAATGGTGCTCGCGCTCCTGGTCGCCGCGGGCGCGTTCACCGCTTCGATCGCCCAGCCGTCCGACGAAGCCCGCGCGGCGCGGGCGGACGCGACCGAGAGGGACTATCGCGCGACGCTGGACCGGCTCGGCCTGGGATCGCTTCGGTCGGGCGCTGACGGCTGGAACCGCGAGGCGCCCAATGCCGCCAATTATGACGAGGCGCGCGTCGGGTCGGCCGGACCGTTGCCGCCGCTGCTCGTCATGGCGGAAGGCGGAAGGGTGGTTTCCGCAGCCGATTGGCGGCTGCGGCGGCGCGCCGAGCTCGTCGCTTTGCTCGAGCGCGAGATGTACGGCCGGGTGCCCGACGGCGCGCCCGAGCTCATATGGGAGACGGAGTCGGTCGAGCGGCGCTCGAAGGGCAGAATCCCAATGGTGACCCGGCGCCTGATCGGCCGGCCGGCGCAGGCGTCGGCCGACGCCCTACCATTGGCCGTGGAGCTGGCCGTCACCCTGCCAGTCTCGGCCGACGGCCCGGTGCCGCTGGTGCTCGAGCTGGGGTTCCCCGAGGGTTTCCGCTTCCCGGGCGCGCCGCGACCGAATTCGCCGGCACCGGACTGGACCGACCGGGTTGCCGCCCGAGGCTGGGGCTACGCCATCCTCGTTCCCGCCACCGTCCAGCCCGACGACGGCGCCGGGCTGGCGGAAGGGGTGGTCGGTTTCACCGCCGCCGGCCGGCCGCGCGAACCGGGCGATTGGGGCGCGTTGCGTGCCTGGGCATGGGGCGCCAGCCGCGCGCTCGATCACTTGTCGGCCGATCCCGCCGTCGATGCCCGGCGCGTCGCGGTGGCCGGCCTGTCGCGCTACGGCAAGGCGGCACTGGTCGCGATGGCCTTCGACGAGCGCTTCGCGATCGGCCTGATCGGCTCATCCGGGGCGGGCGGCGCCAAGCTGCTCCGCCGCGACTTCGGCGAGCGGCTCGAGAACCTCACCGCCTCGGGCGAGTATCATTGGTTCGCGCCGAATTTCCTGCGCTACGGTGGTCCGCTGACGGTGCGCGAGCTTCCCGTCGACGCTCACAGTCTCATCGCATTGGTCGCGCCGCGACCCCTGTTCATCGGTGCCGGAAATTTCGATGCGGACGGCTGGGTCGATCCGCGCGGCAGCTGGGAAGCCGCCCGCGCCGCGTCGGACGTATACCGATTGCTCGGCGAGCGAGGGCTGGTCGGCGACACCTATCCGGCGATCAACGAGCTGCGCGACCGCGGCCGCATCGCCTTCCGCCAGCATTCGGGCGGCCACACCAACGCGCCCAACTGGCCCGCCTTCCTCGACTTCGCGGCGCGGGAGTGGGGCAGGGGGCAGTAGAACTCCCCCTTGGCGTTCCCCGGTGAAGACCGAGACGCAGAACGGACTCGGCACCGGGCCCCGGCCTTCGCCGGGGCGCTGCCGACTCCTATCGCTGCGCAAACTCTTCGACGGTCCGACGCGCGCCCAGCGCTGCCAGCCGCTCCAGCTGACTCGTCACCGCCGCTCGAAATGTCTCATCGGCGGCCAGTTGCTTCGGGAACATCTCCAGCGACAATATTGCCTCCACCTGCGCCGCGGGTGATCCATGCGGCGCCAGCAGCTTTGCCGTCTGCGCCGCCATCGGATCGTCGACCGTGAACGCCTCGCCCGCATCGGTGCGCCCGCTCTGCCAGCGGATCCAGCCGGCGACGGCGAGCGCCAGCGCCTCGATTTTCTGGCCGCGCTTCAGCCGCTCGGCGATCGGCGCCAGCAGTCGCTGCGACAGCTTCTGCGATCCGTCCATCGCGATCTGGCGGGTTCGGTGGGCGAGTGCCGCATTGGCGAAGCGTCGCATCAGCGCGTCGCGATAGACCGCGAGGTCGAGCCCCGGCGGCGGCGTCAATGTCGCTTCCGCCTCGTCCCATAGCGACTCGACGAAGGCCCGTCCGGCCGGCTCGGCGACGAACCGGTCGACGAAGTCGATGCCGGCGAGGCCGCCCAGATAAGCGATGCCCGAATGGGCGCCATTGAGCAGTCTGAGCTTGGCCTCCTCCCAGGGCGCCACGTCGGCCGTGATCTGCACGCCGGCCGATTCGAAATCGGGCCGCTCGCCGGCGAAATCCTCGATCACCCACTGCCGGAAGGGCTCGGCCTTCACCATCGCCCGGTCGATCACGCCCAGCCGCCGCGCCAGCGCGTCCACATCGGCCTCGTCGGTGGCGGGAACGATGCGGTCGACCATCGTCTTGGGGAAGGCGACCCGCTCGGCGATCCAGTCGCGCAGCCGCGGATCCTCGCGCTCCGCCGCCGCGAGCACGGCGCCGCCCAGGAAGGCGCCATTGTCCGGCAGATTGTCGCAGGACAGAGCGGCGAAGGGCGCGAGCCCCCGCTCGCGCCGCCGCGCCAGGCCGGCGGCGATATAGCCGGCGGCGGTGCGCGGCGCGGCGAGCCGGGTCTCCGCGGAATCGGGCCGATAGCCCTTCTCGGTAACGGTGAGGGTGACGATCCGTGTCTCCGGAGCGGCCAGCACCTCGATCAGCTTTTCAGGATCTTCGGGCGCGACCAGCACGTCGCGCACGGCGCCGATCACCCGCACCGTCTCGCTCGCGCCTTCGCGCTCTACCAGACAATAGAGCCCGTCCTGCGGCATCATCGCGTCGCGCACGGACGCAGAGCGGAGCGAGGCGGCGCGCACGGCCCAGCGCGGATCGCGTTCCAGCAGCGCGTCGAAGATCGCCGCCTGATGGGCGCGATGGAAGGCGCCGATGCCGAGATGGACGACACCGGCCTGCGCCTGCCTCCGGTCGTAGCCGAAGCGGGCGATGTCGTCGGGAAGTCGGCCCAACGTCGCTTCGGACAGGCGGGGGATCACAGCTTGTAGGCGGCCTTGACCAGATCGTAGGCGAGCGCGCGCGCCGCTTCGTGCGCCTCGTCCTCGTCGATCCGGTGCTCGGCGACCAGGCGCGCCAGGAAGGCACAGTCCATCCGCCGTGCGACGTCGTGCCGCGCCGGGATCGACAGGAAGGCGCGGGTGTCGTCGTTGAACCCGACCGTGTTGTAGAATCCGGCCGTCTCGGTGGCCTGCTCGCGGAAGCGGCGCATGCCCTCGGGACTGTCATGGAACCACCAGGGCGGCCCGAGCCGAAGCGCGGGATAGACGCCGGCGAGCGGCGCCAGCTCGCGCGAATAGCTGGTCTCGTCGAGGGTGAAGAGGATGATGGTGAGGCCGGGCTCGGAGCCGAACCGGTCGAGCAAGGGCTTGAGTGCGCGGACATATTCGGTGGCGACCGGAATGTCCGCGCCCTTGTCCCGGCCGAACCTGTCGAGCAGCGGCGCATGGTGGTTGCGCATCGCGCCCGGATGGATCTGCATCACCATCCCGTCTTCCAGGCTCATCCGCGCCATCTCGGTCAGCATCTGCCCGCGGAACAGCTCGGCGTCCGCAGCACTGGCGTCACCGGTTCGGATCCGGCCGTACAGCGCTTCCGCTTCGCTGCGCGGCAGGTCCGCGGTGAAGGCGGTCGGGTGGCCGTGGTCGGTCGAGGTGGCGCCCGCCTCGCGGAAGAAGGCGCGGCGCTTCTCGTGCGCGCGCAGATAGCCGGCATAGCTGCCGACATCCTCGCCGGTCAGGTCGCCGAACCGGCACAGCTTGTCGGCGAAGCCGGCCTGCTCGGGATCGACCACCGCGTCGGGGCGGTAGGCGGTGATCACCCGGCCCTTCCAGCCCGACTCACGGATCACGCGGTGATGGTCGAGCGGATCGAGCGGGCTTTCCGTAGTGGCGATCAGCTCGATGTTGAACCGTTCGAACAGGGCGCGGGGGCGGAAGTCCGGAGTCTTCAGCGCGGCGTCGATCGTCTCATAATAATGGTCGGCACTGTCGGCCGAAAGGCGCATTTCGAGCCCGAACACGTCCGCGAACACCCAGTCGAGCCATAGCCGCGACGGCGTCCCCCGGAACAGATGGTAGAGCCCGGCGAAGCGCCGCCAGATGGCGCGCGGGTCGCGCTCGATCGGCCCGCCGTCGCGCCGTGGGATGCCGAGATCCTCGAGCGGTACCCCCTGGCTGTAGAGCATCCGGAAGACATAATGGTCGGGGATGATCAGCAGCTCGGCCGGATTGGCGAAGGGCGCGTCGAGCGCGAACCAGGACGGATCGGTATGGCCGTGCGGGCTGACGATCGGCAGGTCCTTCACTTCAGCATAGAGCCGCCGCGCGATATCGCGGATCGCCGGCTCGGGCGGGAACAGCCGGTCGGGATGGAGCAGGGCTTTGGTCAACTTTGCGTTCCAGTCTCGGCCGGAAGCGCCGCCGGCTCCAGCCGCGGCACCAGCAGGTGGATGATGCCGAGCGCGACCAGATAGGTGACGCCGGCGAAAAGGAGCAACGGAAGATAGCTGCCGGTCGCTTCCAGCGTCCACCCGGCGAACTTGGCGATGAACATCCCGCCGACCGCGCCGGCGAAGCCGCCGAGCCCGACCACCGTCGCCACCGCGCGGCTCGGGAACAGGTCCGACGTGAGGGTGAACAGGTTGGCCGACCAGCCCTGGTGGGCGGCCGCGGCGAGGCCGATGATCGCGATCGCGATCGGCAGGCTGTCGACGAAAGCCGCGACCGACACCGGAGTCACGCACAAGGCGCAGACCAGCATCGCCGTCTTGCGCCCGGCATTGACCGTCCAGCCCCGCTTGATCAGCCAGGATGAGAGCCAGCCGCCGCCGATGCTGCCGACGTCGGCGAGCAGATAGACCGCGACCAAAGCCGGCCCGAAGGTCACGAAGATCCCGCCGCCCTGGGGCAGCAGGGTAAGGCCGTGGGTCTTGGCGAAGAAATCGGGCAGCCAGAACAGGAATAGCCACCAGACCGGATCGGTCATGAACTTGCCGACGATGAACGCCCAGGCCTGCCGGCTGCGCAGCGCCGTGCCCCAGCTCACCCGCCCCGGCGGATCGGCGGGGTCGCTTTCGATATGCGCCAGCTCGGTGGCGCTTATGCGGGCGTGCTCGCGCGGATGCCGGTAGATCCACAGCCACAGAGCGAGCAGGACGAAGCCGCTGATTCCGGTGATCAGGAAGGCCGCGCGCCAGCCCCAGGCGAGCACCAGGATCGGCACCAGGATCGGCGTCACCAGGGCGCCGACATTGGCGCCGGCATTGAACAGGCCGGTGGCGAATGCCCGCTCGCGCTTCGGGAACCATTCCGACACTGCCTTCACCGCGCCGGGGAAGCCGCCGGATTCGCCAAGCCCGAGCGCGAAGCGCGCCGCGACGAACTGGAAGACATTGCTCGCTCCGGCATGGGCCATCGCCGCCACGCTCCACAGACCGATGGCGATCGACAGCCCCCAGCGGGTGCCGACCGCGTCCATCATCCGGCCGACGAGCAGCAGGCCGATCGCATAAGCGGTCTGGAAGCCGAGGACGATGTTGGCATAATCGTTCTCGCTCCAGCCGAACTCGACCTCGAGCATCGGCTTCAGCACCCCGACGATCTGCCGGTCGACATAGTTGATGGTGATGGCGAAGAAGAGCAGGGCGCAGATCGCCCAGCGGTAGCGCCCGACCCGGCCGGCCGGCTCCCCCTGCTCGATCGTCGCCGCGTCGGTCATCGCTTCACCAATTGTGCATCGTCCCGTCTTCGAGCCGGTTCACCGGCAGGTAGGCGCGCTTGTAGGGGTGACGCGCGGCGCGCTCCTCGTCGATCTCGACGCCGAGCCCCGGCGCCTCGCCGGGGTGCATCGCGCCGTCGGCGAAGCTGTAGGCGTGCGGGAAGACCGCGTCGGTCTCCTCGGTGTGGCGCATATATTCCTGCACCCCGAAATTCGGCACCGACAGGTCGAAATGGAGCGCCGCCGCCATCGTCACCGGCGACAGATCGGTGGCGCCGTGGCAGCCGGTACGGACATTGTACATGTCGGCGAAGGCGGCGATGCGGCGCAGATGGGTGATTCCGCCGGCATGGACGACGGTGGCGCGGATATAGTCGATCACCTGCT
>Ga0299914_10000463_pt1 | contig 24591 bp, 22 predicted proteins | sample RVTome_10_FD_201361 | JGI IMG/M metagenome (GOLD analysis project Ga0299914, IMG submission 201361) | Soil microbial communities from uranium-contaminated site in the Upper Colorado River Basin, Wyoming, United States - RVT153D57 (version 2) ... | reverse complement strand
CCCCGGACCCGGAGTACTACGGCCCCGCGCACCGCGAGGAGATCCTCATGCTCGACGATCTCCTCCTCGGCGAGCACGGTCTCGTGCCGTACGGGCTCGAGCGCGCCACCCACGCGCTGATGGGGCGGTTCGGGAACACCATGCTGGTGAACGGGGAGCCCGAGTACGCGCTCGAGACCCGTCCCGGGGAGGTGGTGCGCTTCTTCTTCACGAACGTGTCCAACACGCGGACGTTCAACCTCTCGTTCCCCGGCGCCCGCATGAAGGTCGTCGGCACCGACGTGGGGAACTTCGAGCGCGAGGCGTGGATCGAGAGCCTCCTCATCGCGCCGGCCGAGCGCTACGTGGTCCACGTCCGCTTCCCGGAGCGCGGCCCGGTGCCGCTCGTCAACCGCGTGCAGGGGATCGACCACATCGCGGCCCGGTTCCTCCCCGAGGTCGACACGCTGGGGGTGGTGCGCGTGGACGGGGACCCGGCGACGGGCGAGGCGGGCAGGGCGTTCGCGTCGCTTCGCGTCCACCAGGCGGCGCGGGACGAGATCGCGCGCGTGCGCGCCCGAGCCCCGGAACCGCCGGAGCTCGAGCTCGAGCTGGACATGGAGACGCGCGATCTGCCGCTGGTCGTCCACCGTCTCATGCAGGTGGACTCGGCGTATTTCCACCCGCTCGAGGCGAGCGGCACGATGCCGATGATGAACTTCATGTCGACCGGCGAGGAGGTACGCTGGATCCTGCGTGATCCGGACACCGGGCTCGAGAACGAGGCGATCGACTGGCGGTTCCGCGTCGGGGACGTCGTGCGTCTGCGTCTGCGGAACGTGCGCCGGACGCTTCACCAGATGCAGCACCCGATCCACATCCACGGCCAGCGCTTCCTCGTGCTCGCGGTCGGTGGTGTGCCGAACGACAACCTCGCGTGGAAGGACACGGTGCTCGTCCCCGTCGGATCGACGGTCGATCTGCTGCTCGAGCTCTCCAATCCCGGCCGCTGGATGCTCCACTGCCACATCGCCGAGCACCTCGAGGTGGGGATGAAGCTGGTGTTCACCGTGGAGGAGTGACGCCGCGCACGGTAGCTTCCTCCGGGGGTCGGGAGCTTCACCCGGCCCTCCGGAAGGCGTGGGGCCCGGGGCCGGTCGCACGGACCGGGCACGCGTGGCCGCGATCCGCCAGACAATCCAAGGAGTCTCCCATGCACAGGCACATCGTCACGCTCGCCCGCCCGCTCGTGGTCGCGCTCGCTGCGGCGGTGCTCGGAGCCACGGGTCTGGGGGCGCAATCGGCCGACGAGCTCTCGAACGACGTCCGGGAGTTCGTGAGCGTCGAGGGCCCGGTGGTGGCGCTCACGGGCGCCACGATCCTCGACGGCACCGGCGGTCCATCGCGGACGGGTCAGACGGTCGTGATCGATGGCGGCCGCATCGCGGCGCTGGGCGACGACGGAAGCGTGACGATCCCCGACGGGGCGGAGGTCATGGACATGAGCGGTCACACGCTCATCCCCGGGATGGTGGGGCTCCACAACCACATGTTCTTCATGGGGGCGGGCGGCCGGCAGGCACAGGGGAGCTTCACGTCGCCGCGTCTATACCTGGCGGCCGGAGTCACGACGATCCGCACCACGGGAAGCGTTTCGGCCTACGCGGACCTGAACGTGAAGGCGAACATCGAGGCGGGGCGCGAGCCGGGCCCGCGAATGCACATCACGGCGCCGTATGTGACGGGACCCAGCCCCGCCCTCTCGGACATGGCGCAGGTGAACTCGCCGGAGCAGGCGCGGCGGTTCGTCGCCTACTGGGCGGATGAGGGCGCCACGTGGATCAAGGCGTACACGACGATCGAGCGCGACGAGCTCGCCGCCGTGATCGACGAGGCGCACAAGCGGGGGCTCAAGGTCACCGGGCACATCTGCTCGGTCACCTTCCAGGAGGCGGTGGACCTCGGAATCGACAACATCGAGCACGGCTTCTCGACCGCGACCGACTTCGATCCGCGCAAGCAACCCGACGAGTGCCCACCCAACTCGATGGTGGTGGTGGGGAACCAGGGCGACCCCTCGGGCGAGACCGCGCGCGCCGTGATTCTCAAGATGGTCGAGGCCGGGGTCGGGATGACCTCGACGATGGCCGTCATCGAGCCGTTCGTGAAGGGCCGGGAGGTGATGGACCCGCGCACGCTCGAGGCGATGGCGCCGGAGGTCCGCGACGCCTACGTGGAGACGGTCGAGCAGATCGGGCAGAACCCGAATTGGCCGTTCGTCGAGGACCACCTCCAGAAGGGCATGACCTTCGAGCGCGGGTTCGTCGAGGCGGGCGGTGTGCTGGCCGCAGGCGTCGACCCGACCGGGATCGGCGGCGCGATCGCCGGCTTCGGGGATCAGCGGAACTACGAGCTTCTCATCGAGGCGGGGTTCAGCCCGCCTACGGTCGTCCGGATCATGAGCGCGAACGGCGCGGCGATCCTTGGCGTGGGAGACGAGTTGGGGACGATAGAGACCGGGAAGCTGGCCGACCTCGTCGTCCTCGAGGGCGACCTCGAAGCGAACCCCGAGGTGATCAAGAACGTGACGATCGTCTTCAAGGACGGCGTGGGCTACGACTCTGCGAAGCTGATCGCGTCCGTGAAGGGTCAGGTCGGCATCCGGTGAGCGATACGACGCTCAGTCGGGGAGCCGACGCCGCGTACCGGGAGGCGCTCATCGCCCGGCTCGGGGGCCGGGATCCGATCGAGGTGCTGGCGGCGCTGTTCGAGCGCCTGCCCGCGGCCCTCGAGGGGCTCTCGGAAAAAGACCTCCGCCGTCCCGAGGCGGAAGGGAAGTGGTCCATCCTCGAGGTGATCTGCCACCTCGCGGATACCGAGCTCACGCAGGCGTGGCGGATCCGCCGCATCCTCACCGAGGAGAACCCGACGCTCGAGCCCATGGACCAGGACGTGTGGGCGGCGCGGCTCGGTTACGCGGAGCGGGACCTCGAAGACGCGCTCGACCAGCTCCGGGCGCTCCGACTGGCCAACCTCAGGCTCGTGGAGCGGCGGGGCGAGGCGGAGCTCGAGCGCACCTCGCACCACCCGGAGCGTGGCTCGGAGTCGCTGCGCACGATCCTCGAGCTCGTGGCCGGGCACGACGGCGTCCACCTCGACCAGATCGCGCGCATCCGCGCCGCCGTGGGCGCGGCGGACGCCACCGGCGGCTGAGCCCGGCCGGAACAGGGACGAGCCGGATGTCGAGGGGCACGTAGTGGCGGGCGATCCGTACCGTCCCGTCCCGCTCACCACCCATCGCCGCCTCGCCGAGTCCGAGATGCGGGAGCGGGCGCGCGAGTTCCGGGATGAGATGCGCCGCCGCCGGACCGTGCGGCAGTTCTCCCCCGAGCCGGTTCCGGACGAGGTCCTGGATGCGTGCATCGAGGCAGCCGGCACGGCTCCCAACGGCGCGAACATGCAGCCCTGGCACTTCGTCGTGGTCACCGATCCCGACACGAAGCGTCGCATCCGGGCGGCCGCCGAGGAGGAGGAGCGCGACTTCTACGAGAACCGCGCGCCTCCCGAGTGGCTCGCGGCCCTGGCCCCGCTCGGGACCGACGAGCACAAGCCCTTTCTCGAGGAGGCGCCCGTGCTCATCGCGATCTTCGCGCAGAGCTACGGGGTCGGTCCGGACAGGCGGACGGTCAAGAACTACTACGTGACCGAATCGGTCGGGATCGCCACGGGGATCCTCGTCACCGGTCTCCACCATGCGGGTCTCGTGACCCTCACCCACACGCCGAGCCCGATGGGCTTCCTGAACGACATCCTTGGAAGGCCGCGGAACGAGCGTCCCTTCCTCCTCCTCGTCGTCGGGTATCCGGCCGAGGATGCGGAGGTTCCGAGCATCGGAAAGAAGCCGCTCGAGGAGATCCGCACGCGGGTGTAGGACGGCCGGGTGTCCGCGGCGGTCGTCGGCGGATTTCCCCCGGAGGCGTTTCGCACGCGGGCGCGCCGCGGCGCTGCGTGGCGGATCAGTTCGCGCGGACGGTGCGGTCCGCTGCCCAGGCCCGGAGCGCCTCGATCTTCTCGCTCATCATCATCGAGAGGGGTCGCGTCGCGGCGGCTTCCGAGACGAGCGCCTCCATCGAGAGCTCGCCGCCGTCCGAGAACACCGTATACAGCGCCGCCACCACCACCTGCTCGATCTCCGAGCCCGAGAAGCCGTCGGTAGCCGCGGCGAGCGCCCCCAGGTCGAACGCCGCCGCCTCGTGGCCGCGCTTCTCGAGGTGGATCCGGAAGATCTCGCGGCGGGTCCCGACGTCCGGGAGGTCCACGAAGAACACCTCGTCAAAGCGCCCCTTGCGGAGGAACTCGGCGGGGAGCCGCTGGACGTCGTTCGCGGTGGCCACCACGAACACGTCGCCCCTCCGGTCCTGGAGCCACGACAGGAACGTGCCCAGGATGCGCTGCGTCACCCCGCCATCGTGGTCGCCGCTTCCCGCGAACGCCTTTTCGAGCTCGTCGATCCACAGGATCACCGGCGACATGCGCTCGGCGGTCCCGATCGCGCGCTTGAAATTCCTCTCGCTCTCGCCGATGTACTTGTTGTAGAGGTTCGAGGGGTCGAGCTTGAGCAGCGGCAGCCGCCACTCGGTGGCCACCGCCTTGGCGCAGAGGCTCTTCCCGCACCCCGGCACCCCGAGCAGCAGCACGCCGCGCGGGAACTCGAGCCCGAACTCCGAGGCCCGTTCGGGGGTCCGGACGATGGCCTGCCGCTTCGCGAGCCAGTCCTTGAGCGTGGCGAGGTCGGCGACCTCGGCGAGCGACTCCTCAACCGGATAGTACTCGAGCAGTCCCTCGCGCTCGACGAGCTGCCGCTTGGCCTCCACGACCTTCGCGATGTCGTCGGGCGCGAGACGGCCGTCCTCGATGATCGCCCTGGTGAGGATCTTTTCGGCCTCGAGCAGCGTGAGCCCGCGCAGGTTCCGGAGCAGTCGGTTCGTCTCCTCGGGAGTCTGGTCGACCTCCACCGACCCGCGCGCGTTCAGGTCGCGGAGGATGTGCATGAGGAGCGCCCGGTACTCCTCCACGTCGGGGGCAGGGAGCCGCACGGTCGCCATGTGCGCGCGGTGCGCGCTCCCGATCTCGATGTCCGCCCCCGTCAGGACGATCGCGCCCGTGACCTCCACGTACGGACGGCTCGCGTCCCGCAGTCGCTGCTGGAGGGTCGGATCCTGGAGATGGGGCCCGAGCCCGTGGAAGAGGTAGAGGGCGGGGTAGCGCGCGCTCTCGACATGGGCCAGGGCCCGGGAGGGGTCCGCGGTCTCGTACACGCCCGAGGGCTTGTCCGTGCGCCGGAGCCCCTTGCTGGTCGTCCACACGAACAGCGGGAGGCCGAGCGAGTCGGCGAGGTGGGAGAGGAGGGCCTCCGCCCGGTCCTCCTCGCTGGTGTCGAGGTGGATCAGTCCGTACCGGGACCTCAGGAGCAGGTCGAGATCGTGGAGCGGATCGGTCCCCGCGCGAGCCCCCGGCTCCGTCATCCGACCCGGGCGGCCCCGTCCTCGAGGAAGCGCTCCGACAACCGCCGCGCGGCGTGGAGCGGCGACTCCCCGGCCTCCCGCGCCTCGGCGAAGATCCGCTCGAGCGTCCGCTCGATCTCGCCCACCTCGGCCTCCAGCCGCCCCCGGTCGCGGAGCCCCTCCGCCATGCGCCCGAACGCAACGGCCCCGCCCGCGTTGATGATGTAGTCGGGGGCGTACAGGATGCCGCGCTCGTGGAGCGCGTCGGCATCGGCGTCCGTGAGGAGCTGGTTGTTCGCGGAGCCGGCCACGATCCGACAGCGGAGTCTCGGGATCGTGTCGGGGTTGACGGTCGCGCCGATCGCGCAGGGCGCGTACACGTCGACCTCGGTGTCGGGAACGCGGTCGGGGGGCACGGCGGTCGCGCCGAGTCGCTCGACCGCCGCCGAGACCGCCGACTCGTCGATGTCGCTCACCAGAACCGACGCTCCCGCGTCGGCCAGCATCTCCGCGAGCGGCAGACCCACGTCCCCGACACCCTGCACCAGTACCGAGCGTCCGGCGAGCGAGGCGTCACCGAAGACGCGCGCCACCGCGGCGCGGATGCCCACGAACACGCCCAGGGCGGTGTAGGGCCCCGGGTCTTCCGGATGGCCATCCACGATGCCCATCACGTAGCCGGCGCCCCGATCGATCCGCAGCATGTCCTCGGGCGTCGTGCCGAGATCGACGCCTGTGCGGAACGCGCCCCGGAGCGAGGCGAGCCGCGCCCCGTACCGCTCGAGGAGTCCGTTCCTGGCATCGGGGTCGAGCGGCCCGGGCGTGGCGAGCACGGCCTTGCCGCCACCGAACGGGATCCGGACACCGGCCCACTTGTAGGTCATGCCGGCGCCCAGCCGCAGGGCATCGACGAGCCCGTCGGCCGGAGAGGGATAGGTCTTCATCCGCGTCCCCCCGATGGCGGGTCCGAGACGTGTGTCGTGAAGCGCGATGAATATCCAGGTGCCCGTCGGCGCGTCGAACGCGACGACCACGGACTCTCCGTCCCAGGCTTCGATCTTCTCCCGCAGCGTGTCCGTCATCGGGCTCGTTTCGGAGACAGCGATACCGCACCCCGCGCGGCGTGACGCGCCGGGTGGGGACGCTGGTCGACCGCACGGCGCGGGACGGACGGCGTCTAAGCACCAACCGTCCCGCGCCCGGCGATCAGGTGTAGTAGATGATCAGATAGATGGCGAGGACGACGATCAGGATGGCGTAGATCAGCTTTCGGTTCATTTCCCCCCCTTGTGGAGCTTCCGCCCGAAGTTCACACCCACGTTCCCCAGCACTGCCACTACGGACCGGCCGACCCGCAGGGTTCAACCGGAAGCCGGACCGGACGAAGCATGTAGTTGCGATCGTACAGCGTCGCCCCGGTCGCCTCGAAGTACTCGTCCCAGAACGACTTGACCCGTTGCGCGGCAGGCGTGTCCACACGGGCGCCGACGATCACCGCGCAGAGCCCGGACAGGTCCGGCAGCTGTCCGCTGGCCTTGGCGTTCTCGACCCAGTCGTCAGACGGCATCCGACGGAGACCCTCCATCTCGATGACGCGGTTCGACTGGAGCATGTCGGAGAAAAGATACAGCGTCGCTTCGCGATCCCGGTAGGGCCTCAGCTCCTCCGCCACGTCATGGAGCGTCGAGAGGATGTCCGTTCCGCCGATGTCGTCGCGTCCCTCGGGCTCGCTGAAGCGGCGGAGGAGGATCTTCGCGTCGCGCAGGAAACGCACGAGCGCTACGGAATCGCGCGACACCTCGAACCCCTCGACCTCGCGCTTCGGGATCGGCTGGGACCAGCGCTCGGGCGGTTCGGCGAGCGAGAGCTGCAGAAGTTGCATGCCCGCGATCCGGTCCCCGTGGCTCATGTGGTCCAGACGCTCGTCGGTGAGCTGCCGTGCCAGCTCGAGCTGATGGTCCGGGATGCTGGTGGAGCGGTCGTAGACGAAGATCACCAGCTCGGCGGGCTCGGGCGGCTCGGCCGTCTCCGGATCCGGAGCACCTCCGCACGCGAGCGCCCCCCCGACGAGCACGCACGCGAGGAACGTGGCGGCCCTTCGCGGGACGCTTCCTACCACGCGATGGCCTCTTCGTTGAACCGCTGGCGGGCGCTCTGGAAGCGGTGCTGGAGCTCGCGACGCTCCTCGTCGTATTCCGTGGGCGAGCGCAGCGGCTGGATCGCGTCGTCGTCGTAGGGCTCGACCTCGATGTCGAGCGCAGTCGAGTCGCGGAACGCGATGATCGAGCGGGCGTCGATGCCGCGCGCCCGGCCGTTCTCGGCCCGGTAGAGGGCGATGACCGACTCGAGCTCGCGCACCATGGCGCGCTGCTCCTCGCGGGCCGCCGACGCGCTCACGCTCTTCAGACCGCGAATCCGCCTGGCGAGGTCGGACAGGAGCTCGGACACTTCGGTCGCGGTCGCCTCCGCTCCCTCGATGAACCGGGCCCGATCGCGCTCGAACGGGCTCTCGTTGAAGTGCTCGCGCCGCCGGTCCCGTCGATGAAAGTACGCGGCGCACAGCGCGCAGATCACGAGCGTCGTGTTGAGCAGCAGGATCGGGAAGCTCAGCCGGCTCATCGAGTCGGCGTAGTCGCGCATGGCGATCGCGGCCTGCTGCAGGTCTTCGGCCTGCGCGCGCAGGGCGTTGGCTTCGAGAAGGTTGCCGTCGGTCGCCTGGAAGTCGGCCTGCCGGTTCCACTCCTCCACCTGCGCGATGTCGGCCCGGTACTGGCTCTGGCCGACCTCGCCCAGCCGGATGCGGGCCTCGTACAGCACGCCGAGCACCAGGAGGAGGCCGACCCCGGTGAGCACCATCGGGATCACGTTCTCCATGGCGGAGCGCGCCGCCACCGTGTGGTGCCGCTCGGCCGTATCCCGCTGCATGACGAGCTCACGGAGCGAGTGCCCGAAGAAGTGTGCGAGCACGCACAGGAAGGTCACCACGCCGGCCGCCAGGAGCGCCGCATCGGGTCGCAGGATCAGGTGCGCGATCACCCGCTCGGCCCCGGCCAGCCACCCGGCCGACGTCTCCGTCACGAGCCGGATCTGACGCTCGGTGAGGACGTCGCGGGGCAGGAGCGCCTGGAAGACCGGCGCGTTCGCGAAGAACTCGACGAGCCCGAGGAACGCGATCGCGGCGAGGTAGACCCTCGTCGAGAGCCCCCGTTCACCGCGCTGCTCGTCTTCGAGGTCGCTGACCACCTCGCGCTCGCGCACGGCGCGCCGCGCCTTGAGCCGCATGAGCTCGTTGGTGAGACGCTCGAACCGGTCGACCGCCAGGGAGGCGCGTCCCAGCCGATCGGTGATCGCTTCCTCGCGGTCGGCGACTTCGTCGTGGAGCTGCCGGCGGTACTGGAAGCTCCAGCGGTCGTAGAAGGCGCGGCAGCGCTCGCGCAGATCGCGCTCGCTCCCGGTGCGTCCTTCGCTGGTCGTGTCCGGAACGCCGGCCTCGGCGTCCTGTCGCGCCGCGCGCACCGCCTCTTCCCGAAGCCGCCCGATCCCGGCCTCCTCCATATCGCGGGCCATCCCGCCCGCCTGGGTCGCGAGGCGGTTCGAGCGTGGCTCGTCGGCGGCGGGAGGTTGCGCGCCGGGCCGTGCAGGCGAGGAGTCGGCGGGAGCGATGTCCGGCGCCTCCTCCGCAGGCGTCTCCCCGCTCTCCATGCGGCGGAGCCACGTCGGTGTGCGAGTCGGTTCGTTGGTGGCCATGCCGTCCTCAGTCCGATCGACCGCGTGCGTTCAGTGCGCCGGTCGGGCTCAGAGGAGCCCCTCGTTCACCGGCAAGTCGAGGAAGTACGAGCGACAGGCCAATCCGAGCATGCGTCCCGAGACCTCCGGCTCGACCCCCAGATACCGCGCGAGATCGAGGAGGTGGTTGACGATGTCGCGCGGATGACAGGCGCGCGGCGCGAGCCCGCGCTTCTCGTAGAACTCGCGGAAGATAAGGTCTGTCCCCACCGGCGAGTACGCGAGCCCCGCCGCCTCGCAGCAGGCCTCGAAGATCTCCTCGTACTCCTCCCGGGAGGGGTTGTCCACGAGGATCTTGTACTGGATCCTGCGCAGGAACGCTTCCTCGACGAGCTCGGTCGGGTTGAGGTTCGTCGCGAAGATGAGGAGGCACTCGAACGGCACGGGCAGCTTGTGCCCCATCGGGAGGCTCAGGAAGTCCATGTGCCGGTCGAGGGGGACCATCCACCGGTTGAGGAGGTCGCGCGGGCGGACCCGCTGGCGTCCGAAGTCGTCGATGATGAACACGCCGCAGTTCGCCTTCATCTGCGGCGGGGCGCGGAACACGCCGGTCTGGCTGTCGAACTGGAGCTCGAGCTGGTCGAGCGTGAGCTCGCCGCCAACCATCACCACCGGGCGTCGCACGAGCGCGAACCGCTGGTCGTGTCCGGGGACCTCCCGCAGGTACTTCCGCGCCTCGACCGAGGGCGGCAGGCCGCCGCCCTCGAGGGCGAGGTCGTCGTCCCCCTCGCGGTGCGCCACGGGGTCGTACACCGAGATGATCTGCCCGTCGATCTCGACGGCATACGGGATGTAGATGCGGGAGCCCATCATCTCGGCGATCGCCTCGGCGATCGACGTCTTCCCGTTCCCCGCGTGTCCGTAGAGGAAGAGCGATTTCCCGGAGTTGATCGCCGGCCCCAGCGTGTCGACGAACTCGTCCTCGAACACGAGGTGATCGAAGCCCTGGCGGATCGCCTCGCGCCCGATCTGGAGGCCGCGCGTGCTCTGCGAGCGCACCGACTCCCAGTATTCGCCGAGCGAGATGGGGGCGGGTCCGACGTAGCGGCTGGTCTGCATGACCTCGCGCCCGCGGGCCCGTCCGTCGCTGGTCGCGTCGAACGTGTAGCCGATGCGGCCGTGTCCCTCCGAGCCGCGCACCTCGATGAGCCGCCGCTGCTGGAGGTCCATGAGGATCGGATCGAGGATCGCGAACGGGAGCCTCAGGAATCCCTCGAGCTGGAGACCGGTTCGCGCGCCCTGGAGATACAGGGTCTTCACGAGCAGATCCGACACCATGGCCTCAGAGAGACCCGTGTCTTCGAGCGTCTCGGGAACCGGGGGCTTGGCGCCCTCGCTCACCTGCGGGGCGACCGCCGCTTCCGGGGCTGCGTACACCATCATGGTCTCGTCCTGGCTATCCGTTCAGGTCAGGCGGCCGCGCGCTCGCGCTCGGACCACGTCCAGCGGTCGCCGATCTGCGTGCAGCTCGCCGCCAGCGCCCCCGCGGGGAGCTCGACGGCGCAGGCCGCTTCCTTGTGCGTTCTCGAGAACCGCCACGGCTTGAGGCCGTGATACAGCGCCACCACCCGGCACTCGTCGTCCAGAAAGGCGATGTCGAGGGCGTACGTCATCCACTGCATGTGCACACCCTTGCACGGCCGGATCAGGAGGCCCTCGCCCGGCCGGGGTTCGGGTCGACCGATCATTCCGCGCAGCCGCGGCCACCATCGCTCCGCGACCCGCACGCGGTCCCCGATCACCGTGTCGCGATCTTCGCTCCGGATCCGGACGACCCTCACTGCATCCCTCCGAAGAAGTCCCGGAACAGGAACATCGCGGGGCCCACGAGCACGACGAAGATGGACGGGAAGATGAAGAAGATGAGCGGGAACAGCATCTTCACGGTCGTCTTCGCGGCCGCTTCTTCGGCCCGCTGCATGCGCTTCGAGCGCAGCGTCTCGGCGTGGATCCGGAGCGCATCGGCGATCGAGGTCCCGAAGCGGTCCGTCTGGAGCAGCATCGAGGTGAGCGAGCGGACGTCGTCGACGCCGGTCCGCTCGCCGAGCCGCCGGAGCGCCTCGTCGCGCGGCGTGCCCGCGCGGATCTCGAGGTTCACCACGGTGAGCTCGTCGCTCATCTCGGGGCTGATGCGGTCGATCTCGTCGGCCACCCGCACGAGCGCCTGGTTGAGGCCGAGTCCCGCCTCGACGCACACGACGAGCAGGTCGAGCGTGTCCGCGAGCGCCTTCCCGATCTCGAGCTGGCGGCTCTTGACACGCCCGTCCACGTAGAAGAAGGGGATCATCCAGCCGAGCAGCACGAGGAGCCCCGTGATCAGCCACAGGGTGGGCCCGGGGAGGGAGAAGCCGATCGTCTGCGAGAGGACCGCCATCCCGAGGAAGCCGGCCAGCCCGAGGATCCCCGTGAGCAGGACGCGCACGCCCATGAAGATCGAGATCGCGTTCGGGTGCCGGAAGCCCGCGTACACCAGCCATTGGCGGGTCTTCGACACGTCGCCGCGCTTCGATCCGACGCGGTCGCCGAACGCCTCGAGCACGGACTGGAGACGATCGCGCTTCGCCTGCCGGCGGCGGCGCTCCTGCAGATCGCGATAGCTCGTCGCCCCCGACTGGAGGCTCGCGAGACGACGCCGCACGACCCGGTCCTCGGCGGGCGCGAAATTCGCGATCCCGAGCACCAGGAGACCCACGGAAAAGGCCGTCAACGCCACCACGAGATAGATCATTGGAACTCCCGGAACCTCTTCGACAGGCCTCCGACGTCGGCGATCACAGGTCCACGTCCATGATCCGCCGGATCGCGACGAAGCCGATCAGCTGGAGCCCGGCCGCCATGACGAGCATGAGACGGCCGAGGGGCTCGATGAACAGCACACGCATGTATTCGGGGTTGAGCATGTACATCCCGATCCCCGCCACGATGGGCGCGCTCGCCAGCACCCAGCCCGTCATGCGGCCGTGCGCCGTGTGCGTGCGGAGCTGGCGGCGGAAGCGGAACCGGTCCCGGATGATCTTCGAGAGGTTGTCGAGGATCTCGGCCAGGTTGCCGCCCGACTCGACCTGGATGAGGACCGCGGTCACGAAGATCCGCACGTCGAGCAGGGTCATCCGGTCGGAGAGCGCGAGCAGCGACTCCGAGAGCGGCAGACCGAACTTCTGCTCCTCGTAGACCTGCCGGAACTCGTCGGAGATCGGGCTCGGCGATTCCTCGGACACCACGCGCAGACCCGTCGAGAACGCGTGTCCGGCGCGGATGGCGCGTCCCAGGAGGTCGATCGCCTCGGGGAAGTGCTCCTCGAAGCGCGCGAAGCGATGTTTGCGCCGGCGCGACACGTGCACGTACGGCAGGAGCGCTCCGACCACGGCGCCGAGGAGCGCTGCCAGCCACCCGCCCACCGCCACGAGGATGGCGAGCGCCAGCGCCGCGGCGAGCCCGAAGGTCAGCAGGAAGTACGTGGGCACGCTCCACTTCACGTCGGCCTGGGCCAGGAAGTGCTGCAGGTCCTGCATCTGGGGCAGGCGCAGGAACAGGGGCTGGAGCCAGTCCGGTCCCTGGTTCGCGGCGTCGCGGAGGATCGAGGCCGACGCGGCTCCGCGGCCCGGATCGACACGACGCTCCGACGACAGCTTCCGCAGCTCGCGCGAGATGCGCGACTGTCGGGTCCACTGGCGCACGCCCTCCCACAGGAGGACGAGCGATACCACGCCGAGCACGACCGCCCCGAAGGCGATCAGCCCGACGAGGATCGGAGAGGTTCCCAGCTGGTTCACTTGACGCTCGCCAATCCGATGTTCGCGAACAGGGTCTCGTCGAGATCGATCCCGTACTCGGCCAGACGCTCCGAGGCCTTGGGACGGATGCCGGTGGCCGCGAAATGCCCGCGCACCCTGCCGTCGTCGTCGATGCCCTCGCGGTGGTACACGAACAGGTCCTGCATCGTGATCACATCCCCTTCCATCCCCACGACCTCGGCGATGGTGAGGATCTTCCGGGTCCCGTCCGACATGCGCTGCACGTGCACGATCGCGTCGATCGCGCTCGCGATCTGCGCCCGCACGCCCTTCTCCGGCAGGTTCAGGCTCGCCATCGAGACCATCGTCTCGAGGCGGTGGAGCGCGTCGCGCGGCGTGTTCGCGTGGAGCGTCGTCAGCGACCCATCGTGGCCGGTGTTCATGGCCTGTAGCATGTCGATCGCCTCGGCGCCGCGGACCTCGCCGACGATGATCCGGTCGGGACGCATGCGCAGCGAGTTGATCACGAGCTGTCGCTGCGTGACCTCTCCGACGCCCTCGATGTTGGGCGGCCGCGTCTCGAGACGAACCACGTGGGGCTGGCGGAGCTGGAGCTCCGCCGAGTCCTCGATGGTGACGATGCGCTCGTCGTGCGGGATCGATTCCGACAGCACGTTGAGGAGCGTCGTCTTACCCGAGCCGGTCCCGCCGGTAATCAGCATGTTGAGCCGCGCCCCCACCAGCCCCTCGAGGAGCTCGAGCATCTCCGGCATCAGCGTGTCGTTGCGCAGGAGATCGTCGTGGGAGAGCACGTCCCGGCGGAACTTCCGGACCGAGAGGTGCGGCCCGTCCACGGCGAGGGGCGGGATGATCGCGTTGACGCGCGAGCCGTCCGCCAGCCGGGCGTCGACCATCGGCGAGGAGTCGTCGATCCGGCGGCCCACGGCCGACACGATCCGGTCGATCACCTGCATGAGGTGCCGGTTGTCGCGGAAGCGCACATCGGTCTTGTGCAGCTTCCCGTCGATCTCGACGTACACCTGCTGGAACGAGTTGACGAGGATGTCGGAGATGCGCTGGTCCTTGACGAGCGGCTCGAGCGGTCCGAGGCCGAACACCTCGTTGATGACCTGCTCGACGAGCATCTCGCGCTCTTCGAGGTTGAGCGGCGTCTCCTCGCCGGCGAGGAGATCGCGGACGATCTTCCGCACCTCGTCTTCGGCCTCGGCCTGATCGCGCTGCGACAGGTTCGAGAGGTTGAGGCGCTCGAGCAGGCGCCGGTGCACCCGGGTCCGGATCTCCTGGAGCTCCGTCGGATAGCCCGTGTCGGACCACCCCGTGTCCACCGCCTCGCCCTCGCCTCGTACCCACGAGAAATCCACCGGGTCGGCGTCCGAGACTTCCTTGAATCCGCTACTCATCTCTCATCCTCATCTCAGTCGGGCTCGCGTCGCCCGTTCTTGCCGAGAAGCGTCGACAGCCAGCCGCCGCCCGACGAATCGATCTGGGTATCGGTGAGCTTGGAAGCCAGCGCGCGAATGTCCTTCGCGAACGCGGACTTCGGATCCGACACCGCGGGTCGCCCCGTGTTGATCGAGTTCATCACGGCGCGATAGTCGTTCCTCAGGGTCCAGAACACCTCGAACCCGAGGGTCTTCTCGATCTCGGCGGTCGTGACCACCTGGTTGTTGTCGAATCGGTTCACGAGGAGGCGGATCCATCCGTCCCGCTTCTTGCGGCCGAAGCTCCGGATGAGCTGCACGCAGCGCGTGAGGTTCCGGAGCGACGGGATGTCCGCCGTCGTGACGAGGTAGACCTCCTCGGTCTCCTCGAACGCCCCCATGGTCGCGGGGGTGAAGGTCTTCGGGGAATCCACCACGACATAGTCGTAGTGCTGCTTGAGGAACTTGAGCACCTGACGCACGCGGTCCGACGACACGGCCTCGTAGTCGGCCGGCTGATACGGTGCCGAGAGGATCTCGACGCCCGTCTCGTGCCGCTCGATGTAGGAAGCCAGCAGCCGGGAGTCGACGCGATGGAAATTGCGCACCAGGTCGACGACCGAGAACCGCGGCTCGACGCCCATCACGAGCGCGGATTCGCCGAGCTCGAGGTCGAGGTCGACCAGCAGCGTCCGCTTGCGCGTGAGCTTGTGGATCTCGGTGGCGAGGTTCGCCGCCACGGTCGTCGATCCCGTCCCGCCCTTCGCGCTGAACACCAGGAGCATGCGCCCCGGGGTCGAGACGCGTCGCGTCGCCTGACGGCCGGACTTCCGGAGCACGCGCTCGAGGGCCCCGCTGAGCGAGCCGATCTCGATCGGCTTGCCGACGTACTCCGTGACTCCGGCCTGCATGGCCTGGAGGATCAGGTCGGGCGAATCGGTTGCCCCGAGCGCGATCAACGCGCCCGAGAACCCCGAGTCGACCGCGAACTGCGCGAACTTGAGACCGACGTGCGGCTCGGACTCGAGATCGAGGAACGTGACCTCGGGCTTCGCCTCGCGGAGCTGGTCGAGGTGCGAATCGTCGATGTCCGTGTACGACGCCGTGATGCCGAGGACGATGCGGACCGCGTGGCCCGTCTCCTCGAGCACGGTCTTGAGATCCCCCGCGAACTCGCGGTCCGCCGAGATGACGGCCGCGCGCAGCGGATTCCCGCCGACCTCCGGTACCTGGCTCACCACATCTCCATCCGGGGTCATGACGCGAGCCTCGACGTCTTCGAGGCCGGCGCGAGGCCGGGGCGCACTTGGGAGCCCCGCGACGCACGAGCACGAAGATGAGGCGCCGAGCCCCACATCACGAATCCGGTCCGCCCGCGGACGACGGTCATCGATCCCATCCGTCTAGCGCGAGCCGCCGTCGGAATCACGCATGCTCCCGTCCCAGTTCCAGGTCTCGGGTTCCCCGGTCGGGAGCGGCGGGTCCTGATCGAGCGGCTGCACGATCCTGGGCGTGACCAGCACGAGCAGCTCGGTGCGGTTCTGGCGCAGGTCGCGGGACTTGAACAGCTCCCCGAGGATCGGGATGTCGCCGAGCAGCGGCACCTTGCTGATGTTCTCGGTGATCGAGTTGTCCACCAGCCCGGCGATCGCGAAGGTCTGCCCGTCCTCGAGCTCCACGACCGTCGACGCGCGACGCGAGAGGAGCGCCGGAATCTGGAACCCCGAGATCGTGAGCCCGTTGGCGAAGTCGAGTGCCGACACCTCCGGCTGCACCCAGAGGCGGATCGACCCGCTGTTCGTGATGTTCGGCACGAAATTGAGCCGGATCCCGAACTCCTTGAACTGGATCGTGACCGCGTTCGATCCCTGGCTCGCCTGCAGCACGGGGAAGGGGAACTCGCCGCCCGCGAGGAACGAGGCCGTCTCGGCAGGCATCGAGATCAGGTTCGGCTCGGCCAGGCTTCGGAAGAGCCCGTTCGTCTGCAGCGCGCGCACGAAGGCCGCTACCTGCGACGGCTCGTGGAAGAGGAAGAAGTTCACCGCGTCCGAGAACACCTCGGCGATCGCATCGTCGTCCTCGGAGGTGCGGACGTTCTCGACCGGGCCGAGCGCCACATCCACGTTGTTGCCGGTGTGCGTGATGAGGGTCGGGCCGAGCTCGCGCTGCCACGAGCGGCTGACTTCCGCGAAGCGGACCTGGAGCAGCACCTGCCCCGGGTCGGGCACGACCAGATTGTCCATGACCTGGACGGTCTCGCCCATCCCGCGTGCCAGGGTGAGCGCCTTGCCCGCGACCTGCGGATCGCGCACCTCGCCGTGCAGGATGATCGAGTTGCCGACGGCGGTGACGCGGATGTTCTCGCTCGGGAACATCGTGGCCAGCTCGCGCTCGATCGACGGGGCGTCCAGCGTCACCCGGATCGTGTAGCTCGACCGTGCGCCCCCCGTGGTCCAGATGAAGAGGGAGGTAGAGCCGGGCGCGACGCCGTTCACGAGCACCTCGGTCGTACCGGCCGTCTGCACGCTCGCCACTCCCGGATCGCCGATCGCGATCCTCAGCAGCGTGCCCCCCGCCGGGATGATCGTGGAGTTCCCGACCGGGAGCACGATCTCCTGGCTGGTCTGGGCCCGCGTCCCTCCCGCGAGGAGCGCCAGACACAGCGCCGAACCGAAAAGGCACGCCGAGGCGCGCTTGATCATCCGCATCCCCCTCATCATCCTCACTCTCCTGTGATCGAAGCTCGGTTCGACGTCTGATCAGCGACCGCCACCGCCGCCTTCGGACTCTGTTCGCTTCTCGGTCCCGCTGATGATCTCGACCGACACGCCCGACGGCCGCGGCGGTGCCGCGCGCGACACCGGGGCGCTCGAGGCGACCCGCCGCCCCGCGAGCAGCTCGCGGGCGTACACCCCGTTCGTCTGCACGGTGTCGCGATCCAGCGGGTTCCGGAGCGAGAGCCGGATCTGGCCCTTGGTCTCGGCCAGCGTGAGGCGCTCGGCCTCCTCCGGCGTCACCATGAGCGTGGCGACCGTCACCATCACGGCCTCGTTCTGGTCGTTCATCTCGGTGATCTGGCCGATGCGGAGCACGGGGATGTCCTGGAGGACGGTCCGCGTGACCGGCTGGTCGAACTGGGCGCCCTGGTCGAGCGTGACCATCACGTCCACCCGGTGCCCCTCGTGGACCCACCCCGCCACCCCGATCACCTCGCTCATGCGCACGGCGACGGCCCGTTTTCCCTCCGCGATGGCGAGCGGGACCCCGCCACCGGACTCGGGGTTGGCGATCTTGCTGGCCAGGAGCGGCTCGTTCATGCGCAGCTCCGAGATCAGCCCGCGGCCCACCACCTCGGACGCCTCGCGCGCGAAACCCTGCGGCGTGGCGCCCGCGGGCCACTCGACCGGCTTCACGTCCTGCTGCTGCAGGATGTGGCCGAAGGGAAGGTCGCGCGCCGCCACCATCACCGTGAGAGTCGGGGCCTCCGAAGCCTGCACGACGTTCGTCACGGTGGGCTGACGCAGGAACCGAAACGCCAGGTAGGCGGCCATGAGCCCGGACACCAAGGCCAGGAACAGGATCACACCCACACGATTTCTCATCATCCGCCTCTCTGATTAATCCCCGGGTCGGCCTCGCGCCGCCGGTGCTCGCCTTCGTATCGCTCGAAGCCGCTCACTCGCGCCGCATGATCGACGTCGTGCTGAGCGTGACCGTGCCGTACCCCGTCCCGCAGCCCGCGCACATCAGGCTGAGTGCCGGCCCCAGCACCACGAACTGGTGCTGATAGGTGACGTCCACCCGGACCGGGTCTCCGGCCGTGCAGGTGGGGTCGAGCGCCACGCCGGCGCAGGTGACCGTCCGCGTGCGGCCGGTCGTGATGCTGAGTCCGCTGTGGACGAGCAGCGTGTCCACGCGATCCTCCACGACCGTTCCCTGGATCGTGGTCGGGATCACGCCCAGGCGCGCGGCCTCCCGCGCGACGTTCGTGACCACCTGGTACGTCCTCCATGCGGTGGCGAACTCGATGATCCCGAACACGATCACGAGCAGGATCGGAAGCGCGAGGACGAACTCGACCAGGGACTGTCCGCGCTGGTCGAGCCACCGTCGTCGAAGCGCGCAAACTGCATGAGGTCTCGTCAATTGCGTACGTGCGTTCATGTGAGCCAGCTCGCCAGGGTCGCCGTGAGTGACCATTCCGGGTTCGTCCCGTAGACGAACCAGGCGGTCAACGCGCCGGCCGCGATCGCCACTCCGTACGGCACCGTCAGCACGCCCGGGGTCTCGAGCGTCACCGCCGCCCGGGACTCCTGGCCTCTCCAGCCGCTGAAGGTGCCCGCGCCGAACGTGGCAAAGATCGCGCGCAGGTTGACCATCGTCTGTGTAATCGCGCGGTTCCTGAGGATCACGACGACGGCCATGAGCCCGCCGACGAGCGCCATCACGAGCAGCGCGAACCACACATCCCTTGGCCCGAGGAACGCCCCCACCGCCGCGAGCAGCTTCACGTCCCCTCCCCCGAGGCCCCCCACCAGGAAAAACGGGAGTGCGAGTCCGAAACCGAGCAGGGCGCCGAGCAGACCGTCCGTGAGAGCGCCGAGCCCGAGCGGCACGCGCAACAGGATCGCGCCGGCCACCGCACCCACTGTAAGGATGTTGGGCAGCCTCCGCTCACGGACATCGAACCACACGGCGCCGAAGCACACGGCACACAGGGCGATGCCCATCACGATCCTCCACGACGATCCCTCCACCGTCCCCCCCGAATTCCTCCCCCGCGATATAACGAATCCCGGCTCCGCACGCGTGCGGCCAGCGCGGGAATCAGACGAAAAGGACCGGCGGCGGTTTGAAGCCGCGCGCCGGCCCTCGCGTCACGAAGTCGGGCTCAGGAGCCGCCCGACGGGTTGTTCATCATGTTCGCCGCGTTGCCGAACCCGCCGTTGATACCCGTGGCCAGCACCGTCATTCCCCCCGTGATCGCGAGGGCGATCAACACGACCAGGAGCACGTACTCGGTCGCGTCCTGCCCGGACTCATCGCGCCAGAGCCGATTGAGGAACCGTTTCATCTCCCCCTCCACTTCCCGCTGTTCGGGATCCCGTTTCCGACCGTCTCACGTGGACGGTCCGCCTTTCACCGCCGACGGTTCCGAACAGATCGGGAACCGCACGTCACGCGGCGGAGGTGAAGGATCCATGCCAGCCGCCTTGCGGCGTCCTCCCGCACCCACCGGTTCCGGGGAGACGCGGAATAACCCTTGAGCCTGCGGCGGTTACGCCGTCCGGGTGCCGCGTCCCCGAAGGGATCTCCCCACGCGTACGGGTACCGGAAACCCGCCGGCGAGTGTCGGGCCCGGGCACCGAGTGTAGGGTTCGTACGACAGTACATTGTAAGCGAATGCGTGAAAACGGGATAGCCCGGAGCGGCGAGCACGCGGCGGCGGGGTGGATCCGCCGGCCGACCCGAATCGGTGTGGCCCGGACGCGGCTCCCGACGGGGGCTCGACGATCCCGCGGTGTAGACTCGCCACGTCACTCGTCGCGTGTCTGTGGATCGCCGGCTACGGGACGCACTCGCCGGCGCCGTCCACGGACACGTCGGGGACGGGGGTCCGCCGCAGCCGGCCGATCGCCGGGTGGCCGGCGCGGGCGAACACTCCGCCGATCCGATCCTCGTAGAGACGCTCCCATTCGGGATCGAGATCGACGAGCTGATAGCCCTGCCAGCGTTTCGAGAACAGTACGAGCTCGCTCTCCTCGCGCTCGAGCACGCCGCGCCACCCCTCGAGCCCGTACTGGAGCCGGAGGTATTCGTCGTAGATCGAGTCCGGGTACACGGTCTCTCGACGCCCGTCCATGGAGATCTTCACGCCGGGCGCGAGGTGCCAGAGCGCGTATTCGCCCCAGTCGAAGGAGGTCACCATGTTGCCCTCGACTCCGCTCGCGTCGAGCCACGCGACGGCGCGCACGGGGAAGGCGAGGGCGCGCCGCGGGTCGATGCGGATGCAGCGCGCCTCGGGAACGCTCGACCCGATGAGCACGCCGCCGGCGAGTACGGTGACGGCGGTGACGAGCGCCCGCTCCCAGCGCCGCGGGGATGCGGGCACGGAGTCGCGGGACCACACCGCCGCGAAGTGGTCGGCCAGCAGCGCGGGAACCGCGATCGCGAAGAGCTGCAGGTGGCGGATCGCGCTCAGCGGGAGCAGCACGACCGCGACGAGGACCGCGAGCAGGGCCGGTCGGCGAGGCGCCGGGCTCCGGATGAGGGTGGCCGCGGCGAAGCCGACGACCGCCAGGTAGATCGCGCCGGGGGCGGAGAAGACGTCGAGCGGCTGCCACTCCACGATGTCGGGGCGCGGCACCGTCGCGGTCCGGAGCAGGAAGAGCGCCAGCTCCGGGCCGTACGGGCTCAGGAGAAGCGCCCCGCCGCAGGCGGCGCCCACCGCGAGCGGGGTGCGGAGACGTTGCCACGCGCGCCGCGTGTCGCGTGTGGCGAGCGCCCCCGCCGCGCGCGCGAGGCCCCACACACCCACGATCCCAACCCCGGCCAGAACGCCCCCGTGGAAGTTGATCCACACCGCGAACAGGGGCGGCAGGGCCCAGAGCCAGCGCTCCCGTCCGTGCTCGACCCGGTAGAGGACGAGGACGGTGAGCGTGAAGAAGAGGAAGGTGAACATCTGTGGCCGCACGGTCGCGAGGCCCGGCACCAGCAGGAAGAGCGAGAAGAGCAACAGGAGCCCCGCGCGCACGGCGTCGAGGCCCCGCCGGACGAGGTGGCCGTACAGCAGACCGACGGTGAGGAGTGCCACGAGCGTCTTGAGCGCGATCAGCGCGGTCCCGCCGCCGAGATCGTACAGGAAGCCGAACGCGACCTCCGACAGGAGCTCGTGGTTGATCCACCCGTGCCCGGCGGTCAGGTACGAGAACGGGTCGACCCGCTCGATCCCGTGGGCGAGCGTGCGCTGTCCGAAGCGGATGTGGCCCCACAGGTCCGGATCCGCCACCGTCGGCGCGAGGAGCCGCGTCGCGGCGGCGAGCATCAGGAACGCCGTCATTCTCGACCACCACCGTGCGGTCAAGCCGAGCCTCCGGAATGTGGGGCGAATCGCCGTCGCCCGCGGCGCCGCCGTTTCACCGAGCTCGCGCGCTAGCGCGCACTCGGTTCGGGTTGAGGGGTGGCCGCCGGTCGGGGCCGGATCCCGGGCGCCCGCGTCCCTCGCAAGAACCTTGCAGGGAGTCCGGCGCGTACACAGTGTCGGATCGACGGGTCGTCGAGCGCGCCCTGGAGGGTCACGTGTCCAACCCGGCGGTGCAACATCTGATGCGCGGGCAGTCCGCGGACGGCGGGTGGGGCGCCTACCCCGGCGGCGCCAGCCGTACCGAATCCACGGCCCTCGCGACGCTGGCCCTGTCCGCGAACGCGGCCGACGAGACGGCGGGAGCGATCGCCGCCGGCCGGGGCTGGCTCGACCCCCGCCAGCTTCCGTCGGGCGCCTGGCCGCTCGGCGACGATGCCCCGGAGCCCAGCTGGTCCACGAGCCTCGTGGCGCTCGCGCTCTCTCATTTCGCCCCGGAGTCCGAGCGGATCGCCAGCGCGGCGCGCTGGCTCCTGGGTCAGAAAGGGCGCGGCACGTCCTGGTGGGGGAAGGTCTATTTCTGGTTCTTCCCCGATCGCCGGGCCGTGGAGCTCGATCCGGATCTCATCGGGTGGCCGTGGGTGGAGGACACGTTCTCGTGGGTCGAGCCCACGTCGTACGCGATGATGGCCCTCAAGCGCCTGCGCGGCGTGGTCGGCGGGGGAGGCGTCGAGGACCGGCTCGAGGAGGCGGACCGGCTCCTCGTCGACCGCGCCTGTCGCGGCGGCGGGTGGAACTACGGGAACACGCGCGTCCTGGGCGAGGACCTGTGGCCGTATCCCGACACCACTGCCCTGGCCCTCCTCGCGCTCGCGGACCGGGCGGAGCTCCCGGAGGTGGGCGGCGGTCTGACCGCGCTCGAGCGCATGCTCGCGGAGAATGACTCGATCCTCTCGCTCGGGCTCGGGGCACTCGTCTTCGGCGTGCACGGTCGCGACGCGCTGCCGCTCCGGGAGCGGCTGGCGGCGAAGCTCGAGACGTGGGATGGGGGCGAGATCCGCGCCCTCGCGTGGGCCGCCCTGGCGCTGGCCGAGTCCGACGATCCCCTGGGGGTGCGCGGTGCATGACCGCCGCCGGTTCCTCAAGATCGCCGCCGGAGCGACTGCGGCCACGGCGCTCGGCTGTCGCCGCGAGGAGAGCGAGCGCTGGACGCCCGCCGCCGTGCGGAAGGCGGCCCGCTCGTCGGTCGCGGTCGTGCCGGCCCCGTCGTACGACGAGGCCCGACTCCTCGAAGCCGTCCGCGGCGGGCTCGCGCTGTTCGACGACCTCGACGTCCGCGGACGGCGCGTCGTGCTCAAGCCGAACCTCGTCGAGTTCGACCCCCGGGGCGTGATCAACACGCACCCCGCGCTCATCGCGGCGACGGTCGAGGCGTTCCGGCTGGCGGGGGCGGGGGAGGTCATCGTGGCCGAGGGCCCGGGTCACCGCCGGGACAACGAGTACCTGCTCACGGCCTCGGGGCTCGCCGGCCAGCTCCGCGACACGGGGGCGCGCTACGTGGACCTGAATCACGACGCCGTGCGCCGGGTCGAGCTCGCCAGCCGTTTCACCGACCTCGGTGGGCTCTACCTGCCGGAGACGGTGCTGAACGCGGACCTCCTGGTCTCGATGCCGAAGCTCAAGACGCACCACTGGGCCGGGGTCACCCTGTCGATGAAGAACCTGTTCGGCATCGTTCCCGGTGCGGTCTACGGGTGGCCGAAGAACGTGCTCCACTGGGCGGGGCTCGGCGGGAGCATCATCGACATCAACGCCGTGATCGACGTGCCGCGCTTCAACATCGTGGACGGCGTGCTCGGGATGGAGGGGAACGGGCCCATCCAGGGAGAGGCGAAGGAGGTGGGCGTGCTCGTGCTGGGAGCGGACCCCGTGGCCGTGGACGCGACGGGGGCACGACTCATGAGCATCGACCCGTGGAAGGTCGGCTATCTCGCCGCGGTCGACGCCTTCCTCGGGAACGTGGGGGACGACCGCATCGAGCAGCGGGCCGAGCCGCTGTCGGCGTTCCAGGCCGATTTCGCGGTGATCGAGAATTTCGCGGGGATCAAGGTGACCGCCCCCCTCACGGGAGGTTGAGGCGACGGGTGTCGCGCGACGCGTCCCCGTGCGGCGCGCGCCACTTTTGGAAGCGAGGCGTGTAGGAGGATTCGATTCGCACGGAGCCCTGCGCCTCGCCCCGGGAGCGGAGGAGGAGGGGATGACGACGCTGTATTTCGGAGACATGCTGCCGCCGCCCCGAGAGCGCGGCGAAGACAACGACGAACACGAGCACGTCCTCGTCGGGACGGCGTCGCCCATCCAGCTCGAGGTCCGTCCGATCGAGCACCACCTGACCCCCAGCGGCACCGTGTGCATCGGCACGTTCCACGAGGGCCGTCCCATCGGCCGCTGCGCGATCCCCAGCGACAGCGTGCAGGACTTCCTCGAGATGGAGCTCTTCCGGACACCGGTCTCCGTCGCGCTGAACGTGCGGAAAGGCGGTCCCGGGGTCGAGGGCAGCCTGCTCGCGCTCGTTCCCATCGAGCGTGCCGAGGCCGTTGACGAGGAGGATGAAGAGCCCTGGCGGTCGAGCCTCCCCGGCGCGGCCTACGAGGCGGGGATGGAGGAGGACTCCTCCGATCGACACCTCGTCGGGATCTTCCTCGGCGAAGTGGTCCGCTTCGACAGCGACCGGCGGAACGGCGACTCGCTCCTCCGCGAGGCGGCCGACATGCTCGCCGGCGTGATCCGCGGGCAGGTCGGGAGCGTGGTCGACCGCGTGATCGAGGACCTCACGGAGCGACCGGCCGACTGACATGACCGGGGTCTCCGGACGTTGCCCGTGGACCGGCTCCGATCCCGGCATGATCGCGTACCACGACGAGGAATGGGGCGTGCCGTTGCGGGACGACCTGCGCCACTTCGAGTTCCTCGTCCTCGACGCGTTCCAGGCCGGTCTCTCGTGGGCCATCATCCTGCGCAAGCGCGAGGCGTTCCGTGCGGCGTTCGCGGGCTTCGATCCGGCG
>Ga0299914_10000461_pt1 | contig 24606 bp, 16 predicted proteins | sample RVTome_10_FD_201361 | JGI IMG/M metagenome (GOLD analysis project Ga0299914, IMG submission 201361) | Soil microbial communities from uranium-contaminated site in the Upper Colorado River Basin, Wyoming, United States - RVT153D57 (version 2) ... | reverse complement strand
GTGCGGGCGATCGAGGCCGTCCTCGACCTGCCCGCCGGACGCCGCTCCGCGCTCCGCGCGGCGCGAGGCGGCTGGGAGACCATCGCCCGGGGCGTCACCGACGAGGAGCGCCAGGCCCTCCATACCGCCGTCGGGCCGGGGATCCACTTCGACGCCCTTCCCGCCCGCGCCTATCCGCGCGGCGGCATCGCGCGCGGGCTCATCGGGCGCATCGGCGCCGAGGGCCGCGGAGCGACCGGCCTCGAGCTCGAGCTCGATTCCCTCCTCCGCGGCAAGCCGGGACAGGCGCGGGTGCGGGTGGATGGCCACCGCGGCGCGTACCGCCCGCCCGACGCGGTGGTCGCCGAGCCGCAGCCGGGGTACGACGTGGTCCTCACGATCGACGCCGAGCTCCAGCGCATCGCCGAGAACGAGCTCGCCCGGGCGCTCGCGCGCACCGGCTCGACGGCGGGCGACATCATCCTCCTCGACCCGCGCACCGGCGAGATCCTCGCGGTGGCCTCCGAGCGCGAAGGGGCGGCACCGGGCTCGGTGCCGGCCTTCTCCGATCCCTACGAGCCCGGCTCCACCGCCAAGCCGTTCCTCCTCGCCGCGCTCCTCAACGAGGGGCTCGTGGATCTGGACGAGGTCATCGACGTGGAGGACGGCGAGTTGCGCATCGGCCGCCGGACCATCCGCGACGTGCACGGTTTCGAGCAGCTCACGGTGCGCGACGTGATCGCGCAGTCGTCGAACGTGGGCGCGGCGAAGCTCGCGTCGCGTCTGCGCCCGCAGGTCCAGCACAGCTACCTGCGCGACTTCGGGTTCGGGATGCCCGTCGACGTCTTCCACCCGTCCGGGTCGGGCGGACGCCTCCGCCGCGTCAGCGAGTGGACGTCCCTCAGCCCCGCGTCGCACGCGATGGGATACGAGATGTCCGTGACCTCGCTCCAGCTCGTCGCGGCATACGCGGCGATCGCGAACGAGGGACGGCTCCTGACCCCGATCCTCGTGAAGGAGGTGCGCGATCGGGACGGGCGCGTCGTGTGGCGTGCGGAGCCGAAGGTGGTGCGGCAGGTCGTGCGGCCCGAGGTCGCGCGCACCGTGGGTCGGGTGCTCCAGGACGTCGTCCAGGACGGGACCGCGTCGCTCGCGAACTTCGCCAGCCTGGCCGTGGCCGGGAAGACCGGGACGGCGCGTCTGGCGGCCGAGGGCGGCTACGCCCGTGGCCGGTACCGGGCCTCCTTCGTGGGGTACGCACCGGCGGACGCGCCCCGCGTGGTCATCCTCACGCGGCTCGAGGATCCCTCGAACGGAGCGTACTACGGCGGCGCCATCGCGGCGCCGACCAGCCACGCCACGCTCGAGGCCGCGCTCGTGACGCGGGGCGGTCGGCTCGACCAGCGTCTCGTGCGCTCGGGCGTCGAGCCGCGGCGCTGGACCGAGCGTGGCGCGACCGGCGAGGAGCGGGGGGCGTTCGTGTTCGCGGTCGGCGGGGCCGAGCAGACGTGGTCGGGCGATGCGGAGCGCGCGGACGGCCCGGTGTCGGTCCCCAGCCTGACCGGGCTGCCGCTCAGGTCGGCGGTCACGCGGCTCCACCAGCTCGGACTGCGGGCGGAGTGGCACGGAAAGGGGACGGTAACGGATCAGTCGCCGGCGCCCGGTCGGGCGGTCGCCCGTGGGAGCGCCGTCGTACTGCGATAGGCGGTTCGGCCCCGGCGGGGTCGGTAACGGAGCGAAGGCCGTCCATGTCCGCACGACGGGCACGGACGGACCCGACGGAACTCGAGCGGAGGGCGGGACAGCGGACTACAAGGTCGAGAACAGCGTACGGGCAGGTGCGGCCGGGGGTGTGGTGGTGTGGGGAGGATGGCCCGGTCCAGCCAGGGCACGGTCGCGCCTGTCACCCGTACAATCGCGGATGCGGCGAGTGACGCCTGCGCTCAAGCCCAGCCACCCATCGATCGTGCAGTCGGCCCGGTCACGGCATTTCGTGCCTGAACAGAACGTATCCAGCGAACGAGTGGAGCGGCGTCTGATGCGCCGCGGCCTCCGACCCCGATGGGTCGGGGAACCACCGGCGCACTTCGGGAGGCTGCGCTCGGACTCCCGCGACGTCCGGACCGACGACCTCTTCTGCGCGATCCCCGGCACGCGGGTCGACGGCCATGCGTTCGTGTCGGCGGCCGCCCGGGCCGGCGCGACCGGCGCGGTCGTGGAGCACCGCACCGAGGCGGAGATCCCCCAGCTCGTCGTCACCGACGCGCACGCGGCGGTGGCCCACCTCGCCGCGCTCTTCGCCGGCGACCCCCAGGACACCCTCCGCCTGGTCGGGATCACCGGGACGAACGGGAAGTCGACCACGGCGTGGCTCGTCCGGTGGCTCCTCGCCGCGGAGGAGCCAGCGGCCGCGATCGGTACGCTGGGCGTGGTCCGGCCCGATGGGACCGTGGCCGAAGGCTCGCTCACCACGCCCGATCCGATCCGGCTCGCCGACACCCTCGCGGAGCTGCGCGACGCGGGCGTGGGCTCCGTGGCGCTCGAGGCCTCCTCCCACGCGCTCGACCAGCGCCGCGTCGATGGGCTCCGGTTCGCCGCGATCGCGTTCACGAGCTTCAGTCGCGAGCACCTCGAGTACCACCCGGACCTCCAGTCCTACCGGGCCGCGAAGATGCGTCTCGCGGACCTCCTCCGGCCCGGCGGCGTGTGCGCGGTGAACGCCGACGAGCCGGCCTGGCACGACGTGTCGCCGCCCGGCGCGCGGACGCTTCGCTACGGGCTCGAGCCGGCGGCCACGATCCGCGCGATCGACCTGTCGTACGATCCGGGCGGGACGCGCTTCCGCCTGGTGACGCCGGCCCGCGAGGTGCAGGTGGACCTGGGGCTTCCGGCCGAGTTCAACGTGCGGAACGCCCTCGCCGCCGCGGCCGTTGCGCTGGGGCTCGGCATGACGCCGGCCGACGTCGCCGCGCGGCTCGCGACCGCTCCCCCCGTTCCGGGGCGGATGGAAGTGCTCCGCCGCGACCCCGTCCTCGTCCTGCGCGACTACGCCCACACACCGGACGCGTACGAGCGCGTGCTCTCCACACTCCGCGACCTGGTCCCCGGCCGGCTCGTCGCCGTGTTCGGCTGCGGCGGCGACCGCGATGCGGGCAAGCGTCCCATCATGGGCGCGATCGCCACCCGGTTCGCCGATCTGGCGATCGTGACCACCGACAACCCGCGCAGCGAGGACCCGGCCGAGATCTGCCGGCAGGTGGTCGCCGATCTCGATCCGGCGCGCTACGAGGTCGTGCTCGATCGGCGCGACGCGATCGCGCGCGCCCTCGCGGCGACGGCTCCGGGCGATGCGGTCGTGCTGCTCGGGAAGGGTCACGAGACGTATCAACTCATCGGTGGCGAGAAGATCCCGTTCGACGAGGCCGCGATCGTGGACGAGCTCGCGGGCGCCGTGGCGCACGGCGGGAGCGGGACGAACGGGGGTCGGCGTCCGTCCGTCCCCCCCGAAGGCACGCCGTCCGACGAGACCAACGGCCGTCCCGCCGGAGGGGTGGCGTGACCGCCGCCCTCCGACCCCGCGCGCTGCGCTCCGACGCGATCCGTGAGGCGCTCGGTCTCCCGTCGCCCGACGGCGAGCCCCGCGTGTACCGCGGAGCCTCCACGGACTCGCGCACGCTCGAGGCCGGCCACCTGTTCGTGGCGCTCGAGGGCGAGCGTCACGACGCGGCCGACTTCCTTCCGCAGGCCGCCGAACGCGGCGCGCCGGGCGCGATCGTGCGCGCGGGGCGCGAGGACGCGGATCTCCCGCTTGAGTACTTCCCGGTGCCCGATCCGCTGGCCGCGTTCGGACGGCTCGCGGCCCGCGTACGCGCGGAGTCGCGCGCGCGCGTGGTGGCGGTGACGGGGAGCTCGGGGAAGACCACGGTGAAGGAGATGATCGCCCTGGCCGTCGGAGCCGCGCGGCCCGTATACCGCACCGAAGGGAATCTCAACAGCCAGGTCGGCCTGCCGCTCACCATCCTCGGCGCCCCGGAGGAGGCGGAGGTCTGGGTCCTCGAGGTCGGGGCCAGCGAGCCCGGCGAGATCGCGAAGCTGGCGGCGATCGCGGCCCCCGACGATGCCGTGGTCACCACCGTCGCACCGGCGCACCTCGAGGCGTTCGGGACCGTCGAGCGCGTCCTCGCGGAGAAGCTCGACCTCGCCCGCGCGGTGTCCGGGCAGGGCACCGTGGTCGTGGGTGAGCGACCACCCGAGCTGGCCCGCGCCGCGCGCGTGTTCCGGCCCGACGTCGTCGTGGCGGGGCTCGGGGAGCGGGCCACGTACCGCCCGGAGCGCTGGGACGTGTCGGCCGACCGCGTCCGGTTCGAGCGCGGCGGGGTCGCCGTCGAGGTGCCCGTCGGAGGCGAGCACCACCTGCGCGACGCCCTCATGGCCACCGCGGTGGCCGAAGCGCTCGGCGTGCCGCTCGAGATGGCCGCCCGGGGGCTCGCGCGCTACGCCCCCGTCGGGCTGCGCGGCGCCGTGCGGCGGATCGGCGGGCTCACCGTGCTCGCCGACTGCTACAACGCGAACCCGGAGTCGTTCGCGGCGGCGATCGCCCAGTGCCGGGACCTGTATCCCGGACGCCGGCTCGCGGCGTTCGTGGGGTCGATGCTCGAGCTGGGCGAAGAGGAGGAAGCCGCGCACCGCGACGTGGCGCGTCAGCTCGTCGAGGCCGGCTTCGCCCTCGTGGCGGCGACGGGCGCCTTCGCCGCGGTCGTGGAGGAGGGCTCCGTGAACGGGACCCGGGTGCTCGCGAGCGCCGACCCGGACGCGGTGTGGGAGGACTTCGCGGCCGGGCTCGAGGGCGACGAGGTGGTGCTGGTGAAGGCGTCGCGCGGCGCGCGTCTCGAGCGGGTCCTCGAGCGTCTCGAGGGCCGCTTCGGCGGAGACGCGCCCGATGGGGGGACGGCCTGATGCTCTACCACCTCCTGTTTCCGCTCGCGGACCGCCAGATCCTCTTCAACGTGTTCCAGTACATCTCGTTCCGCGCCGCGGCCGCGATGGTGACCGCGCTCCTCACGTCGTTCGTCGTGGGGCCGTTCGTGATCCGCTGGCTCAGGACGAAGAACTGGGGACAGGTCGTACGCGCGGAGGGGCCCGCCTCGCACCGCAAGAAGGCGGGCACGCCGACGATGGGCGGGCTCATCATCCTGAGCGCGAGCCTGATTCCGACCCTCCTGTGGGCGCGTCTCGACAACCCCTACGTGTGGATCGCCTTCGGCGTGACGGCATGGATGGGCGCGATCGGGTTCATGGACGACTACCTGAAGATCGTGCGCCACGAGTCGCGCGGGCTCATCGCCAAATACAAGCTCGTCTGGCAGTTCATCCTCGGGCTCTCGCTGGGCGGGCTGCTCCTGTGGATGCCGCTCTCCTCGTACGGCGCCAGCCAGACGATGCTCCCGTTCTTCAAGGACCTGAGCATCGTCATCGTGCCGGTCCTGTTCCCCCTGTTCGTGGCGATCGTCGTGGCCGGGAGCGCCAACACGGTGAACTTCACCGACGGCCTCGACGGGCTCGCCACCGGGCTCAGCGCCATCGCGGCCCTGACGTTCGGCATCTTCGCCTACGCGATCGGGCGCGTGGACACCTCGAGCTACCTCGGGCTCTTCTATCTCCCGGGCGCGGGCGAGCTCGCGGTCTTCTGCGCGGCGCTCTCGGGGGCCGCGATCGGGTTCCTGTGGTTCAACGCGCCGCCCGCGCAGGTGTTCATGGGCGACACCGGCTCGCTCGCGCTCGGCGGCGCGATCGGCGCCATCGCCGTCCTCCTCAAGTCCGAGTTCCTGCTCCTGCTCGTGGGTGGCGTGTTCGTCCTCGAGGGGCTCTCGGTGATCGCGCAGACGGGCTGGTTCAAGCTCACCCGCTGGCGGACCGGGACCGGGAGGCGGGTGCTCCGCATGGCGCCGCTACACCACCATTTCGAGAAGCTCGGCTGGCCCGAGACGCGCGTTGTGATCCGCTTCTACATCCTCGGGATCATCTTCGCGCTGGTCGGACTCGCGACGCTGAAGGTGAGATGATCGAGCTCCGGGACGACGCGCCGCTGTTCGAGAAGGGCGACCCGGTCGCGGTCCTCGGTCTCGGGCTCTCCGGGGCCGCCGCCGCGCGGCTCCTGCACGCGCTCGGGGCGCGAGTGTACGCGAGCGATGCGGGCGCCGGCCCGCGCCCGACCGAGAACGCCGAGGCGCTCCTGGAAGAGGGAATCGACGCCGAGGCGGGGGGCCACGACCTGGACCGCATCCTCGCCAGCCGGCTCGTGGTCACGAGCCCGGGGATCGATCCCTCGACCGAGGTTCGCCGCGCGATCGCCGAGGCGGGCGTCCAGACCGTGGCCGAGGTCGAGCTCGCCTTCCGTCACCTCCGCTCGCGCGTGATCGGGATCACCGGGACGAACGGCAAGACGACCACGACGGCGCTCTGCGGCCATCTGCTCGAGTCGGCCGGGCTCGACGCGGTCACGGCCGGCAACATCGGACGCCCGCTCGCGGACGTGGCCATGCGCGACGAGCACCCGGACTGGGTGGTCGTCGAGCTGAGCTCGTTCCAGCTCGCCGATCTCGAGACGTTCCGGCCCGCGATCGGCGTGCTCCTCAACCTCGCGCCGGACCACCTCGACCGGTACGCGAACCTGGACCGCTACTTCGACGACAAGGCGCGTCTGTTCGCGAACGCGGACGGGGACAGTCTATGGGTCCTGAACGCGGATGACCCGCGCGTCATGGACCTGGCCCGGAACGTCCCCGGCCGCCGGGCGCTGGCGACGCTCGGCACGCTCGAGGGGGACGGCGCGACGGTCGAGGACGGCTGGCTCGTGCAGCGGCTCGACGGCGAGTCCGAGCACTGGCTGCCCGCGTCCGATCTCCAGCTCGTCGGGAGCCACAACGTGATGAACTCGCTCCTCGCCGGGCTCGCGGCCGCGCTCGCCGGGTGCGACGCCGCGCGGATCGGGGAGGGGCTCGCGACCTTCCGGGGTCTCCCGCACCGACTTCAGCCGGTGGGCGAGTTCGACGACGTGCTGTGGATCAACGACTCGAAGGGCACCAACGTCTCGGCGACCCGCGTGGCGCTGGGGGCGTTCCAGCGACCGCTCGTCGTGCTCCTCGGCGGCCGTCACAAGGGCGAGCCATACACCTCGCTCCTCCCGGAGCTCGAAGGCCGCGCGCGGGCGGTGATCGCGTTCGGGGAGGCGGCGCCGATCATCGTGCGCGAGCTGGCCGAGCACGTCCCTCTCCACGTCGCCGGGGGGCTCGACGAGGCCGTCCGGCTGGCGCGCGACCTCGTCGAGCCGGGCGACGTCGTGCTGTTCTCTCCCGCGTGCTCGAGCTACGACATGTTCCCGAACTACGAGGAGCGCGGGCGCGCGTTCGAGCGCCGCGTGCGCGAGCTAGAGGGGGAGCCGTCGTGAGCGCGGGACGCGGATGGGGGCTGACCTCGGTCCAGTCGGCGGTCGGGTCGCCGGCGTGGGTGCGGCGCGGGCTTCTGGGCGTCACGCTCGTGCTCGTCCTCTTCGGTCTCCTGTCCGTGTACTCCGCCTCGTCGTTCGAGGCGGCGCAGGCGGGGCTGTCGGGGAGCCACTTCTTCGTGAGCCAGCTCCAGCGGGCCGTCGCGGGTCTCGGGCTGCTCGGCGCGCTCGCGTTCGTCGACTACGGACTCTACCGGCGCTTCGCGTGGGTCATCCTCGTGGGCGTCGCGGTGCTCCTCCTCGTGGTCCTCCTGCCGTGGACGACCGGGATCGCGCCGGTCCGGAACGGCGCGCGGCGCTGGCTCGAGCTGGGTCCCCTCACCCTCCAGCCCTCCGAGCTCGCCAAGGTCGCCCTCGTGATGTGGACGGCCGCGCTGGCGGTCCGGAAGCAGGGACGGCTCGGGAGCTTCAAGCTCGGCCTGCTCCCGATCCTCCTCGTCGTCGTCCCGGTACTGCTGCTGGTGCTCGCCGAGCCGCACCTCTCGGCCACGCTGATCGCGGCCGCCCTCGTGGCGATCGTGCTGTTCGCGGCCGGCGCGCGGCTGCGACACTTCGCGTGTCTCGCGGCGCCGGCGCTCCCTCTCCTGTGGCTCCAGGTGAGGACCTCGAGCTACCAGCTCCAGCGCGTCCTCGCGTTCCTCGACCCGCAGGGCGACGTGACCGGGACCGGATACCAGCTCACGCAGGCGAGCATCGCGATCGGCTCGGGACGCGTGTTCGGGGTCGGGTTCGGGCGCAGCACGCAGAAGCTCTACTACCTCCCGGAGCCCCAGAACGACTTCATCTTCCCGATCATCGCCGAGGAGTGGGGCTTCATCGGAGCCCTCATCCTCGTGTGCCTGTTTCTCGGCTGGACCCTGCTCGGTCTGCGGATCGCCGCATCCGCTCCCGATCTGTACGGGCGGCTGCTGGCCGTGGGGCTCACGGGGATCGTCGCGATCGGGGCCTTCGGGCACATGGGGGTCACCATGGGCGTCCTCCCGACCACCGGGGTGAGCCTGCCCTTCATCAGCGCCGGAGGCACGGGGCTGGTCATCGCCCTCGGCGTGACCGGCATTCTCCTCAACGTGGCGTCGAAGCGGAGATGCTGACGCGTGTCGGGGCCGAGGTTCCTCTTCGCCGGGGGCGGCACGGGCGGGCACCTGTACCCCGCCCTGAACGTGGCAGCGGCGCTCGAGCGACTCGAGCCGAGGGTGGAGTGCCTCTTCCTCGGGAGCGAGCGGGGGATCGAGGCGCGGGTGCTCCCCGGATCCGGCGTCGACTACCATCTGCTCCCGCTCCAGCCGCTGTATCGGCAGCGGCCGTGGCGGAACTGGCGGCTCGTGTGGACCGCGCCCTCGGTGGTCTCCGGAGTCGCCTCCGCCTTCCGCGGCTTCGCCCCGCACGTCGCGGTGGGCACCGGTGGCTACGTGTCCGGACCGGCGCTCGCCTGGGCGCTGTGGAAGGGGATCCCGACCGCGATCCAGGAGCAGAACGCGACCCCGGGGATCGTCACGCGGCTCCTCGCGCCGCGGGTGGACCAGCTCCATCTGGGCTACCCCGAGGCCGCCCGGCGACTGAAGCCCGGTCGGAAGACGGCGGTCCACGCGTTCGGGAACCCCGTGGCGCCGCCGGGGACGGGACCCGCGGCGCCGTTCCCGTGGCCGCAGGGCAGGGTGCTGCTGGTGGTGGGCGGGAGCCAGGGGGCGCGGGCCATCAACCGGGCGCTCCTCGAGGACCTCGAGACGTGGGCCGGACCGGGGACCGCGGTCGCGAACGAGTCGGGACCCCGCGCGCGGCGGGGGCCCGGCGTCGGATCGGCGGCCGCGCCCGCTCCGGTCTCGCCGTGGCCCGAGGACCTGTCGCTCGTGTGGGTCGCGGGTCGGGACCACGCCGAGGCGGTGGCGGAGCGGGCGGCGCGTCTCCCGTGGACGGACCGCATCCGGGTGGTGCCGTTCATCGAGGATCTCGGCCGGCAGCTCGACCGGGTGACGCTGGCGATCAGCCGCTCCGGCGCGATGCTGGTGGCCGAGGTGTGCGCCGCGGGCTGCCCCGCGGTCCTCGTGCCGCTTCCCACAGCGGCCGCGGGACACCAGCTCGCGAACGCCCGGGCACTGGAGAACGCCGGGGCGGCGGTCGTGCGCGAGGAGTCGGCGCTCGCCCGGGGCGGGCTGTGGCGGACGTGTCTGGACCTCCTCGGGCGGCCGGAGCGGCTGGCCGCGATGGCGCGCGCCGCCCGGGAGCGCGGGCGGCCCGAGGCGGCGCTCGACATCGCGCGCGCACTGCTCGGCCTCGCCGACCGGGGGGCGACGTGAGCACGGCCGGGCGGAGGGGCGCGTGCCGATGACCGATGCGCGCATCGACGCGCGCGGCCTGGCCGGCCGCGAGGACCTGCCCCCGCGGGGCGCCCGGATCCACTTCGTGGGGATCGGGGGCGCCGGCATGCGTGGGCTCGCGCTCCTCCTGGCGCGGGCCGGGTACGTCGTGAGTGGCTCGGACCGCGGCGGCGTGTCGGAACTCGCGGAGCTGCGCGCGGCCGGCGCGACGCTCCATGGGGACCACGGCGCCGGACACGTCGAGGGGGCGGATCTCGTGATCCGGAGCTCGGCCGTGACACCGGACCATGTCGAGGTCCGGGCGGCCCGGGAAGCCGGGATTCCCGTCCTCCGCCGGGCTCGCGCCATGGGCGCCCTGCTCAACGGCTCGCCGCTGGTGGCGATCTCGGGCACGCACGGGAAGACGACGATCACCGCGATGACCGGGTACGCCTGCGAAGCGGCGGGTCTCGATCCCCGCGTGCTCGTGGGGGGACGGGTGGCCGCGTGGCGCGGGTTCGCGCGGCCGGGCGGGGGGGTGGCGGTCGTCGAGGCCGACGAGTTCGACCGCTCGTTTCTCGAGCTCGACCCGACGCTCGCCGTGGTGAGCTCGCTCGAGCCCGAGCATCTGGACACGTACGGCGACTTCGACGCGGTCCGCGAGGCGTACGCCGAGTTCGCCGGACGGGCCGCCGCACGGGACGGCGTCCTCTACTGCGCGGACGACGCCGGGGCGCGCGCTCTGGGCGAGTCGCTTGCCGGCGCCCGGTCCTACGGGTTCGGCGCCGGGGCGTGGCTGCGGATCGAGTCGCCGGACGCCGCCGGAGCGACCCGCTTCGAGTGGCCCGGGGGCACGATCGAGGTCCGGCTGTGCGTGCCGGGGCGGCACAACGCGCTCAACGCCGCCGCCGCGTTCGCCGCCGCGCGTCTGTCGGGTGGAGACATCGACGCGGTGGCCCGCGGGCTCGAGGCGTTCCCCGGCGTCGGCCGGCGGCTCGAGGCGCTGGCCGAGCGATCGGGCGTCACGGTCGTCGACGACTACGCGCACCACCCGACCGAGGTCGCGGCCTCGATCGCCGGGCTCCGCGCGGCCGATCCCGGGCGACGCGTGGAGGTCGTGTTCCAGCCGCACCTCTACACGCGCACGCGGGACTTCGCGGCGGAGTTCGGCGCGGCGCTCGAGGCGGCCGACCGGGCGTGGGTGCTCCCGCTCTATCCCGCCCGGGAGGCGCCGATCGAGGGCGTGTCGTCCGCGCTCATCACCGAGGCCGCCCCACGCGTGACGGCGATCGACCGCGAGACGGCCGTCCGGCGGGCGCGCGAGGCCGTCGACGCGCCGGGCGAGGCGGGTGGCGGGACGGTGGTGTGCTACATGGGCGCGGGCGACGTGACGGACATCGCGCACGAGGCCGCCGGCCGGCTGCTGGGTGATTCCGATGCGCTGGGAGCATGAGGTCCCGCTCGCGCCGCTCGCGCGCTACCGGATCGGCGGCCCCGCGGCCCGTGTGGCGCGGCCGGACTCGGTGGAGGAGGTCCGCGAGGCGCTCGCCGAGCTCGGGGACGTGGGCCACCGCGTGCTGGGTACGGGGGCGAACGTGCTCATCGCGGACCGGGGCGTGGACGACGCCGTCCTCATCCTCGGGCGCGGGCTCGAGCGCCTCGACGTCGCGGAGGCGACGATCGAGGCCGGCGCGGCCACGAAGCTCCCCGCGCTCGTGGGGCTCGCGCGTCGCGAGGCGCGCCTCGGGTTCCGGTTCCTCGAGGCGGTTCCGGGGACGGTGGGCGGAGGGCTGCGCATGAACGCCGGATCGCGGGACGAGTGGCTGTGGCACCGGGTGGAGTGGGCCGAGGTGGTGACCGACGAGGGCCGGCTCGAACGGCTCGCCCCCGCCGAGGCCTCTCCGGGCTATCGGACGGTCGGCGTGCCGGAGACGTGGGTCTTCGTGGGGGCGCGGCTCACCGCGACGGTGGGCGAAGCGGTCGAGGTGGAGGAGGCGCACCTCGCCTTTCGCGCCCGCAAGGTGCGCGACCAGGTCTACGAGCTCCCATCGGTGGGCTCGACGTGGAAGAACCCCGGTCCGCCCCACGGCTCGGCGTGGGAGGTCGTCGACCGCGTCGGCATGCGGGGGGCGCGCCGGGGCGACGCCCAGATCGCCGAGCGCCACGCGAACTTCATCGTGAACCTCGGAGAGGCCAGGGCGGAGGACGTGTTGGGTCTGATGAGCGAGACGCGCAGACGGGCGCGCGAGGCGCTGGGGGTCGACCTCGAGCCGGAGATCCGGCTCTGGGGGTTCACGTCCGAGGAGCTCGCGAGCGTGGGGGCACGAGAAGCCTGTTGAAGGACTACGGTGGGCGCGCGCGGACCCGCTTTCGCGGGTTCCCCTCTCGCGCGGTTCAGGCTAGGAACGACGACGAAGGAATAGCAGCGCTATTTCGAGGAGGAGAGACGATGGATCAACCGCGCGACCCCCCTGCGCCGATCGACGGAGTTGACGCGGTCAGCGGGCATGCCGGTTCCGGTCGGCACGGCCCCATCTCCGTCGTTGTGGCTCGTCGCAGTAGGAAGGACTACTCCTGCCTCGCCCCGCCTTGGAGCTGGGGCCGTGGCGACCGGAACGCGACCCGCCGTAGTCCTTCGACAGGCTTCTAATGAAGATCGAGCTCACGCGCCGCGGCCGCCGACGTCTGTTCGTGATCGCCACCGCCGGGCTGCTCGGTCTGAGCGTGCCCGCGTGGGTGCCGCGTCTGCTGGCCACGCTGCCCGCGTTCCGGGTGGAGCAGGTCGAGGTGATCGGCACCCGCTACGTGTCGCCGGACGAGGTGAAGGCCCTGGTCGCGCCGGGGCCCGAGGCGTCGGTGTGGGACGACCTGGACGTGTGGGAAGAACGTGTCCGCGGCCACCCGATGATCCGGGAGGCGAAGGTCCGGCGCGTGGGGCTCCACGCGCTCCAGGTCGTCGTGGTCGAGAAGCGGCCCCTGGCGCTGGTCGCGACGCCGGAGCTTCGACCGGTGAACGCCGAAGGGCGGCTCCTGCCGCTCGACGTCACGCGCGCGGAGCTCGACCTCCCGATCATCCACGGTGTCGTCAGGGTCGAGGCAGATTCGGTGGTCGACGGAGACGTACGCGAGATCGCGCGGCTGCTCGACGCGCTCGACCGGGCGCAGCCGGAGTTCCTCGCGGTCGTCTCGGAGGTGGGGGTCGCCTCTGATGGGGGCTACGAGTTCCTCATGCTCCCGAGCGCGGATGCGGGCACCGTACTCCTCCCCGCCGAGGAGCCCGTCCGCGCGCTCCGGCGGATCTCGTTCGCGCTCGGACAGGTGGACGATCCCCGGGTGCGCAAGGCGGATGCGAGGTTCGAAGGGCAGGTTGTGCTAACCCGTGAGGAGGAGCGATGATACACGGGTTGGGAGCCATCGTCGGCGTCGACATCGGATCCTCGAAGACGTGTGCGGTGATCGCCGAAGCCCGACCGGGTCGGGAGCCGGATGAGCCGCTCACCGTGCTCGGGGTCGGGATCAGCCGCGCGGAGGGCATGAACGGACCGGCCGTCACGAACCTCGAGGCCGCCACGAGGTCGGTGCGGGCCGCGGTCCAGCAGGCCGAGACGATGGCGCAGCGCGAGGTCGAGTCGGCGTACCTCTCGGTCCCGGCCGCCTACGTCGACGTCTCGCGCTCGCGCGGGGTGGTGGCGGTGTCGGGGGCGGAGATCGGATCGGCGCACGTCAAGCGAGTCCAGGAAGTCGGCCAGGCGGTGCCCGTGCCGCCGGATCGCCAGCTCATCCACGCGCTCTGCCAGGAGTACGCGGTGGACGGCCGCGCCGGGATCCAGGACCCCATCGGCATGACGGCGACCCGGCTCGAGGCGGAGGTCTGCATCGTCACGGCCGACTCCGCGGCCTGCCGGGATCTCGCCAAGGTGGTGGACCGCGCCGGATACCGCCCCGAGGAGTTCGTCCTCTCCCCGCTCGCCTCCGGGCTGTCGCTGCTCCAGGACTCCGAGCGCGACGCGGGCGTGGCGCTGGTCGAGATCGGGGGCGCCTCGACCGACGTGATGGTCTACGTCGGCCGTCGTCTGCAGCACGTGGCCACCCTTCCATGGGGCGGGTCCGTGGTCACGAGGGACATCGCGCGCGGTCTCGGGGTCCCGGAGGACGAGGCGGCCCGCCTGAAGGAGGAGTACGGATCCGCGCAGCGGAGCGCGGTGGATCCGAAGGAGCAGCTCGAGGTGTCCGGGCCCTCCCTGGGCTCGGGGAGACGCGTCTCGCGCGAGCTGCTCGCCCACATCATCGAGCAGCGACTCGACGAGATCCTCGGACTCGTCTACGACGAGCTCGAGGAGGCGGGCGTACTGGACCGGCTGGGTGCCGGGGTGGTGCTGGCGGGAGGAGGGGTGTGCATGGCACGGACGGTCGAGCTGGCCCGCTCCGTCTTCAACCTGCCCGTGCGGTTCGGCGTTCCGGGAGCCGGTCTCACCGGCGCCACGCGCGCCGTGGCCACGCCGGTGTGCGCCACCGGTGTCGGGCTCGCCCTGTACGGAAGCTTGCAACAGCGGAACGGCGGTTTCGCTGGCGCCACCCGCGCGTTCGCGCGGGTCGGCGAGTGGTTACGCGATTTCTTCTAGCGCTCGAGACGTCCATCGGGATGAACGGGAAACGGGAAGTGGAGGAGCAAATGGTCTTCGAGTTCGATGACAACGTCGCACGCAACGCGCGGATGAAGGTCGTGGGCGTCGGGGGCGCCGGCGGGAACGCGGTCAACCGCATGATCGACGAGCAGCTCGACGGGGTCGAGTTCATCGCCGTGAACACTGACCTCCAGACGCTGCAGCAGTCCAACTCGCACATCAAGATCCAGATCGGGAAGCGGCTGACGCGCGGTCTCGGGGCCGGCGCACGGCCGGAGATCGGCCGGCAGGCGATCTCCGAGACCGAGGACGAGGTGCGGCAGGCGATCGAGGGCGCCGACCTCGTGTTCGTGACCGCCGGCATGGGGGGCGGCACCGGGACCGGCGCCGCGCCCGTGATCGGACGCATGGCGCGCGAGATGGGGGCGCTCTGCATCGCAATCGTCACCCGGCCCTTCCACTTCGAGGGGAAGAAGCGGATGCGGCATGCCGAGCTCGGGCTCCGCGAGCTGAGGCGGGCGGTGGACACGATGATCGTGGTTCCGAACGAGCGGCTGCTCGCGGTCGTTGGCAAGGACACCACCTTCCGCCAGGCCCTCAAGAAGGCGGACGAGGTGCTGCTCCACGCCACGCAGGGGATCTCGGATCTGATCAGCGTGACCGGCGAGGTGAACGTCGACTTCGCGGACGTGCGGACGGTCATGTCGAACCGGGGGGCGGCGCTCATGGGAACGGGCAGGGCGAGCAGCGATGATCGGGCCGTAGACGCCGCCCAGCAGGCCATTTGCTCTCCCCTGCTCGACAACGTATCCATCAACGGCGCCACGGGGGTCCTCGTGAACATCACGGGGGGTCCGGACCTGACGATCGACGAGGTCACCACGATCAACTCGATCATCCAGGAGGCGGCCGGCGAGGAAGGCGAGATGATCTTCGGGGTCGTGCAGGATCCGGCGCTGGATGGCACCCTGCGAGTCACCGTGATCGCCACCGGGTTCGGCGAACCGGTCGAGGAGGAAGAGGAGCCGCCGGTGCCCGTGGAGCCGTTGACGCGCGTAAGGTCCGACCCTGTCGTGATCGGGTCGCGGTACGAGGGTCCGCGTCTGGTCGAAGAGCCGGAGGCGGAACAAGCCGAAGCGAACGCCGAGGAAGAGTGGACCGATCCTCGCGATGAGTTCGAGGACCTGGAGATCCCGACGTTCATTCGTCGGCAGATGGATTAGAAGGAGATCGCCCTCGGGGCCGCGACACAGGGGAGCTGCTTGGAACACCGACGCGTGAGATTTCTCGGGCCGGCGGTCGGTATCGCGACGATCGCCGTCGGCGCACTCGGCTGGACGCTCCTCCGCTCCCCGGGCGAGCCGGAGCCGATCAAGCTGGTCGAGATCCCGACGCCACCCGCCCCGATCACGGTGGTGGAGAGCCTGAAGTCCGGTCAGACGCTGGCCGACGTCTTCGGGGCGCACGGTCTCACGGGGGCCGAGATCCTCGAGGTCGTGGACGCGATCCGGGAGTTCGAGAGCCCCAGACGGCTTCGCGCGGGGACCGAGATCCACCTCGCCATGCGTCCGGAGGAGCCGCCGAGCCGCATCAGCCTGAAGCTCGACCGTGACCGCACGATCCACCTGTTTCCCGACGAGGGGAGCGCGGCGCAGTGGACGGCGGTGCTCGACTCCGTCCAGATCGCCCGCGACACGATCCTCGTCGCCGGGCTGGTGGGCTCGAACCTGTACGACGCCGAGCTGAGCGGCGACGCCGAGCGGCTGGGTCCGGGCGAGCTCAACCTCCTGATCGGCCGCCTCTCGCAGATCTTCGCGTGGCAGATCGACTTCTGGCGGGACATCCGGGTGAACGACGCCTACCGCGTCGTGCTCTCCCGCGAGGTGCGGCCCGACGGTTCGGTCCGCACGACCCGCGTGCTCGCGGCGGAGTTCCGGAACGCCGGCCGCTTGATGACGGCCGTGCGCTTCCAGCCCGACGAGACGACGCCGGTCGAATACTACGATGCCGACGGCGAAGCGCTTCGCGGGCAGTTCCTGCTGGCGCCGCTCGACCTGGCGCGTGTGACCAGCGGGTTCAACATGCGTCGCTTCCACCCGATCCTGAGGGTCCGGCGCCCGCACCTCGGCATCGACTACGGCGCGAACCGCGGCACGCCGGTGCGCGTGACGGGCGGCGGAGTCGTGACGCGCGCCGGGCCGTGGGGGGGGTACGGCACCGCCGTGGAAGTCCGTCACGCGAACAACCTGCGCACGCGCTACGCGCACCTGAGCGGGGTCGCGCGCGGGGTGCGGCGCGGCGTGCGGGTAGAGCAGGGCCACGTCATCGGGTACGTGGGCTCCTCGGGTCTCGCGACGGCCTCGCACCTCCACTACGAGTTCCTGCGCGGCGGACAGCACGTCAACCCGGCCCGCATGCAGTTCCCCCGCGCGGAGCCCGTCTCCGACGAGCTGCGCGACAGTTTCGACGCCGCACGGGGCCTCGCCCTCGGGTGGCTCCACCGATTGGCACTTCCGACCCCTGGACTGCCGACCGCGAGGACCCAGGACTGACGTTTCCGTTCTCCCACATGGCATTCCGATGAGCCCGCTGCTGTGGTCCGCGGCGGCGGGCGTCGCGGTCGCGCTCGTGCTGTGGGCGTACGGCGCCCGCGAGGAGCGCGTCCAGGGCCGGCTCGGCCCGGCCGTGCTCCGCGCGATCGTGCTCTTCCTCGTGTTCGGCGGTCTCGCGCTCCCCGCCCTGCGCGGCCGGGCGACGGGTCCGCCCAAGCGAGTGGTGCTTCTGGACCTGTCGCGCAGCATGGCGCTTCCCGTGCGCGCGGGCGGGCCGGACGCACCCCGCCGCATCGACTCCGCCCTCGTCGAGCTCCGGCGGCTCGACCCGGACCGCGTGTACGGATTCGGGGCGGAGCCCGCCCCCCTTCCGCTGGACTCGCTCGACGCCCTGACCCCGGACGCGGGACGGACGCGGCTGCGTCCCGCGCTCGAGGCGGCGCGCCTGGGTGGCGCCGACAGCGTCTGGGTGCTGAGCGACGGCGCGTGGGAGGACCGCTCGGAGGCCGAGGACGCCGCGCGAATCCTGGGGCTCGGCGTCCGGGAGATCCGGCTGGCCGGAGCCACCGAGCGGATCGGGCTCGCGGCGGCGCGGGCGCCGGAGCGGGCGCGTGCGGGTGACACGGTGTGGGTCACGGCCGAGATCCGATCCTCGGGCGCGGAGCCGGGCGACAGCGTCACCGTCGACCTGCGGGTGGACAGCGTCGTCGTGGCGCGCGCTCGCGTCGAGCCTCCGAGCGCCGGACGCTCCGCCGCCGTGGAGCTCGCCTTCGTCCCCGATGACCCGGGCGACGCGCCGGCGTGGCGGCGGTACGAGGTGTCGCTCGAGGAGGGGGCCGATCCATACGGCGTCTCGGACCGGGTCTCGGGTTGGATCGAGATCTCGGAGTCCGCCACCGGGGCCGTCCTCGTCTCCACGGTCGCCGACTGGGAGGCGCGCTTCCTCCTCCCGGCCCTCGAGCGTCTCGTGCTGGGTGGGGCGCGCGGCTTCCTCAGACTGGCCGACGCGCGCTGGCTGGAGCTCTCGGCCCGACCGCGCGTCGTCCAGGAGGACGTCGTCTCCCGCTCGCTCCGCGGGGCGCGGCTCCTCGTCGTCCAGGGTGCGCCGGGCGATATCCCCGGGTGGCTCGGAGCCGCGCTGGCCGCGCACCCGCGCACGCTGGTTCTGCCGCGGGGGGCGGGCGACATCCCGGGCGTCGGGGTTCGCGTCTCCGGCCCCCTCCCGGGCGAGTGGTACGCGATGCCGCCCATCCCGGCGAGCCCGGCCGCGGCGCTCCTCGGCGACGTCCCGCTCGAGCCGCTCCCGCCCGTGCGCGAGCTGTACGCCGTGGAGCCCGCCGGTCGCTGGAGCGTGCTCGACGCGTACCGGAACCGGCGTGGCGAGGCTCGTCCGCTGCTCGTCGCCGGCGAGCGGGGCGAGACGCGGTGGGCGGTCTCTCCAGCGGCGGAATGGTGGCGCTGGGCGCTGCGCGGCGGCGACTACCGGCGCGTGTACGACGGGGTGTTCGCGGGTCTCGTGGGTTGGCTGGTGGAGGACGCCACTTCCGAGCCGGTCGCCCTGACCGGGTCGCCGGCTCCCGGGCACCCGCTCGAGTGGCGGGTCCGGGCGGGGACGACCGATCTGTCGGTGCGGGTGACCGACGACACGGGAGCGGAGGTGTGGAGCGAGACGGCCGAGGAGCCGGGCGCGCGTCTCATCGGACCGGTGCTCCCGTCGGGCGAGTACGACATCGCGATCGCGGCCGAGGGGCCGGGAGGCCCGTTCGAGCTGACACGACCGCTCGCGGTCGCACGGGACCCGGAGGAGCTCCTGCCGCGGCCCGTCGCGCCGCTGGCCGAGATCCCGGCGCGCGTCCAGGAGCGGCCGCCCGTGGAGTCGCGCGTGCCGCGGCCCATCTGGCCGTTCGTGCTTGCCATCGCGCTCCTGTGCGCCGAGTGGGTGTGGCGCCACCGGATCGGCCTCCGATGAGCCGCGAGCTGGAACGTCCGAAGCGCTCGCTGTGGCGGCGGATCGTCGACTTCGCCCTGATGGACGTGAACACGATCGTCGAGGGGGGGATCGACCACGATGCGATCGAGCGGCTCGAGCGCGTGCTGCTCGAAGCCGACTTCGGGGTCGACGTCACGCTCGAGCTCGTGTCGGAGCTCGAGCGCGCCGCCGAGCGCGGGCAGATCGCGACGCCGGCCGATCTGAGGACCCTCCTCTCCGAGCGCATCACCGCGATCCTGTCGGCCCCGGCGGCCGGGAAACCGCCTCCCGACTGCCTCGCGAGGGGGGACGAGCTCGGGATCGTGCTCGTCCTCGGGGTGAACGGCGTGGGCAAGACGACTTCGGTGGCGAAGCTCGCACACCGTCTGATCGAGGCCGGAGATCGCGTGCTGCTGGCGGCCGCGGATACGTTCCGTGCCGGCGCGCAGGCGCAGCTCCGCGCGTGGGCCGAGCGCACGGGGGCCGAGTTCGTGGGCGGTGCCGAAGGCGCGGATCCGGCCGCCGTCGCGTTCGACGCGGTCGAGGCGGCCCGCGCGCGCGGCTGCGACTGGGTGCTGATCGACACCGCGGGCCGGCTCCACACGCAGACGGACCTGATGGGCGAGCTCGTCAAGATCGACCGGGTGATCGCCCGCAAGGTGCCCGGCGCCCCGCACGAGCGCCTCCTGGTGGTGGACGTCACGTCGGGGCAGAACGTGATGAACCAGGCGCGCCGGTTCGGCGCGGAGCTCGAGCTCACGGGGCTCGTGTTCGCCAAGTTCGACTCGACGGCGCGCGCCGGGACGGCGGTCGCCGTGGCCCGCGAGCTCGCGGTGCCGGTCCGGTTCCTCGGCACGGGCGAGGGTCTGGACGACCTCGAGCCGTTCTCGGCCGAGGCGTACGTGGAGAAGGCGCTCGCCGACGAGTAGCGCCGGCAGCTGCGCGCGGCGTGATCCGCGGAACGGAATCCAGGGTGTCGCTTCGGAAGGTGTGACGTGACCCGATCGCGGTCGTTGCTCTCCGGTCCGGTCCAGTACCTCAAGGGGGTGGGGCCGCGCCGCGCCGAGCGCCTCGAGGCGCTGGGGGTGAAGACCGGTCGCGATCTGCTGTACCACCTCCCGCACCGGTACGAGGACGCGACCACGGTCGACCGCATCTCCTCGCTACGTCCGGGCGACGACGCCACCGTGATCGGGGCCGTGGTCTCGAAGGGGGTGATCCCCACCCGCAAGCGGCTGCGGGTGTTCCGCGCGGTGATCCGCGACGAGACCGGGCTCATCGAGTGCGCCTGGCCCGGGCGCCCGTGGCTCGACCGCACGATCGCGAAGGGCGATCTCCTCCTCGTCTCCGGTCCGGTGCGCTTCTTCCACGGCCGCCAGATCCAGCCGCGCGAGCACACCGTGCTCTCCCGCGCCGGCGAGGCGGGGGGCGCGGACATGGATGCCGGACGCGTGTTCCCCGTATACCCGGCGACCGAGGGGCTCACGCACCGCCAGGTGAGGGCGGTCCTCGAGACGAACCTCGAGGCGCTCCTCGACGAGATCGAGGGGACCGACCCTCTCCCGGCCGGGTGGCGCGAGGCGCTCGGCCTTCCACCGCTCGCCGCGGCCCTCCGCACGCTGCACGCGCCGCGCACGATGGGTGAGGTCGAGCCCGCCCGGAGGCGACTCGCCTTCGAGGAGCTCTTCTTCCTCCAGCTCCTGCACGCCCGCGCGCGGGCCCGGCTGCGGGCGGATGCCACCGGCATCGCGTTCACGGCGGAGCCCGCGCTCACCTCGGCGTTTCTCGACGCCCTTCCGTTCGAGCTCACGGGCGCGCAGCGACGCGTGTGGGGCGAGATCGAGCGCGACATGGAGCGCGAGAGCCCCATGAACCGGCTGCTCCAGGGGGACGTCGGGAGCGGGAAGACCGTGGTGGCGGCGCTCGCGCTGCTGAAGGCCGTGGAGGCCGGACACCAGGCGGCGCTCATGGCCCCGACCGAGCTCCTGGCCGAGCAGCACCTGCGTACGCTCACGACGCTCCTTGCCCCGGTGGCGGTGAGGCCCGTCCTCCTCACCGGATCGGTGACGGGGAAGGCCCGACAGCACGCGCTCCAGCGCATCGCGTCCGGCGAGGCGCCTCTGGTCGTCGGCACGCACGCCCTCATCCAGGACGCGGTCGAGTTCTCGTCGCTGGGGCTCGCCGTCGTGGACGAGCAGCACCGGTTCGGGGTCGTGCAGCGTGGCCGGCTGCGCGAGACCGGTCGCGCCGCGGACGCCCTCGTGATGTCCGCCACGCCGATTCCCCGCAGCCTCGCCCTCGTCCTGTACGGCGACCTCGACCTGTCGACGATCGACGAGATGCCGCCGGGGCGGCGGCCGGTGATCACCGGCGTGCGAGGGCCGGAGGCGCGCGACGCGGCGTTCGAGTTCCTCCGCGAGCGGCTCGCCGAGGGGCGTCAGGGATACGTCGTGTATCCGCTGATCGAGGAGTCCGAGGCGCTCGAGGCCCGCGCCGCGACGGCCATGCACGAGCGTCTGGCCGAGCGCTTCGCCGGGTTCGAGGTCGGGCTCCTCCACGGACGTCTCCCGTCGAAGGAGAAGGACGAGGTCATGCGGCGCTTCCTCGCGGGAGAGATCCACCTGCTCGTGGCGACCACGGTGATCGAGGTGGGGATCGACGTCCCCAACGCCACCGTGATGTTCATCGAGGACGCCGAGCGCTTCGGGCTCGCGCAGCTCCATCAGCTCCGCGGGAGGGTGGGCCGCGGGGCGGAGCAGAGCTATTGCGTAGCGTTCAGCGCGAGCCGCGAGACCTCCGAGCGGCTGGCCGCGTTCGCGGGCACCGACGACGGGTTTCGGCTCGCCGAGGAGGACCTCCGCATCCGGGGCCAGGGCGACCTGTTCGGAAAGGAGCAGCACGGGGTCGCGCTGCTCCGGTTCGCCGACCTGGAGCGCGACCGCGGGCTGCTCGACGAGGCCCGACGGCGCGCGCGCCGGATCGTCGACGAGGATCCCGCGCTGGCCGCGCGCGGGCACCGCGGGCTGGCCAGGGAGCTGGCCGAGCGCTATGCGGACCGGGAGGCGCTCTATCAGGTGGGTTGAAGGGCGCGCCGGGGGCGCATCCGGCAGCCGGGCGCGTGCCACCCGCGCCGGCGCCCGGCACACCGGCCGGGGTGGGCGGGCCGGGGGCGCCGACGGCCGGCGGAGCGGCGGCCGGGGCGTCGACGGTCTCGCGACCGCCGTGGATTTCGCGCCGGCGGTCGTCCTGCTGGCGATGGTTCTCGCGGCGTGTCGGGGGGCGGATGGCGGCGCGGCGAGCCCGGAGCCGCGTCCCGGCCCGGTGGTCCGCATCGACGGCACGTTCCACGACTGGCGCGGCGTGCCCCCGACGCGTGGCGACGCGCCGCCTCCGGCGGCGGGTCCGCACGGGCTCGGCGACGTGCGGGTCACCCATGACGCGCTCTCGGTCTATCTCCTGCTCGACTTCCCGACGCCCGTGAACCTCCAGGGGCTCGATGGGGCGCTGGCGCTCTTCCTGGATGCGGACGGCGATGCGGAGACCGGCTCGCCGATGCTCGGCGTTCCCGGCACGGACCTCGTCGTGAGCTTCACCCGGCTCGCGGGGGACGGACCCCGGCATGGGGTCGCGGTGTGGCCGTCGGCACCGGGGGACTCCACGCCGTTCACGCTCCCGAGGGACGCCCGCGAACCGCACGCGCTCGGCGTGTGGTTCGAGCCCCGCCACACGAGCGACCGGGTGGAGATCCGGCTGTCGCGCGCCGCCCGCCTCGACGTGACGGCTCCGCACCCCTTCCGCGGTGGGTGGATCACGGGCCGGGTGGTCCGCGTGGACGCGGCCGGTCACGAGATCACGCGCAGCGAGCGCTTCACCCATGCCCTCACGCCGGCCGCCCCCGACGCGACGCTCGACGACCCCGCGTGGCCGTCCCGGCCCGCGGACGTCGCGGACCTCGGCCGGACCCCCGGGAGCCTCCGCGTGGTCTCCTGGAACGTGTCCCGGAGCCGTTTCCTGGCCGACCCGGCCCCCGTGCGTGCGATCCTCGCGGCCCTCGACCCCGATCTGGTGCTCCTGGACGAGGTGCCCCCCGAAGCCACGGGCAAGGAGGTGTCGGCGATCCTGCCGGCGCGCGAAGGACGCCCCTGGTCGGTGCACGTGGGGACGAGCGGGGCGGGGCAGCGAGGGGCGATCGCGGCCCGTGGCGCGGTCCGACCAGCCCCGGAATTCGAGAACGTACCGCTCCCGGACTCCGTGCGGGGCTGGCTCGACCAGCCGGCGTCGGCCGATCTCGAGGAGGTGCGGCGCAACCTCGACGGCGGCGGCGTGCCCGCCACCGGCGCCCGCGTCGAGACGGACGACCGGAATGTCCTCGCCATCACGGTCGATCTCGTGTGCTGCGGGAACTCCGCCGCGGCGGTCGAGGACCGGATCCGACGCATCGAGGCCGAGGCCGTGAACCGAGCCGCGCGCGGGGCCCTCGCCGCGGCGCGCGCGGCGGGGGACGTACCCGAACTGGTGCTCCTGGGCGGTGACTTCAACCTCGTCGGATCGCGCCGGCCGCTGGACACGGCGGCCGACGGACTCGGCCCGGACGGCCTCGCCCTGACCCCGGTCTCCGCGCTCCAGCTCGACGGCGCCTCAAACGCGACATGGGACGGGGGTGGCGGTCCGTTCCCGCCGGGACAGCTCGACTACATCCTGTACGGCGGGGCGGGCGCATCGGTGGCGGGCGCCTTCGTGTTCGAGACCCGGGATCTCGGCGCCGCGGCGCTCGACGGCCTGGGCCTCGATGCAGGCTCGAGCGCGCGCGCCTCGGACCACCTGCCGATCGTGGCGGACTTCGTGTGGCGCTGACCGGCCGGGCTGCAACCGCCGCCGCGGCGCCCGCCCGGCCCGACCGTCGCCGTCCGCGGCGCGCCGGCCGGGCCAGCGGGTTCAGCCCCCGTGGAGCCGGCCGGTTTGCCCCCCGCCGAGCCGGCCGCGAAACTGGGCGCAGGACGGGGCGGGCCGCGGGGACGATCCCCGTGGCCTGCGGCACACGCACACGCACTTCCGACGACGAGCGATGACCGAACCGCGGACGATTCGAGAGCTTCCTGATCTCGTGGGCGAGGAGGTCGCCCTCAGGGGCTGGGTGCGCACGTTCCGCTCGAGCGGGAAGATCGCCTTCCTGATCCTGCGGGACGGGACGGACGACATCCAGTGCGTGTTCGTCCAGAGCGAGGTGCCCCCGGAAGTGTGGGAGCGGCTCCCCGACGTCACGCACGAGGCGAGCGTCACGGTGAGCGGCTCGGTCCGCGCCGACGAGCGCGCGCCGACCGGCGTCGAGCTCACGGCCTCGGATCTCGAGATCGTGGGGGCCTCCCCCGATTTCCCGATCCAGCCGAAGGAGCACGGCGTCGACTTCCTGCTCGAGCAGCGCCACCTGTGGCTCCGGAGCTCGCGGCAGGTGGCAATCATGCGCATTCGCGACGAGATCGTGCGCGCCATCCGCGATTTCCTCCACGACGAGGGCTTCACGCTGGTCGACACGCCGATCCTGACCGGCTCGATCGGTGAGTCGGCGGGGACCCTGTTCGAGACCGAGTACTTCGATCTCGGGAAGGCCTACCTCGCGCAGACGGGGCAGCTCTACGTGGAGGCGGCGGCCGCGGCGCTCGGGAAGGTGTACTGCTTCGGCCCC
>Ga0299914_10000460_pt1 | contig 24621 bp, 15 predicted proteins | sample RVTome_10_FD_201361 | JGI IMG/M metagenome (GOLD analysis project Ga0299914, IMG submission 201361) | Soil microbial communities from uranium-contaminated site in the Upper Colorado River Basin, Wyoming, United States - RVT153D57 (version 2) ... | reverse complement strand
GGTGTATGGTATCCATTAAGCTTGTTGTATTATCTGTTGCCGTTTGCCACGGCTGTTGATGCCACCGTCATCCTGCAAATGATATTAGGGGCACTGTTCATGTACGCTTATCTACGCCAGATCGGGACCAGTCGCCTGGCTGCCATCGTCGGAACGGTGATTTTTACTTTCAACGGATTCATGGTCGTCTGGCTGGAATGGCAGGTTGTACAGGCGGCCGTATTGTGGCTGCCACTACAACTGTGGCTGGTGGAACGCATTGCCTACCACCTACAACATACCGGACGCGGTAATAATGCAACGGCCCTGAGCATCATTTCTGGCCTGGTCTTTGCCGTACCCTGGCTGGGCGGACATTGGAATTGGACCTTGTTCACAAGCATGACCGTCATCGTCTATCTGTTGTGGCGGCTGTTTCCCCTATTCAAAAACGCGCCAGACCGGGTACAGCGGCGGCGTGTGCAGCTTCCGTTAATGCTTACCCTGAGTATTGGCCCCGCGGTGGCGCTCATCCAGGTGCTGCCAGCTTTCGTCTACCTCAGCCAGACTCACCGCCAACCTATGACGTTTGCCCAGTCGTTGGATTTTGCTCTGCTGAATCGGCTGATAGTCATGATCGTTCCCAACTTCTTCGGGAATCCTGTCCACAACAATTGGTGGGGTCCACAAAACTACAACGAGACGACCTTTTACCTGGGTTTGATGCCGCTGCTGCTGGCGGGGATGGCTCTCTTATTGCGACGCGACCGCTGGACGATCTTTTTTTCGGTCTGGGGGACCTTAGGATTGTTGTGGGCTTTGCGCTCACCCGTCTATTACCTCTTGCATGTCCTACCGATATTTAACGGTTTATTCCCCAGCCGGGCCATTTTCCTGACAGTGATCAGCGTGGCAGTGCTGGCAGCATTGAGTGTGGATCGCTTGCAACAGCCGGGTGTATTGCCCCGTAAACGGCCATTGCTCCTGTTTACATCGCTTCTGACTTTCACCCTTATTGGTCTGGCCGGTGTCTACTTTTGGCGCTATCAAGCCGATGTTAGCCGGACCTGGGCCTACCTCCGGCCGCAAACGATTACGGCGGCTATCTTCCTGGCGACCGCCGCTGGCCTGATTATAGCTCGCCTTAGCAGCTACCTCTCGGCCCGACTTTTTACCGGACTTGCCCTGATATGCCTTGTCTCCGACCTGTTTGTTTTCGGGCACAATTACAACACCGTGGCTTCATTGGGTGACTGGTTTGGTGAAACGGCCATTGCCGACTTCCTCCATGCCGAACCCACCCCCTACCGTATTATTACCCCGGCTGAAAGCATCGTTTATTCGCCCAACACTGCTCTGATAGATGCCATCCCCAACATAAGCGGTTACGAACCCGGCATCTGGCAGCGTATCACCAACTACTTGCGTATGGCAGAAGGAGAAAGCAGCATCCGCTTTGGCCGTGTACTCATGCCGCTGCATGGCATCTCTTCGCCGCTGATTGACGCCATTAACGGCCGTTACATTGTCACCACCAAAAATGAATGGGGAGCGGAACCAACAGCAGGGCCAGCTCAAAAAGCCGTGACTCGCTGGCAACCCTTGCCGCCAGGTGAAAGTGCCCGCTTGCGCTTCCTTATGCCCGATGCCGGGCTGTACCGGCTGGATTTGCATTTGCGAGCAGATGGGGAGCTGGATGGAGCCGTAACGGTGCGCATTTTTACGGCCGATGGTGTGTTGGAACTGGCTCACAGCAGCCTGGAAATTGCATCCATCTCCCCAGGCGCAGAGACTGCCTTCAATTTTGAGGCTATGCCTTCGGAATGGGGGCGCGATTTTCTGGCCGAGATCCAGGTTGAAGGAGCGGATCGTATCCTGCTGGGGGTAGATGACAGCGGCAGCCCGGCTTTTGCTGCTTATTACCTGCCTCGCCCCAATCTGGCTTTTGAGGATGGCAAATCACAGATTTACCGCAACCCTGGCGCTTTTGAACGGGCCTATTTCGTGCCCCAAGCTATCATCGCCAACAGTAAAGAGGAAGCACAAACGGTCGTTCTGGAACACGCCGACGAATTAGACCGTGTGGTCATTCTGGAAGTGGAGCGACAACCTTTACCGCCGGACTTGGGCAGTGCCGGCATTGCCAGCGCCGAGATAGATATTACCCATTACAGTCTGAACCGGGTTGAGTTAACGGCTGTCACGGATATTTCAGGATTTTTGGTGCTATCCGATACTTACTACCCTGGCTGGCAAGCCACGAGTAACGGCCATTCCACCCCTATTTACCAGGCCAACAGCCTGGTTAGAGCCATCTACCTGCCAGAAGGAGAACATAACATTGTCTTTTCGTTCCGACCGCCCGACTTCATTTTGGGCGCGGCTGTAAGCGGCTTGACGTTGCTGGGATGTCTCATTGCCCTGGCCAACATCTGGTATCGCCGACAATAAAATGCCTCATTCTCTCAGAGGTTCCGTCACTGGAAATGCTTTGAGGGTTAAACCTCCGGGAAGATTACCGAATTGAATCAATCTGTTGGCTGTTTTTGCCAATCTAGCAAATCAATGGCATCGCCGGCCGGTTCACTGGTGATGGGTAGACGGCCGTTCTCCTCCGTATACAAACCTACCCGTACCGCATAAGGGCCTGGCGGCAAATCGGATGGCAGAGTAATTCGATAGGAGTCGCGTATCAAGTCGCCCGGCTGCCAGCGCGACGTGGGTGCCAAGCCATTCACCGGTTGACGGTCTGCCTGAGCCACAATGGCATCGTTTTCATCCAGGATATGAATAAATGTTTTATAGTTGTTGGTTACGACGGTTACGCTTTCCCAATACAACGTCAAATTCAAGGCTGGTTCATCGGGCTGCCAATCATAACCGCGCAGCCGTATGGCTCCACCAAACGTGACCATTTGCTCGTTTTGCGGGGTAATACTTTGACGGTAAGGCCAGTCCATCACGTAAACTACCGCCTCCGGTGCAAGAATGATAGAGTGCGTAGGGGTAGTAAAGCGTTGTACCGGCCGAGCAATAGTCGAATCACTTACCAGTGCCGGATGTGAGCCTGGAAAAACGGCCAGATAGCGCACCTTATGTGTCGCCAGCAAGCGCAGGGCGGCTGCTGAGGGATCAATGTCGTCCAGCACCGGCCACATTTCCGGCGAAACCAGGCCGTGCAAATCTACAATCGGGCGCGGCCCGAAGAAGACAATCGCCCCGATGTCATCAATGGCAACCAGTTCATCGGCCGGGATATTGGCCGCCAGCCACTTGCCCATGGCTACGTCAATGTCCAAGATTTCGCGTGTATTGTAGCCCAGCATTCCGGCCCAATAGGGAAGTTGCCACAAACTAGCCGCCAGCAGAAGGCTGGCCATTCCCAACCAGATCACGCGCTGTCCCTGTCGAAGCTTGCCTACCAGCCAATGCAGCCCGGCTGAGGCAAGAATCATTTGGAAAGGGATGAGGGGCATGGTATAGCGGCCGTGATGCCATAAAAAGGGTACAACCAAGGGTAGTAACAAGAACAAGCCTACCGGCCAGCCGCCCACCAACCGGTTCTGACGCCAGGAGGCCCACAGTCCAAATGGCAGCAAAAGCACAGCCAGGAAATTGTCGCGCCAGTGGTATTGCAAGGTTTCAAATAGAGTGCGCCAACTATACCAGTCAGGCTGGCGGGCTTTGGCGTAAAAAGTGTTGGGTAATGGATGTCCCGTTATTGACAGGCTAAACAAGGTATAAGGCAGTTGAATGGTACCATAAATCAGGATGGCAGAAACGATACCTGACCAGGTGGAGGAGGGCCGCCCCGTTGGATAAGATCGGCGCATCGTTAGCACCGCGTCCAGCACAGCCAGGGCAAAGAGGACGTGGCCTTCGGGACGGGTCTGGCTGGCGAGGGCAAACAAAGCGGCGGTCAGCGCCCCCAGTCCACGCCACTGGTAAGCCCACACCGCACCCACGCTCAACGCCGTGAACAGTGTCACTTCCATCGCCGACAGCCCCGCCCACAACAAACGCCCAGTAACGGCAACGCCCGTTGCTGCCAGCAGTGCCGTTGGCCGATTTCCAGTAAAATCCAACGTCAAGCGGTATGTCAACCAGATCGTGAGCAGAAACAGTCCGGCGCTGAGCAGGAGCGACGACGGCACAAAATCGTGGGTGATCAGGCCGATGCCGGCCAGCAGTAATGTCCACAGTGGGGCAGTGGAACCGGCCGTCGGTACGCCAGGCACATAGCTGAAGCCATCTCCCTGACTCAAATTACGGGCAAATTGGTAATGGATCCAGGCATCGTCCAAGGGCACACTCAACACCCCCCCGGTCAGACGCAGTGCCGTCGTTAAGAAGTAAGCCAGCAACAAACCGGCTAGCAAAATTATCAGTCCGATGCCCCATTCTCGCTCATTGGTCAGCCAGCGCCAGGCAGAGGATTGGGATTTGGGCATCACGGTACAACGTCCTCTGCCAAAACGGCCGTTTCCCCTAGCGTCTCCAGGGTCGGCAAGTAATAAAAGCCGGTGGTTAACGTGAAAGAGCTAGACGGCCGTTCCGAGGGCAGAGCAATGACGTAGCTGTCCATGACGACCTCGCCCGGCCGCCAATCAATGGTGGGATAGCCATCGGGTGGCCGGTCTAATTGGGCCACCAATTGACCGGTATCATCCAGGAGATGCACGTAAGCAGTGTAATCACGATCCACATCCGCCCTTGCCTGCCAGAACAAGGTTATTACCAACTCTTGGTCTCTCACCTCCTCCGACCAGCCTGACAGGTGGATCTGGCCGTTCCAGGAATGATTGGCCCGGCGCTGTGGCTGCGGACGCAGGGCGTCAGCCGGCAGCAGTGCAGGAATAAAGTCATCCCGTGGCTCGCCGACAATCAGGCTGGGAAACTGCTCTTGCAAAGCGGCCAGGTGTTGGGTTTGGGACGGCCGAAGCAAGTATAGTGTCGGTGTCTGCGGCGGCCCCATTGGCAACAGAGAACCTGAGCCGGCAACGCTCCGAATGCGGTCTGTGTTCCCCCCCAAAGCGAAATAAATGGTAGCCATTTCCTCCTGGGTTGGTATTAAAAAAAGGCTGGTTTCCGGCGGTTGAGCGGCAGTATACTGTCCCAAATTCCAGTCAGGCAAATAAAAAGCGGCTTCAATCTGGGGATGGGTGGCATAACGGCCGAAATAGTCGCGGGCGGTCAAAAATGTGGATGCGCCGATGAGTAAAGCGTAAAGTGTGATTTGTAATCCGTGATCCGTAATCCGTAATCGGTCATCCGTCATCCTTAATGCGTGAAACGTGAAGTGGGAAATGTGATAGATGCCTAGCCCTATTAAGATGGCAATGATTGGTGCGGCACCGGTCAGGCGGCCGAAATGGGGGGCATCGCCGCTCAGAATGGTTGGCAGAAGCATGATGAGAAGCCACAGGAACAAAAAGACAGCCCGGGGCCGCCATTTCAGACGCAGTGTGGCCGCGATACCGGCGACGAAAACAACAGCCTGTACCGGGTCGAGATAGGGTCGTCCTGGTAAGTTATGGCGCAAATGGGTCTCTCCCAACCAAAACAAGCCGCGTACCGTCCGGCCGATGTTGAGCAGCCAGGTCAACCAGGGTTTGCCTTCTACCGTCCCCAAACCCCTGTTGGCCACGTATGCGATGCGGAAAACAAAAAAGTAGGGGTATTGAGCAAAAAAGAGGAGGATGGGAAGGGCCGTCACCAGCGATGCCCCCATCATCACCGCTACTGGTCGCCAAAAGCGCCGCCGCGCCTTTCGATCCTGCCAAAACCAAATCAGCACAAATCCTACGAGCAACAGCGGCAATAATCGTGCCGCCGCATACACATACAACCCTAATCCCAACATCACCCCAGCCAGGCCAAACCAGATAGTCTCCCCCCACCCCCCTGTCTCTCCATTGGCTTCGCTCAGAGCCTGCCCCTCTGCTTCATTCACACCGCGCCAGAAAAAATAAACCGCCAACGTCTCCACCGGCACAAAAAGCATCATCCGCAGTCCGAAACGGCTAAAATGTACGGCGGGAAACAATATGGCCAGGGTAAAAGCAGCCAGCAGAGGCACGGTATTGGCCAATTCTGGCTTTTGGCCATGAAAAATTGCCTTTGCCGCCAGATAAGTTGTCCAGACGGCCAGTATCCCCGCTGCTGCGGGCACCGCCCGAATTGCCCACGGTGTAGCCCCGAACAGCCGGATGGAGAGGGCCATCAGGTAGATGTGAAGCGGTTCACGGCCGTAATTGCCTTCAAAAAAAACGGGCCAGCGTGTCGGCACGGGCAGATTATGGGCATGGGCATCCTGGGCGTATAGTTCCCAGCCTTCATAAAATTGGGGGAATGTCCTACTCTGCACCAGCGAAAGCGCATCCAGGCCGTTGTATGCTTCGTCGTGGTAGAGACCGGGCGGCAGTGCTTCCAACTGCCACAGCCGCAAAATGGTAGCCAAGGCCAAAACAAGCAGGAGTAAAACGGCTGTCCAACGACGAGAGAAACTCATGGACCAATTACCAGAGTATCAAGGAGTAAGTAATCTGCGTCAGCAGCGGTTTGCCAGCGGTCGCCTGATTCCGGGTCGTACAATCCCATGCGCAGCTCATATTGTCCGGTTGGCAGATCTGGCGGTAGCGGTATTTCGTGCTGCTGCCACAGAATATCTCCGGTACGCCACCCTTCCCAGGCCACATCTAAACCGTCCCACTGAGCTACAATCTGATCAGATTCATCAAGCAAATGGACGTATATTTTCAGCGGCACGGGGCCCGTTTCATTGCGCCACCGGGTTGTCAACTGAATCGTACCATCGTTGATTATCAACCCAAATGGCACATCCAATAACGTAGTTTCAAAGTCATGTAGCCCAAATAACCAGCCAGCTTGTGGTGTTGGTTCTATTAATACAGCGCTGAAGAGCGTGTATTGTTCGTTTTCGGCGATCTGTTGGCGGAAAACGGCCATATCTACCAAACCCAACTCCACTCCCTTACCCACCACCAGCCAAAAATCTTCGGCAACAGGCTGCAGGAATGCTTTGCCGCTGTTCAGCCAGCGCGGTGTCACTTGATTAGTTTGGAAGCGGGCAAAATCCTCCGGGGCAATTTCATCCAACTGGATGCCCGCCAGCACCACGTCTGTGGGCGGGCCATGGGGCAGCACCTCATATAAAAAGATGCTGTAGCCGATCTTGGCCAGCGGCTCTTGGTCGCGGAACCAGGCAAACTGCTCATGGTTAGCAAAGTGGACACCCTGCAAATTGGTGGCGCTAATGGCGTAGATGCCAGGTGCGGGATTGTGGGGGTAAAACGGCCGTGCCTGCGGGTTCATCAGGCGGGGCGGCCAGCTATCCAGGCCAATGAAGTTGATGTTGTAGTAAGACGGCCGTCCCTCGCCAAAATAGCTCAACCATACCTGCTCCACACTGTTTTCATCCATCCAATCCTTTAGGCCGCCTAAGTCCTGACCCCAGTCCAGGTTGCTATCTACCAGATAACGCCAGCCGCCATCCGGTCCCCCTGCCAGGGTGTTGAAGTAGGCCAGGAAATGAGGATAAATTGTGATGGTGATGAGGGCCAGCCAGGCAACCATCGCTGCCGGAAAGATAAAACGAAGGTTTTGTGCCCAGAAGGGGCGCGGTGGGTTCATGACAGCAGCCACAAAAACAAAGAGGAAGGGTAAAATAGGCAGGATGTGGCGGTAGCCGAGGTTTATGTCTGTGGTTAAAGCAATGGCAAAGTAGCCCAAGGACGGTATGAGCAAAGCGGAGAGGGTAACGGCCGTATGCTGCCCCAACTTTCCCGGCCGGTGACGTAGTGCGATCAGCCCTGCCCCCGCCAGCAGCAAAAGTGTGGGCAGCGGTGTCTTAAGCAGGAAGGCTGCCGGAAAGTAATACCACCAGCCGCTGTGGGAATATTGTCCCCATAAAAAAGAGGGTGTGCCTTGCTGCATCCGGCCACCGATATCTAAAAGCTGTTCCAGGTGATGAGAAAGGGGCAAGGTTAAACCGCCCAGTTGCGGCAAAGTGGGCAAGTCTGGGGGCAGCGTGCCAATTTGGAAGCCATAAGCCGCCCACAGGGTCAGAACGGCCGCCAGCGGATAAGCGATAAGCAGTTGTGCCAGGGTTTCGCGGGGGAAACGGCCATTTTCGCGCCAACGAATCACTAACCCTACCCCCATCACCAGGGCAAAGAGGGGCACAAATAGACCGGCCGTAAACTTGGTGTTTTGCAGCAGACCAAAGCCGACTCCGGCTAGGGTGGCGGCCGGCCACGATGGTTTTTGCCAATAACGCCACAGCAGAAAACCGGCCAGGGTTGTCCCGGCCGCTAAACCTAAATCGGTGGTCGCCAAACGGGAATGGGCGATCAGGTTGGGGTCGAAAGCGGCCAGTGACAGGGCCAGCAGCCCGGCCCAGTGAGAACGGGTTATTTCCCAGGCCCAGCGTCCGGTAACGGCCGCTAATAACATCCCCAAAAATAAGGTGGGCAGCCGGGCCAGAAACATGACATGGGCCACGTCATTGCCAATTTCCCACAAAAACAGCTCTGAGGGCCGGTGAAAATTGGGTAACTGCCAGGAGGGATCAGCTACAGGCAACGTAACTTGAGTGTCGCCGGCCAGGAAGGCAGCGTTTAGGGCGTTTAGGCCCAACGGGTGTCCCACGCGCATGTGGCGGTTTTCCCCCCGCACGTAACCCAAACCGCGCGTGATAAATCCCTGTTCGTCAAACGTGGGTGATAGGGCAGACAAACTGGAGAGAGATAAGGCAAAGAAAAACAAGAGGAGACAAACCCGCCCAATGACCCTTTGCTGCGGCCAGAACCCAGAACTCAACTATCCTCTTCCTTATGATGGAACAACAAAACCTCGGAGGAAAACCAAGTTTCCTCCGAGGTTTTGCCCGTGGGGAATGGGAAGAAACGGCCGTTAGTTATCCAACGGTGTTATCTTGTAGTATTCCCAGCGCCATGTTGAATTGCTGTACTCATCCGCAGAGGCAAAGACACCAAAGTAAGGCTCATTAATCCACCTGGTGTCGGAATAGGTATACCTGAGATCACCATTCAGGTAAAATTTGATTTCACTGTTCCGCACTTCAACCCGGTAATCGTTCCAACCGGAAGCATTCGGGTGGAAATTAACCACCTGGGTATGGCCGAGCCGTTTCAGAGGACTGCCGCCACAGTTGGGGCACCAAACAAGTGTATCAATTCGCTCCCACAGCAAAGTCAAATCTGTATCGGAGGACCAGATGAGATTGGTGTTGTAAAAATGATTGAAGCAGTTCTGGTGGGCATAGACGCCTAAAACCGTACTCCAATCAGGGCATGGCGCACCCGTCCAGTCAGCGCCAAAAACTATACCATGGGACACCAGATTACCCAGGTTGGCTGGTCGGGAGCGGAACTCAATGACATAGGGTGGCTGCGGAGCCGGCATCAAGGGGCTGGCAATAGCCCAGTCCCAAGAGTCTTCTACGCGGAGGATGAGCCAATCGTCGTTTTCATACCAGGAATCTATTTCTTCAATAAAAGTCAGGCGGCGTAAACCCTCTTTTAATGTAGGGCCAGACCAGCCTGTCTGATTGCTGGTAAATTCGTCATAGTAAGCACCCACTACTTTGACAACGTTAGACCAGTCACTCATCTGACCTGACCTCAATGCTCGAATGCGGTAATAGTACACGTTATTGGCGGAGGCCTGGACGGTGTCAATCGGTTGGCTGGTTGCGCTGCCAGCGGGGCTATAGGTGGTAATGCCAGTAGCGAACGTTGCATCCTGGGATTGTTGGAGTTCATAGCCGGTCAGTGAATTGTTATCGCTGATTGTCCAATTCATGTGCCAATCGTTGGCACTATTTGGCCGGGTGGCAGAAAGTACGGGAGCCAAGGGAGCGGGTAACGACACATTGATAAGGGGCAAATACAATTTATAAGGCCCGACCATGGTTGTCAGGAGGACAGAGGCCGAGACTGAGGAATCTGCACGTGAGGTAGCCGTAATCACGGCCGTATCACTATCACCGTCAGATGCCCCTGGCGGTACGGCAACAGCCACAGTTACATGGGCCGTTGTCCCGGTGGTTACCGTAAAGACATCTACGGGAATTGTCAGAGGCCAGACGGAGGCCCCTGTGATATCATAGACATCACTCAACGTACCTGAATTGGATAGAACCAACGTATATGTAACTGTTTCTCCCGGTACGCCTATTTGCGTCATGTCACTCAACAAGGCAACACTGTATGAAACAGGATCAGTTATACCCACCTGCGGTTCTTTGATCACGGCCGTATCCGGCGTAGGTGAAGGCATCACATCGCCTTGAATAATGTGAGCATTGATGTAGGCCTCTATTTTTTCCTGCGTTGTTAAGGTGGATGTAACAACTGGCGGCGAATCTTGCGCGTGAATAACGGCTGCTGCTCTCCCCGCTGACCAGACCAATGATTGCAGCAAAATCAGTAACCCCACAATCGCCAAAATAAACGTTAAAGTCACCTGTAATGGTTGTTTAGAACCATTAGAAACTCGTTTCAAAGCACCCATAGTAAATCCTCTAAATCCTCACTTTAATAAATTGATCATGCTGTCTTGATATGACAGAACCATCAGAGATTTCCGCTTTCTTTTGCAATTTACCATACAACAATTACCAGTTTGGTCAAGGTTTGGCAAGCAATAGTGCGACTGTTATCTTATCTGTAGAATTATTTTCCGTCAATGAACAGGTTTTGGGTTAAAACGACGACATCGCTGGGTGTGCCATCATGGTGTAGGCGCTGTTGATCATGCGCCGTATAAAGACCTACGTGCACTGCCAGTGGATCCGATGTTTCAGGGACGATAACTAAATGAAGTTGGATAACCCAATCACCCGGTTGTAACTCGGCAGGGGCGGCATCAAAGCCATCATGTTGCGCGGCGATATTTCCAGTGAGGCCAAGCACGTGGGTAAAGATTGTCAAATCCGCCGGTAATGGTTTTTCCACTCGCCATAATGTCACTAGCTGCAACGTTTGCCCAGGCAACAATGACATCTCATATCCCTCGAATGTTATCAGCCCGGCAAAGGAAACTGGTTCGATTAATTGAGATGAAGTTACATTAGGAAAAGGCGGTAACTCGTGTACAGCAAAAGACGGCCACTGCTCACTGCGATAAAGGGGCTTACTGGAAATGCCAGCCACCGCCAACAGTGCTGGATTGATGGGCGCGAACTCTGGTATGTATAAACGGGCGTTTTCCCCCGCCTCTTGTTGCGGCAGTACAATCGCCCCGGCTACCTGAGCACCCGTTTGGATCCAGCGCGCCGCCGGATCATAGCCTAAATTTCGGCGGAAGGAGTCCTTGTCAATCGGCTCATAAAACCCATTGGCAATGACCAGGTTAGATGTTGGTTCCGCTTTGTAGTACCGGCTCATGTCCAACAAAACGGATTGGTAATGTTCCAATCGTGTCATCCGGGCTTGTGGCCAACGAAGAAAGCCATCTTGCACGGTACGGGTGCCATTAATGAATAAGATGCCAATCAACAAAAAAATAATGAACCAGCCTTGAGGAACTGATATGCGCTTTTCCCCCCGCCGATTGTTCCTGATTGGCAGGCGATGGATAACATGGGCAACCGCCAGACCTGGCAGCAAATAGACCACTGGCATGGCCCCCACGAGGCGTACAGTGCTGGGCGCTTGTGGCGTAAGGGCACTGGGCAGCAGCGTTACGGCCAGCCAGGCCAACAGTAGTGTGTAACGAGATTGGCGCCAGCGAAACAAGGCAATTAGAAAACCAGCATAAAAGAGCACGGCCGTCAGCGGGTCAAAGAACGGCCGTCCTGGCAGCGAGTAGGTCCAGCGAGGGTCGCCCGTAAAGCTGAACACGCCCAACGTGGCCAGCGTCGTCTGCCAGATAGGGCCAAAATCTCCCTGGCGCAGCGCATTGAGGGGGCCGGCTAACTGGTCAACCCGCTGCTGCAAACTCGGATCAGATCGCAGGGTCCAATAGAGAGGGATGTATAGGACAAGGGAAACTGCCACAATGATCACGGCCGTTCGCAACTGCTTTCCCTTTGCTAACGTGTCCGGAGCAGCAATGACCTGAACGATTCCCCACAAAACTGGCCATATAAACACAACTCTGGCACCGGTATAACTATACAAACTTAATCCCAGGAACAATCCGGCCAGCCAGGGCCGCTGCCAGAACCAGGCAGCGGCCACTAACAACAGCGGCTCTAAAATTGGGCGTAGTCCTATCCGGCTGAAGATGATCGGCCACCAACTCACGGCTAAACCAAGACCAACGGTAACGGCCGTAACCCTTCCAAACTCTCGCTGTGCCCAACGCATCGTCAAGGCTACTAATAACATCCCCAAATAGAGTGCTGGCAGCCGTATTGACAACACATTATCGCCAAACAATACCTGGAACGGGACAGACCAGTAATGATATAATGGCTCGTGGCCATACCCTTCACGGAAAAAGAAAGCATGCTGACCCTGCCGGATAAAGGTCACGATGTCGGCATCCAAAACTTCATCTTGGGCCAATCCCGGCGGGATATCGGGCAGCAGAATGAGGCGGAAAGCGGCCGCCAACAGTAGAACGGATAGGGTGAAAGGGAGGTTCTTCATTCTATGCCCTATTTAGGCGATAGAGCCATAGATATACAGAAAGAAGCAGTGCGCAAAGTAAGGCACTGATCTGACTATACAATAAAAGGTTAGCCCAGGCAGTGGCCGCCTGGGGAGCAATTAGGGCCATGACGGTATCTCCAGGCAAAATCAGCACAGAAATGATGCCAATGGCTAAGAGGGAAAGAAAAAGATTTTCTCTTCTTGATGATCGCCAGGCAGCCGGCCAACGTAACCCGGTAACAATCAAAACAAAGAAAAAGAGAACCAGAACGATATCATACAGACGATGGTAAGCTACCAGTAAAGTCCAGAGCGATAGTATGGTTATAATGTGCCAATCATTAAAAGTGTCAGAGCTATTATCGTTGGGCAAACGAGAGCGGCCTTGTTTAACCCACAATACCTGCCTTACCCAGGCAAGCAACAGCAAAGTACCTAAGGCGGGTACAATCCATCGCCAGGGTGATCCGGAGGGGAATAACTGTCCCAGATGAATTCCTTTACCACCTAGATGCTGTAACAACAGGCGCAGATAGCTGTCTAGAATTGATAAAGGTGAGGTAGTGGCAATCACGGCTATGGATAGAATCCCCCCAAGCTGTACAATTAAACTTGTTACAATCAAACGAAAGTGTCGTTTATAAATAAAAAAGAGGAATAAGGGTAAAGCCACTGAGTATTTAGACAAGGCTATGCCCAGCATGATCCCGGCGATAAGCCAATTTTTACGAGCGAGGAGGAGTGTGCCCACCATTAAAGTTAAAACCAACAATGTTGTTTGGCCCGTATCCAGGGCGCGGCGTGTGCCTGTCATGGCATAAAATGCAAGGGCTGTCAACAATTTATCTGTCCAGGGCAGGTGCCGCGCATCAGGTAAAGCCCGAAAAGCAAGCCAGGGCAAGAGTAAGACCAAGATTATATTGATAATTAACCAGATAGTTTTGGCAGTGGGCCAACTAAACCAGGCCAATGGCGTTATTAGTAAGACAATGGGGGCGGTGTTGGCCGGCACAATCGAAAAGCCAAGAGGTACTTCGACTGTTTGCGGCGCAGGCTCATCTAGAAAGTTGACTGGCGAGGCAACATCCATTTCCGCAAAAAAGGCGATATAAGGATCTTGACGTTGGCGCACAAAAAGGCCGGCATACCAGTAAGCGTGAAAGTCTACACCACCATAGTCGGGTGTGGCCATTAGTTGGCCGGCACGTAGGAAGGAAAGCAGTGACCAGATAGCTAATATCAAGATACCAAGTAGAAATAACTTGTTGGTTTTGGCTCTCCATAATTGGAGCAGTTTGGCTTCCTTCGATAGCATGAGGGGAATTATGGGAAAATTATGGTTGGGAGGCAAACTTTCCCGATGGCTATGCAGGACAAGCAAAGATAAAAATGAGGCCATAGTCGGCCGTTTGAACCTCCCCATTTAGCTGGCACTGTTGCTGCAGGTAGCTGTCTAGTGCCTGCCATTTCTGGGCCAGTTCCAGGCTGGGGAGCAAGGCAGGCTGCTGGTAGGACTTCAATAAGTGATCGGCGACGATGATATAGTCTGGGGCAAGCTGCTGAATTAGTTGATCAATCGTTGGCGGGTTGGAGAAACCGTAGGCAGGATCAGACAAGATGAAAAGCAGATCCAGGGAATAGGCATCATAGCCAGCCAGACCCAGCCAATAGCCATGGTGCATGATGATTCGTGCCTGTCCCGGCAGATAGCTTTTGATTTCAGTGGTTACATCGGCGTAGGAGGTGGCTGCCTGCGCTGCTTGCAGATTTTTGAGAGTTAGGCTGAGGCCTTCGGCCAGAGCCAGCAGCAGCAGCAACGCCAGACCATATTGCCAGACACGGCCGTTGGCTCCTGCCCAAGTCGTCAAAACCACCAGGCCGTAAGCTATTTGCAAGGCCAGAAAGGGCAAGGGCAAGATGATGTAGGTATACCGTTTGAAGCTGATGAGCAGGGCTAATAGTAGAGCCAAAAGAGGTAGTGATAACAGGAGAAACCGGCTGTTGGCCTCACTTCGCCGCCGCCACAAAGCTACATTGGCTGCCAACACAGCTACCACCATTAACCAAAAACCGGGACGTGGCCAAAGGTCAGGCGATTGGAAACGGCCGACTAGCTTCACATAGCGCCAGGGTTCCTGCAACAAGTTATGTAGGTAAAAAGCAGGGTTCAAAAAATTAAAACGCGACTCATGCCGCAACTGCTGACCCAGATAAGCAGGAACATCCTGCCCAATGTAAATGAACCAGGGAAGGAGAACGAAGAGCCAGCCTAGACCCATCAGGTAGAACGGCGGCTGCAGCCATACCCGCCAACCTTGCTGCCACCACAACCACGTAACAAACAATACCAAGACAAAAGCTCCATATACATGGGTAAGGGTTGCCAAACCAACCAGGCCACCTGTTAGCAAATAGCCCCAACTGCTGTCTTGTTCGGCCGTCCAAAGAAAGAGCAGGCAAGCCGCGAGTACCCATACGGCAACCATAATGTCATAGCGTAGGACGCGGGCTATATCTAATAAAGGGATGGCACCGGGGTATAGTTCGCCGGCACTGGCCCCAAAGGCAGCAATGGGTAAAAGGGTAAGAACGGCTGTGGCCAGCACCCCCACCCACTCGCTGACCAAACGTCGCCCTAACTGAAATGTCAGTGACAGCACACCCAGACCGAATACGACTGAGACCAGCCGCCCTTGCCATACGCCTAGGCCTAGAAGTTTGTAGGCGAAGGCCACAAATAAGGGGTAAAGGGGCATATATTCGTAGTTGACGTTTTCTGTGTTGTAAAAGCCACGATACAGATCATTGCCATATATACCCTGTTCGGCCAGTTTATAAGCAGGCGCAGCAATACCTACCTGGGCCGATTCTATGATCGGGTATTTTGCCAGATAGGGCAATGTAGCCAGGCTATACCAGAGCAACAATAGGGCCAATATGAGCTTTGGGTATTGCTGAACTATCTCAACTGCTTTCTGCATCGTAAGTCAGTTTACTTGCCTCTGGGTCGTGTGTCGGGTAATGATACCTGCCAAACTAGAAGTTACAACCGATCGACTACGAAGAAGCGAATAAATTCGCGGCTACGACTACGAAGTCGGCCTTCGCCGACTGAAGAAGCCTGTGGTATGATTAGGCTGACTTCCTCATATGATGGCCCAATTCTTATTGCAAAGGCTGGTTGATCCTATTACCCGCAACTGGTTTATACACCTTAGTGGCAGTGTCGGGCGGCTGGCACTGGGTATGATTAGTAGTGTTTTGCTGGCCCGAGCGATGGGTCCAGAGATATTTGGTGTTTATGTTCTCTTAGGCTCCACCGGCAGCATTATGGGGGCGGCAGCGAATATGGGCCTGGCCAGAGCGGGCGTTAAACAGGTAGCAGCCATTTGGGAAAATGATCCGGATACTGCTCGACAACGTGGTCGCGTGTTCTTTGTCTTACAGGTAGTGGGAGCAACGGCCATTCTCCTCATTATCCTCTCTTTTACGCCCTTTGTGGCTGATGATCTACTGCAGGTGGACCGTATTCTGTTTGTTCTGCTGGCGATTGGGGTGTTGGCCACGGTGCTGAGTGGTACGATGAATAGTTTATTGCAAGCGACGGGACAATTCGGCCGTTTATCGCTCAATCTACTTCTTAATTCCGGCCTGACCAGCCTATTGGCTATCTTGCTTTTCTGGCGGGGGCAACTTAATCTCATTAATGCGTTGCTTATCTTAGGGGTTGTTACTTCACTGGTTAGTTTTACAGCCGGCTATCTATTCCTGCCCCAGACGATGAAGTTTGATCGTCAGCCCCTTGCCTGGCAAGCTGAAGGCCGAGCCTTGTTCCGCTTAAGTCGTTGGTTTTGGTTAAGCAGCCTGTTCACTATTCTGGCTACACGCACTGACATTATTCTAGTCAGCCGGCTACTGGATAACAGCACCGCCGGTTTTTATGGGTTGGCCGCCAATTTAACGGCTAAAGCGGATCTTATTAACCACAGCCTATATGCTGTTTTATTACCAGCCGCTGCCGCTATTGGCCATCGAGATAGGCTGCGCCCCTATGTCACGCAGGCCTTGCGACGTAGTATGTTGGTTTGCCTCGGATTGCTTTTACTCCTGACCCTGGCTCAGCCGCTTATCATCTTTCTATATGGGCAAGATTACGCAGCGGCTGTTCCTTTTTTCCGCTGGCTGTTGGTGCTTGTTATGTTTGACATATTCACCACGCCTCTTCTGTTACTGGCATTCCCTTTTGAACGGCCGCAACTGCTCACCCTTAACGATGCTTTACGGCTTGCCATTTTTGTTCCCCTGGTCTTTTGGTTCCTTCCCGGCTATGAGGCTATGGGCGTTATTATCGCCAAATTTGTCTCTCAAATTATGGCCATTGGTTTTACCTTAGCCCTCCTCTGGCATAAACGGCCGCAGGTGGCTGATTTAAATTAGAGTAGTACACATGTCTCGGTGGAGCTTTACCTTAGAACCGCCTCCTCTCTATTTTGCTCATATTCCCAAAACAAGTGGGGTATCGCTGTTCGTTTTCCTCCGTGATAGTTATGGGAGAGGCCGAACATTTCCGATGATGGTACGGCAAGAGTTTCTGAATTACAGCCCTGAGGAACTCCAAAAATATCGCCTGTTCGCCGGCCATTGGGGCCTGGACATAGAGGCTTACCTGCCCCCAGGTACATTGTGGATGACTGTGTTACGTGATCCGGTGGAACAAAGCATGTCCTGGTTTTACCATATGCAATATATCATCCCACGCTACCCAGAAGCTTATACTCCTCTGGCTCGATGGCAGCCAGTGGTGGAAAATGATCTGCAGGGTGCTCTGGACAGCCCGTTCATTGTGGCGCAGTTGGCGAATCAACAAACCCGATTTTTGGCTACGGCCGTTGGCTATGCCCCCTTCGCCAGTCCAGGGGAATGGGAAATGTATGATGATGTGAGTGCTGGGGAAGCGCCGATGGAGGAAGTATACCAAGTGGCATTGACAAACCTGACACAAATGGCGGCCGTTGGCGTGACGGAGCGCTTTAATGACACGGTGACGATAGTGTGTCATCTATTGGGTCTGGTGCCACCCTGGGCACAGCCGCACTATAATCTTAATAAGCGGCGGAAGCAGATGGGACCGGATTATTATCGCCAGCAATTATCAGCCAATCTTTTAAAACGGCTTGAAACCCTGGTGGCTTATGATCGTCAGTTATATGAGGTGGCGGAACAGCAGGTGACTCAACAGATGGCGGAACTGACACAATCATCCAGGCGTGTTTGGGCGATACGGCCCCTTTTTCGACAACTCTTTTATAGTACTGCTCGCCTGGCCTGGCAGCCTTTCCGGCGATAATCAGACTCGTTTCTGTAATTCTAAAACAAAAAAGCTTCCCCAATGACACCACGGCTTCAGGCTTCCTACATGCCCTTCAATTTTGTCCAAGAAGCGGGGCAACCAATGATGGGCATTTCTCGGAGGGCGCAAAATACCTATGCCGTATCTTCGATGTAAATGAAAGTGGCAGGCAAAAAAGCGGTCATAAACCTCATCAAGCGAGTAAAGATGATGTCGGACCGGCACACCCGCAATCTGAACCCAGCGCTCTTTTTGTTGGCGCAGCGTTTGGGCCTGCTGCCATTTACCTTTTGACAGCAGCGCCAGCCATTCCCAAGGGATGAAGTTATTTAGCATATGGAGAATCATGCGGCCGCCTGGCCGCAGCAAATTGTGGGAGACAGAGGCAAAGGCCCGTAAATCGGACACTGTATTGAGTCCGGCAAAAGCGGAGATAAGACCATCAAATTGGACGGGCAATAAAGCGTCCAGTTGAGCGATATCTAATAGATGTGTTTGGATACGATCGGCTGTTGCCTCATGTTGGGCTTTGTGACGTAACCGGGCAATCATACCAGGAGATACATCAACGGCTGTGACCCAAAATCCCTGTTGGGCTAAGAAAATCGCATCAATGCCTGTGCCACAAGCCACATCTAACAGATGCTGGCCGGGCTGGAAGCAGCTCATATAGGTTCGCCACAAGCGCTGCCGAACAGTTTCATCTTCCCCAACCAGGCGATCATAATCAGGGGCAACCGCATCATAAGCCCGTGCCACACTCATCGCCTGGCCTCAAATGACTCTGCCAGATCCTTGATGCCACCATCAAGATGGTGCAAACGAGCTACTTCGGGCTGATACGTGGCATGGTGTACTTGACCCACAAATAGTAAATGGTCACCCACGGCCATACTCTGCTGCACCTGACATTCTAAATAACCTAAGGCATCTGCCAGACAAGGTGCATCTATTGTCTGCGCTTCCACACGCCGAATTTGAGCAGCTTCAAATTTATCAACTTCCCGGCCCGAGGTGCGACCACAGAAAAAAATAATCTCTTCCCAAGCAGCCGGGACAAAATTTACGACAAATGCCTCAGAGTCCCGGATCAAACTGGCCCCGAAACCAGGGTTCAGGGAAATGCCATATAAATGTGGTTCAAGGGAAAGGGGTATATGCCAATCAATCGGCCAGACATTTTCGGCCCCATTGTGGCGGGCTGTCAGCAGCACAACTTGACGGGGCACGCAGTAGGAGACGCGCATAAATGAGGGCGGTGGCGGCGCGTGGCCCGAACGGAGCGTTTTAATTTTTGTTTTCAGCCAGGTCGGCCAGAGGGCTTGTTTGATACTCATGGGGTGAAACTATATCATAAAAGCCGATCTTCTAGTAATTGGGTAATTGGGTAATTGGGTAATTGAGTCATTGTGTAATCAGGTAATTAATCGATTATTTTCTTGAAGGGAAATGAGAGCGAACGAATCACTTTAGTTGTCTTGGAGTTGGTAGATTTTAACGGGGTTGCCTTCGTGATCTTGCATTTCTGCTAGCAGCCGAGCTTGATGTTTTATCAGAAAGCTGTCCCACTGCTGCTGCCGCGTAGGGGTTACAGGGGTTACTGTATCGCTGAGCTGAAACCATTCTTGAACGGCCGTATTCACCACTGCCACTTGGGGCTTGATCCGTTCCAGGGCAGTCGTAAACTCTTCGCCATTGGTCATGACAAAGGGCAAGACAAAGGAGCGGTAATCGGCCGTGGGCAGGGCAAACCAATATGTTTGTGGTCCTATGACAATAACATCCGGGGGAAAAGTCTGGTGCAATCTGGTAAAAAAGAGGTGTGGCGAGTTGATCTCCTTGGCCGCTACCTGCATCTGTCTTATTGCCCACATTCCCTCGAGGATGACAGACACCAATAGCAAGTTGGCAAAGGTGCGCCATATACGTCGGGGCTTCTGGTGCAAACGCGAGATGCCCCAGGCTACAGCTATTGTCCACAAAGGCATGACCAGCATCAAATAGTTAAAATTCTTTTTCCAAATCAATATAGCAAAGAGAAGGGGGAATAAGGTGCAGGGTAACCAGAGCCAAAAGGCTTGTCGCTCAGCGCTGCGCCAGACGCGCCACAGCAGCAACAACAGCGATAGAGGCAGCCCTACCACGACGAGCCAAAAGCCCAGGCGGCTCCATGTACCTGTCTGGCCAACGCCTAAAAAGTAGCGCTGCCCCTCCCGGCTCAAGTTATCAAGATAAAAGCCCACCTGCCACAAGGCAAAACGGGCCTCGTGCATGCTAAACTGCTGGCGAAACGATTCCCAATGGGTGGCAATCATGAGCAGCCAGATGGCGAAAACGGTGGTAAACCCTACCCCCATCCAGGCTAGAGAAAGGAGAGAGCTTCTTCCCACTCGCCAATTGCCACTGGCTAATCGCCAGTCGCCAATCGTTAACAAGAGCAAGGCGGGCAGCCAAAACAGGCCATATAGATGGGCCAGCCCGGCCAGCCCGGCACAAGCTCCACATGAGACAGCCCATCTTCTGCGGCCTGTTCGTCTAAGCTGCAGCCAACTCCACAAAAGGGCCAGACTAAAAACGGGTGTCAAAATATCATAGCGGGCAATGCGACCTGTGTCTACCAGGGCAATGCCACTACCGAAGAAAGCATCGCCTCCGGGTGCCCAGCGCCAAAACAGGAGCAATACCATGGCCGTTAATCCCACCCGGCGGTCAAATAAGGCACGTGCCAGGCTATAGGTCAGGGCCAGAGTCAATAAACCAGCTACGACTGGTAAAAAACGCATCTGCCAGACGCCCAGACCCCATAAAAGCGACCCGATCCCCTGCCCCCAGGACATGAGCGGCATCACCTCCAAATATATCTGCTCACGCCCGCCATAGCCGGTGTACATGTCGAGGCCATAGACCCCATGGGCAAATAGCTTATGTCCGGCGGCCAGGATAGCCACTGAATCATTGTGAATTGTGGGCCATCGCTCCAAATTGGCCAGGGAAATGGCCCAAAAGAAGAGCAGCAGTCCAAAAGGAATGATTGAACCCGGCCAGCTTGTTTTGTGGTTCATCTTTTATGAGTCAACTGATACAGAGTCAAAAGCTCAGTGCGGACATCTTGTTGACTGGCTATCTCTATGTGAAAATGAGTAAAGTGAGACAGGATCTGTTTTTCATCTACTAGAGAGGAGAGTAGGAGGAAGATACGGCCGTTTTCAGCTAAATAGGTTCCAACCTCGGCCGCGAAGCGCTCTATTACTTCTTTGCCATAAAAAGCCTGGGCCAAGGGTGTTGCCGCCCGTCCCTCAAAATAGGGAGGGTTAAACAAGATTACGTCGAACTGCTGGCCTGGCAGGGGTGAAAACAGATCTCCTTCTAACACGTTTACGGAGGCTTCCCGGCGGTTGAGAAGCACATTAATCCGGGCGCAACGCACGGCTGTTGGGTTCACATCCACCGCTACCACCTCACTGGCCCATTGGGCGATAAACACAGCCCCGATACCGGAGCCGGTGCCCATATCCAAAACGCGGGCACCAACCGGGATATGTTCAGCCGTCAAGGCTGACACCATAAACTCGCTGCTCAGAAATAGAGTGGGGTTAAAAACCTGGGGTAGAATGAGAAACGGCCTCCCTGCCACCCATTCTAAAACCAACTGATCAAAACGATGACGCTGCCATAAACGAAAGCGGAGCCACAACAATTTCTGCCAAAATAGACGCTTCAGCCTCATCGGGCGAAACTATACCATAAAGCTTTATCTTATAGTACCATCCGTCTTATGAAACGCTGGCTGCCGCTTTGCTTATTTCTGTTTGCTTTGCTTATTCGGCTGAGCGCACGTTGGCTGACTCACTTTGATGGCCTCTATGGGCAAGACCCTTTTGCCTATTATGAGTACAGCCTGACCTTGGGCACGGCTTTAGGCAACGGGCAGCCACCACCGCCCTTCTTTTGGCCTATCGGCTACCCGCTTTTGGTCACGCTGGCCAGCTTCTTTATTGGTACAGAGCCTTTGGCCGGCCAATTGGTCAGCATGATATGTGGGGCTTTGTTGGCTCCGTTGGTGTATCTGCTGGTGCTGGCTTATCATAAGGAGGCGATGGTAGGCGGGGTTATGGCCGGTCTCCTGGCAGCCACGGCGGGGCAACTCCTTTTATCCAGTTTGTCGGTGATGGCCGATGCTGCATCATTGCTGTGGGCAACGCTTTCGGCCTGGGCAATGGTGCGCTATATCGTCCATCTACGACCCTCCGACATCGCCCTGGCCTCAGCCAGCCTCGCTTTTTCGATTCTCACCCGCTGGGTTTATGCCTTGCTCGTCATTCCCTGGGGGGCAGCGGCTCTGTTGGCGTGGTGGCAAACAAAATCTTCGTGGCGGCAAGTAGGGAGTGGGGTGGTGACGGCCGTTTTTGTAGGTTTATTCATCCTCGGCCTCCATTTTGCGGCCGATGTCGGTCGCAATGACCTTTCCTATGTGGGCGATTTAGAGGTCTACACCTGGAGTCCGGCCAACGCCTTCAAACGGACCATCACCAACAACGACGGCAACTTTACCTATGAACGGCCCATTGGTCTCTTCTACGCCATTCCCAGCTTGCACCCCTCTTATGTCTTTCCTTTTTTTGCCCTTTTTTACCTGCCCGCTTTGTGGTATTTGCGCCGGCAATCGCCGGCTCATATCGCCCTGCTCGCCGGTTGGCTGCTCGTCGTTTATTTCTTCCTGGCCGGTGTCACCTGGCAAAATTGGCGTTTTCCCCTCTCCTTCTTCCCGCCTTTGTTGGTTTTGGTGGGTCTGGGTATAGAGTGGGTCTGGCAGCAGCAGCCACGCTGGCACCAGCTTCTGGTTATTGCTGGCAGCCTGGCCCTAGTGGGCAGTTTGCTTTGGGCGGCTCGGGATGTATATAACTTTACCATGTGGAAAGAGCAGCAATTGGCCACAGCGACCTGGGTGAGCCAACAGATTCCGCCAGAGTCTACTCTTATCGCCTTTGGCCTGACAAATATGATGCAGCATTACACCGATATTCCCACTTATGAACTATACGTTTTAGATGAAGCCAATTTACGCCAGTTGTCTGGTGAAAGTACCGGTCTGTACTTGTTGATTGACCCGGAAAATGTGCACAGCCAATGGGAGGGCAAAAGCCCAGGCTTAAATGTGGAGTGGCTGGAGGCGCACACCGAATTGAGGGAGATCGGCCGTTCTCATCCCTACGTCCTTTATCAGGCAACCCCCCGGCAAGCGGCTGAGACGAACAATAACCTGTTCCTGCCAGCTATAGGTGATTAATGCATATTGCTCTCATCGTCCCAGGCTTCAGCCGTGATGCCGGTCATTGGGCTATTCCTGCCTTGCAAAACCTGGCCTGTAGGCTGGCGCAGAGCCACGGGGTTGAGGTTTTCAGTCTGCGTTATCCTGAACCCGGATGTTACCGGTTCTGCGGCCTGCGCCACCAGGCCGTTGGTGGTGGTCAACGGGGCGGATTCCGTTCATTGGCTGTTTGGGGACGGACAGTTCGGGCGATTGTACGGGCACACCGGCAGCAACCGTTTGACCTCCTCCATGCTTTTTGGATTGACGAACCGGGGTTGACGGCTGTTCTGGCGGGCAAGCTCATCCGCCGTCCCGTTATCGCCAGCATTGGCGGCGGCGAACTGGTTTACTTGCCCGATATTGGCTATGGTACTTCCGGATCGGCCGTGCGCCGGGCTATTATTGGCGCTACCTTGGGCCTGGCCGATGTGGTCACGGCTGGCTCACAGTATCAATTGGCTCTAGCTTCTGCTGCCAACCAGAAGCAGCTAGTGCCCTTGGGAGTAGACACAACTGCCTTTGTTCCCGCGGCCACACCCAACTGGGAGCAACCAACAGTCATCCAGGTGGCCTCGTTATCGGGTGTTAAAAATCAGGCGTTGTTGTTGGAGGTGTTGGCATTGGTGAAAAGGGCCGTGCCCTATGTTCGCCTGCTGCTGGTGGGTGAGGGGCCGCTCCAGGCAGAGCTGCGCTATTTAGCAGATGAATTGGATATTGGGGAGAATATTATCTGGCAAGGAGCAATGTCCCACCCGACAGTACCGGGCCTTTACCAGAAAGCACATTTATATTTACAAAGCTCACGCCATGAATCGCAAGGGGTAGCTGTTCTGGAAGCTCTGGCGTGTGGCTTACCGGTTTCAGGCACACCTGTGGGTCTACTGCCCCAGGTGGCTTGCCTGCCTCCCAGTTGGGATAAGGAAATCCTGGCGGAGCAGGTGATAAAGCTGCTGACAGAACGGACACTTTTTGAGGAGAGAAGGAAACAGGCACGAGCAACGGCCGTGACTCAATACGATCTGGCCGTCACAGTGAAGCAGTTTAATGCAATTTATGAATCACTTTGAGAGCCAGCGCAAAGTCAAACGGCTCCAGTTGTGTTGTGGCTGGGAGAAATGCGGCACAGGGGAATAAAGCGACCGTTTTATTCCTACTCGGCCACTGACAGATCATAAATGAGAATTGAATAACCCACCTGGTCATCCGGCGGACGGGCACGGAACCAGGGATAGGTAATTTTGGTCTCCCAGTGCGATTCCCACAAGTTACTGACGCTGATGGCATACACACCCGGCTCCGGATTCTGGGGATTGAATGGCGGAGGATACCACAAAGAA
>Ga0299914_10000459_pt1 | contig 24621 bp, 22 predicted proteins | sample RVTome_10_FD_201361 | JGI IMG/M metagenome (GOLD analysis project Ga0299914, IMG submission 201361) | Soil microbial communities from uranium-contaminated site in the Upper Colorado River Basin, Wyoming, United States - RVT153D57 (version 2) ... | reverse complement strand
GAGCGGTGCGAAATGAGATGCGAGCTGCAGCGCGAGGTCCGCCCGCTCCCCGGCATACGTCAGCACGACGTTCGCCGGCACCGCGCCGAGGGTGAGCGCCTTCGCTCCCCGTCCGCAGATCTCGTCCCCGGTGAGCGCCTTGTAGGAGAGGCGTTCGAGCGCCGCCTCCTCCAGCGGGTGCGCCGATCGGGTCGCGTCGAGCAGATAGCTCGCGAGCATCGTGTCGAAGGCAATGCCGTGGAGCTCGATGCCGTAGCGGGCGAGCAGCACCGCATCCGTTTTCAGGTCGTGGCCGACCTTCGCGACTCCAGCGTCCGTGAGGAGCGGTCCGAGTGTGTCAACGATATCGCGGGTCTCGAGCCCCGGCCCGCCGAGCAGCGCGCCTTTCTGGACGGCGACGTACCACGCCTGCCTGGGGGACGTCGACAGCGCGACGCCGAGCATGCCGCTGCCTGCCGGAGCCCCGGGCGCATCGTCCGGCAGCACGCGAATCGCCACGCGGCCTGCTGTCCTCGCCGCGCGTACCGCGTCCTCGAGCTGCGCGACGGTCTCGATGGCCTCGTAAGTTCGCACCACCGAGTCCGCCGTCGGCGCGAACTCCATCAGCAGCGATCGGAAGCCGAGCTTCGAGAACAGCTCGAAGCAGCGTGCCCTGGACGCCCCCCGATAGCGGAACCGCTCGAGCTCGAACTCGCAGGGCACGTCGGTCCGGATCCGCAGCAGTTCCCGGCTCTCCCGAGCCGAGGCGGCGTGCGCCTGGAGCGCCTCCCGGTACTTCTTCTGCGGGACTTCCGCCGCGTGCTCCAGCAGCCGATCGAGCGAGCCCCAGGCGGCAATGAGATCCTTTGCCCCCTTCTCGCCGATGCCCGGCACGCCCCTGATGTTGTCGATGGAATCACCCATCAACGCGAGCACGTCCACCACCTGGCCGGGCGTCACTCCCCATTTCTCCGCGACGCCGGAAGGGTCGTACCACGCGCCCTCGTCGCGCGGGTTGAACACCTGGATGCGCTCGTCGACGAGCTGAAAGAAGTCCTTGTCGCCGGTCACGATGGCGACGCGATGCCCCTCCTCCGCCGCGCACCGGGCGAGGGTGCCGATCACGTCGTCGGCCTCGAAGCCTTCGCGCGTCACGATCGGGACGCCCATCGCTTCGCAGGCCTCGTGCACCCACGGGATCTGCTCGGCGAGATCGGGCGGCATCGCGGCGCGGTTGGCCTTGTAGTCCGCTGCCAGCCGATCGCGGAACGTGGGGCCGGCCAGGTCGAACGAGGCGCCGATGTACTCCGGGTGGTGGTCCGCGATGAGCTTGCGGAGCATCGTCACGAATCCGTACACGGCGTTGGTCGAGCGGCCGTCGGGGCCGCTCAGCCCGCGGATCGCGTGGTACGCGCGATACATCTGCGAGCTGCCGTCGATGAGGAACAGCGTGGCCGTGCGGGACATCGATGCAGGGAGGATCCGGCGCGCGGCCGGAACGAAAAAGTATATCATTCGCCGTTATGCTTCACGGCCGGGAGCCGCGGGTGGAGATGCCCGCGCGTGTCCGTCTCGGCCGGTCCGGCGTGGCGCGCCCATCGGTTCGTCTCTTCACGCGGCCGGCGTTCGCGGCACTCGCGCTCGCCCTCGTGGTGCTCACCGGCGCGGGCGGGTGCGGCGCCATCGGGCGCGCCTACGAGTACGAGGAAGTGCTGCACCTCTCGCTCGACGGATCGGCCACGCTGTTCGTGAACGGATCCGTGCCGGCGCTGGTCGCGCTGCGCGGGCTCGACCTCGATGTCAACCCTCGCGCGCGCCTCGACCGGGTGAAGCTCAGCGAGGCCTACACCTCGCCGGTCACGCGGGTGGCGCGCGTCGGATCCTCCCGCCGCAGCGGCCGGCGCTTCGTGCACCTGCGAATCGAGGTGCAGGATGTCCGTCGTCTCGGCGAAGTGCCGCCGCTGTCCTGGTCGGAGTACTCCTTCGTCCCCGGCGACGATGCGGTGGTGTTCAGGCAGATCGTGGGATCCCCGGCCGGACCGGAAGTCGGCCCCGTCGGCTGGACGGGGACCGAGCTGGCGGCGTTCCGGCTGCACCTGCCGAGCAGGATTCACTATCACAACGCGCCGTCTCGCGAGGTGAGCCGCGGGAACATCCTGGAGTGGGAGCAGCCCCTCAAGGCGCGCCTGGCGGGCGAGTCGGTGTCGATCGAGGTGCGCCTCGATACGAGAACGATCCTCTATCGCACGCTCTGGCTGTTCGGATCGATGATTCTGCTGGTGATCGGGCTCTTTGCGGCCGTCATCCTCTGGGTCGTCCGCAAGGGACGGCGAGCGAGCTTCGCCGCCGCCAGCCCGGGGAGGATGAGATGACCTGGAAGACGCTTGCCGCGAAACCGAGCGTGCTGCGCTGTTCCCGCTGCGGCCGCTTCGCCGACTGGGCCGAGGCCCGGCTCCAGGTCGTGTGCGAGTGCCGCCCGCGCCTCGATCTGCCTCCGGTGCTGACACGTGACGCATCCGGCGCCGATCGCCAAATCGCCCTCGACCTGTTCCGCCGCGACTTCGGACGCACCGACGTCGCCGCCTTCGGCGAGGTCGTCGCTCTGGACGCACATCCGGACCTCCTCGTCGCGGAGATGGAGGGAGAGATCAGCGGCGCACTGGCCTGGCGCCGCCGCGGCGACGCGCTGCAGGTCGTCGCACTGGCCACAGATCCCATGTGGCAGCGATCCGGCGTCGGAGGTCACCTGCTCGCGGAGGCGGAAGTCGCCGCGCGGCGGGGGAACCTCACGCGGGTCATCATCGCTACCACCAACGACAATCTGCCGGCCCTGTACTTCTACCAGCGGCGCGGGTATCGGATCACCGAGGTCGTCCGGGGAGCCGGCGCACAGCACGCCGCGGCGCCGGCGGCGACCGGCTTTGCCGACATTCCGGTGCTCGACGAGCTCAGGCTCGAGAAAGTCCTGTAGCGCCTCCGACGTTCTCGGCGCCGGCATGTCAACGCGCGACGATCGCGAAGGGCACCCGGCATGGCAGCTGACCTGCCTCGCTGAACCAGGTGACGCCCTCGTGCACCAGATCGATGGACAGCACGTAGCGCCCCGCAATCGCCGGCGTCTCGATCACGATCGGCACGCGGCACGCGGCCCCCGGGTCGAGCGCATGCGGCAGCGGCGATCGCCGTCCTTCCAGACCGATCGGCACGCCAGCCCTGCTCAGCCACCGGTAGCTCACGAAGACCGGCGAGTCCCCCTCACTGCTCCAGCGCCGGTAACCGGTGTTCCGGACGGCGATCTCGGTGTGGACCTCGCTGGCGGCCGGCGCTTCGGTCGGACCCTCGTACGGTTCGTAGACCACGTCATAAGGGCCGGTGACGGCCGGAGCGGGCGCTCCCGCGCCCGCAAAAGGGCCCGGTTCACGCCGGGTCCTCGGCGGACCGGGCGTCGCATGCACCATCCAATGGCGTCCCCATAGATCGCGGTTCCCGGCCAGCAGACGCTCGTCGATCGCTTCGTACACCGAGTGTGCGACATCGCCGAAACGTTCCTGCCACGCCGTCGCCGGATCGAGCTGAGGAGGGTAGGTGTTCAGCCCGCTCACGGTGCCGCGGACCGTCAGGCTGAACCCTTCGAAGAAAGACTCGAAGTCGTCCAGCGTGTAACGGTGCTCGACGGGCTCGCCGCCAGCCTCTCCCGCCGGCGGTGCGGACGGCCGCTGCACCGGCGCCTGGAACTCGTGGTCGAGGCGCGCACGGATCTTGTCGAGCTCTCCCGCCACCCAGTCGAAGTCCAGGCTCTCCCGCCAGCGCCCGAGCGAGTCGCCGATCGGCTCGATCAGCAGGAAGTCGTCGGTCAGCGAACGGAACCGCGCCACGAAGCCGGCGGGGTCGAGCAGGTGATGGAACGCGTTGAACATCGTCACCAGGCTCGCGCGCCCCGGTGGCGAGTAGCCGGCCACGTCCGCCGAGACGAACTCGATGTTCGCGAGCCCCAGCCGCGCCGAGTGCCCGGCGGCGACGGCGATCGCCTGAGGGCTGTGATCGACGCCGATGAACCGCACGGCGGGACGCCGTCTAGCGAGCTCGCACGTGATCTCGCCCGGTCCGCAGCCCAGATCGAGCACGGTCGTCCCGTCGTGGATGAACGGCCCGGCGAGATCGGCGAACCGCCTGATGGTGATCGATCCCGCATAGGCGGGCGAGAAGGGATCGTGGGACAGATCGAGGAAGGCGGCGTCGTGAAACCGCCGATCGTCCGCCGCGGACCAGCGCAGGGTCCGCCAGCGGAGATTGCGAAGAAGCCGCAGCGCGTCGCGGATCACACGGGGCATGGCGAAGCCGGGAACGGGAGCCACGGCGCCGGAGCGCCGTGGCGCTCAGCTTATCGCAGGCCCGGGGTGCGAGCGCCCTCGCCGGAGCGAGCATTCGACCCACCGCCGCGCGGCGAGGAGCCGCCAGCTTCAGTAGTTCTCGAGCACGGCGTCGATCTCGGCGTCCGTCTTCAGGTGGTTCTCGACCTCGAACGCCCCGTAGTTCATCGCCAGCGACCGCGCCAGCATGCGCTCGACGTTGTTGTTCACCACCCCCGTCAACCTCACCCGGCCATGCTCGACGACGATGTGAATCGGCGGGTTCGCCATGGCGGCGTAGTGCCAGAACGCCGAGTTGCTGTAGATCGCGCGCGCGATGCGGTAGCGCAGCTCTTCGTCGAACGGCGACACCGGCAGGACGGTCAGCTCGTTCCGCACCTCGCGCACGCCCCCGACGCGCGCCACGCGGCTGGCGATCTCGTCCTTCTTGAACGGCATCGTCACCTTGCCCACCAGCGTCACGATGCCGTTGTCGACCGCCGCGCTGACATCGTCGAAGACCGTGAACCGCGAGTAGCGGCGGACTTCACTCGTGACGTCGCGCAGGATCTGCAGGTTCTTCCGGTCGCCTCCGTAGACCACCTCAGCTGAAGCCGGTAGGGCCAGCGCCGCGGCGAGCATTCCCATCAACAGAATCCGCAGGGCCATGATCCGTTCTCCGTCGCAGCAGGGGACTGGCAGCGACCGAGGCTTCCGCAAGGCGGATGCCAGCGAAAACAGGCCTGAAAACCGCTGAAACCGAGTCGAGCCGGGTCTGAATGACCTGACTGGAGGACGGCCGGAGGGACAGCGGATCAGAGGAGGAGGATGGTGGCGATCCCGAGGGCGACCACCAGCAGCTGGCGGACCGCGCCTCCGGTGATCCGCCCGCTGTGAAGATCGGGGATCAGGTCCGCCATGGCGATGTAGAGGAAGCTCGCGGCCGCGACGCAGAGCAGCACGGGCCGCACCGCCGGGATCAGGTCGACGAGCAGCACGGCCAGCACCGCGCCCGCCACGGCGGAGGCGCCCGAAATGACGTTCAGCGCGAGCGCGCGCGTCCGGCTGTAGCCGGCGTGCAGCAGGATGGCGAAGTCGCCGACTTCCTGGGGGATCTCGTGGGCGGCGACGGCGACGGCGGTGCTGACGGCGAGCGGAAACGAGGTGAGCACGGCCGTGCCGATCATCGCGCCGTCGATGAAGTTGTGCACCGCGTCCCCGACGAGGACGAGCGGCGCCGCGGTCCCGTGTACCTCGCAGTCGTGCGTATGGCAATGCCGCCACAGCACCAGGCGCTCGAGCACGAAGAAGAGAAAGATCGCCGCGAGCAGGGTGCCGAACACCTGCTCGGGCGGACTCAGCTCCAGCGCTTCCGGCAGCAGCGCCATCAGTGCGACGGCGAGCAGCGCGCCGACCGCGTAGCTGACCAGCCACGGGATGAGGCGCGCGCGGACATGGTCCGGGAAGAGCAGGAGCGCTGCCGCGACGAGCAGGCCTCCGAGGCTGCCCGCCAGGCTCAAGGCCACTGCCGTGATCAGGGGAGTCACGCGGCGCCATCATATCAAGGGCCCCCGCGCAGGTTGCGGCGGCGGCGGCGTCAGGTCGCGAAGTATCCCTGGCGCGCCCGGACGCGATACCGCCGATCCTTCACCTCGACTCGAATCGAGTGCCACCGGCCGTCCTTCGCGGCCGCCGCCGGATACGCGAGGAAATACTGCCGGCTCAACTCGTCCGCGATTCCGGCCGTGGCGGGATCGAGATCGCGCGCGGAGTCGATGATCTCCGTGCGCCCGCCACTCTCGTCCGTCATCGAGCGCAACGCCTCCTCGTTGACGCGCTCGTCGGACCGCGACCACACACCGGGACGGGGATCGGGAGGCACCGGCGTTCCCGGCCACTGAGGGCGGCGGCCGGGTATCGGGAACGGCAGTGGCCGCGGGCGTCGAGTCCGTGGTCGCGGGCGCATGATCCCGGTCGTGACCGCGCCCTCGCCGTCGATGCCGATCGCGTACACGAGCAGCTCCGAACGGCGGATCTGGTCGCGAAGGTCCCGGATCGTCGTGCCGGAGCTGGTGTCGTTGCCATCCGAGATGACCACGAGGGCCTTCTTCCGATGCCGCCCGCGCTCGGCCAGCGGAATGGCCGCGGCCACCGCGTCGTACATCGCGGTGCCGCCGCGCGGCACGATTCGCCGCAGCGCCCGCGAGACCGCGCCCCGGTCCGCTGTCCACCCCTGCTCCAGCACGGGCGCGTTGTTGAACTGGTACAGGAACACCTCGTCATCGGGACCGAGCAGGTCGTACAGAAAGCGATCGAGCGCTGCCCGCGCACGGTCGAACTTCTCGCCCGCCATGCTGCCGCTCGTGTCGAGCACGATGCCGAGGCTGACCGGTACCCGTGCGCTGCTGAAGTGCGTAATCTCCTGCGCCACGTCGTCCTCGAAGATGGCGAAGTCCTCCTGCCGCAGGCCGGGAACGAAGCGGCCGGACCGGTCGGTGACCGTCACCGAGACGTTGATCAGGTCGACGCCGCTCCGGAACCGGAAGCCCGAGTCCTCCTGGGCGCTCGCATCGCCGTTCTCCTGCGCGATCGGCACGGATACGCCGCAGACCAGCACCGAGACGGCCGCTGCCAGCCAGACGAGCGGCCGTCTGACGGGACGGGACGCGACCCGAATGCCGGAACGATCCTGGCGAAGCCGTCTTCTCACCGTCTCACGCTCAGCGGACCGCCGGCCCTCCGGCGATCGATGTGGGGCAGCACGTCGTTACCGAGTTGAAAGCGCACGCGATAGCGGCCGACGCCGCTCGCATCCTCGATGGAGGCCGAGAAGGAACGCGACCGGACCGGATCTGCGGCTGAGGGCTCCGGCGTGTTCGCCGTCGCGGTCCGTATTCGGCTCAGTTCCCGGCCCGAGCCATCGAACATCTGGATCAGCGCATCGACCTGCCGGCCGTCGAGCGCTGCGGGCACGTTCACCGAGCCGGTGACGATGAGAGATGAGGCGCGATGCTCGTGTCCGAGCGACATCAGCACGAGCGGCGCGGTGACGGAGGGTTGCTCCGTGCCGCCGCGTCCTCCAGTGGCCAGCGCGAGCGCGATGACGGCGGCCGCGACGAACGGAACCGCCGTTGCGGCTCCAAAGCGCCGCCATTCCACCTGCGGTCCCGAGGCGCCGGGAGGCTGCTCCGCGAATAGCGAGCGACCGGTGAACGCGTTGTCCGCGGGAAGCGCCGGCGCTCCGTCGCGTGGATGCTCGGGCGTGGCGCTCTCTTCTAGGACCGCCTCGCCCTGCTGCCCGCCTGCGTTCGCCGATTCGCCTCGCACGGCAGCGGCCAGTGCGGCCACTCGCGCCTCCGAACGCGCGCGCTCGTCACGGCGCACGAGCGCCACGTACACGAGCAGCACGCAGGACGTGGTGAGCGAGGCGAACGCGATGAGGGCGAAAGCCGTGTTCATGTCCAGTTCTCAGCGGAGCCTGAACTCCATCGCCACCTCGACGACCACGTCCACCGGCGTGCCCATCCGCCGCGCGGCGTCGAAGCGCCACTGCCGGACGGCTTCACGCGCGCGCTCGTCGAGTCCGTGCCCGAGTCCTCTGATGACGCGGACGTCGCCGACCGAACCGTCGCGCCTGACAACGATTTCCATCAGGACGTCGCCCTGTATGCCGTTGGCGCGTGCCGCCTCGGTGTAGGCGGGTTTCACCTCGCGGAGAAGCCGCGGTGGCTCGACGCCGCTGCCCGGACGGTACGGTCCTCCCCCGGTCCCGCCGCCTTCCCCGTGGCCGATGCCGCTTCCGGCGCCGTCGCCAAGGCCTTCACCGGCTCCGGCGCCAGTGCCTTCGCCCATGCCCGGCCCGCGGCTCTCGGTGGCCGGCTCGGGCGGGGACTCCAGCACGCCTGGCGTCTCCTGCTCGTCCGCCGGAGCCGGTACAACCGGAGCCTCGAGCGGCGATTCGGGTGGCACGGCGGGCTGCGGCGATGCCACGGGCGGCGCCAGCGGGGGCGGGATCGGGCTGCTCGTCTGCGCGCGCCCGCGCCGTTCGGCCCGGCGAGCCGGCTGCGGTATGCGTGCGCCGCCGCCGCCCCCGCCTCCGCCGGGGCCGGCCAGCGTCACATAGATGAGGCGCGTATCCGTCCTGGACGGCGGAATCGACTGGGCGGAAGGACCCGTTCTCGACGCCAGCACCGCCACCACGACGATGACCGCGACATGGAGTCCGCTTGACGCGGCGAACAGCCCGGAAGCTCTTGGTGCTCGTGCGGAACTGACAGGGACCAGCTGCTCACCGCACCCCACCGGAAGCCCCTCGAGCAGTGCTCTCGCGACCCGAAGCGCCTCCGCTCCCTCGATGAACGCTCGTGCACCGGATGTCTGAACCGTGCGGATGGCACCGCTTCTGACGAGTGCGGTGACGGTCTCCTCGGACACACCCGCGGCCCGGGCCACCTCGGACGGCGCGAACACCTCCGGGGCTGTCGACGCAGGCATGACGTGCCAGGAGGCAAAAGCGCTGCCTGAGGCGTGCGGCGCGACGAACCCGGAAAGCGGTGAATTCAGGCCGGAACCGGACCGTGTGCGGAATCGCGCCGCCGGCGCCGCTGCCGGGCTGTGCTCAGGCCATGACACCGGTGGTCTCCCCGGAGGGCAGGCCTGATCGGAATTCAGGCGCTTCGGGCGGCCTCGACGAAGCTGATGCCCTCGCGCGCTCCAATCTCGCGGGCGGCACGGAACCCCGCGTCCAGCAGGGCGCGCTGCAGTGCCCCGTCGGCCTCCGCCCGCTCCGCCGCCGCCGGACGGCGCCAGGGCCAGCGGCCGCCGAGCGCTCTCAGTACCACGACCCGCCCCCCCGGGCGGAGCACCCGGAACGCCTCGGCGAGCAGCGCCGGGGAGGTCACGCGCGCGCCGGGGTGCGGCCGGTCGTCCGCGATCACGAGATCGAACTGCTGCTCCCCGTGCGGGAGCGGAACCGTCACGAGGCCCCGCTCGACGAACACGCCACGCCGCTCCGCGCGGCGGCCGATCGCATCCGAGCGCGCCGCGTCCGGCGCCAGCGCGACCGCCTGGCCGCTGAGTCCGACCTTTGCTGCGACGTCGATCGGCAGCCTCTCGTCCTCCGCGCACAGCATCAGCACGCGGCAGCCGAGCGCCGCGCCGCTCATCGCGATGATCAGGGGATCGCGGGGTGCCGCCTTCCGAAACAACGCCATCGTGCGCTCCCGGCGGCGCGGGCCTTCCGGTGCCCTGCCGGTACGAATGGTATAGTGCTAGCCCGATGAAGCCAGCTGAGATAGCCCCGGCCCAGGGCAAACTGGGCATTCTGCTGGTTGGCCTTGGAGCCGTCAGCACCACGTTTATCGCAGGTGTCCTCGCCGTTCGTAAAGGTCTCGCCAAGCCGATCGGATCGCTCACGCAGATGGGCACGATCCGGCTGGGCAAGCGCACGGAAGGCCGCTCTCCACGCATCGCGGACATGTTTCCGCTCACCCGGCTGCGCGACGTCGTCTTCGGCGGGTGGGACATCTTCGAAGAAGACTGCTACGAGGCGGCGTGCACGGCGGGCGTGCTCGAGCCGGCGCTGCTCGAGCAGGTGAAGCCGGAGCTGGCCGCGATCAAGCCGTGGCCGGCGGTGTTCGACCGGCAGTACGTGAAGCGGCTCGAGGGACGCCACGTCAAGACCGGACAGAACAAGAAGGACCTCGCCGAGCAGGTCATCGCCGACATCCGCCGCTTCAAGGAGGAGCAGGGCGTCGATCGCCTCGTCATGATCTGGTGCGGCAGCACCGAAGTCTTCATGAAGGAGGCGCCCGCGCACCAGTCGATTGAGGCGTTCGAGCGCGCGCTCGAGGCCAGCGATCCCGCGATTCCCTCCAGCATGATCTACGCCTACGCGGCGATCAGGGAAGGCATTCCGTACGCGAACGCCGCGCCGAACCTGAGCGCCGACGTGCCGGCGCTCGTGCAGCTGGCCTCGCAGACGCGCGCGCCGATTGCCGGCAAGGACCTCAAGACCGGTCAGACGCTGATCAAGACGATCATCGCGCCCGGCCTGAAGGCCCGTCTGCTGGGCGTCGAGGGCTGGTATTCGACGAACATTCTCGGCAATCGTGACGGGGAGGTGCTGGACGATCCGGATTCGTTCAAGACCAAGGAAGAGAGCAAGAAGTCGGTCCTGGACTACATCCTGCAGCCGCACCTCTATCCCGACCTCTACAGCAACATCCACCACGTCGTCCGCATCAACTACTACCCGCCGCGTGGGGACAACAAGGAGGGCTGGGACAACATCGATCTCGTGGGCTGGCTCGGCTACCCGATGCAGCTCAAGATCAACTTTCTCTGCCGCGACAGCATCCTGGCCGCGCCAATCGTGCTGGACGTCGCGCTGTTCCTCGACCTGGCCAGCCGCGCCGGCATGAGCGGCATCCAGGAGTGGCTGTCGTTCTACTTCAAGAGCCCGCAGCACGCCCCCGGGCTCTATCCCGAGCACGACGTGTTCATCCAGCTGATGAAGTTGAAGAACACGCTGCGGTACCTCGCCGGCGAAGAGTTGATTACGCACCTGGGACTGGAGTACTACGACTAACGACTCCGGTCCCGCTTCCGAGAGACATGCAATGGGCGCGAGCCTGTTCCAGCCGGCGCTGCTGGCCGGCATCCTCATCGGCGTCCTGTCCACGCTGCCGATCGTCAGCGCGGGGAACTGCTGCTGCTGCATGTGGGTCATCGGCGGCGGGGCGCTCGGCGCCTGGCTGCTCCAGCAGAACACGCCGCGCGGCATCACGGTCGCCGAGGGCATGCTGGTCGGGCTTATGGCGGGCGTGATCGGAGCGGCCGTGGGGCTCCCGATCAACATCGCGTCGCAGGCCGTGCTCGGGCAGATCGTCGATCAGCGCGAGCTGCTCGACCGCATCATCGAGAGCGCCGGACCGATCCCGCCCGAGCTCGAAGATGCGCTGGCCCGCGCCCGCGAGACGTCGATGAGCGCCGGACAGGGAGCCGCCCGGATCGTGCTCTCGTTCGTCGTGTCGCTCGGCGTGAACCTGGTGTTCGCGACCCTGGGTGGGCTGCTCGGAGCCGTTCTTGTCCGGAAGGACGCCGCGCCGTCCGAGCTGGAGCCCGGGCCAGCACCGCCGCCGGCCCTGTAGCCACGTCCTCTCGCGCGCGCCGGAGGTCGCCGGTCCTTCGTGCGGCAGCGCACCGTTCGTGCCTCTGGAGTGTGGTTGATGAGCGAACCCCGCCGGTCTTCCCCCGACATCGACGCGCTGCTCCAGGAGAATCGCTGGTTCGATCCGCCGCCCGCGTTCGCCGCGGCCGCCCACGTCAACGATGCGAGCGTCTACGACGAGGCGGACCGCGACCCCGAGGGCTTCTGGGCCCGCTTCGCGGCCGAGCTCGAGTGGCAGCGTCCCTGGACGCAGGTCCTGGACTGGAAGCCGCCCCACGCGAAGTGGTTCGTCGGCGGCGGCATCAACGCGAGCGTGAACTGCCTCGATCGCCACGTTCGCACGGCGCGGCGCAACAAGGCCGCCATCATCTGGGAAGGGGAGCCGGGCGAGCGCCGAACCGTGACCTACTGGGAGCTCTACCGGGAGGTCTGTCAGTTCGCCAACGTGCTCGAGTCGCTCGGCGTGAAGCACGGCGATCGGGTCGCCATCTACCTCCCGCTCGTGCCGGAGCTCGCGGTTGCCATGCTGGCGTGCGCGCGAATCGGCGCCGTCCACAGCGTCGTGTTCGGCGGGTTCAGTGCCGAGGCGCTGCGCGATCGCATCAACGACGCGCAGGCGAAGCTGCTCATCACGGCCGACGGCGGGTTTCGCCGGGGCCATACCGTTCCCCTGAAGCGGATCGCGGACGAGGCGCTGCGCGAGACCGCCTCCATCGAACACGTGGTGGTCGTGCGGCGCGTCGGCGCGGCCGTGGAGGCCGATTTTCACGCGCACCGCGACCACTGGTACCACGATCTCCTGCACGGCGCGCCGTTCACCCACGAGCCCGCCCAGGTGGACGCGGAGGACATGCTCTACATCCTGTACACCTCCGGCACCACCGGAAAGCCGAAGGGCATCGTCCACACGACCGGTGGATACCTCGTCGGCACGTACGCGACGACGAAGTGGGTCTTCGATCTCAGGGAGGACGATGTCTACTGGTGCACCGCGGACATCGGCTGGGTAACGGGTCACAGCTATGTGGTGTACGGGCCGCTGGCCAACGGCGCGACCGTGCTCATGTACGAGGGCGCCCCCGACTTCCCGCAGCGCGATCGGTTCTGGAGCCTGATCGAACGGCATGGCGTGACCGTCTTCTACACGGCCCCGACGGCGATCCGCGCGTTCATGCGCTGGGGCCCCGAGTGGCCGGAACGCCGCGACCTGTCGAGCCTCCGGCTCCTCGGCTCGGTCGGCGAGCCGATCAACCCCGAAGCCTGGATGTGGTACCACCTGCACATCGGGCGCGAGCGCTGCCCGATCGTGGATACGTGGTGGCAGACCGAGACGGGGCAGATCATGATCACGCCCCTCCCCGGCCTGACGCGCACGAAGCCGGGATCCGCGACGCGGCCGTTCCCCGGCATCAAGACCGAGATCCGCACCGACTCCGGCGCGGCCATTGACGTCGGAGGAGGACTGCTCGCACTGACCCGCCCCTGGCCGGCGATGCTCCGCGGCATTTACGGCGACATGGACCGCTACGTGAAGCAGTACTGGAGCCGCTGGACGCCGGACGTCTACTTCACCGGCGACGGCGCCAAGCGCGACGAGGACGGCTATCTGTGGCTGCTCGGCCGCGTGGACGACGTGTTGAACGTCGCGGGCCATCGCATCGGCACCATGGAGGTCGAGAGCGCGCTCGTCGACCACCCCGGGGTCGCGGAGGCGGCGGTGGTCGGACGTGCCCACGAGATCAAGGGGCAGGCCGTTGCAGCCTTCGTCACCGTCAAGGAAGGCATCGACAGCGGCGGACCCTTCGCGGATGAGCTCCGCGCGCACGTCACCCGGAAGATCGGCGCCATCGCGAGGCCCGACGACGTGATCTTCGCGGCCGATCTGCCGAAGACACGATCGGGAAAGATCATGAGGAGACTGCTGCGCGACATCGCCGAAGGCCGTGCGCTCGGGGACGTGACCACCCTGGCCGACCCGGCCGTCGTCGCCGCGCTGAAGTCCAAGTACGAGGAGGACCCGGGATAGGCGATATCGTCCGGATCCAGCCCTCGGACGGTCTGGGGAACGGGGAACACGCCGGGCGCCGGGGCCGTATCCTACGATGAGCGACCGGGCCGTCCGTCCCTCGGGGGAGCGGCGCGAGTCCGCAGAAGACGACGAGGCAGCATGCCGATCATCGAGACCCAGGATCTCTGGAAGACCTACATCATGGGCGCCGAGGAGATTCACGCGCTGAGAGGCGTGTCAATCTCGATCGAGGCCGGCGACTACGTCGCCATCATGGGACCCTCCGGATCCGGCAAGTCCACGCTGATGAACCTGATCGGGTGCCTCGACACGCCGTCGAAGGGCAGCTACCTGCTGAACGGCAAGGAAGTGGCCGAGATGAACGACAACGAGCTCGCCCGCATCCGCAACGAGGAGATCGGCTTCGTCTTCCAAACGTTCAACCTGCTGCCTCGCGCGAGCGCGCTCCATAACGTGGAGCTGCCGCTCGTCTACGCGGGCGTGCCCGCGAAGGAGCGTCAGGAGCGCGCGCGCGAAGCGCTGCGGAAGGTCGAGCTGCAGGAGCGCATGACGCACAAGCCGAACGAGCTCTCGGGCGGTCAGCGCCAGCGCGTCGCGATCGCGCGGGCGCTCGTCAACAATCCCTCCATCCTGCTCGCCGACGAGCCCACCGGAAATCTCGACTCGAAGACCGGCGTCGAGATCATGGCGCTCTTCGAGCGGCTCCACGCTTCCGGGAACACCATCGTGCTCGTCACGCACGAGGCAGACATCGCGGCCCACGCGCATCGCGCCATCCACCTGAGAGACGGTCAGGTCGAGAAAGACGTTCGCCAGGCGGCCTGATCGCCGGCGTACCGCTCTCTTCCTCCGGTTGCACAGAATTTGTGTGCCCGGCGTTTCCGTGAACGATTACGGCGCTCACCCCCTGTGTAGAATGGGCCTCCGGCAGGCTCGTCCTTCGTCATCTTACGGTCGGAAACACGCTGGAGGAGGGCGCCCATGCGGGCGTTGAATCAGGCCATGCGCCATCTCTTCATCGCCGGCGGATTGAGTCTCCTGCTGTGCGGCTGCGGCGGCGGCGGCAGCGGTGCAGGGCCCTCGGCGCGGCCGACCGGGCTCGTCATCGTCGCGCAGGAAGGCGTCCTCTTCCTCGGGCAGACCTACACGTTCACCGCCAGTCTCCAGATGTCTGACGGCACATCGACCCCCGTGGCGGGCACCTGGGGGTCCGATGCTCCCACCGTCGCATTCGTGCAGGCGAGCACCGGCCAGGTGCAGATCCTCGGCATCGGCGAGGCGACCGTCTTCGTGGACGCGCAGGGCCTGCGGGGCACGCGCCGCATCCGTGCGTCAGTGCACTACCAGGGTGAGCTCGACGGCGTGCTGCGAGTGACGAGCTGTTCGGATGGCGGCATCTTCGCCGAGATCGACGTGTGCGGCGAGACGCCGAACGGCACCCGCTTCGGCTTTCTCGGCGAGTTCACGCAGAACGGCGAGACGGTCGTTGCGACGATGGATCTCGGCGAATGGCCGGCCGATCCCGTGACGGCCACAGTCAGTGGCGCCGGCGAGCTGCGTTTTTCGAGCGAGCACCGCCGCGAGGACGAAGGGCTCGAGTACATCGCGACGGCGCAGTGGGTGTTCCGCCCGCGTGGGACGTCTCAGGTTGAAGGAACCGCGGTCTGGCGTGCACGGGTGGCCGGTATATCGGGCTTCTGGGAGCTGCGCGGGGACATCGTTGCGGACACGATCACGCGATCGCTGACGACGGGCGCCTCCCCGGGCGGTGCGCCGGGAGTGCGGTCATTCGGAGACGCCGTCCGCGTTCTGCGGCCATAGGCGCGGCTGCGAACCGTTACCGGGGACCGGCTTGCCAGCCAGGTTCGGCGTCAGATCGCGGCCCAGTGTCCGTCGGCGACTTCCCTGAGCGCGGCGGTCGAGTCGACCGCCGAGGGATCGAGTGCAATCCGCTGCCGGTGGACGTCGGGATCCGGGACCGGCACCGCCGAGAGCAGCGCCTTCGTATATGGGTGGCGCGGCGCGTCGAAGAGCGCCGCCGTTTCGCCCATCTCGACGATCCGTCCCCGGTACATCACGGCCGTCCGGCTGCAGATGTGCCGCACCAGTCGAAGATCGTGCGCAATGAACAGGTAGGTGAGGCCGAGCTTCGCCTGCAGGTCCATCAGCAGATTGACCACCTGCGCCTGGATCGACACGTCGAGGGCCGAGACCGGCTCGTCGGCGATGACGAATGAGGGATTCAGCGCCAGCGCCCGCGCCAGCCCGATGCGCTGCCGCTGGCCGCCGCTGAACTCGTGGGGGAAGCGGCGGGCGAGCGCTGACTCGAGTCCGACCAGCTCCAGCAGCTCGTCGACGCGGGCGCGACGCGTGGCACGCGTGCCGATCCCGTGAATGATCAGCGGCTCGCCAACGATGTCCCCGATGCGCATGCGGGGATTCAGCGAGGCGTAGGGATCCTGAAACACGATCTGCATGTGCCGGCGCATCCGGCGCATGTCGGCCGGAGAGAGCCGCCTCACATCCGTTCCGCGGAACCACACCTCGCCGGCCGTCGGCTCGATCAGCCTCAGGATGCACCGGCCGGTGGTCGTCTTCCCGCTCCCGGATTCCCCGACGAGGCCGAAGGTCTCACCCTCGCCAATCGAGAATGTGACCTGGTCGACCGCCTTGAGGATTGACGTCGGGCCGAACAGACCCGTCCTCCGGCTGAAGTGCTTCGACAGGCCGCGGACATCGAGCAGCGGTCTCACGCCGGCTTCTCCGGATAGAGATGGCAGCTCGCGGTGTGATCATCGCCGATGCGGCTCGGTTCGGGCCGCATCGTCGCGCACGCCGGCAGCCGTTCCGCGCAGCGGGGCTCGAACGCGCAGCCGGGCGGCAGCGCGCCGGCGGCCGGCACCGTTCCCTCGATCGCGCGGAGGCGCCGCGCCTCACCCGATGCGCCGGGCACGGAGGCGAGAAGGCCCCGGGTGTAGGGGTGGGCAGGGGCGCGGAAGATCTGCCGCACGGGCGCCTCCTCGACGATCCGGCCCGCATACATGACGGCCACGCGATCCGCCATCCCGGCGACGACCCCGAGGTCGTGGGTGATCAGCAACAGGGACAGTTCGTACTCCGCGCGCAGCTCGCGCAGCAGATCGAGCACCTCGGCCTGGATCGTGACGTCGAGGGCCGTTGTCGGCTCGTCGGCGATCACGAGCGCGGGACGGCAGGCGAGCGCGACCGCGATCATCACGCGCTGCCGCATGCCGCCCGACAGCTGATGCGGGTAGTCGCGCGCCCGCCGCTCCGGCTCCGGCAGCCGAACGGCGGCGAGCAGCTCCACCGCGCGCTGGCGGGCCTGACGCCATCCGGCCAGGCCCTGAACGACGAGCGCCTCGGCAATCTGGTCGCCGACGGTCATTACGGGGTTCAACGCCGACATCGGTTCCTGAAAGATGAAGCCGATGCCGGCCCCCCTGACCCGCCGCATCTCCGGCTCGCGAAGCGGCACGAGATCGACGCCCCGGAAGCGGATGACGCCCGCGTCAATCCGGCCTGGCGGCTGCAGCAGACGGACGATCGACAGTGCCGTGACCGACTTGCCCGAGCCGGACTCGCCGACCAGGCCCAGCGTTTCACCCTGAGCGATCGTGAAGCTCACATCGCGGACGGCCGGCACGAACCCGCGCTCGAGCTGAAAGCCTGCGGTGAGGTGCTCGACCTGCAGGAGCGGCTGGGCGCCGGCGGTGCCGGTACCGTGCGCCCCGACCGCCGGCGCGCTGGAGACCGGTCCCGCACTCATCTGAGGACCACCGAACCGCTGTGTTCCCCGAACACGCCGCGCAGCTCGTCTGCAATCTCGCCGACCGTCGCGTACGCCTCGACGGCGGCGAGGACCGGCGGGACCAGGTTCATCTCCGTCCGGGCGGCCGCGCCGACGGCGCCCAGCGCCGCCCGCCACGTTGCGTGGTCGCGTCCGGCGCGCACATCCCTGACGCGCTGGATCTGCCGCTGCTCGGATTCCGGATCGATGCCGAACGTCGCAGGTGCGGCCGTTTCGTGTTCCGCCGTTTCCCGGGAGGACTCGGCGAACCGGTTGACCCCCACGACGGCGGTGCTGCCATCGTCGATCGAACGCTGGGTTTCGTAGGCGGCGTCCTCAATCTGATGCTGGATCCACCCCTGCTCGATGGCCGCGAGCGTCCCCCCCAGGCTCTCGATGCGGTCGAGGATCGCCGCGGCGTCCTGTTCGAGCCGATCGGTCATCGCCTCGATGGTGTAGGAGCCGCCGACCGGATCCGCCGTGTTCGCCACGCCGGTCTCTGCCGCGATGATCTGCTGCGTTCGAAGCGCGATGCGCGCCGACTCCTCCGCCGGAAGGGAAAGCGCCTCGTCGCGGCCGTTGCAGTGCAGGGACTGCGTGCCGCCGAGCACCGCGGCCAGCGCCTGCAGCGCCACCCGCACGATATTGTTGTCGGGCTGTTGTGCGGTGAGCGTGCTGCCGGCCGTCTGGGTGTGGCAGCGCAGCTGCCAGGACCGCGGATTCCGGGATCGGAAGCGCTCGCGCATCAGGCGTGCCCAGAGACGGCGTGCTGCGCGGAACTTCGCGATCTCCTCGAGGAAGTCCCGGTGGCAATTGAAGAAGAACGAGATCCGCGGTGCCACGCTGTCGACCTCGAGCCCCGCCTCGATCGCCGCCTGCACGTAGGCGACGGCGTTCGCGAGGGTGAAGGCGAGCTCCTGCACCGCCGTCGATCCCGCTTCCCGGATGTGATAGCCACTCACCGAGATCGTGTTCCACTTCGGCATCTCGCGCTCGCAGTACGCGAACACGTCGGTCACGATCCGCATCGAAGCGCGCGGCGGGTAGATGTAGGTGCCGCGCGCGATGTACTCCTTCAGGATGTCGTTCTGAACCGTGCCCGACAGCGCGGCGGGCCCGATGCCCTGCCGGCGCGCGACGGCCACGTAGAGCGCCAGCAGGATGATCGCGGTCGCGTTGATCGTCATCGACGTCGAGACCCGGTCGAGAGGCACGCCGTCGAGCAGCTCGATCATGTCGTGAACCGAGTCGATCGCGACTCCGACACGGCCGACCTCACCGGCGGCCAGCGGGTGGTCGGAGTCGTAGCCCATCTGAGTCGGCAGGTCGAAGGCGACGCTGAGACCCGTGACGCCCTGGCTCAGCAGATATCGGTACCGGCGGTTGGTCTCCCCCGCCGTTCCGAAACCCGCGTACTGGCGCATCGTCCAGAGCCGGCCACGGTACATGGTCGGCTGGACGCCCCGGGTATAAGGGAACGAGCCGGGGAAGCCGAGATCTGCGGTAGAGGAACCGCTGGAGCGGTCGCCGGGCGTGTGGAAGGGGCGGGCGCGCTCGGTGGCTCCGGGCGCACGATTCATGGCTCGCATTCTATCGAAAGTGCCCGATGGAAGGCTGTCTTGGCGGCGCCGTTGCCTTGACACGTGATCAGGTGGCGCGTAAGATGAGGCTAGCCTTCGGGTTACCCCGTTCCAACATCCTCCGGGCCGGCACGAGACCCCGTGCAGTGGTCGAGGTGCAGCTTCGGAGACGTATACGTCCGATACCTGCCCGGCGGCGGTGAGGAGGGACCCACACTATGGATGACGTCAACCGGTTCGCCCGTGAGCTGGCCGACGCGATTGCCGCTGCCGTAGCCGAGAATCCGAAGGTCGAAGCCTGCCGTGAGCGGGCCCGGGCCGCCGGTTACGAGATGCGGGTCTCCCTCGAGGCGGTCGTGGGCTTCCTGAACCGCGAGAAGGGCGGCGCGCTCGCCCGCGTCTCCGCTCCGGCCCGGGTGGTTCCGGCGCAGCAGCGTTCGTTCGACATCACGGCCAACGATCGGCGGTTCCTGCGATCGCTCCGGATTGCTGCCGACGAGACGACGGAAGAGGTCGACAATTGATCCCTGGCTGAGCTGGCTCCCGGCTCAGCCTTTCGTTTGCGCGGCCACCCGCTCCGCAGCGCGCCTGGCCGCTTCCTGATCTCCCAGATAGTAGTTCCGGATCGGTCTAAGGCCCGGGTCCAGCTCGTACACGAGCGGGATTCCCGTCGGGATATTGAGACCGACGATCTTCTCGTCGGAGATCCCGTCCAGGTACTTCACCAGGGCCCGCAGGCTGTTCCCGTGCGCGGCGATGAGGACCTTCTGCCCGCGCGCGATCGCCGGCGCAATCGTCTCGTGCCAGTACGGAAGGAAGCGTTCGACCGTGTCCTTCAGGCACTCGGTGAGGGGGACGTCCCCGGGATCGAGGGCGGCATAGCGCCGGTCGTGGCCGGCGTGACGCGGATCGTCCGGCGTCAGGGCGGGTGGGCGCACGTCATAGCTGCGCCGCCAGATTGCGGTCTGCTCTTCGCCGTGCCGCGCCGCGGTTTCGGCCTTGTTCAGCCCCTGCAGCGCGCCGTAGTGGCGTTCGTTCAGCCGCCAGCTGCGATGGACCGGGACCCACATGAGGTCCATCTCGTCGAGCACGATCCAGAGCGTCCGGATTGCGCGCTTCAGCACGGAGGTGAACGCCACGTCGAACGCGTACCCCTCCTGTCCGAGCAGCCGGCCGGCGGCGAGCGCCTCCTGGCGCCCGGTCTCCGACAGATCCACGTCGGTCCAGCCCGTGAACCGGTTCTCCTTGTTCCACGTGCTCTCGCCGTGGCGGAGCAGTACCAGCTTGTGCATGGTCTTCATCCTCCGACGCCTCAGCGCAGCGCCCTGACGGCCGCTCGGCCGGCGAAGCGCCCCGCCGATCCGAGCTGCTCCTCGATGCGGAGCAGCTGGTTGTACTTGGCCGTCCGATCGGAGCGGCTGGCCGATCCCGTCTTGATCTGCCCGGCGTTGGTAGCGACCGCGAGGTCCGCGATTGTGGAGTCCTCCGTTTCGCCGGACCGGTGCGAGATGATCGTCGCGTAGTCGGCCTCCTGCGCCATCGCCACGGCATCGAGCGTCTCGGTGACGGTGCCGATCTGGTTCAGCTTGACCAGGATCGCATTGGCGACCCCCTCGTCGATGCCGCGTCGCAGGATGTCGGGGTTGGTCACGAACACATCGTCGCCCACCAGCTGCACCGTGTCGCCAAGCGCTTTCGTGAGGGCCTGCCATCCCGCCCAATCCCCCTCGGCCAGGCCGTCCTCGATGCTGATGATCGGGTACTGGCGCGTCCACTCGACGTACAGGGCGACCATCTCCTCCGGGCTCCGGGTCTGCTCGCCCGACTTCCTGAAGACGTAGCGGCCCTGCTGCCACAGCTCGCTCGCGGCGACGTCGAGCGCGAGGAACACATCGGCGCCGGCCTTGAGGCCCGCCTGCTGAACGGCTTCCATGACGACGTCGAGCGCCTCGCGATTGGCGCGAAGGTTCGGCGCGAAGCCGCCTTCGTCGCCGACGCCGGTCGACAGACCGCGGCGCTTGAGGATCGAGCGCAGGGCGTGAAACGTCTCGGCGCCCGCCCGCAGCGCCTCCGCGAAGCTGCTCATCCCCGCCGGCATCACCATGAACTCCTGCACGTCGACGTTCGAGTCGGCGTGAGCGCCGCCGTTGAGGATGTTCATCATCGGGACGGGCAGCGTGCGCGAGGCCGATCCCCACGACGCGCGCAGCGACGCGAGGTGCTCGTACAGCGGCCGGCCCGCGTGTGCCGCCTCCGCCCTCGCGAAGGCCATGGAGACGCCGAGCAGGGCGTTGGCGCCGAGGCGGCTCTTGGTCGGCGTTCCGTCGAGCGCGATCATGCGCTCGTCCAGCGATCGCTGATCCAGGTCCTGCCCGGTGAGGGTCTGCGCGATCTCGCCGTTCACGTGCGACACGGCCTTCAGGACGCCCTTGCCGAGATAGCGCGACGCATCGCCGTCGCGCAGCTCCAGCGCCTCACGCTCGCCGGTGGACGCGCCGGACGGAACGGCGGCGCGCCCGGCCGCGCCACCGGCCAGGCTGACGTCGACCTCGACGGTCGGGTTGCCTCGCGAATCGAGAATCTCTCGGCCTCGTATCGTCTGAATCTTCACGTCGCCTCCCGGCGGATGGTGGGTAGGGACCCCGGATCAGGCGTGTCCGGCCGGTCCCCGGTGATCGGCCGCCGATTCGGCGGCGAGCGCATGGTCGGGAATCGGAGCGATGAGCGGTTCGTCGTTGACGGTGACCACTACGATGCCGTTCTCGGAGACGGTGTGCCGCCGCCGGTCCTCTTCGGGATCGAAGCCGATGACGGCGCCCCGCGGGATCAGGACATCGCGGTCGATGATCGCCCGCCGCATGCGCGCGTGGCGGCCCACGCGCACGCCGGGCATCAGAATCGACTGCTCGATCGTGCAGAAGCTGTGGACGCGCACGTTCGGGCAGAGCACGCTGCCGATGACACGGCTCCCGGAGATGATGCAACCGGCCGAGATGACCGAATCGATCGCCTGGCCGCAGCGTTGCCCCTCCTCGGCGAAGACGAACTTCGCCGGCGGCGCCTGCGGCTGGTACGTGCGCATGGGCCATTCCGGATCGTAGAGATTGAATTCCGGGTTGACCTGGCACAGGTCCATGCTGGCCTCATAGTACGCGTCGATCGTGCCGACGTCCCGCCAGTACTTGGCCGCCTTCTTGTTCTCGTCGTAGAAGCGGTAGGCGTAGACGGGCACGGCGGAATGCAGCGCCGGCACGATATCCCGGCCGAAGTCGTGGCTCGTGTCGGCCTGCGCGTCCCGCTCCAGCGCCTCGATGAGCGTCTCGGTCTCGAAGACGTAGACGCCCATTGAGCCGAGCACGCAGCCGGGGCTGCCGGGCGCGGCTCTGGGAACGGCCGGTTTCTCCTCGAAGCCGACGATGCGCTCGTCGTCGTCGACGGCCACGATTCCGAAGCGGGAGGCCTCGGAGACGGGCACCTCGATGGTGGCCAGCGTGACGGCCGCGCGCCGGTCCATGTGGTACCGCAACATCTTCGAGTAGTCCATCTTGTAGACGTGATCGCCCGCGAGAATGATGACGTGCCGCGGGTTCTCGCGCTGGATGGAATACAGGTTCTGGTATACGGCGTCGGCGGTGCCGAGATACCAGTGCTCGCCCACGCGCTTCTGCGGCGGGAGAATCTCGATGAACTCGCCGAGCTCCTCCGAGACGATGCTCCAGCCCATGCGGATGTGGCGGTTCAGGGACAGCGACTTGTACTGGGTGGCGATGAAGACGCGGCGCAGCCCGGAGTTGATGCAGTTGCTCAGCGGGAAGTCGATGATCCGATACGGACCGCCGAAATACACGGCGGGCTTCGCCCGCTCGAGGGTAAGGGGATACAGACGTTCTCCCGCCCCTCCCGCGAGCACGATTACCAGAGTGTCCTCGAGCATACGAGGTGACAGCCGGCAGGGTCCTGGACGTCGCCGCAGTCGGCGCCTCCGGATTCCTTCGGGACGTGCCGGCGGCCGAGGCAGGGTGCCGTGAAGCCCGTGTCGCTGGCGGGCCGGGACCCGGCCCGAAACAGGGCCGGGAGCGTGGGAATCATAGCACGCGGGCGGCGGGGGGCCGAGGCGGCGCCACGTGCCGCAAACCCGGCCAATCGTTTGACTTGCCTCCGGCGGCGGACCTATGATCGGCCATTGCTCCTCGTCACGGGGACATCGACTGCATGGGTTTGAGACTGCTCGGGCGTCGCTGTCGCGTCGCCGCATGTGTCATCGGCATCTACGGCCTTCTGGCCGTCATTCCCTCGGCGGCACAGGGCCGCCAGGAAGCCAAGCTCGAGGAAGCCGAGCGCGTCGAGGCCCAGGAGCTCGTCAGCCTCGTCGAGAAAGCGGCGGCCGGCGAGGCGGCCGGAGGCGGCCTGACCCTCGCGTGGGGCCGCCACTACTTCATCAAGGCGCAGGGCGAGAAGACGTACGTGCCATTCACCATCGCGATCGCGCCCGAGCCGCCGGTGAACGCCGCCGTCGGTTTGTACCTGCGGGTCGTGTCCCGCGCGGCGGGAACGTCGGGCACCGACGGCGGCGGAGCAGCCGCACAGGCGAAGGACGCCTCCGTTGCCGAGGCGCCCGAGTTCGCCTTCGAGGATCTGTACTTCTTCGATCTGCCCGCGGCCGCCCAGGGACAGCCGCGCCGCGTGAGCCGCGCGTTCGCAGTTCCCCCGGGCGACTACGACGTGTACGTCGCGATCAAGGAGCGCGCGTCAGCCGCGACGAAAGACGCGCCTCCGAAGTCCGGCGTGGTGCGGGAGGCGCTGGCCGTACCCGACTTCAGCACGGCGGGGCTGAAGGCCAGCACCGTCATCGTGGCCGAGCGCGTCAACATGCTCGAGTCGCCGATCGACCCCGAGGCGCAGGCAGAGCACCCGTTCACGTTCGCGCAGATGCAGATTGTCCCGGCGCCGGAGCTGCGCTTCAGCAAGAAGGACGAGCTGACCATCGTGTTCTGGATCTACGGGGCCGAGAACGATCCGGCGACCAGGAAGCCGAACATCCACATTGACTACAAGTTCCACCAGATCCGGGATGGCAAGGAGACGTACTTCAACAAGACCGAGCCGCAACTGCTCAACGCCGAGACGCTGCCGCCGCAATTCGACCTGGCGCTCGGCCACCAGCTGTCCGGCAGCCTGGCGGTTGGTCTGACCAGTTTCCCGGAAGGCGATTACCGGCTCGAGATCGAGGTTCAGGACAAGGCTGCAGGCGGACAGGTCACCCCTGACGTAAAATTCACCGTCGTCCCCTAACCGGAGCCTGGGCTCCCCGGGCCCCGGGCTCGTGATCAGGATGGCGCCCATGACCACGCACGTGAGACTCCTCATAACGGCGGCGGTGGTCGGTCTCGGCATGGGTGTGCCTGCGTGGGGCCAGACGGTCAGCGCCGATCGCTCGACGTGGCAGGGAATCCGCTCAGACCGGACCTTCTCCTCTCGGCGGACGGGCGGCTCCCTCATCAGCGTGGTCCGGGATCTGTCCGGCACTCCGGTTCCCGGCGCCATCGTCTCGGCCGTGGGTCACCGCACGGTGACCGGCACGACCGACGTCACCGGCAGGTGCACGTTGGAGGCGCTCCCGCCGGGCGAGTATCTCGTGCGTGTGCACCGCGCGGGCTTCGACGCGGCGCACAGCCGCGTCCTGCGCATCCGCACGGGCGGTCAGA
>Ga0299914_10000458_pt1 | contig 24658 bp, 23 predicted proteins | sample RVTome_10_FD_201361 | JGI IMG/M metagenome (GOLD analysis project Ga0299914, IMG submission 201361) | Soil microbial communities from uranium-contaminated site in the Upper Colorado River Basin, Wyoming, United States - RVT153D57 (version 2) ... | reverse complement strand
TACGAGTGGAACACTGCCCGTCCACAGCTCTTCCTGGACAAGAAGCGGAACGAGGACGTCTGGCACCCGAAGATCATCAGCGAGACGTTCCGCTGCAGTCCGGCGATCAGCGCATTGCTGTCCAATATGGCAGCCGGCGACGTCAAGCTGTCGCCGTCCGCCACGGGCAAGAACCAGCACTATCTCGACCCGGTCCGGGTCATCGAGTGTGACCCGGCGGACGACAACGGCATCCGCACGGCCTTTGACGACATGGCCCGGCTGCTGCACGACCGGGAGCCGCACGACGATGGCGCCAGTGTCAAGACCATCGCGGTGCTCTCGCGCGGCAAGGACGACCTGCCGCGACTGCAAGGGCTCCTGACCGGTTCCCCAGCCCGACCCTCCGGGCAGCTTGTCTGGAAGTACCCGCTCACCAAGGACTATCTCAGGGTCGTTTACTGCCTGCTCACCAACGACTTCTACGCCGCCATGACCGCCTACGAGACGCTGCTCTTCAACGACGCGGGCACCTATACATCCAGGGCCGACATGCGCGCTGCCCTCACGCGCCGCTGGGCTGGCGACGCGGGGAGCGTAGCCGACTATCGCATCGCGATGTTCGCGGATCTGCAGGTGATTGCCGGGGCGTTGCCGACGCGAGAATGGCCGTCCATTGCAGACTGTTTCCCGTGCTTCTCGTTGATACTAAAGGCATTCTCAGGCGCCAAGCTGGCGGGCATCAAAACTGATTGCGCCGCGACGGACCATGCCAAGCCACTTGCCTCGGTCTTTGCCGCCAAAGACGAGCGTGCGTACATCATGCATCCAACCTACGGCACGGTACGCCTGCTATTCTCTACTATCCACGGTGTCAAGGGTGAGACGTATGACGGCGTGCTCTTCTTCACCAGAGCCAGGACCAGCAGCTGTACTTGTTCCGACGCTGCGAGCGGCTGGAAGAAGGTGCTCCAGCACGACCTGGTCAGCTGCGAAAACAAGCGCCTCGCCTATGTCGCGCTCTCGCGTGCGGCGCAACTGCTGACAGTTTTAACGCCGGAGTCGACCGCCGCGGCCTGGAGCGCTCTTGTCTAGCGTCGCGTGTCTGAAATGATCTGGCGGGTGCGAGACCCAAGCAGGAGCCGAATGCGCGGAACGCTCGCTGACTTCCGCGGGCCCAGGACGTCACCAGTATTACGGGCTCGTCGCCCGACAGTCGATCCGAGACGAGGCGTGCAACGGACCGACCCGCCAGTCACTCCGATGGGTGGGTTACTGCGGCGCCGCCGTGAGCGCCAGGGGGTGAGGTTCTGCGGTGAGGGCCGCCAGGCTTGGGGGCGACCTCGTACAGGTCGGCACGGACATAGGTAGAGGTGGTGCCGGCGTCGTGCGCCCGGCGTGCCCGGAGTAGGCGCGGGCGACCGCGTAGCCGAAGTGGCGCTCGACCCGGGTCAGGGTGGTGTGGCGCAGCCAGGGGTGGAGATGCCCTGAGTGGCCACCCAGGGCAGGTGCTTGCCGATGCGGGTCCAGAGGTGGTCGTAGCGGCGGCGGGTGATGGGCCGGCCGTCGCGGTAGCGCAGCAGCTGGTCAGTGGGCTCGCCGGTGCCACGTTCGTCGCGCATCAGGTGCAGGTGCCGCATCAGCGTGGGGGAGACGGCCGGCCACCGGATGGTCTCGCCCTTCTCCTGGAGCCGGATCAGGCACTGCTGGGCGTCCAGATCGCTCGGGCGTAGTGCCCGGGCGCCGCCGCGGCGGCAGGCGGTCTCGGTGTGCAGTCGCAGCAGGAGGCTGTCTAGCTCGGGGTCGTTGCCGGTTGGGCCGGCGACCTCGTTGATCTGCGCGAGCTGGTGGTCGGCCAGCGCGCGGCGGGTGCTGGCAAGCACGTCGCGTCAAGCCAGAGGGCGCCGCCGGATCGTAGCGTCGTCCAAGCGTCGGTGCAGCTGGCGTCATGACATCTGGTTGGCGCAGTGCGGCGAGCCGGTGCCGGACCTCGGCGACACCGTGACGGCCAGACCAGCGGGCAAGCAGAGTTCGCTGCGCCGGGCGGTGCCGGCTGGCGACCGCGAAGCATCTTGCCAGGCAGTCGCCAGGGGGGAGGTTATCCAACCAGCCCGGCTTGGAGGCGGGGAAGCGCCTAGGTCGTGTTTCGAAGTCGGTTCGGCGTGTCGGTGATCGATAAGTTGTGAGGTCTCCGGTAAGAGGGTCATCGACCAAGAAGACCTGAACACCGGAGACCTCGTGGCCACCATAGCGGTGACGAGGCGGTTCGACCTGACCGACGCGCAGTGGGCGGTGTTGGCACCGCTGCTGCCTGTGGGCACGCGGTTGGGGCGGCCGTCGTCGTGGACGAAGCGGCAGCTCATCGATGGGATCCGGTGGCGGATGCGCACCGGCGCGCCGTGGCGGGACGTGCCCGAGTGTTACGGCTCCTGGCAGGCGGTGTACGGGCTGTTTCGACGCTGGCAGCGAGCCGGGGCCTGGCGGCAGATCGTCACCGCGTTGCAGGCCCGCGCGGATGCGGCCGGGTTGATCGAATGGCAGGTCAGTGTGGACTCCACCGTCGTGCGGGCTCATCAGCACGCCGCGGGTGCGCGTACCCGCCCGCAGGAGCAGACCGAGCCGCCCGGTGGTGAGCCGGCCGACCATGCGTTGGGTCGCTCGCGGGGTGGGTTGAGCACCAAGCTGCACCTGGCCTGTGAGCAGGGCCAGAAGCCGCTGTCGATGGTGTTGACCGCCGGGCACCGCGGCGACAGTCCGCGGTTGACCACGGTGCTGGAAGGTATCCGGGTACCCCGCCTGGGTGGTGGCCGGCCACGGACCCGCCCGGAGCGGGTGTTGGCTGATCGGGCGTACACGTCGCGGGCCAACCGGGCCTACCTGCGGCGGCGTGGGATCAAGGCGACTATCCCGAGCAAGGCCGACCAGGACACCCACCGCCGCAAGAAGGGCTCCAAGGGTGGTAGACCGCCCGCGTTCGATCCCGAGATCTACAAGCGGCGACACGCTGTCGAGTGCGGCATCAACCGGCTCAAACGCCACCGTGCTGTGGCCACCAGGTACGACAAACTCGCCGTGCGCTACGAAGCCGCCATCCACATCACCGCCATCAACGAATGGCTACAGGTACTTCGAGACACGACCTAGAAGGTTCCGCCCGCGGCGACAGCCCCATGACGCTGGTTTCGGCAGGGTGCGCGCCTTGTACGGAGACCGGCAGTGGTGCAGCGGTTAAGCTGGCCGGTGCGGACGCCTTGTCTGGTGGTTCTGCATGGAGGGCTCGGGGTTGTAGCGGCCCCGAGCCCTCACCTGTGGCAGGTCACGCCTCGAACTCGTCCTGGCTGAGCAGGTGCTGCTCCAGCCATGTTTCCACGCGGTACCGATTCGTCCCGGTCTCCCCGATTTTGGTGGTTTCCACTCGGAGCAGTGCCAGGTGGTCCCCACAGCGCACGTAGGCGTTGACCAGTGCCCCGGCCGTGCCCTGCCCGTGCAGCAGGCGTGTGCGTGCCGCAGAGCTAACTGTGGTGATCGGGCCGAGCACCAGCCCGGAGTCGTGTAGGTCGGTGGTGAGCACGATGTAGAGCGGGTGCTTCGGCCGGGCCGGATCTGGCGGTGTGTGCTCGCCGGGGTGCTGGTTGCTGACCTCCGCGAGCCACAGCCCGGCAGGGGCGTGGTGCTGCCACTGACCGGTGCGGGGGTAGCCGAGCTGGAGGAGCGCTTCGTCCCAGCTGCGGTTGGGTGTGCCGCCGGTGGCGCCGTGGTCGGTCAGGGGTAAGCCGTGCAGCCGGACCGTGCGGCGAAACAGGCCGGCGGCGGCGATGGTGGGGCCGTGGGTGCGCACGGCGGCGTGCAGGCTGGGAGCTGCTGGTCGGTGGTTGGGTAGTTGTCAGGGGGGCGAGCGGCTCCCATGACTCCTCCTTGTCTGGTGGCTTCGGCAAGGGGTGGGTGTTGGGGTGGCTGCTGGTCCCAGGTAGCGACTGGAGGCCAGCACCGGGTGATCTCCGGCTGGTCACCGCAGCGGCGGGCGGCACGGGCGTGCGTGGCCGGGACGCGCGCGGTATCGAAGCCGGCCGGGTTCTATCCGACGGTGTGCATCTCGGCGACGGCAGCCGTCTCGGCTTCGGTGGGGTCGGCGGCGGTGACGCTGGTGGCCCACAGGCCCTGCTCCCAGTGCTCCTGGGCGCCGCCGGTGACCTCGTGTTCGCCTTCGACGACGCCGACCGGCACCGGCTGTTTGCCGTCCCACACCCCGAGCACGGTGTAGGTCCGCGACCGTGGCGGGTCCTGCGCGGCGGCACCGGCCCGCTGGCGGTCCTCGGCCGCCTCAAGGGCTGCCTGGACCCGGGCGGCGAACTCGGTCAGCTCGCTGAGCGTGCCGCAGTACCCGATCCCGCCGTCGTAGCTGTCGCCGAGCAGCAGTGCGTGCCGTCCGTCGGGTTCCTCCCACATCCACAGCGGGCACTCCTGATCAGGGCCGGCAACCTCGATCTCATCGGGGCCGGGCACCGCGAACGGCGTGACGCGCTCGGGCGCTGGTGTGCGGTACCTGCTGGTGGCGTCCGTGTTCTTGTGCATTTCTGATCCTCTATGAGTAGTGATCTTGTGGTCGGGGTGGCTGTGCACGCGGGCCGGTGGTGGTTGCGGCGGGCCGCGCTGGCGGCAAGGTGCGCCGCAACCTGGCGTAGCGGCAGCGGCCAGGTTCGGCTTGTGTCGGCGCTGGTGGGGTCGGGTGCGGCCGGGGGTGGGGGACTGGGCTGCCGCGCCCGCCCGGTCGGCTCCGGTTACTGCTGGCCGGAAGGTGGCGGCGGTTCCGGTCTCGGGCGGATCGTCGCTGCTGGCCGGTGGTGCTACGGCGGGGTCGTCGACGGCAAGCGCCTTGAGGCGGGCCATCTGGTCCCCGATGCCGCGCGTACCGGCGAGGGGGCGCTGGGCGTGGGGCCAGACGTGGGTGGCGAGGTCGGCGTAGGCGGCCGGGGCGAGCACCACCACCTCGGCCGTGTCGAGCATCCCGAGCTGTTCGACCTGCTCACGTAAGCCTTGTGCGGTGATAGCGTAGCGGTGTCCGAGGCGCAGGTCGTAGCGCAGGATCAGTTCGTCCAGGTCGACCAGGCCGTACATGGCGGACAGGATCATGACCCGGGTGCCAGGAGCGGACGCGGCGATGGTGTCGGCGGCGCGGCGTGCTGCCTTGTGGTACGAGCCCGTGTACATCTGCCCGGCCGGTGTCTCGTAGGCGGGGGTCTTGCGGGCGCCGCAGGCCACGATCACCAGCCGGGTCGGTGCCGGCGGCGGAGTCGGGAGCTGCCGCCGGCCCTGTTGGTAGGCGACGTGTTCGACGATGGTCCAGTCCAGCCAGGACCAGCCGGGCAGCCACCCGCGTCCGGAGGCAGTGGTGGTGCGCAGCCCGCGCGCCCGCCGGTCGAGGGCGATCGTCGGCCCCGCTTGCGGGTGGAGCAGCTCGTTGGAGATGCGGCGACGGCGGCCTCCGTAAACGTCCACTACCGAGGTCTTGAGGCCGATGGAGACCAGCAGCCCGCCGCCGCGTCCCCCCTCGCGGGCCGGTAGCGACCCGGGCAGGCAGGTCACCCGCTGGCCCGGGGCGATGCGCCCCGGGCCGTCCGGCACCGCCGGCACTGGAACGGGTGACGATGCCTTGCGGCTGGTGGTGGCGCTCACTTGCGGTACCCGGCGGCGTGCGGCCGGCACACGGTGACCTGCTCCCCGTTGGACAGGGTGAGCAGGAGCGTGGGCCGGTTGGTGGTGCACTGCGCGCAGACATGCGGGTTGGGGTGCGGCAGCCGCTGTTCCGAGACCACCACCAGCGGCGCGGCGACCCGGGTGATGGGGTACTCGCCGAACGCTTCGGCGTCGAAGTCGATGCCGTCGTGGCTCGCGGCGGCGTACAGCGACCGGGCGATCTCGGGCAGGTCGCTGAACAGCCCGTGCCGGTACACGACCTGGCCGCGGATCGCCTCGGCGCTCGGACCCCACTGGTCGACCAGGAAGCCGGTCAGGACCTGCTTGGCCTGCTCGGTGGCGCCCGCGGCGTCCTGCCTGCTGACCAGTTCCATGGCCGCGTCGAACAACGCGGCGCTGATGTCGTAGCCGACGCCGGCCGGGTGCTCGCGCAGCCGGCCGGCCGCCGCGCGGAGCAGAACCGCCGGGCCGAACACCCCGGTTTCGAAAGGGCAGGTCGGGTCACACGGGTCGGACAGGTGGGCGCCGCAGCCGACGCACTCGTTGTTGTGGTCCCACCGGAGGTTGGGCTTGCCAGTCGAAGTCTTCATTGGTGGTGTCCTCCCAAGATCGAAAGGGGTTTGTTTGACCCGGCCGGTTCGATCGGCACCCCGCACCACCAGTGTATACTAAAATGTATAGGAAAACCTACCCGCAGTACATTTCTTTATATGTTTTTCTGTACAATTGCGGGTATGGCATCGACTCCACCGCGCCGCCGCCGACCGGAAGTCTCACGCGGGATTGCCGCCGCCCGGGAGCGCGGCGTCAGACTGGGGCGACCCGCCGCGCCGGTACCTGCCTCGGCGCAACGGGCCGCCGAGCTGCGCGACCAGGGCCTGTCTCTGACACAGATCGCCGAGAAGCTGGACGAGGGGCAGGTGCCGACACCTTCCGGCAAGGGGCACTGGAGCCGCAGCAGCGTGCAGTACGTGCTTCGCCGCTGGGACACTGAGCACGAACCCGGGTAGTGGGCCTCCCGGACCCCCGGCGCGGCCGTCCGAACTGCGGCCATGGCGCGTCTCAGAGGCGCAACGGTGCCGGAGGGAGCCGGTGCTGTCAGGTGCGCCTGCGGGTGCGCCTCCGGATATGGTTTCGGCGATGGTTCAGAAACGCTGTAGGCGTTAGTCGGTCCCCCACACAGGCGTCAGAGGCGGCGCCCCATCACGCGAACGTGTCCGGACACGACCTCAGTCCGCCGGCCCATCCGAGCACGCGCTCGAACGGACGTGTCCGGACATGCCCGAACCCGTCGCCGATAACAGCTTCGCCCTTGCCAGCCAGCGGTACCCTTACCGTCATGACCTGGCCGACCACCGTAGAAGCCTGGTTCCTGGACGGACCTGCCGACGGTGCCATCCGATCCGTGGAGCGTGGACCGGACGGGTTCCCGCCCGAGTTGCTGATGCTATGCGGAGGCGAGGTGTTCATCGGTGCGGCCGACGTGCGGGCACCGGCAGCGCACGTGGCGTACGAGCTGGAAGCCCCGCAACGGGACGACGGGCTCTGGCTGTACCGGTACGTGGGCACACTGACGCCGTAGCGGCCGACACCCGAGCGGAGCAGATCATCCGGCCCAGCCAACCGCCTGGGCGCTAATTAGCCTCCTTCCCGGCGCGAGGAACACTCATTGCCAGCGCCGCAGCGCTGGCAATGCTTGCTGCCCTCCGTCCACTCTGGACGGAGGGCAGCAAGCTATAGCCGCGCTTATCCTCACCGCCGGCCGGGCGCGGCCGGCGGTGAAGAACGCGGGGAGCGGCGCTGACCCAGCGGTGTCAGCGCCAGGTCCTGGCCGTAGGTGGTAGCCCGCGCCGAAGACCCCCGCCACCACTTGGCGGCCATCCTCGCACGAAGCGGAACCGCCCACCTCCATCGCTCGGCCGCCGATGCGAAGGGCCGCCGAGCAGGCCCAGCAGAGCCGCACAGGTGCCGGCCATCCGGTGAACCCCACCGAGGGATGGTGGCCATCGGCATCGAGGCGCCGAAAGCACCCCCGGGTAGCCAGCAGGGGCGGTTCCGGAGACCGTTCCGGCGACGCTCGGTCCCCACGCTTACCCCGATCCCTCCCCGTGAGGGCGGACAAGCGAAAGGCGCTGTCATGGCCACCACCAGCTACGAGCCGGACAGCCGGCAGCCGGCAGCCGACAACGGACCCGGAACGAGTCGCCGTACCCCCAATGCCACCCCGCGTAACAGGCAGGTCTTCGTCAGGCTCAGCGATGGAGAGTACGGGGACCTCGCCGCCGCGGCGCACCGGGCGCAGCTGACCACGACCTCATTCGTCGCCGAAGCCGCGCTGACCGCCGCCCGCAACCTGCCGAGCCCTGCCGACCCGGCGGCCGGCATCAGCCGGGCCGAGCTGGCCGAGTTGCAGCGCGAGCTGTTCGCCGCCCGCGCCGAGATCGGTCGGGTCGGGAACAACCTTAACCAGGCCGCCAAGATCCTCAACAAGTTGGGCCGGGCGCCGACGTGGCTGGACGAGACCGTAGCCCACTGCGACGCCACCCTCGCCCACATCGACGACGTGGCCTCCGAGATAGATCGGCAGCTACGGTGATTCCCGCCGTGCACAACCGCGGCAACGACGTCGGTCGTCTGTTGCGCTACCTGTTCGGGCCTGGCCGGAACAAGGAGCACGTCAACCCCCGGCTGGTGGCCGCGTGGGCAGGCCCCCGCTATCTTCCCGCGTTGGAGCCGCCCCTCGGTCCAGATGGCCAGCGGGACGTGCGGCGGCTCACCGACCTGTTGGAACAGCCCGTCCGTGCAGCGATCAAGCCGCCGCCGAAGGTGGTGTGGCACTGCTCGGTACGGAACCACCCCGACGACCGGATTCTGTCCGACCAGCAGTGGGGCCACATCGCCGCGGAGGTGATGGCCAAGGTCGGGCTCGCCCCGCACGGCGATCGCAACGCAGTGCGATGGGTCGCCGTGCGCCACGACGACCACGGCATCCACCTCGTGGCTACCCTGGTCCGCCAGGACGGCCGTACTGCCTGGGCGTGGAACGACTACAAGCTTGCCCAGGCCGCCTGCCGAGACCTGGAGGTGCGGTACAACCTGTACCGGGTTGGCCCGACTGACCGTACCGGCCGCCGCTACCCCAAAGCCCCGGAGCTGAACAAGACCGCACGCGAAGGCCGGGCGGAGGTGCCTCGCGACCGGCTCCGCCGGGAGGTCCGCGCTGCCGCGGCGGCGGCCAGTGACGAGACCGACTTCTTCGACCGGCTCCGGCAGGCCGGTCTGCTCGTGCGGCTACGCGAAAGCAGCATCAACCCCGGCGAGATCACCGGCTACGCCGTCGGACTGCCCAGCCACCACAACGCCGAAGGCGAAACCGTGTGGTACGGCGGCGGCAAACTCGCCCCGGACCTCACCTTGCCCAAACTGCGCCACCGCTGGCCCGCCGACACCGGCGACAGACCGCCACCACAAGGCAAGTCCACCACCGCAACGCGACCCGAGCCCGCGCAGCGGGCCGAAACCTTCCGCCGCGCGGCCCAGACCGCCCGCAACGCCGCCGAGGACCTCAAGCACCTGACCGCCACCGGCCAGCACGGACCAGCAGTGGCGGTAGCGCAGGCCGCCGCCGACGTGCTCACTGCGGCGGCCCGCTCGGTCGAGGGTCGCCGCGGGGGTCCGATCACCGCCGCGGCTGAAGCGTTCGACCGTGCCTCGCGACTCGACCACGGTAGGCCGCCGCCTCGGTACCGTACGGCCGACGGGCTACGGGCGATGGCTCGGCTCATCGCCGTCGTTGGCCGGCTCACCGGCGAGCACGACACCGCAGCTGCGTTGTTCCTCCTCTACAACCTGGCCGCGCTCGCCGAGCACCTAGCCGACCTACGCCAGACCCAGCAACAGCTTCACCAGGTCCGTGACGCCCGCTATGCCGCCCACCGACTCCGCGCCCTGGCAGCGAGCGCCCCAGCCGGCGGACCGGCCCTCCGGCCCCGGTTCACCCCCTCCGGTGGACCAGCCACCTCACCGACCACCCCGCAACACGGGAGCAGGCGATGAGTACTACTACGGTTGTCAACGTCGAGATGGTGTTACTCGTGGCGTCTGAGCCTGTGGGTTCATACCGACCCGATTTCCTGTACGACCTGGCAGGCCCATAAGCGCTCGGCCGTGCCCTCATCCGTACGGACAGAGGTCGGGGATCAGGAAGTCCGCGTTGCAGCGGGCTATTGCATCCGCCAGGTCAGGGCGTCAAGGACCACCGACCAGCGGAACGGTTGACCATCCTTGGCGGGCCGGATGGCCTCAGTGTCGGTGAGGTGTACGCCAGCGTCGCGCAATGCGGCGAGGCTCCGTCCGAACGCGGGATGAGCCGTCAGTGACGGCTTCGCGTAAGGGGAGACCACGATTGGCAGCTGTGCCCCGAGGGCTTCGTTGAGGATGCCGAGCGCGAACGTGTCGTTGATCCCGCCGGCCCACTTATTGATGGTGTTGAACGTCGCGGGTGCCACCACAACCGCATCTGCCAAGGGCAACGAGTTGGGGTCGTCTGGGCTGCGGGGCGTGGCGCGTACCGAGTGGCCAGTTTGGTGCGCGAGCGCGTTGCTGTCGATCCACGCTGCGGCGGTAGGGGTCGCGATGACCTGCACGCTCCACCCACGCCTCTGAAGCAGGTCGATGAGTTCCCCGATCTCTCGCGCCGGTGGAGCGGCGCAAACGACCAGGTACAGCACGCGAACCGTCGACGGCTTGGCCGGCGTGGTCACGTCAGCACCCCCGCGCGGCTGGCGAGCGCCCGCAGCCCAGGCGTCGCGGTACGGCGTTCGCGTGCGGTCAGCCGCGCCAGCAGCACCCGGCAGGCACGGCTAGCTGCGAGGACCTGCGGCGCGATCCGTTCTACCTCCAGTAGGTGAAGGACAGCCGGAGAGTCGCCGCCTGCGGTCTGGGCATACGCTGACGCGAGATCAACATGCACCTGCGCCCGCCGACTTACCAGGGCAGCCGGCATCCGCGAGGTGTCCAGCCGGTCGCCGATCTCGATCGCCTGCGAGGGCCGGTGAAGCTCCACCGCGGTACCGACCTGATGAATCATCAAGTTCGTGGGTCCGAATCCGGTGAACAGATGGTTCCCGTCGTGGCCCAACGTGCTTGTCAACCGTCCAGCCTGCTCAAGATTCTGTGCCGCAGCAACGCGATCACCCTGCCTGGCGGCTACGATCGCGCCGAGCAGCAGTAACGCACCGCGTGCCGACAGTTCCTTCGGGTCGCTGCTCTCGCCGCGCAGGTGGAGATTGTCGCTCGCAACCGCCACGACCTCCGCAGCGAGGTCGAGACGGCCAGGCAAGCCCGCCAACGCGCAGGCGATCTGATAGTCCGCCGCGGCGCCTATCACCCGATCCTCGGCGAACGACGCAGACGTTGCCGCCCGATCAGCGGCGATCCAAGCCAACTCGCCGTCACCGAGCTTTACAGCGAGCTTCGACACAGCGATGTAGATGAAGGCGAGCACCCGATGGGCCCGCTGCTGCACCCGGCCACGACTGTGCTCAGCCACGTGCTCACCAGCCGCGACGACACCCGGCAGCAGTCGCCCGACCTTGGCGTAGTCAGCCCGCTGGTAGGCATCGTGCGCCGCGCGGGCACCGGCCCACGTGCCAACCAGCCCAACGCCGGAGAGGTCAACGTCAACCGCCCACCTGCGTGTAATCAACCCCGCACGGATGCTCCCCAGAGCCTGGCCTACCGCGGTGACGCTGTCCTCCCCACCCTGGTCCGCTTGATCAGTGCTAGGGAGTGAGAGCCGCATTGGGCCGTCGGACTCTGCCAGACGTTCGTTACCGTCGGTGGTCGACGGTTCGGCCGTGTTTCGGCGGCGGGGATAGAAGCCCAGTTCGGCGTCACTGGTTACCCCGAGGACACCGCGCAGGGCCTCTCGTCGCCACGGCCGGGGCCAGCGGACCTCACCGCGCTCGTAGCGGCCAATGTCGTGCTCGCTCAGATTCTCCCGCCGCTGGTGGTTGTTCCACAGCCAGGCGTTGGCGGCCTCGGCCAACTCCTGGCGGGACATGCACAGCCCTGGCACCCCAGACGGGGAGGGCAGAGATTCCCGGGCGGCCCGCAGTCGATGTCTGGTCCGCCCAGGCAGGCCATCTGTGACCGAAGGCCGAGCCGGTGCAGGGTGCGTGGGCATCACTGGAACCTCACCACCAAGATCTGATATGTGCTGCCGTGGGTGGAATCAGCGTAACCATACCCATCAAGATCAGGAAGGTCGCGGGACTCCAGTGGTATCGATTCCGGGTCGGCGCGCCAGAACAGGGTGATCGCGACCCTCACCCGGGCTTGGTGTGGTGGTCAGACCACAGCAAGGCTCACTGAGCTTCGAGGGCGGCGGCAACTGCTCGTTCATGCACGAGGCCTGGCCTAACCACGCGGACGTCCTCGGTAGTGGAGTCGACGATGGTCAGATGGTCGGCCGCGGGGCAGGTTCCCCCGTCGATACAGAAAGCGGCGCCTATCCCGCTGCTCTGGACGAAACGTTTTACCTCGGAGACGGTGATCGCCGGCGATGACCCGCCCACCGCGGCCTCGCCGGAGACATTCGCTGATGTCGCCGCTACCGGGACCTTCGCCGTGGCGGCGAGGTCGCCGAGGAGGCCCGGTGCGCAGGTCACCAATGCGTTCGGGTGTCCGACCGACCGATGCGCGCTGCCGGTGGCCTGGTCTCGCCATCGGAGGACCATGGCTAGTTCGCCTGGCCAGAAGGCTGTTGCGAGCCGGAGGGCGCCTCGCGGGAAGGTAAACAGAGCCGTCGCAGCGTCGAGGTGGGGGGTGACGAGCAGCAAAGACTTGTCCGCAGGCCGCCGCTTGGCATCGAAGATCTTCTGGCACCCCTGTTCGTTGTAGGCATTGGCGCAGATCATGTACCAACGGCTGGTGGGGACGATCACAAGCTCCCCTGCCTCAAGCGCGGCAGCGGCCTCGGCCATCTGGCTAGCGTGGATGAGCTTCACGCGCTTCCCTCCAGCACGTCGTATAGCGGGAAGAGATCGCTTTGCATGAGAATTCGCCGGACGATGTCCACCGGTGCTTGCCTGGGAGCAATCTTGTGGACGCGGCTGGCGATGTAGCGCTGGAGGCCGGGGTCCCAGAGCTGGAACTCGAAGCGATCATTTTCGCAGAGCGCCTGTGCGGCGTCTGCGAGCGGCCCAGCCATCGTTGTGGCTGCTGCCGCGCCAAACTCGCGAAGGACGAGATCGGCTGCGGCGAGTGGGGCGGCCTCCGGGTAGAGCTGGTCGAGGAGCGTGAATCCCGCGCACACTCGTGGATTGATCTCATGGAGCACGTACCCGTTGTCGTGGAGGACGCCGTCGGTGCCGAAGGCGCCGACGTAACCTGTCTGTTGGTGTAGGCGGCGTGCGACCGCATGTGTAGTAGCACGGGCCGTGTTGAGATTGGCCGGGGCGATGCTCATTGGCCGGGCGATTCCCGGTGCGTGGATTCGCCAGGTGTGCCGATGCCAGTAGACGAGTGCTTCGACCAGCCCGAAGTCGATCACCCAATCTGGAGCGACGAATCCGTAGAGAGTGCACGAGTGTCCGAGGTCAGGCGGACGAATCAGCGCGGTGGTGCAGTCACGACGCAGTTGCGCAACGAGAGCCGCCAGTTGCCAGGCGGCAGCACGGCGCGGAATAAGGTAGGTATGGTTAGTTGCCATGGCGATGCCCACGTCCGGGATCCCTTGGACGACGGCCGGCCGCCGGGCGTCGAGTAGCTCGGGGCCTACAATGAGACGCTGAGCCTGCGCGCCGATGATCGCGGGCTGCGTGTCTTTGCGTTCGACGCTCTGGTGAGCTGGTGTCCGGGCGCCGATTGTCGGTCTGCCGCAAACCTTGCGCACGGCGGTGTAGGAGCCGGCGTACACCAGCCCTTGGCCGGCTGGGTCGATCGCGTCCAGCTCTCGTTGTAGCGTATCGTCCGGTGCGGTGAGTGCCGCCTCGTACGCGGCGAACCGCTGTCGGGTCTCTGCGGGAACTGATCCGATCTCGACTGAGGCAACCCGATCAGCGCCTGCGGCGAGGAAAAACTCTTTCATGCGACGTGCGCGGGCCGCCGCGCCCATGCAGAGAACCACGCGACCGCGAACCAACGGCGCGGCAATGTCCAGCACGGCTTTCCGGACCGTGGGGACGGTGAGGGTCACGGCCGGTCGCCTACCCGATGCTGACGGCGGTCAGGGCCGGGTAGTCAAGCCACGGGTTGCGGAGCGCGTCCATCCGGCGCGCTGGGTGGTCGACGTGGGAGACCCGGAAGTATGCCATCACTCGCGGCTGGCCGGTGTGGTTGCGGCCTACCGAGTGGGGTACGAGGTGGTGCATGAGCAGGACATCGCCGGGCCTACCGAGAAGCGGCGTTCCCTGCTCCGCGTCAATGTGTGGCGGTACCTGGTCCGTCATGCCCAGCGACCATTCGGTACGGAACCATTCGGCCATCCGCAGATGCCCGCCGGTGACGTAACGCAGGGCGCCTGCCGCTTGGTCGGTTATGTCGGAGAGCACGACTCCGACCAGCAAGCTGAAGGTGCGCAGCTCGGCGGGGTCTAGATGGGGGCATGCGACGCCGTCGACGTGCATGGCCTTCTCCGGCTGCGCGCCGGGCAGGGTCGCCTCGGGGACGCGGATCTGGATCTGTACGGAGTTGGCCGGCTGGTAGTCCCCGACGAGCTGCACCACCAGGTCGGTTACGCCCGAGTTGCTGAACAGCGCAAGCAAGTCCGGATGGCTGCTCAGGTCCGGGGCGAAGGTGCGCTGCGAGTAGACGGTGATCTTCGCGGGGTCCATGTGGCTCTGGTACCAGTCGTTGACCAGCGCGGCGGCACTCTGGACCAGGTGATGGGGGATGAGGTTGCGCTTGACCAGTGCGCCATTGGTGGCGAACGCGGCCAGCTCGTCGCGGGTTAGGGGCATGACAACCTCCAGGGATATCGATGTGCTAGGGATCGGTGGCAGTCAGGTGGTTTAAGACGGCGGCACAGGCGTCGAGCGCGCTGTTGATGATCTGCTCACCCAGCTCAGCAGTTGCCGCACGTGGGTCGCCGCCAGTAATGCCTTGTCGTGAGATCCGCGGGTCGTTGCTGTCCCATGGCCAGGTAGTCGCGCGGTCGAGCACGAGGCGACGGATGTGATCGCGCTGATCCATATCCAATGTGTAGTCCTCGGGTATGCGGTCGAGATGGACGTCGCCTGGGGCGAGGGCGAGCATCACGCTGGTCTCGCGGGTGCCGGCGTGGACCTCCGGCAGAGGTGACTCGACCCGGACGGTGGACAGGGAGCTGGGGTGGACGACGCAGATGTTGATCTGGTGGGTATGGCGCAGCTCGTAGATGGCGGCTTCGAGGATGCCACGGTTACCACCATGCCCGTTGACGATCAGCAGCGTACGGGCAGGGGTCGCGCGGACGTACTCCGCGACCAGGGCATCAAGCAGCCCCGTGAGCACGCTGCTCGTGAGCGAGACGGTACCGGGCGACCAGGAGTGCTCCAGCGACAGCCCGTATGGAACCGACGGGAGCCCAACCAGGTCGTAGGTGTCGCCGTGACGGTCGAGTAGGCGGCGGGTGAAGCCTTCCGCGATGATCGTGTCGGTGTGCAGCGGCAGGTGGGGGCCATGCTGCTCGTAGGAGCCGATGGGTAGGCACAGCACGGTGGCGGCGCTGAGCCTGGAGTTGATCTCAGGGGCCGTGAGACTGCCGTACCACCGTGTCATGAGCTGCTCCGGCGTCCGAGTCGGATCAGGAACTCGTTGTCCTCGGCGAAGGTGTCGCTGTCGCTGAAATCGGCGAGGGTCGTCTTGACGGTCTGCTCGAACTCGTCGATCCGGTCGCCGAACAGGTGCGGCGCGGCGAAGGAGGTGGAGTAGAGGTAGCCGAGGATGCTCTCGGTGGTCCAGACCCGTTGCACCGGGACCCGGGTCTCCTCCACCACCCGGAATGGGGACTCAGCCAGGATGTCGCTGTAGGGACGGTCGTGGTGCTGGAAGGCGCCGCTGCCGGCGCGGCGTTGCTCGCCGAGGAAGTCTTGGATCACCTGTCGGACAGCGGTCTTCCACGGGTTGCCAGCGGCCCAAAAGCTGTTGTCGCCGAAGACGGCTACGGCGCCGTCTGCCGCGACCTGGTCGTCCAGCCGTTGGAGCACGGTGGCCTGATCGAGCCAGTGAAACGCCCGGCAAATCGTCACCAGATCGGCCTGCCATCCAGACGGTGGGGTGAACGCTTCGGCCGACACCTCGACCACCCGCAGCCTCGTGCCGTCGGGCAACACCGGCCGTAGGCCGGCTTCGGCGGCGGCGACCATGTCACCGTCGTTGTCGGTGGCGATGATGTCGTCAAACCGGCCCAGCAGCGCCTCGACAACCAAGCCGGTCCCGGTACCGATGTCTAGCAGCCGCCTAGGGCTGCGGTCGGGTGCGGCCTGGTCCAGGACAGCCGCGACGGCCTCCGGTATGCCGGGCCGGTAGCGCCGGTAGTAGGCGACAGTGCCTGCGAACATGCTCATGCGGGTCTCCCAGTGAACAGCGAGCGGACGTGGTCGACCACGTCCGCGAGGTTGTCAGCGACCAGTACATCCTGCGATGCCGCCATGTGGTTATCGGGCACCGACCGTCCGTGGGAAATCCAGATCGCGATGGCGCCGACGCCGGTGGCGCCGACGACGTCACAGTCCCAGTCGTCGCCAATGTGAATCATGCGACTAGCCGGTACGTCAAACCGTGCCGCGGCGACCAGGAACGCTCGCGGGTCAGGTTTGCTGTAGCCGATGCGGCACGACGGGAAGTGGTCGCTGACCCAGGGCTGGAGATGTCGGCTCAGGCTCTCGGTGTCGGCCTCCAAGCAGGTCACGTTCGACAGCGTGACCACAGTGCCGAGAGCACTTAGCTGGCGCAGGACACCGACGGCCTCCGGCACCAGCCGCAGCGCTGGCGCGGCGACGTGCTCGGGAAATGTCGAGACAGGGATCATCAACGCTGAACAGACATCCCGCTTGACCGAGTCGGTGATCGCCGGGACGGTGTGTAGGCGCTCGCGCATGATTTCCCGCGCCCTCCGCGCGCCAAGGGGCGAGGCGGCCGCGAGAATCGCGGCGAGGCTCGGCGTTTCGGCGTGGCCGAGCGTTCCGCCGACGTCAACGCAGATCAGCTTGCTGATCATGGGCTCACTCGCGTGAGCGGCAGCGCGGTCAGGATCACATCGATCCGGGCCTGCCGGATCGCGGTCGTGGTGGCCTCGCCGAGGAACGTGAGCGCGTAGCGCAGCTCGGCGGTATCCAGAGCGGTGAGGTCTCGTCGGCTGCGGCGGGCGGCGTCAGCCAGGTCCGGTGGGATCTCCCGCGGTCGTTGCCCATGCGGAAGGTGCAGCACCGCAGACCATCGGCCGTCCCGGATATCCGGTGTGTTGCTGTCGGCGGCCAGCCGCAAGATGGTCACATCATCGAAGGTAAGGATGCGCACAGGGGTCGGCGGACCGTCACCGGCGGCGAGCAAGCCAGTCAGAAAGGTGTCGTGGCCGCCGAGTCGCTCGGACAGCACGAGCATGGTTCCTTCCGCGTCCGGGGCGACCGTGCCGGTCACTGAGAGGGTCGTGGCGGTTGCGGGCATCATCGGCTCCTTGGGGTCACGCCGAGGCCAGGCGTAGCGGGTACGCGGAGCTGACCGAGGTGTGGCAGCCAGGACTCGGCGTAAAGGGACCGGCGGACCGGTTCCCACTGGAGCTGGTACTCGACCGCAACCACGGTGTCCGGGAAGGCGGCGGCCAGGTGCACGGCCGGGACCAGCGAGCGTCCATGCGGATAGACCGGCACGCCTGCGCTGCCGGCGAGGGCTACCAGGTCGATGGCCCTGGTGAGCCCACCGCAGCCCACCACGTCCAGCGTGAACGCCGCCGGTCGCACGACATCGATGAGCTTTGCGGGGTCGTCGCCTGCCAGCAGCCGTTCGCCGACTGCGAAGGGGAGCCCGGTCGCAGCCAACACCCGGTACTGGTCCAAGTTGTGTCGCGGCAGCGGGTCCTCCAGCCACATCAGTGTCGACGGGTCGACCTGGTCGGCGAACGCCTCCACCAGTTGCGGGGTCCAGGTGCCGAGCGCATCCAGCGCCACCTGGCCGCCCGCGCGGCGAGCGCTCCGGCTGGCTGCGGCAGCTAGGCCGGTGGCACGAACACTCGCCGCGTCCGGATCGTCAACGCGCAGGCCCCACTTGGTGAACTGCCACGGATGCGCCGCCGTTGCGGCAACGGCGCCCATGTTGCCGCGGTCGAAAACGTCCAGCCGCAGCCAGGAGGCGTACGCCAGCACCGCCGACGCTGGTGAAGCTGCGAGCAGGGCGGCTACCGGGACACCGGCCAGCCGGCCGTGCAGGTCCCAGATGGCACAGTCAATCGCGCCGGCCGCCCACGAATGCGCCTTGTCGCCCGGGTCGCACGCGCTGCGAAGCATCTGACCGACTCGACGGTGGCCGGTCACGGGTTCGCCGATGACGGCTTCGCCAAACTGCTCGGCCGCTGGTCCGTACGCCTCGGCCATCGGCCCGTACCAGCCGGTGTGCCCAGCGGCGTGGACCGCGACGAACGCGCGATCGCACGACTCGACGCCTGCAACCGTCACCACATCGATCCACTCCACGCGGACGTTGTCGATCACGCCGACACCCCCTGATGTTCCAACAGCCGAGCAGCTGCGTTGACCACGCCCGCGAGGTCGAGTCCGCAGAACGCGGCCAGTTGAGGCTGCGGCATCGGAGTTGGTGGTTCCCGCCAGCCGATCACCTGGACCGGGCGGCGGATCCGGCCCGCCAGCAGGCCCCCACACGGCTGCGGGGTGGCCTAGCGTCAGGACCAGCAGCGCGGCGTGTACCCCCAGGTAGCGATCAAGCTCGTCGTCGCCCAGCCCGGCGGGCCAGATGCGAGGATCTCCGAGCACGGTGAGGTCGTGGATGTTCACTACCCGGACCCGGACCCGGCGCCGGTGGCGGTCGCGGACCGCTCCGGCCGCTTCACAGGCGATGGACGCAGGAAGGTCGCCCGCGCACACGATCGTCAGGTCCGGTTCGCCCTGATCGGAGGCGTGCGGCCAGACCACCAACCCTCGTGCTTTCTCGCGCCCTATTGTCTCGACCGGCTGCGGACAGATTTGATGCTTACCTGCGACGATGAGGTTAACCCGGCCTTGAGACCGCAGCGCTTCGTCCAGTACCGCAGCGACGCGGGTGGGATCAGCCGGAGTGAAAACGTGGACCGCCGGGTCTGCTGTAGCCAGCAAGGCCGTGGCCAGCGACGGGTCGCCATGGGTGTAGACGTTGTGCCACCCGTACGAGGTCAGCAAGAGGTTCACGCTCGGCCATGTGCTGTCCGTGGGCGTCAACCTTCGCTGCTTCAGGTGCGCAACGATTCCCGTTGTCAGCAGGGGGGCGAACGCCTCATACGATACAAGCAAACCCGGGCGACCGCTGGCCGTCCACCCGGCCAGCCAGCCCAGCAGCACCTCTTCGGCGAGAGCTTCCACCACCCATGGCTCCCCGACGATCCCGGCGAGCCGGTTGGAGGCAAGCTCGTCCGGGCTGAACACCCTCAACCCGCGGAGAGCGGCATGCACGCGCAGCACCGTGGTCACGGCATGAGCGAACGAGTCGAACGGTTGGGTGCCGGTCGACTTGCACACTTCGAGGCTCACCGGGGGGCGCTTCAGGTTTCGCACCTGCAGCCGGAGCACCGCAGACGCCAGCCGACCCACCATGCGGCCATCGGCGTCGAACAACTCGTCCGGCTTGTAGGACGCGAGCCAGTCCTGTAGCTGCTGCCGCTGCCCCGGATCGTGGCGCGGTGCGAGCAGCGGTGTCTTGTGCAGGTCCGGTGTCCCGAGCCGTTGGCGACCGCCAACGGCCGGCGGTCCCGTCCAACCCTTGACGCAGCGCAAAAAAATGACCATCCGTTGGCCGTTGATCGTGGCGTCGATTGCCGTCCGCAACAGTTCGTGGAAGCCGCCATGCTCGTCAACGCTGCCCTGACCGATCCGGAACACGCTGGCCTGCCAGCCAAGCCCGGCTGTGTACGCGACGACCTGCGAGTCGGTCATGCCAGACAGCAGAGATCGAGCACCCATGCGGAACCCGTTCAGGTGCACGACCGGCAGCACCGCACCGTTCGGCAGCTCACGAGCGGCCAACCACGCGGCTGCGGTCGTCGGGGTCTCGCACTCACCATCCCCGAGGATCGGCACCATGATCCGGTCGGGAGCATCGAGCGCAGCTCCCTGCGCGAAGGCGAGCGCGCCGCCAAGGTACCCGCCCAGGTAGGAGCCACCCGGCAGCAGCGGGTGAACCTCGCTGCCCAGCCCGTCCACCTCGGGGAACGAGCGGGCCAGCCGGGCAAGGCCGGCCAGGTCCCGGCTGAATTGAGGCCGTACCTGGGCCAAGTCACCGGTCAGCCATGCTAACGCCAGCTGGACCACCCCCGCGTGCCCGGCACCAATGATCGGGACCACTTCAGGAGACCGAGGTGCGGCTAATGCGGCGTGGGACAGTATCCACGCGGCTCCAGGCGCGGTGCCCCAATGACCGGCCGGCTTTGACTTGACGTCACGCTCGGCCAGAGGTCGCCGCAACAGCAAGTTGTCATCCAAGTGCAGCAGGGCGACAACGAGATACACCGTGGCCCGCCACAAGGCATCCGCATCACGGCCGATGTTCATCGGGCACCGACCAAGGTCTCACCTGCGAATGTGAAGTACCACAGTGGCCGATAGCATTCCCACGCCCGCGGTCGCAGCCCGGTAGGGCCGACGATCCACTCGATCTCCCGCCGTGCCCGCAGGTAGAACTCCAGATCGTCGGCACCTGGGATGCGCAGGCCCGCCATGATCGAGTTGTGCGCCTGGTAGACCTGGAAGTTGGGGAACTCGGAGACGTGCTCGGTCAGTGCGGCCACTCCGCTGGTCAGCGCCTCCAGCGGATCAAGTCCCACAATGTAGGTAAACGACGTGCCCAGGCCAGCGCGAGCGGCACGGGCCAATAGGTCCGGCATCTGCTGGTAGCACAACGTCGCCTTGCTCGCCTTCAGCATCAAGTCTCGCCGCGTGAAGCACTCTGCGGTCAGCCGCAGTACGAACGGTGTTACCTGGTCAGCGAGCTGGGCGAACGCCGCGTCGCTCTTCAGCACGGAGGTGAGAAACCCGATCCTGGCCGTGATGTCATGAGCGGCTAGAGCACCGCGTAGCGTGAGCAGGTGGGAGACTGCGGCGTCCTCACGCTCGAAGCAGCCCGTTGAAACGGTCACCTCGCGTAGCTCGGTCAAGTCCCGCCGAGGATGCTGCTCGACCATCGCCGCGAGTAAATCAGCCAGCTCGCGCTCCTCCGACAGGCGCGGATCGGCAGCGGCCTCCAGCGTGTTCGGGCAGAACGCGCACCCTACACAACGGCTGCGCGCGTTCGGGTTCAACGTCGCCGCCCGTCCACCGTCACGGAAGTAGCCGCCGACCGCCTCGTCCGCTTCGATCCTCTGCACCTGGGCCACCACATCACTACCGATCGACAGCTCCTCCCCGTTGAGCATGAACGGCGACCCGACCGCGTTAAGGGGAACGATCACCTGCCAGGCAGTCGCCGGCGCGGTGGACAGGCGTACACTAACCCGGGCCCGGTGGCGCCGCTGATCCGAACAGATGCCGAACAGGTTGAGCGCCATGAGCAGCGCATCCTCAACCGGCACCTCGTAATGGACCGCAAGGCGTGAGATCGTATCGAGCCCAGCGGGGGCGAACATTGATGCTCACACCTCACTCCTGTCGACGACACATCGTTCTCCATCAACGTAGGCGACTGTCCGACTTCCCCGGAAGTTCATGTTGTTGTACATGTCGGTGCAAGTTAGTGGCGATGGTGACGGCGCTACCACCATTGACCCGCGACTCGGGTTGGTGCGTGTCGGGATGCGGCTTCCAGCGCGCTCGGCGGCAGGCCAGCGCACAATGTGCTGGATGCCACCGCGCAGCGGCACGATGCCAGCGCGACGCCCAGCTTTGTCCATAGGGCAGCGGTTACATCGGGGCTGGCTGATGGCGCTGACCCGGCGTGCCGTCCCGAACATGCAGAAGATCAACGGCGCACCCGATAGGCCAGTACGATGGCGCCGGCCGCTATCTCGCCACGCGGTTGCCCCGCCCGCGGCAGCATTGCTGACCGTTCTTACTTTAAGCGACGCAGTCACCACGAGGAGGGATGGTGTCCGCGGTCGGGAGCGACCTGCACTGCTTGACTCGCCAAGCGTTAGGCTCATGGTTCATGGACGACGCAGCACGGCGAAGCAAGTGGATCATCCACGGCGAGAGGGTCGTTGACGACAGTCGACGCGCGGTGCTGAGCATCGCCAACGTGGAGCTGCCGGACGGTGTGCGATTCGAGCAGTATGTCCTTCGGCTTCCCGCGGCCGTCGTCGTTGTGGTCCTGGATGGCCAGGATCGGGTCTTGATGATGCGCCGGCACCGTTTCATCCTTAATCGATGGGTGTGGGAGTTGCCCGGCGGCTACGTAGACGCCAAAGAGGACTTGGCCGCATGTGCGATCCGTGAGGTTGAGGAGGAAACCGGTTGGCGTCCCAGCGCCGTAGAGCATCTGGTCACGTTTCAGCCCGCTGTCGGAACGATCGACCAACCGAACCATGTTTTCCTGGCCCGTGGCGCCGACCGGATTTCGTCAAGCCCAGACATCAATGAAGCCCAGGCTATCGATTGGGTACCGCTCAGCCAGGCTCGTCAGCACATGGCCAGCGGTGAGATCGTTGGCGCTGGCTCTGTCACTGGCCTGCTCGCCGTCCTCCTCGGCATAGGAGGCGGCCAGTGCTAGTTGCTATGTAGCAACGGCCTGGCGCAGTCGTTAAAATCGTCAACCTCGCGGACACCGCAGTAGGGTGCAAGCCGGTCGGCAAGGCGCGCGAGATAGTCAATTGACCGCGCTGAGCGCAGCCCTTCAGCCAATAGCGCCGCTTCGATCCCGACTGCCGCTGCTTGGTCAACCCGTGGATTATCTTGGTCCACCAGGGCAGTCGCGTACAGGGCCAAGTTAAACTGCCGACCTCGCACGTACGTGCCGTCCATCTCTAACGAGCGGTAAGCGAAACGCTCAGCTAGATCACCACGTCCCAGCGCTGTAAAGCAATGTCCGAACTTCGCCGACAAGTATGCCTCGTCGAAGTAGCCAATCCACGCCGGGTCTCGACTCCGGTCCGCCTTATCCAGTGCCGCCTCCGCCCGCGTCAGCGACGCCGTGCAAGACCGCTCATCATTCGCTACCGCGTGGCCATGCGCTTCGAGGACGGCGGCTTCGGCTACCAGCGCAGGGATGTCAACCTCACGGGCAATCTTCCCGGCAGCTCGTGCCAAGTCCAGCGCCTCGGCCGACTCGCCCAAGTAGATGCACTGATGGCTCATCGCGGCCAGAACCTCTGCACTGAGCGGGCGATCAGCTGCGGCGACGGCCATGCGCAAGGCTTGAACAAGGTACCGTTGCCCAAGGCCGTGAAGCCCAGTGTCGTATGCTGCCCAGCCCGTGAGTGCTGTCAATTCCGCTACCGCCGAGACCAATGATCGGCCTACCTGCTCATTAAACCGGCCCTTAAGTAGCGGCGCAACTTCGGCATCCAGAAACCGCAGGGACCTCTCACGAATCTGCCCACCGCCATATCGATTATCCAATTCGCGGAACGCGATTGTGATTCGCCGCACGGTCTCGACGTCCGGCTCATGGACCTCCCAATCACCACCGCTGCCCGGGTGTTCCTCACCTGAGGCAATAGCCCTTAGAGCCGGGGTTATGAACGCGCTCGCCACAAACTCGGCATTACGGAGGTCGTTGCGCCCTTCCACATCCGCCCGCCAAAGGTTAGTGGTCACTTGTATGGCGTCTTCCAACCTAGCTGGGAATTCAAAGCCTTTAGCTGCCGATGAGTCGCTGATACCGGAGGACGATTTCGCAGGCTCAAACAAGCGGCTGGAGGCGCCGCCCGTAGATATGGCGCTCTTGCGGTTGGGATAGAAGCCCAGTTCATTGTCGCTGCTAACCCCGAGGGCTCCACGTAGGCCGTAGCGGCGCCATCGTTCTGGCCAATGAACCTCGCCCCGCTCGTAACGGCCGATGTCGTGCTCGGTCATGTTGGTGTGCTGCTCGCCACGGGTGCGGCTCCACACGTAGGCATTAGCGGCCTCAGCGAGTTCCCGGCGCGACATACACATCTCCGGGGCTCCTGACGGCGATGGTAGGGCCTTACGTGCAGCCTTCAGTTTCAGGTTCGGAGGCCGGTTAGGTTTGGGCTTCTTGCCTTGGGACATGTCGGAACCTCCACAACCATGGTCCACACTCCGGTCCGCTCTGCCGTCCCAGTTCGACCGAAAGTTGCGATACGCCGGCGATTGGCCGGGTGTCACAGCGTAATCGCTCGACGACAGAATCGCGAGCCGGTGGCGAGCAGCCGTGACTCGGCTGCTCGCCGCTGGTACCTAGATGTCGAGTTCGCCGCGGCGAACGTGTTCGAGTAGCGCCTGCCAGTCGTTGCGGTGGAAGGCGAGCACAGGGCCGGGGTTCTTGGAGTCTCGGACTCCTACGGTGGCGTGGTCGGCTGTGGTGGCCATTTCGAGGCAGTTACCGTCGGGTTCGCTGCGGGACGCCTTGCGCCAGCCAGTGAACGGGTGTGGTCGGGTCATCGGCTTACCTCCTGTCGGTGTGGATCTTCTCGGCCAGGCTGGCGAGAAGGTCGAGGCTGTCGGTGGGACTGAGCGCGGCCTCTTGAAGACGTGCGTACAGGTCTACGTAGCTGGCCACATCATCGGGCTTGTCGAGGGTGGTTAGTACGAGGTCGCTGGTGATGGTGTCGACCGCGATGACGGTGGGGTCGGAATCGAGGTAGGTGTAGCAGGAGAACGCTGAGCGGGGGACGTGGCCTGTGACAGTG